>ENA-OQNO01000576-OQNO01000576.1-human-gut-metagenome-genome-assembly--contig:-NODE-576-length-33222-cov-5.275087_pt1 | contig 33222 bp, 36 predicted proteins | sample MGYA00242629_ERZ504880 | MGnify/ENA primary metagenome ERZ504880 (study PRJEB26092, sample SAMD00036377) | human gut metagenome | host: Homo sapiens | study: EMG produced TPA metagenomics assembly of... | reverse complement strand
AAACCAAAGTTACGTTGATTCTTCCTAAATAGACTCGTTGTCTTCCATTTCAAAAATTTTGAAAACGGTAGGCTTATTTAGTGTACCGTTCTTCAGGTATCTTCAAATAGATTTATTTTCAAACTTACACCTTTGCCATTTTGATTACTGAATGGAAACGTGAATGTATCTTCATCCGAAGAATTATCGATATTATCGGATTCAGAATTCTTATATCGTAATCTTCCATCTTCGTCTTCATAAATACCTTCAGGAGCAGTTCTCGACCAAGTGATTCCACCATCTGAAGAAAATTCCCAGTGTCCGTTAGTTCGTCGAATTTTCAAATCATCAAGATTTGTTTTCTGTTTTCGTTTACTTGAGAGAGAAAAATCAGCTTCACCATTATTTTTGGCATCTGTTACAGCTTTCCCAATATTGTATGAAACAAGTGATAGACCAACTAAAATGGTAAGGACTAAAACTCTAACTGTAAAGGGGATGTTTCTTAGAAATTCTGACAACGGTGATTTTGAATGGTTGTAGTTATCATCTGGTTTTCTGTTATTCATATTTACGACCTCATTTCATTTTTTATGAGTTCAATATAATCTATGAACCTATAATGAAACTATAATTACTTCATGAGTTTCATCATATTTTTTTGGCCTAAGAATAATGTATTTTTATGACCTCATTAAAATAAAGAAACCCTCATAATTTGATTTTCGTATAAATTTGTATGTATGAGTACAAAAGAAAATTTAGTGATAAAAATTTGTTTAAAACCATCTGTTAAAACAATTATGAATAAAACTACTGTTATTTGAATTATTCAAGGTTCATTCAAGTTTGATAAGATATAATGAAAAGAAGGAACTTGTAATAAGGATATTTTGTAATTTAATATAGATTTTGGAGGTCGAATTATGAAACTTTTATTAGTCGAAGATGAAGCGATGTTGGCTGAGGCTACCGCGCAAATTTTGAAAAAACAAGGCTATTTAGTAGATATAGCTGAAGATGGTGAATATGGTTTAGATTGTCTTGTGTCAGGAGTTTATGATATAGCAATTTTGGATATTATGCTCCCAAAGAAAGACGGATTAACTATTTTAAAAGAGGCAAGAGAGGAAGGCCTTGAGATTCCTATTCTTATGTTAACCGCGAAAGGAGAACTTGATGATCGAGTAGATGGATTGAATTTGGGAGCAGATGATTACCTCTGCAAACCATTTCAGTATCAAGAATTATTGGCACGATTGAAAGCATTAGGTAGAAGAAAAGGTGAGTTTAAGATCGACGGAAACCTCACTTTTGGTGATTTCGATTTGAATCCTTACAACTTAAAATTGAAAACACAGAAAGATGAAATTAAATTAACAAAAAAGGAAGCAAATATCCTAGAACTACTTGTATCGAATTATCCTCAACTTTCTTCAAAAGATCAGATCATTGAAAAAGTCTGGGGATATGATTCTGATGCGGAATATAATCACGTAGAAATGCATGTTTCATTGTTGAGAAAAAAAATGAGGCAGGTCGAAAGTATCACACAAATCAAGGTTTTAAGAAGTTTGGGTTATCGTCTCGAATTTACAAGAGGTGATGAGTATGATTAATCAGTTTAGGAAACGATTAATTACCATGACCACGATATTTGTCGCGATTATTTTGATTGCTGGATTTCTTACAATATTTATTACAACTTACTTAAAGCAACAATCGGATAATTTCGAAAAATTGAATCAATCAGAAGAACTAACAATTTCAGGTGGAAAAGTATCTTTTGACGAGAAGAGTGATGATGCTGTACAGATTAATCGTATTGCAACGGGTGCGGGTGTTTACTTCAATCTTTTAGTAGATAAGACTGGGAAACCGATAATGGTTGATTCCGCTTTAAAACTATCAAAAAAGCAATACAAAAAAGCAGCAAAATATGCATGGAAAAATCGAGAAGGCGGAACAGTAAAAATTAACGGACGAGAGTGGCAATATGTTGTTGCACCGGCTATAGCAAATTTAGATTATGATAATAAAGACAAAAATGTTGATAAAGATGACGAAACTTATCTTATGCGGTTTCTAGATATAACAGATTCAAAAAAGAATTTATTTACTTTAGCAATAACACTGCTAATTGTCGGAATTGGATTAATGATTTTCTTTTTCCTAGTCATAATTTATTTTACGAATCGGGCAATAAAACCGATGGAAGATGCCTGGAAAAAACAAAAACAATTTATTGCTGATGCGTCTCACGAGTTAAAAACACCATTGAGCATTATTTCAACAAATGTGGGTGTACTTTATTCCAGTAAAGAGGATACAATTAACGATCAGATAAATTGGTTGGATAATATATCTAGAGGTACTGAACGAATGAATGGATTAGTTAGTAAAATGCTAACTATCGCTAAAACTGATAATGTTTTTGAACAAATGAATTTTAGCACGGTTCAAGTAGACCAATTAATACGGGATTCTCTTTCAAATTACGAAACTAAGTTCGAATCAAAGAACATTGAAGTAAATTGTGATCTATCAGAAGTGTCAGCAAAAACAGACGAAGGGTTGTTACAGCAACTGTTTGATATTTTTATGGATAATGCCTACAAATACACAAATGAAAATGGCTCTTTTGATATTACTCTTAAAGCAAAAGGTAGAGACACAACAATCCAATTTAAGAATACTGGAGAAGGAATTGCTGAAGAAGATCTTCCCAAAGTGTTTAATAGATTCTATCGAACAAATGAAGTGCGACAAAAATATGAAGGAAGTTATGGATTAGGATTGTCGATCGCTCTAAGTATTGTTGAACAACTTGGCGGAAAAATTGATGTAAAGAGTTCAATCAAACAAGAGACGGAATTCACTATACAACTCTCACTTAAAAAAAATAATTATAAAGATCTATAAATTGTATAAAAAGCAGAGTCATAAAAAGGTAGCTTTTCTATTTTATGACTCTGTTATCCTTTAATGACTTCAAACCACTTCCTTAAGCTAAGTAAAATGGCCCCGGTTGAATAATTGCGAAGTGTTAAATAGTTACATTAATCTCATATGTCATGAATTGATACTTGATTGGCGTATATGGTTATTGATCAAATTACAAATCCCAATTATCTTAAAAAGTATAGATAATTGGAGGAATAGAATATGAAAACAGTATTTATTACAGGAGCTTCTAGTGGTATTGGACGAGCAGTAGCTTTTCATTTTCAAGAAAAAGGGTGGAATGTTGTTGCTACAATGAGGAACATTGAAAAAGAAACAGAATTAAGTTTATTTCCTAATATTCTAGTAGCATATTGTGATGTTTTGAATAAATCTAGTATATTAGAAGCAATTCAAAAAGGGATCGAAAGGTTTGGTTCGATTGACGTTTTAATCAATAATGCTGGCTACTACACGATAGGTACTTTAGAAGCAACTAGTTCTGAAGAGATTCAAAGGCAAATCGATACTAATTTAATTGGAGTAATCGAAGTCACGAAAGCTCTAATCCCACATTTTCGTGAACAAAAATATGGGACAATAATAAATATTTCATCAATAGCAGGGATCATTTCTGTTCCCTTACAATCAATCTATCACGCAAGCAAATGGGGATTAGAAGGCTTTTCTGAAGCTCTTCAATATGAGTTACAACAATTTAATATTAGTGTAAAACTAATTGAGCCAGGAGTGATTAATACAAATTTTTATGACCGATCAATGACTGTTAATTACGATATACATTTAGACGAGTATAAATCATATGAAGAAGGAGTACTTTCAAACCTTATTGATAGTGGGAAAGCTGGTTCTAGCTCGACTGCTGTAGCACTCGAAGTATTCAAATCAGCAAACGATAATAAAAAAAAGCTGCGTTATCCAACGGGAAAATCAAAATATTTAGTATATCTAAGAAGACTATTACCATTTTGGATATATCAGGTATTAACCAAACTGATAATAGAAAAAGGAGGAAAGAATGAGATTAGCAATTAATCAGACTTTTAAACAATCTCTTAGTGAAATAGGAATAAATTATTGTGAAATTGTAAAAAAAGCTGGTCTTACCAGATTAATATGGGAGGATTCTCCGATACTGACACATAATGAATATTTTGACCTATTCGATGTTTTAGATAGTTCGGTAACAGATAAACAACTGTTATTATTTAGTGATGTTCGTCGACTTAAGATGTTTGTCCCTCCTATCTTTGCAACAATGTGTGCACTAAATGGTAGAGAAGGAATCAATCGTTTATCTAAATATAAATCCTTAATTGGTCCAGTATCAGTCAGTATAAATATGGAAACTGATTTTACATTCATAAATTTTAGTTTTGAGAATGGAGAACGTACTATTCCGCGTTTCTGTGTTCTTAATGAACAATTGCTTTTAGTCAATTTATTAAGAAATTGTACAGGAGAGAATATTCAACCAAAAGCATTATACTGTGAGTTCGAATATAGCGAGGAGTTGATTGATTACCTTGGATGTCCTACATCATTGTCGTCAAATAATGTTATGGTGTTTGACAATGAGGCACTTAGGATTCCTTTTAAGACACAAAATAATGTTATGTGGGGACATCTCGTGAGTTCATTTGATAATGAATTAAAATCGCGATCCAAAACCTCATCCTTCATTAAGGTTCTTGAAAAAAATCTACTCAATGCTATACCAAGTGGGCGTTTTTCATTACAAGAAATATCTGATGTATTGGGGAAGAGTTCTAGAAGCATCCAAAGAAGTTTGGCTGTAGAGAACACAACCTTTAGAGAGGAAGTAAAAAAAGTACAATTGGTAATTGCATCGGATTATTTAAGGAATACGGATCTAAGTATTGAGGAACTTGCATATTTGTTAGGCTACGAAAATACTAGCTCATTTCATAGGGCGTTTAAAAAATGGACTGGAAGAACAGTTTCAGAATATCGACTTAACTAGTTTGTTATCACCAGAAGTTACCGGAATAATTGACAGATTGGTTGATAATGATCATAAGTTGTATTGCGTTTAGGGTAATCTTCCTAGTCGTATATCAGCGAAATGGTTTTGAAACTGAATAATTATAAAACCTTTATTTGCTCCTAGTCGGACAACAAGGTAGTAGAGAATACCTAACAGTTTGGTTTTTTTTACCACAAGGAAAAGAAAATGATTACTAGTAAAGCATTGTCAAGAGTTCTTATTCTGAAAGAATTCTTAACAATGCTTTTTCTTATTCAAAAGAGATTATAGGTTCAATCAAGGTTTCTATATTATTATACAATCAAAACAGAATAGTGATGAGGAGAAGTTCAAATGAATAAAATTGCCAGGTTCAAAATGATCGCGTTATTTATGTATATCGCAATTTTTAGTGTGTTTTTTGGAGCATGCGGAGAGAATAAAGAAAAAGAGGCTGTAGGTAAAGCAACTAGTCAATCATCATCGTCTTCTACACCAATTAATCCAATAACTTATGTTTCGAGAGATGTATTAGGAAACAGACTACTCCAGCAGGAGAAGCTATTAGAGGATGATCCAAATAATAAACCATATAAAGTTTCTTACGCACAAACGCTGTATGCATTAGGAAACTTTGAATTTGCAGAGAAAATCATTGAACCATTAATAAAAGAGAAAAAACCTTTACCAGCAGTCATTGAACTTTCAGCACGAATCAATTATGTTAATGGAAATTATGAAGAATCTGAAAAGCTCTACAAAAAAATCCTAAATAATAAAGACAAAGAACTTGCAACAAGAACTAAAGAGGCATTACTAAATGTGTACTATCAAACAAATCAGTTCAAAAAAGCAAAAGAAATCGAATACAAAGAGGATGAAAAACCAGCAATTCAGGATTTAATGGAAAGTTTTGGAGACTCAATGCCTTATCAAACAAATTGGAATGGAAACGACAAAGTAACAATTCCATTTGTTGCTACAGATCCTGCCCCCGTTATACCGATTGAAGTTAATGGGGTAAAAATGAATGCGGTAATTGATACGAGTGCTGACGGATTGTTATTAGACAAAGAAAAAGCTGCAGAGCTTGAAGTCAATTCAGTTGCTGATTTTCTGGGAAGATCGGAAGGTGGGAGTTCCGGACCAGTTTCATATGGGAAAGTTAATTCACTGAAAATGGGAGAAATTGAAATGAGTAATATCCCAACTACTATTAGTTCTCTCGCCAATGCTCGTGAAGAAGTATTTACTGATACTCCTGATGTACACGCTATAGTTGGTACAAGTATTTTAAAACAGTTCATTCCGACACTTAACTATAAAACGGGCGAGATAACATTTATTCCTCGTGGAGAAGCTGGAAGAAATCAATTAGAACAAATGATTCCTAGGGATAAAATCCTTGATCAAGTACCGTTTTCTTTATCAGGAACACATTATCTGCATGCAAAAGGCTCTGTAAATCGTAACAATTACTTGAATATGTTCATAAATTCAGGTTTGGTAACTAAAGGAGGAAACGGACCAATTTTATCAGGATCGTTAATGAAAATTTTGAAAACACCAATTCCAAAACTAGGAGAATCCCATCTATCTGGAATTGATGGAGAAAAATTCCAGGTAGGATCACTTAGTATTTCAAGTTATGGAGTAGGACGTCTACTTTCACAATCTTCGATTGGCCAATATTATAGTGGTGAAGCTCTGGAGAACCTTGGACAAGCAAACGGATTTATATCAGATGCTATGATTGGTCATAATTTTCTTAAGCAACAAAATTGGACCATTGATTTCGACCAGATGTCTATGATCTTTAGTAAACAAGATGATTAGTGAATAGAAGAACTGCTATGTGCTGAAAAACACATTAGCAGTTTTTTTATACTTTCAAATAGAACTACAAAGATGTTGAATTATTCGAAATCGTTGAATAAATATAGGTTCATTATAGGTAGGTTTTGTATAGTGCTAACTATAGAAACTCTTTAAATAAAAGCTCAAGGATTGGAGGCGAAGTAATATGCTTTTTCGATCGATAATACTGTCATTGATTTTAACGATAATTGTAAATCTAGTATTTTATGGACGAAACAATGATTCATGATAAAGAAGGAGGAACATATCTTGGGAAAATTTTTATCTACTAGAAACAAACTGTTAGAAGCTACGATTAAAGAGTACAGAAAACGTGGTTATAAAAATACCACTATAAAGAATATATCAATTAGGTGTAATATTGCAGAGTCGAAATTCTATTCTTGCTTCGATAATAAAAATGAGTTAATTCACGAAGCAACACGGGTTGTCTCACAGAATTTTGATCAGTACATTAAAGAAAGTTTGTATGTTACTGTTCCTCAGAATAGTTTTCAGGCAATGGTTTCATTTGGTGAAGCAGCTGTTGTTTGGAGTGTGAATGAATCAAATTTGGCAGAGCTACTTAGCTACAGAACAAATTGTAATAGTGGATCTAGCAATCCAAAATCTAAGAACTGCTACTTATTCACTTATATTGAGAATGCAGACAATATCTTGATCGATTATATTGAAGACTTTAAACCAAAAATAAATAAAGAAGAATTATCAATCCAATATTGGTCCCTTATTCAGGGGTATGCTCGAATGGTTAAGAACGGCGATTGCAAGTATGAAAGGGAGACGATAGAAAACTTTGTTAGTATTTGGTCGGGTATACAAGGAAAACTCTGTCAAATAGGAGCAAATGTTTGAGAGGGATAACGCAGCAGTTTCTTACAATAAAAACTTAAATATATGGAGGATGAGTAATCTTGAACAAACAAAAAAATGAACTAATAAGAAATAATTTAGTGTGCCAGTACTGTATCTTGTTTCTGTTTTTACTTGCAACTCATTTCTTGCCTTCCACTAGACCTGTAGTAGTAACTAGTTTGATTGCATTGGTGATAAGCGGGTTTATTCTTTTCTATTTTAAAGGAAGAACTAGATCTAATCATTTTATAGTTGAACGCTATTTACTTTTTCTGGTTCAACTTTTCATTTTTAGAAAATTAGGGACTTTCCAAGGCTTTGCTTACAAAGAGATCTTTGGATGGACCCTCAATCAAATGCTACTTTATTGGTTACCAATATTCCAGATAATTTGCATGGTTGGTTATAACTATGGAATAAAACATAAGACTAAAAATGGAATCAAAAGAAATGGGTCTATTTTCAAAAACGAAAGCAACATTTAAATTAACCACGTTCATGAGTCTATTCATCATTTTGGTGAGTAGACTTTTATTGTCCTTATTCATGATGTTTTACGTTCGAACCACACTAGCATCTAAATACTAAACAGTTTATTGGTCATAATGAAAGACTATTAATTTAACATTGGTCAATAATTCAAGGTTCACTATAGGTTGAATAGCTATAGTTGATGTAGAACCACTGAAGTTAATAAGTGAGTAGCTACCAATTAAATATGAAGAGGAGTATAGAAAATGAAGGATACAATATTAAAAACAAACGATCTAACCAAAACATACTATAGAAGCGCAGGTGTCAAAGGTATAAATATGGCTTTAAAAAAAGGAGATATTTACGGGTTTATTGGTAAAAATGGAGCTGGTAAAACAACGTTATTACGCTTAATTACTTCGTTAATCATTCCAACAAATGGCAGTTTAGAACTTTTTGGAAGTGGAAGTGAACAAGATCTTATTTTTGCTAGAAAGAGAATCGGTTCAATGATTGAGACACCAGCGTTTTTCCCGAAAATGACGGCACGTGGAAATTTAGAGTATTATCGAATACAAAGAAATATAGATGATGAGAATGAAATAGAAAGAGTTTTAAAATTGGTAAATCTAGATGATACAGGAAGCAAAAAATTTAGTCAGTTTTCGCTCGGAATGAAGCAAAGGCTTGGTCTAGCATTAGCTATCATCGGAGATCCAGAGTTTTTGATTCTTGATGAACCGATTAATGGGTTAGACCCGACAGGAATGATTGAATTTCGTGAAATAATTGAAAAACTAAATAAAGAAAATGGAATTACCATTTTGATCTCAAGTCATATCCTTTCTGAACTGTCACAAATTGCAACACGTTATGGAATAATTCATAATGGTCAGATTCTCAAGGAATTTACTAGAGAAGAACTACATAGAGATATACAAGGTTATATTTCTATGAAAGTAAGTGATGCTGAAGAAGCAGGTAACATAATCCAATCAGGCTTAGAGAATGTACAGTTCGAAGTCCATTCGAAAGAGGAAATTCGTTTATTCAATTCTTACGATGATTCTTCAAAAGTGATTGAATTACTTAGTTTAAATGGAATTAAAATCTTTTCATCCAATGAAATGAAAATAAATTTAGAAGATTACTTCATTAGCATAATAAAAGAAGTAGCGTAAAGCGAGGAGAATGAATAATGACAAATATTATTAGATCAGATATTTTTAGACTAAAACGAGGATCAGCAGTTAGGAATGTTTTTATTGCAGGTATGATCATCATTATTATTACAGGAGTTAACATGTTAAGTTCTCGTAGTGGATTTGGTGGCGTAGGTGTTCAATCCGGAGCAAGTGCTGCAAGATCATTACCAGGAAATGGAGCTGAATTTGTTCAACAAATGAGAGATGACGGACTATTTCCATTTTTCATTTTAGCATTCGCAGTTGCTGTACTAGGAGCTGATTATTCAGCTGGAACGATTCGAAACACTTTATCATATTTCGTGGATCGAAAGAATGTTTACTTCGCAAAATGTTTAACCGGATTTCTGTGTTGTCTTACCTATACTGTTTTCTGTTTAGCAGTTAGTTTAGTAACTGGAACTATACTATTTGGATTTGGTGGCTTCACTTTAAACTTCATTGTAAATATTTTATTTCAAATGCTGTTGTCAATACCACTATACATTGGAATGATAGCTATTGGAAATTGTCTATTAGTCTTTACCAAGAAAACTAGTATTACAATTGCATCATATCTTATTGGATTGATTGTTTTTCCATCATTTACGCATCAGCTCTATCAACTTTTTCCAATGGCGGAATGGTTGAAACTTTGTGATCCACTATCAGCTTTCTCAATGGTAGCAAGATTTTGGGATTTTCCTACATCTTATGTTGGTATGGTTCTTCTCTTTTGGATAATTCTAGATTCATTAATCCTGTATTTTGGATTACGGTTATATTCAAATGCTGATGTTGTTTAATAAAAAATTCTATCTGCCATTCTTGATTCATTAAACCAGAGTGGCAGATGTTTAAATTTAAAGAGTCAAAAAGTGTACTGCACTATTTGATTTTTTACTCTGAAAAAGCCGAGATATTCTATAGGATTCTTGATTAAAAAAATGATTTCATAATATTTAATAGTAGTATTATGAAATTTTATAGGGGAACAAGGGGGAAGAAGAAATGAACTTCGTTAAAGAAGATTTTGATTATTATAGACGGACGATCGAGGGGATGTATATTGGTTATTACAATAAGCGTATTACCATAACAGCTGTGACTTTAATAATTATTACTGGCTACTCTATATTGCTTAAGGAGAACTTATTAATCAATATATTATTAGCTGCCACTCTTTTGTATGTTTTGGTTTTTCTAAACACTCAAAGAAAAAAATTTAAGGAAATTTACCATGACTTCCTAAACATTAACCAATCAAAGAATACTATAAAACAGTTAATAGAAGATGAAAATAGTTATGATGTAGAAAATGGTCCAGATAGCACTATTAAGATAAATAAAAATGGGGTTCGTAATCTGCCTTCAAGCAATAAAGATTTAACAATGATGGTGGGTTTCGAGAAGAGTTTTTTTACTAAACAACCACTACAAATTATTTACTATAATATGTTGGAAATTAAATACGATGAACAATATCGATTGAAACGTAACGGCTACAGTAGAATGCCAGCATTTCTTAATCGCTTTAGCTTATCAAATATGAAAGCTAGCTTAGGAAATTTTTCAAAATTCACAGTGAGAAATATTTTCCTTTTACTTATTCTTTTTCAAGTACTAAGATATGTAGTCGATATTTTGAAGGAAGTATTCTAAATTATTTCTGTTTCACAGACATACTAAAAATTCAAATACTTCTCCAAAGTGTGAATAAGAAGGCTATTCCAATAAAACACTATATAGACAAAGAATAACTATTTTTTAGAGAGATTAAATTTGTATACATCAAACACAATAACATCAGCAAAAAGAATCGATGCTTTTGTTCTAAAAGTTGTTGCTATTAAGGAATGACTTTAGATCATGTAGCAATCATGTTTGAAGATTATTTACCGTTGTGGTTCAGGTTGATTTGTTATGTATTTGGAGGATTAACTTTTTTAATTATGGCTTATCTTATAGTTGAAGGTTATCGATATACATCAAATTTTAAGAGGTACTCTCTTAGATTACTTATATTTGCCATTATTACATCAGTTCCTTTTATCTGGGGAATGCAACCTCCAGCGCTCAATGTATTAATCACACTCCATTTAGGGTTGATAATACTAAGCTTATCTGAACAGATGGAAAATCGACTAGCATTCTATATAATATTTTTTTCTGCATGCTTAGGGCTAATATTTATGGATTGTGGTTTAGTTGGAATACCGATGATTTTCTTATTCAAAAAACTGAAAGGTAAAAAAAGACAGTATTTTTTGCAGTTGTTACCATCCAATAGTATTGCAATATTTCAATTTGTAAACTCTGTGTTAGACTCCAATATAACTATGCACAATTCAGAGCATTTATTTCGCTATCGTAGGTGGGCTACTAGCCATCGCACTATTGTCCAATTACAATGGTGAGTGGGGAAGAAAAGTTAAGTATTTATTCTATCTATATTTTCCAGTTTATCTGATTATTCTAGGAATAATTCGAGGTTTCCTTCTTAGCGACTGGGTTTATTCTAAAAATACTAATGGCAAAGTTCAAATCTAAAATTTGTATTTATTTTAAAATCAATATTTTCTAAACATCAATTTATGTTCACTTTACAAAATTCTGAAAAAAAGGGCGATGTCATTTTTTGTGACAATAATCTAAACTGTTTGTGACGAACACAAAGTTGAAAAGTTCAGAAATGGTATTATTAAAAGAATGAAAAGTATTTCAGAGTCATGAATATAGATAGTATTTGCAAAAGACTCATGGTCCAGAAAGTTGAAACAATCAATTACCATACATACATTAAACAAAACTAGCAATTCCAAAAAATCTAAATAGAACACAATTTTTGGACAAATTAATTGAAAATAAGCAATTAGAGGAAGAATTGACAGATCGGTAAAAAATTGAAATATTTATGTACTTAGTGAGTACGGTAGCATTAATTGCTTAAGGTTATGGACTTTTTAATTACCAATGAATTCAAAATTACGTGAAACTTATTAATGAAATAGAAACATACAATGTTGATCTTACAACTATAAAGGATGGTACGTATAATGAAATTACCAAGGTCTCGTTTTAGTAGTATTTTGAATATTCCAAATCAATTCGCTAGAAAGAATCATAGATTTAAGATTTAGTTACATGAAGAATCGTATTCTAGTTGTATGAAAAGTCTCAAAAGCTTTTCACATCAATTTATTGATAAAGTTGAGGAGAATAGACCAATTATTAATAATCAAAAGTGTGAAAATTGTGATAGATGCATTAATCATTGTCCCTACCATGAACTATCGTTAAGTAAAAACATTAAAGTAATTAAATTAGCCATTTTAGTAGGAGTTAGGGGTATTGAGATTGAACATAAAAAATAGAGTTTTAAATAATTCTAAGAAATTCAAGATCATCAGCATATTGTTAATACTAATAGGAATAGCCATTGCTGTAATTATATTTCTTAGACCGAAAGATATTCAGATTGATGGTGTGAGGGAGTTGAAGGTTACGAGTCCTGCATTCAAATCAAATGCTTTGATTCCTGTTAAGTATACTGGCGATGGAAAGGACGTTTCTCCTGAATTACGATTATCTAATCTAGATAAAAAAGCAGTATCCTTAGCTGTAATTATGGACGATATAGATGTTCCAGTTCGAGGAATTTATAATCATTGGGTAATTTGGAATTTACCTGTTTCAAGAGTGATTCCTGCTGAAATACCAAATGGCAAACAGATTTCCGAACTAGATAATGCAGTACAGGGGATTGGATATGGCGAACATTGTTATAGAGGACCAAAACCGCCATTTGGAAGTCACCGATATAAATATCATGTATTTGTGTTGAATAAGCGATTAGATTTACCTTCTTCAACAAATAGGGAAGAGTTGTTAGAAGCAATGAGCGGAAGTGTCTTACAGCATGGATTTCTTCTAGGTGAATACGCAGGTAAGAAATAGTAGGTACACATTTTCAAGATAGAAAAATTATTGGGATTATTAGACTTCGTATATTTGAATTGCAACTGATCCGAAGGTCTGTAAGCATCGTTGTTTTATACAACGATGCTTTTCTTTAACTAAATAGCAAGATGATTTGGATTATCAAATAATAATTTTGTTTCCAGTAATTCTATATCCATAAATTTTTATCTTATTACCACCATTCCAAAAATAAATTGTTTTGTTCTGATGCAATAACAAAATAGAACGGATCTTTCTCATAGATAATTCCTGTTTTTTGTTTTGACTGAAGAAAACTAAATTGTTTTCACGATCAGGTTTTATTGCTGTAATCGGTACAAGCCTACCATCAAGATTAGTGTAGATGCTTGAGAATTCGATAAATGGATTACTAGTTACTTTTTTTAAAAATTCTCCAGCTTTCATGCCTATACCTCAATTCATTCATTGTCTTAGACTTAAGTATAACAAATACTTATCTCAATTAATCAACGAAATATTTTATATAATCTATTTTTTATGCTTTTCTTCAGCGGAATATTCAATTTGAAAAGGCAGCACTAAATACATGGTTTAATTAAGTTTATAGTAAAAAATTATCGTCATGTATAATCATGATTTAACTGAAGAAAAAAAATTATCGATTACGTGCGAAATAAGAAAAGAAATATTCCAGACTATCAAGTTGATCAACAAAGAATCTGGAACCATTATCCGTCTTTACTTAAAGATCGAATGGGGTGGCAAAATCAGGCGCATGAGTCGTTTTATTTTTATAATAGTAGTTTATACGACTTTCTAATTTTAGAAGGATGTTTTCTTTGTTCCTGATTCAAAAAGATCATTATTTTAAAACTCATATAAGTTAATCAAGTTTCATTTAAGCTTCATTTTGCATACTCTAAATAAGCTTTTAAGATTCAAAAAAAATTGAATGAGAGGTGATTTTTTATATGACAAAAACAAAAAAATCCTTGTTTCTTTTTACTATCATCTGCTTCGCAATTAGTTCCATTTTTTATTACTTGATAATCGCCAAAAATATGCTGGACCTAAGTACATTTTTGATGTGGTGCCCAGGTGTTGCTGCTATCATAGTCAGTCTAATCTATCATCGAGGCGAGAACGCTATGATGATAAGAAAAGTCCGACTAAGGTATATATTATATGCAGTTTTCTTACCTTTAATTTACTGGGGAGTTTCTTACTCCATATACGTCTTACTCTATGGTAAAGATGTTATTGGCGAAAACATGTTGGCCTCACTGATTAAGGACCCAAAAACACTAATAATGGCTTTATTCCTTTACTTCATTACAGCTTTAGGAGAGGAGATTGGTTGGCGAGGTTATATGATGCCAAAGCTTAACGAAGTTTTTGGTTTCAAAAAAGGAGTGGCCATTTGTGGAATTATTTGGTTCTTATGGCACTTACCAGTATTCTTGTCGAGTTACATGTCTAGTATCCCATTATGGTACCAAATTCCAACACTATTCATGCTTATCATAGCTTGGGCTTACCCAATGGCCTTTTTAAGTTTACGATCGAGAAGTGTATGGCCAGCTGCATTTTGCCATGCTACTCATAATTTTGTTTCTCAGCTACTTTTGGATCAGTCTATTGGTGGGGATATGCGACCATACTTAGTCGGGGAAACGGGAATTATTTCAGTAGTCGTACTAATATTCATAGCGATTTTAATATCCAATCAGTATTTACTTAATGAAAAATTTTCCATGAGAAATAGTTAGCCTTGTTCATTGATATAGGAAAACAATCGGCATATTAATTTGAATATACTGAAAATGTATCATGAAGTGAAAAAAAATTTCTTTTTATTAAATACAGGTTCGTTAAAGGTTTATGAATTAAAATATTTCCATAAAACAAATGGAGGGATGGAAAATCTACTTAGAAACCGTCATGATCAAAATTCTCTCTTTGTACTTACATGATTCCTTTCTGAATTAGATAATAAAACGATTGAGGTTGTTAAAACAGGAACCAATCTCATCATCAATTGTAGAACAATTAAAGAGAGTACAGATTAATTGTTTATGGATTAATTTATAGAAACTGAACGGACTATAGCAGAAACTGTTTCATGAAGTATTTACGGATTTGTTCGTTAATAAGCAGATTCTTCTAGTGATTCTACAATTCAGAAAACGGAAATAGAAAGAGGCTGATCACTTTGATTAGCCTTTTTCTATATGATTATGGAAACCATTAAAAGAGCTAATTGACTCCAAAAATTTAACCTTATTTGTAAAATAGCATATATAACTAACGTTACTTTTTGAGCGAAATCACAATTAAAAATATTCATATTGATAGCAAGAGTTTTATTTGTTAACATATAAATGTTAATTAAATTAAAATTAAATGATAATAAAACTTTCAAATAAATATATGTTTACAAAGGAAAATAATATGAAAATAGCGATATGTGATGACAACGTTCTTTTTGGTGGAGAAGTAGAAGCCTTAATTGAAAAAACATTTAAGGGAACTGAAGTTGAATATGACTGTGAGTGTTTCTTATCTGGGGATAAACTTTTAGAAGTTCTGAAAAGTGATCCTTTTGCATTTCAGATATATTTACTTGATATTGAAATGGCGGGAACAAATGGACTAGAGGTAGCAAAAATGATTCGTGAATACGATTTAGATACTGTAATTATCTTTATGACTAGTCACGGTGAATTGATGCCTGAAGCTTTTAAGGTATTTGCATTTGAATACATAATTAAGCCTCTTGACGAAGACAAAACGATGGGCACGTTATTAGCAGCCATTCAGCATATTCAAAAAAGGAAGAAAGTATTCCAATACACCATAAAGAAAAGCACTCATACATTGTTTTTAAATCAAATTGAGTTCTTGGAAAGTGTGGGAAGAAAGATAGTTATACATACGATCGATAATCAGTCCACAGAGTACTATGGTACGCTAAAGAATGCCGCGGAAAAAGTAAAATCTCTATCATTCGTGCAAACAAATAAATCATTTATTATCAATATGGATCACATCAAATCCATCGAAAGCAATTTAGTAGTAATGAGAAATGCAAATTCCGTACCTATCGGAAGAAAATACCATACGAGTTTTCATACTTCTTATAGAAAGTATATTTTTAGTAAAAGGTAGAAAATTGAATACAACTCGGAAAAGATTAGAAATTTAAGAATGGAATAATTAGCTTTCAGGAGGAAAATTATTATGAATCTTTTATTTGATTGGGCGAATACGATGCTGTATTGCGTGGTTGCTATCTTATTTTTTTTTCGGTTTTTAGTAATTCGTCCGAGATTTTCAAAACAAGTACTGCTTCTTACTTTACTATTTTTTGGATCAGTACAGTTTGTGATGGAACAACTAGTTAGTTCATATATTAGTAATTATCAACAGATGATGATTCAATTAGTTCAATGGGTGTTAGCATTACTTGTAGTTCAATTTCTCTTCATAGGTAATTGGTATAAAAAATTTTTGTTAGCTATTTTATTTTCTATTTTTCAATCATTTACTTTTGAAACTGTTAGTTTAGTAGAGAAACTTGTTTTTGAGAAAAGTATGGGTTCATTAAGTATTTATCTTCTAATTAATTTACTCATTCTATTTGTGCTCAGGAAAGTGAAAAAAAATGCTGCTGAAACCGACTCAAAGCTTTTGACTATGGAGGTAATAATACTTTTAATTTGCTCTGTCGCCTCTAAGATTATAGTAAAAGAGATATTACATCAATTACCTTCTTTCCCGATTAAGGAAGTAATTATGTTTTGTATATCGCAAATCATGTTGCTTCTTTTTTACATAACTTTTGAAATGATTCTTAGCGAACATAGAAAAAATCAGGAACACAAATTACAAGAACAACGTCATCAATTAATGGAACAACACTATGAAAAAATTGAAAACCAACAAAAAGAAATTCTTGGAATGAGGGAAGAAATGGATCATCAATTATCCACTATTGATGAATATATCTCTGAAGGAAATATTGATGAGGCCGAAAGGATAATAGATGGTTATATTGAACAAATTGCTTATAATACTAGCTACAATTTCACATCAAATTCTGGTATAAATGCACTATTAAATTCAAAGTTCAATCAGGCACGGGTTGAAGGTATAACTTGTGAGTTTGATATAAGATTAGAAGAACAAATGGGGATAAAAGATTCAGATCTAACTATTGTGATCGGAAATATCTTAGACAATGCTATTGAAGCATGTACATACTGTGAATCTCAAAAGTTTATTCATTTCAAAACTTATCAACTTAATCAAACCATTGCTATATTCTGTGAAAACAGTACTGACGGTAAAGTTAAATCTTTAAGAACAAGAAAGAGTAATTCTTTAAAACATGGAATAGGTTTGAAAAATGTTAAAGAGACGATAGAAAAATACTTTGGAAATATGGAAATAAGCATTAATGAAAGAAGCTTTGTAATTGAAGGAACTATGCTTAATAAAGGAGATGAATAAGTCGTGACTATTCTGATTAGTTATCTTGTGTTCTTGGTATTAAGCATAAACACTTTTGTATTTTTATCAGCATTTTTACAAGAAAAAGTATATTCTGAGAAACCTCAAATTTTTTTTTGTTTGTTGGTCGTGTCCATTTTTTTAACTCTCTTCGATGAGATAAGAACAATACTTGGATTTGGATATCAATTCATGTTTCTAAATATTTTAAGTACTCTAGGAATGGTGATTCCTATTTTACTTCTATTCAGAGCTAATTTAAAAACCAAAGTTGCTATCCTATCTTTAAGAATCCTTTTTATTTCTATAGCAGAGGGTATGTCGGTATTAACTATTGGCCCTTTGATTGGTTACGAAAATTTTTTATCATTTATTATCTCCAGAATGGCGGGCTTTTCCAGTTTAGGTTTCGACTTTGTTCTGTGCCTTCTAATTAAATTCATTAGAAGGAAAGGCATCTATTTAACTTCTAGAATCCTGTTTTTAGAAATAGTTTTGTCGATTCTTACTTGTATAGGATGGAATATAAGCCAAAATATCATCATCAAGAATAATGATTTTGCTTCAAAATCGCATTATCTAATAGAAATCATCTTTGGATTATTGTTAATTCTGTTTTATATCGGTTTTGAATTTGCTAACTCAATTCAGGAGACAAGACTAGAAGTTCTTTCCAATAGACAACGAAATCAATTGAAAGAGAGGCACTATAAAAATGTTGAGGAGCAGCAAAGATATATACTTGCTTTGAAACATGATATGAAGAATCAATTATTGATTATCAAGGGGAATTTATCTAATCAAGAAGATATTCTAAAGATAAAGAAAATCATAAAGGCAGTTATCGAAGAGATTCCAAGCAAAAATTAATGCTTCATTTATTAGTGTTTGTACATTATGAAAAACTCATTGTGACAAAATCAGATATGAAATAAAGCTTTGAAGGAGAGGTAGTTCAAATTGGGAGTAATGAAAGAAATTTACTATTTTTTTGCATTAGTATTACTTGATACGCTTTTTATTTCTTGCTTTTTTTCAATCAAAGCCGAGCATATGAAAAAGGAAGTCATTAAATATTCGTTTTTTATTATTGCCTTTTTGACTTGTACCATTGCTTTGTGGTCATTTTTTAAACGAGATCTTTCTTTTGCAGATTCCAATTTGCTGTACATAGTTTTTATTAACTTTATCAGAACAATTTCTATATCCATATCTATAGTATTTTTATTTTCTGGTATTGGAAGTGCGAAAGTAATTCTTGTAATTTTGAACATCGTATTTCATGCTATTTGGGAAGTGATAGAATACTTCTCTTTCAGCTTATTCTTTAATCCAGACAATCTGATCAGATATGAATCAAGTGGTACGTCATTTTATGGCGTACTTATTATTGAATTGGTAATAATTCTAATTCTTAAAACGACTCGTTCAAAAGGGAGATACCGGCCAAACAAGGTCCTATTTTTACATACTTTTTTGACTGTATTATCTTTTATCAACTTTACAGTACAAGCTGTTGGTTTAGTTGCAATAAGTGGAGACCGCATAGTATTACTCAGTGAAAAAAATAAAAATATCTTTCTAACTACCATAAGTGGAATTTTGTTAGTTTCCATTTATCTAATGGTTGAAATAACCAATAGTATTCAGAGGAAGACTCATGCTAATCATTTACAGAAACAAAGGTATTATTACTTAGAAGAGTATTATCGAGATATAGAACTCCATCAGAATGAAATTAGAAAAATGAAACATGACATGAACAATCAATTGCTAAGTATAAAGGGGCAACTTCATAAAAAAAATAGGCAAACAGTTAAAAATCAAATTCAGGAATTTAAGAATCAACTAGAATAAAGTAGTTACTCAATACTCATATTTTTGCTCAAAGCATTTTCCTTACTGAAGGAGCTTTGAGCTTTTTTGTTTTCATGAGGAACATATAGAAACTTCAAACTCATAAAAAGATTCTTATGTGAATAACTTTTTATTAATTAAAAGAAATTTTGTTTGTGACAAAAACCTATACCGTTTATGACATCTTAGAAAAATATAGAATTAAATTGATAATATGTAATTATAAATTAACGAAATACAATATTAATTTTGAATTATCTGATTTTAAAAGATTTATGCATGGAATTATTTAAATATTAATTACGCTAAATTAGAAAGAGTCTTTTCTATTTAGAATAAAAAATTTTAAGGAGAGAACAGGCATGACAAATTTAAAAGGAAAAGTGCTAGTAGGTTTAGCAAGTGTAGCTGTACTAGGCGGAGTAACAGTAGGAAGTGTAGGAGCGTTTGCGGATGTCGCAGGATCTGATTCAACGGGAGTACAAGCAAAATTTAGAGGAACTAATGAACCTCCAGTTAACCCAGGAACATTACAATTGAATTCAGTTCCTACTTTTGTAGGGTTTGGTACAGGAGAAGTCAATACACCAAACGAGGCATTTCAAGCAGGAGAGGGAATAACTAGTCACACAGGTGAGCTATCAGATCCATATGTAAAAATTAATGATGAACGTTCATCTTCTCTTGATCCTGATGACCCAAATTATGACCCATCAACAGAATGGAAATTAGAAGCAAGTGCATCTCCATTGAGAAGCACTGACAGTAGTCATGAGATTTCGAATGGTAATATCACTCTTAATTCAAGTGGTGAAAATTCTGTTAAGGAATGGACACCAGGAATTTATCCGAACTATACACCTGGTCAAGTAGATGATTCTAGTTCATATACGGATGGTGTTACAAAAGCAGAGAGTGTTCCATTACAATTAGACAATACTTCACGAGAAGTAGCAAAAACGAATATGAGTGCTCGGAGAGGATATGCTGTGAAGATCGATTCAATGAAACTAAGCGTTGACTCAACTCAAGCATCATATGCAGGAAAAACGTTTGAAGGAACGATCACTTGGACATTATCTGATACCATTTAAAGAAATGATCATAATAATATATTAAAAGAGAAGAGGAATTTCTTCTCTTTTAATATTCAAGGAGTCGATTGTAAGTATGAAACAAATGGAAAGAAAGAAAAGTGAATTTAGTATTCTCATGTTTTTATTTTTTCTTCTAGTCCTTTTGTTCCATTGTTTCTTTTTCTCTGAAATAGCTCATGGTGAATCACAACTAGGAGGACAGGCAATAGAACAAGAGAAAGCTAAGAATGAAGTAGGTTTTACTGTACAACCAGTACTACCGGATAACCAAATAGATTCATCAAAAGGCTTCTATTTTATACCTGTAAAAGCAGAGGAAGAAACCAAATTGACTCTAAAGGTTAAAAGTACAGTGAAAGACGCACGTACAGTAAAAATTAGTATTGAGGATGCTTATACAAATCAAAATGGACAAATTGATTATGAAGGTCTGAATAAAAAACAGGACACAACTTTAAAAGATCCACTATCAAAGATTACTGACGTTTCTAGTAAAGAGATAACTGTTAAAAATTATGAAACAAAAGAAGTTACTCTAACTATAAAGACTCCAAAAGAACATTTCGATGGATTTAAAGCTGCTGCTGTATGTATTAAGAAAGTTGATTCAGAAAAAGAACAAAAAGGAATCGGAACTACTTATGGATATAGAGTTGGGCTTGTGATTACCGAACAAGAAGACATAGATTACAATAGTGGCACTTCGTTAAACTTACTAAAAGTAAAACCAACGGTTCATCAAGGTAAAAGGGTAATACAAGCGAGCCTTCAAAATCCTGAACCAAAAATATTAGATGATTTGACTGTCCAAACAAAATTACGAAAAAAAGGTAGCAAGGAAGTTCTTAGAAAACGAACGACTAACGATATGCGTATGGCACCGAACTCTCAGTTCGATTTTGCAACCAATTGGGGCGTCGATCCAATAAAACCAGGAACCTACGTGTTATCTGTTAAGGCGACTTCTAAAGAAAAATCTTGGAGTTGGTCAAAAGAATTTACTATTGGTGAAGAACAAGCCAAGAAGATCAATGAAGAGGCTAGCTATACATTAACATATCCTAAATGGGTACCGATCGTCGTAATACTATTGGGCATCTTAACAATAACGATAATTGGATGTTTATATTTAAGAAGAAAGAAATGGACCGAACAAAAATAAGTTCATGAAAGGAGTGAACTTATGAAAGGAAGAAAACGAAAGTATTTATTTCTAATAAGTACTATGATTCTGGGGATTTTGGTTTTAGCACCTATTGATGGTTCTGCTAGTAGTTTGGAGACAGATGTTCGTATAACTTTTGCGGAAGGAGGTCCAACTGAACCATCAGAACCAGAGCCAGGTGATACAGAACTACCTTTAACAGGGCCAATTAATCGAAAACAAAGTGGTTTTGGCTCTGGATACGGAAGTAGCAATAAAAGATTGCCACAAACAGGCGATCATTTTCAAGATGTATTTTCAAAATTAGGATACTTTGCATTATTGATGTTTCTGATTTGTGCTTTTTCAAGAAAAAAGGAGGCGGCAAAAGCTGATGAAAACAAAACGTAGAAGAATAGTTAATACAATAATTGTATGCGCGTTATTGTTGAGTCAGCTAATCCCTGTAGCTGCTATTGCTGCAACATCTGAAGAGTCTACATCAATTCCTGTAAGTGAGATTGATTCTACTAGCTCTACTGAAGCACCTTTACAATCATCTTCTACATTTCCTGAGCAACAAGAAACCAAACCGGAAATAAATGAGAATGAAGTAGAAAAAAACTATGATGAACGAGCATTAGAAGAGAATCCAACTAATAGTGAACATCCAACTGTCACTATAGAAGAGAAAAAGATTGTAGATGACCAACTTAAATTAAAGGGTAAAATTAAAACCCTGAAATCAGCCACTAAACAATCAATTATCAAAAAGTTAGTTTTACAGAGTAAATCTCCTGATGGTATTTGGGTTGATAAGAAAGAGTTTGAGATTAATTCAGAAGACGCTTTACAAAAAAATGAGATTGATTTTCAATTTGATGAGTTTACAAATAATGAAGAAAGTTTCCGACTAATTACTGAGTACGAACTACAATTTTTTGAAAGTGAACAATTGACGAAAATCAATCGGCATAGAGCGCATTTTGATATTGCTGATATAGAAAACGTTGTAAAAGGGATAGTTTCTACTGATGAGTCCAATGAAATCACAAATGAGAGTACACAAACAGAAAATTCGACCAAAGAAGTTGACGAAATGGTTCCGGTTGAAAAGTATGATGAATCAACAAACGCCTCTGATAAAACAAATGAAGAAAAGGTAGGCAATGATAAGACAAACAAAACTAATAATTCACTTGAACAAAATAATGCTATTGATGAAAAGTATTCTCAAATTCCCAAAATAGAAACTTCCGAAAACAATACAAATGTTTATTCTCGCTCCCTTATAGATCAAAAGAGAAGTTTAGGAAGGGTATATCAAGAAAAGGTTCCGTACGATGGATATAAAACAGGCACCTATGGATATTCACTGGGGATAAGATATTTTAATATAAAAGGAAGGTCGGCAGATGTTTCTTTTTTAAATGGAAATCAAAAGCAAACGAGCGGTGCTAGTGATTCACCTGCAATTAGCGGTAAAATTAGATTTGTTTATAGCGATAATCCAGATTTTATCAACGCAAAACTATCATACGGTGCTTTTCCCGGTTCAGGAGTGTCAAGAGGGAAAAATACTTATATGACTAAGGAAAACTTCAATACGATAAGTAGTAGTAACAAAGCTGAGTTGGTATCAATTCCTTCATCAAACACCGCTGGTGATCCTGATTATATTCCTAGTGGGGGAACGGTCCATAAAAAAACTCTAACCAATTTATTACCTAATAAGACTTACTATGGATGGTTCTTAGTTGAATATGAAAACTATTATGCCACTATTTCTTTAAGTAATTTAGAAATTAGTGGATGGGCTTCTAATGATGTAAATTATACTGCAAATAGTTCCGGCTTTCGATATTCGTTTGAAACAAAAGAAGCCGTCAATTTATCAGGTATTTCAACTCCGGAATTTGATAATAGTTCTGTAACATCAACAGTAGCTAAAATGAAAGCTGGGTCATACTTAGGTGATATTTCTCAAAATGCCAACAATGGAGTAGTACAAGTAAAGAAAAATGACGATACAACTTTTACGGACATGATTACAAACTTAGGTCACAGCTATATTGAAGGGACAGCTAGTAGAAAAGGTACCTATAGTTCTACCAATATAACTGGATTAACTGCCGGAACAAAATATAACGCAAAAGTAGGATTACAAAAGTATCAAGAAAAAGGATTCGTATACTCTAGTAAAGCAGGAAATTTTTCAACAAAAAATGACCCTAAAATTCCAAGTGAGCCAACTAAGAACACACCGACAGCAGATAACCCTAATGCTACGGCAGAGTTCACTGCAAATTATGGAGCAAGCAAAGGGACAAATGGTGATCACCCAGCAAACGATAAAATATCTATAGAAGTATCAAATGCCTCGAAAACACCATTGAAAACGTTAACTTCTAATGATACTAGTGGATCCGGTATTCGTTTAAGTGCAGCGCCTACAGTAACTAGTAACGTTGAAAACCCATATATTAAATTTAAACTTGAGGGGTTAAGCTCTAGGACTACCTATAATGTGAGATATAAGGTAACGAATACTGCAGGGGAATCTATCTACTCTGATTACAAGCCCTTTACTACAAACGCCATTGAATTGAACGTCTATGAGTTAAGTGTTACTAATCAAAAAGCTATTTCAGAAACAGCTGCGTCTGCTGTAGTAAAAGGAAAATACACTGGAGATCCTTCTCAAACGAAAAATGCTGATGGATTGTTCCAAACTAGTCTTCCATTAACACCTAATAGTTGGAGTAATGGTACACCAAAATTATCATTTACTAAGATAACTGGTACTACAACTACTCCTGGAACATACGGAGGAGCAAATGGAACAGTAATTAATAATTTGAAACCAGGAACAAAATACAATGGTCAATCAGTTTTATATGATTTCAATGAAAACCAAAAAACTAGTAGTAAAGTGTCTTTTTCTACTCCAATTTTTGCCAAGAAACCTGAGAATGCAACTGGTGTAACGCACAATGAAGCGAATATCAAAGCATATTATGGAGCGACTAGTGGAACAACTAATGGTGATCATCCAAATTATTTTAGTGATTGGGATGTGCAAATAAGATCAAAGAATGGAACAGGATGGTCGGGATGGTCAAACACATTAAAACGAGAGGATTCTAGTGATCCCTCCTCTCTAACCGGTATTCGGTTGAGAAATGTTGATATAAAAAGAGCTGGGGATTCAAACTCAACTTCTCCTTATATTGTATTTACAATAGTAGGCTTGTCATCAAAAACAGATTATGAGGTGAGATATAGTCTTAGAAACTCAGTAGGCTTTTCAGATTATTCAGAATCGAGTGGTTTTACAACAAAAGGTGTACCACTTGAAATAAAAAAACCTACATTTAATCAAGAAAGCGCTACTCCCAATTCCATTAAAATGAATCAAGGTTTTTATACTGGAGATATTTCTACAAGAAATGGTCATGTTTATGTACAAGCTAGTACGGAATCAGGCTGGACGCCTAGAGCGGACGTACTTGAACATGAAAATATAACTGGAACTGAAAGTAATCCAGGGAAATATGGTACAAACTCTGGAGGATATACTGTAACGAACTTGAAGCCAGGAGCAAAATATTTCGGCTGGGTTAGTTTTAAAAACTACGAGAATACATCGGAAAAAACACTTAGAGCCGATTATCGTTTTTACACCCCTAATAAAATAACCGAATTGGAAAAAACGGGATCGACTATTGGAAATACAATATATTCAGGTGAAGCCACTTTCAAAGCTCCTTATGAAGCAGATGATATTACACCAAAAGATATCAAAGTTTTAGTGAGCTCTGATGAGGGAACAACATGGACTGAGGCAACTGAGAATGCTGGTTCATCAATACCTAAATTAGAAGATAAATCGCTTGGTGGGCTTTCAAACAAAGAGATTACATTTAAACTTTCACAGTTAAAGGCGAATACCAATTATTCAGTGAGACTACAAAGTAAGAATACGGAAGAAGCTAATGGTCAAATAAATATTTGGTCAAACACTGTAGAAGCAACTGCGTTCACAACACAGAATCTTCCAAATGGCTATTACTTGGATAATGTTCCAAATTTTGATTTTGGGACAATTGATGCAAGTGATCAAGAAATCTCAGCAGGGCTTAGCAGAAATAATGGTACTTCGAATTTTAATATGGATGTTTTGAATGTTGGAATGCCAGCATGGACTTTAAGTGCAAAAATGTCCGAAATGGAAACAAATGCAGAAGAAGGTCCAGTTCGAGTATTAAATGGAGCGCGAATCGAATTTACTAAGAAATTAGAAAAGACGTCTGATAGTATCAATTGGACTCCCGTAACTTCTGGATTTTCAGGATTAGAGGGTGCTCCTAATAATAGAGTAAGTTTGACTGCGGGTAGTGGATCAATAGATCTGTTTAAAGCCGATGAAGGAAATGATCTTGAATCTCAAGGGACTTTCCGGAATGTTATTGATTTTGAATCAGTAAAATTGATTGTACCACCTAATGTGGGAGATCATGGGAAGACCTATAAAGGTGAAATTACCTGGACACTAGATTCTTTAATATAATGGGTAGGCAGTTAATTCTGCCTTCTCATTTTAAGAAAATCAATCATTTGATGATGATTAATTTACTCTACCGCAATTTATTAAAGAACATAATGCACGTACTATCAAAAATAATTGAAGGATTTGGGGGAGAGTTTTATGGAACGATATAGTTGGATGATAATATTAGCGATTATCGCGGTCATAGCATTGATAGGATTTTTCTTTTTCTTATTCAGAGATATGGAGTATGTTCGACTCCATAAAAAGTCAAAAGCGCTATTACTGATGAATGTCAGTTTGTTACTGATCTCTGCATCATGTATTGCTTTATCAATTTACTTATACTTTGATATTCAAAAACAATTAGAAATATTGGGAAATTTATAAACGAAGGGATGGTTGGTTTAAATGTGCCTAGTTTTAGTGTTAACTAAAAACATTCTTGCAGAAAAAACGTTACAGGATCAACTTCAGCATTTAGATCATGAAGTGTTTTGCAGCCAGAAAGTTTATTTAGATTTAGATAAGAAAGCTAATTTTTTGGATCATTTCAATTGTGTAATCATTAGTGAAACATTTTCTCAAAGTGAATGTAAAGAGATACTTGTTACTTTTAAGAATCAAAAAAATACACCATTAGTTTTTAGAAAAAGGGAAGAATCTAGTACAGCGAATGTAGAGGGAAATGAATACGGAGTAGATTATTTGCCTGTAAACACAACGCTTGAAGAGCTACGAGAAAAGATTACACCGAAAATAGTTGAACACGAGAAAACGAATCCTCAAATAGATTACCATATTCCGGAAGATCGAAGAGATTTTTTCCAAATAGTACGATTAACTCAAAATGAAGAAAAAATTTTGGACATACTATTTGAAGCGGAAAAAGAAGGGGAGTTGATCAGCAGAGAAAAACTAAGTCACATAATTTGGGATGGAAAAGCAAGCGGATCCACGTATTCACAACTATCGACACTAGTACAAAAAATAAAAGTTAAGTGTACTAATGCTGGAATACAAGGATACACAATCATTACTAATTGGGGTAAGGGGTATTCTCTAGACAGATTTTTCTATGAATATTTGGATAGAAGTAAAAGACAGTAATTGGAGAACAAAAGATCAATTTGGAAAAGGAGAAAATAATAAAAAGAATAAGAGAAACACTTTTTTCTATTCTGGATAATTTCGACAAAATTTATGATGGAAACGAAATGATACAAAAAAATTTAATCAATCAGATTGCGCAATCTGTTAAAAATGTCAGGAAAAACTTTTCTGTTTTACAGCAAAGTTTTTTATATGCAGTTTTTTGTATGTAACGTATTTAAATCTTAATTTGAGATATTTACGTCAAAATTGAACTCATAAATGTATACCTTCAATAAAGTTATCAGGTTAGATCATTATACATAACGATAGATATTTTTTAAAAGCATTAATAAGATAAAGAGTTGGAGATGATGGCCATGGCAAAAGCAATATTAGTTTCTATAAAAGAAAACGAGGAAGAAAAGCTATTTAAAGATTTAGTAAAAATTTTAGATAAATCTGGAATAGTACTTCAAGAATACGGAGATGATAAAGAGGAACTGAAAATTGCAGATCTGCAAATGATGCCTTCAAATATATGTATCAAACAAAATGGAGTTGCTCTGGATTTAACTTATCGGGAGTTTTATTTACTTTACCATTTAGCCAGATTTCCGGGAGTGGTTTTTTCAAAAGAACATCTATATGAAATTTTATGGCAAGAATATTCATTTCCTAAATCAACTAGCAGTACTGTTTCTGCTTTAGTAAGTAAAGTACGAAAAAAATTAGGTCACAACGGTAATGATTCAAATTATATATTAACGATTAGAGGAGTAGGTTACCGATTCAATCCAGGATTAAAATAATAAAAATAAAATAAATAAATAGGTTCTCGAAATCAATTTAGACAAAAACAAGAGGACTAATAAGTATTTTTAAGAGGAAATAATTTTTATACTGTCATAGGACAGGTTAAGAAATTGGCACAAGAATAGGGCCCTGTTCAAGTGTCTTTTTTTGTACATTTGGATAAAAAATGTGTCTATTTCTCCAACCTGATTGTTCTTACTCATTGAAAGGGGAATGACAATGAGTACTTTTGATGAGAAGAAGGCTATTTACGATCAAATGACTAAACTTATTGAGGAAAGGAGAGTGTTAACAAGAGCATATTACGAGTTAAAAAAAGAACTAGTCGATTTAAAGCGAAATGAAATAAAAGAAAATGAAGTTTCCAGAAAAGACAATACCAATCTATCAAGTGAATTGGAAAATCAAAAATACTTTATGGATAGGAGAACTAAAAAATATTCTGGCGTATGCTACCAAGATATGGCTTTGAAAATAGCTTCATATCTTAAAGAAAAGGGGATTCCGGTGGCTACTGGAGAAATATATTCTATGCTGAAGGAGAAGTACCAAATCTTTATCTCCTACAAAAATCTAGTTGGTAATATTCTACCAAAAATCAAGAATGATTCTTCAATCAATATTGAAAGAGCATCTCGAGGTTATTGGCAATACAGGGTAAAGTAAACATCATACTATTCATTGAAACATTCTACCTTTGAGAAAACACTCGGAGGAAATAAAATGTACATTAGTAGTAATAATCGAAAGATCGATGGACAATTGACTTTATATTTTAAGAGAGTAATAGATAATGCTGCATCTAATCATTATAAAAAGAAAACTAGATATCAAGATAGAGAATTATTTTTTGAAAATATCGATCAGGAAATAGTTGATATTATTGACGATTCCATATTAACTCCGACTATTGTCATATTTGGTCTGCCATTGTCCATAGAAGATGATTCTATTCTAAAAAAAATTGAACAATTGACTGAAAGAGAAAAATTTGTTTTAGTTGAGAAAATTTTGCTAGGTAAAACAGATAAAGAAATTGGAAGGGTATTTGGTATTACTCGACAAGGCGTGACAAATTTAAAACATAGAATCCTAAAAAAGATTAGAGAATAATATTCAAATCTGTAAGGAGTAGTTTAAATTGGAAAAGCTTAAAGAGCTCTTTATAAGAGCAAAGCAGGGTGATGATAATGCATTTGAAGAAATCGTTGATAGATTCGATCCTTTATTGTGTAAAGTAGCTATGAGAGCAGGTAAGTTTGACGAAGATTGTTATCAAGAGTGCTTGATAGCACTTTATGTTTCTATACAAAAATTCAACATAACAGATTAAATGTTTCGAAAAATAGAAAGAGTGTAATGCGAACCGTGTAAGCAAACATTAAACCTAGGTTGGGAATTGCTTCTCGGTTTGGATTACACTCTCTTAAAATCTAAACTATCAAAAGATCTTCATCAGAAATCAAACTTATTAAGTAAACCATTCAATATTAAGAAACTTTTTTCGCAGATAACTGTTTCATATTTTTGGATAGATATTTATGTGCGAAATCAGTATTTAAGAGCCATTCTCTAATATCATTAGGAGATATTATTAGTGGCATGCGATCGTGAATAGAGGAAACTGAGTCATTTGCTTTAGTAGTTAATATGATAGATTCGACGCTATTATCTCCATCCTGAATATTCGTGCGGCAAAACCCACCGACGTATACCGGCCCCTCTTCATTTGAAAAAAAGTACTTATCTTTGGAATCATCCCATTCATAAAAACCATTCATTATGAAAACACATCTAGAACTTCTAAAGGGAGTCTTAAAAAGTGATTTTTCTAAAACAGTTTCGGAACGAGCATTAATTAGTAATCGCCCATTATCATAATTATGAAATCCCCATTTTGCAGAGCCAGCAACGATTCCACCGTTTCTATTTGATCCTAGGATAAAAACATTTTGTGAAGGATAAACTTCGCCAGAGGCAATTGACTGCCTCTTGTCTTTTTCCTTTAGTTTATTTTTCACGTTAGAAATTATCTGCCAATATTCATCTAATTCTCCTGATAGTGGATCAAACAAGTATCTTCCACACATGGATATCACTCCTCAAGATGATTGAAATAGTCAGTTTGTTGTTGACTTCGTCTTTCAAGGTCGAGCCCTAAGTAACAATATACTTTTACTCTGGGATTTTCTTTAACCTCTCTGATTTTAAAGTAAAATATATGGTCCTGACTGTCGATACTTTTATAGGCTGGAATTCTAAAATTAGTAATATTTCGTCTATTCATCATATAAAGAAGTTCATCTTGCAAAGCAAAGAAGGGGACATCAGTCACTACATAATTCATAAAATCTTTAACTAACTGTTCAGAGTTAGACGTGTGGTAATCAAATTCTAAATCCTCTGTGTTAAGACTCATTAGACTTCACTCCATTTCGCTTGATCTGATAGCGAGATATGATTAATGGAGTAAATGGATACTACCTGAATACCGTCATCTATATTAAATATGTAAAGTTTATTATCTTGAAAACCTTCAATCGTTCCAATAATATCAGCAAAAGCATGACCTTCTGAATCCAACGAATCTAGTTGAATATTTACAGTTTTGTGTTTTGTATATGCTGTTTTTAAAACTGAGTTGATTTCTTCATCACTCATTGTCATTTTGTATTGCCAAATTGTATTTCTAGAAAGTGAATCCTTTTCCATTTCTGAAGTGTGTTCACTTAAATAGAAACCCAACCATTTCATCATGCCGCGATCATCATAATCTCGAACAAGTTGGTTTGGGTGATAACTCATAAATGCTTCGCCCATTATTCACACCTCCTAGTATAATAGTTGCTACAGGCCATCAAGCCCACCGGCTCCGCCGCCTTGATGGCCGCCTACCAGTCCTGACCTCTTAATACTGCGTCCGTTTTCCAAAGTAGAGGAGGCTCGAACAATACTTATGAATCCATACTTATCTCGAATTTTATCCATAACTCGATCAATTTTGATTCGTTTTTCTTGAATGATTGGATCTTCAAAAAGGTCCAACTGATCTCCACCATCATAGATTAAGCCAGAATAGGTGACACCGATATGCCGGATTAATCCTCCGTCATAAAATTTATCAAAAAGAAATTGTAAATGTGTGGCTAATTGGTTTGTATCATCTGTTGGTGGAATCTTAGTTTGCCGACTAAACCCTCGTTTACTTTCAGCCATGCTGTACCCGATGAAAAGATGAACAGTTGATGCTCGGGCGTTTCTTCGGCGCAAACGAATGGCAACTTGTTCCGCCATTTCCCTTATCAGTAATGCCATTTCTTCGCCACGGTAATCTCTAGGGAGAACTTGACTGTTACCAACATTTTTTGATTTAGGAACATATTTGTTTTGCAGGATTGTCCGGTCAATTCCGTTAGCGTGATGATATAATTGCATCCCCATAACTCCAAATTTTTCGTGTAGTTTATTTGGTGAAGAATTGGCAAGTTCTTGAATACTTTTAATTCCCATGGCATCAAGATTTCTCTTCATTCGACTGCCAATTCCCCAAAAATCTGTGATCTCAGGAATTGACCAAACTTTAGATTCCACATCCTCATAATTCCATAAAGCGCGCATATTGTGATTTTTTTTGGCTTCATTATCAAGGGCAAGTTTCGCTAAGAGAGGATTACTGTTAGACATTCCGATTGTCGAGAAAATCCCAGTTTTTCTCAATATATCTTTTTGAATTTTCTCTGAGACTATATCTAGTTTTTTAGCACGACTCAGATCTCCTGGAACAAAGTAGTTTAATGATTTTGTTAAATCAACTACGCCTTCGTCAATTGAGTACCATAAAACATCCTCCTCGGGAGCATAATTTCTAATGACTTTTTGAATCTTCAAATTTTCAGAAATATAGTGTCTCATTCTTGGAGGAACAATAATCAGATCTCTAACTGCAGGATTCTCTTCTTCACTAGGCAGTTCCCAAATTCTTGCTACGTTTCTCAGGCCCAATACTTCTTTTGCCTTAGGACTACTGGCAAGAATTAATCCGGAAGTATTATCCGCTGTACTCATCACTACGAGTAAATCGCGTAAGGGATGTAGGCCACGTGCCACTAATTCGCAACTGGCATAAAAGGATTTCATATCGATAAAGGCATAGTCATGGTGCGGCTCCAATTCGTACTTGAAGTTCATAGTAGTCCACCTAAATATTTGTTCAATATAATATTTTTATAAGTATATAAATCTATAATACGAACTTACGTTCGTTTTGTAAAGAGGATAGATTATTAAAATACTTTGAATTCCTCTAATTATTTGTATAGTACAAAAAATTGATGTTGGAAATTGAGAGGAAATATCTAATTAGTGGAAAACATTCTTGACTCAAAACTAAAAAAATTTGATTCTAAACTTTTATGTAACTAGTTTTTTGGGGGATTAAGTATCGTATTCTAAAGAAAATTGCCCTAACGTTCATAACATATCCGTTAATGTGTTAAAAGCAACCGTTTAAGTTAACGATAACTATTCTTGTCGAAGAAATGGTATTCTAAAAAAGATTTCTAATTGTGATACGAATATTTTAAAATGAGAGGTGAGATAACCATAGTTTTTTCTATAATAACTATCTTACGAAACAGATAGTCACTTTTTCTTTATCCATTAATAATTTGGATGGGTATTATAAAATGACCAAAATTTTAAACGCAAGTAAATCGCTAAGTTCATTTCTAATTAAAATGACTAAAACGATATTGGAGGTAATTAAGTTTGAAAATAAATCTATTTGAAGATACCTGAAGAACGGTACACTAAATAAGCCTACCGTTTTCAAAATTTTTGAAATGGAAGACAACGAGTCTATTTAGGAAGAATCAACGTAACTTTGGTTT
>ENA-OQNO01000561-OQNO01000561.1-human-gut-metagenome-genome-assembly--contig:-NODE-561-length-33744-cov-4.991433_pt1 | contig 33744 bp, 28 predicted proteins | sample MGYA00242629_ERZ504880 | MGnify/ENA primary metagenome ERZ504880 (study PRJEB26092, sample SAMD00036377) | human gut metagenome | host: Homo sapiens | study: EMG produced TPA metagenomics assembly of... | reverse complement strand
ACACCGATACCGTCCTCATCCATGGTGATGGCGTCCACCGGACAGCTTCTCTTACACGGACGGGTCAGGTCTGCAATTGCGTTATATGGACATGCCTGGGAACATTTGCCGCACTCCTTACATTTCTCAGGATCGATATAGGCACGGTCATGGCCCATGGAAATGGCTCCGAAGTTACAGGAATTCTGACATGCCTTTCCCATACACTTCTGGCAGTTGTCGGTTACGACGTAGCGGGCAATGGGACATCCCTCACAGGCGGAGCTGATAACCTGTACAATGTTCTTCGTATCTTTTCCACTGGGGCATAAGCCCTCTGCAAGGCGAACACGTTCTCTGATGATCTCACGTTCCCTGTAGATACAGCAGCGGAACTGTGCTTTCGGACCCGGAAGCATCTTGTAGGGAATCTCTTCCCTGTGCTGCTCCAGACGGCCTTCCCACGCCATTTTCGCCACCTCGTACAATACCTGATGTTTTATGCGAAGTAATGTTGCATCGTTTGTTACCATAATTTTCCTCCTCGTAACTTCCATCTGCCGGAAGCAGAATGGATATCTATAGCAAATTTCATTAATAATAAGTTACCGTAACTTTTTTCCCCATCTCTTCCACCGTGTGTTTTAACTGCTCCACCAGATTCTGGCGGATACCGAGGTCAAATGGAAGACCGGGGTTCTGATATGCGCTGTTGATGGCTTTTCCAACGTACAGCTTCAGTTCCGTACAGTCCTCGATCAGCATCTTCGCCACCATGGACGCACCGTTTGGTTTATCCAGCTCCAGGAAAAATTCTTCTGTGACCGCCTCGTTCTTTACATAACGCCTCAACAGCTGGAGAACGCGGTTTAAGGTGAGAACGCCTTCCGTGACAAGCTCAATGCCATCAATGTAGGCGATCGGCGGAATATCGGGATCATTGTAATCCAGCGAGACGTCCAGGCTCTTCTTCGTGGTTCTGGCCACGATATTGGCACTGGTGCCGCCGCAGACCACACGCTTGGTAAATTCATCTCCCGACATGAAATCGGCCACCATAGCGGTGTCATCCTCCGGGTTCCTGGCGGGTCCCGTCATCAGATGCACCGGCTTCCTGTCAATGATACGCATGACAGCCACCGTCGTGTCATCCCCCGGACGGAACTGGTACAGTTCGTCGCAGGCCCGGCTGAGCGCCGTAGCCAGACGGATCGCAGAGATCGTGATCCGGTACTGTTTCAGCGCATAGGCGGCGATGTCTTCCCAGAGCCAGCCAAAGTTTAAAAGCTGCCCCACTCCGGCGTGGATGGTGCCGTCGCTCATCAGAACTAAGGCATCTCCTTTTTTTACCCGGAAACGGTACTCGTTGATCTTCTTGTTCTGAATCACACGGATATTCTGGGGAATCGGAACCAGTTCTCCGGCGCGGATAAAGATACAGCTCGGATTGTCAAATTCCACCAGATAGGCGTCTCCGTTATGGAATACCTGCAGGATACTGAAGGTGGAATATGCCACCTGCCGCACCTGGCAGACCGGGAGCGTCTCCACGATCGTCTCCACGCATTCCTCCAGAGTCGCGCCGTTTAAAAACATGGTTCCCAATATCTTTGAGGTCAGGGTCGCCAGAATATTAGCCTTGACTCCGCTTCCCATGCCGTCGGCGAGAATCATGATGTTGGAATCCTCCGTCTGGAGCAGTTCCACCTTATCGCCGCACAGGACCTCGTTGAACTTATTCAGGCTTTTGTATGCAACGTCTACTGTTACTCCCATCACTTGACCTCGCTTTCACTTCCTTCATCCAGCAGGGACCGGCAGAGCTTTGTAAGCGTGGTCTTTGTTTCCGCTGTCGTTTCACCCAGCAGACCGGCAATTTCCTGGGCTACCATCATCTGCTTATGGATTACCCGCTGCGCCAGATCGATGGTCTCCAGCTTCTTTTCATACTCCTGCTTCGCCAGCTCCTCTTCCTTCGTGATATCGATAAATGTGGCGAGCACCACGTCCTCTTTTTCAATATAAACGATATTCTGGAGCATGGAGAAATTATATTCGCTATAGGTCACCTTTTTTCCATGAATATTCTGATGGGAATCGTAGACCCACTGGAAATCCGACGGATCGATGAATTCATACAAATACATATTTAAGGCTTCCTGCCTCGTCTTCCCGAAATACTTCTCTCCAACCGCAGAATACTCCAGAACCTTCATGTCCTTATCCACGATCAGAACGATATTCGGAGATGTCTCCATCACCAGATTTGATAAGGATTCGGCCTTTTCATGCATAAACGGAATGCACATCCCCAGTTCGGCTTTCTTCTGGAATACGGCGATGGCCTTCTCCCGGCAGGTGGAATAACCGCAGGCGCCGCAGTTTAACTCGTCCTCCGGTTTCGTCTTCCCCGTCTTCTTAAGGATCTCCTGAATCTGGGCCTCTGTCGGCATCGGTTCTCTCGGAGAACGGTCCATGAAGATCTTCTGGAAGGAGATCTTATTGACGATTTCCTCAACCTCGCTCTTTATTGCAGGATCTTTTTCAATAGTCTCTTCCATATCCAGCTTCACCTTAAATCTGGATATGCTCTCGTCCTCTACGGTAGGCCCCTTGATACAGCCGCCGGAGCACATGTTCATCTCGATGAAACAGCCTTTTATCTCACCGCGCACCATGCTTTCGCATAGATCGATACAGTTCCTGGCGCCGTGAACGTAGAATTTCCGATAGCCGTCCTTCTTCTCCTCTGTGGCAAGAACGGAATTCACGACTCCGTTGGTGACCGGATAGAGGCGGTTGACCTTGGGATCCAGATGGCGGAACGGAATGTCTTCACAGTCCTCGATGGTGATTTCTTCCTCATTCAGCCAGCGGTTGATATCGTTGAAGTTTAAGACGGCGTCGATACAGGAATCGTGGCGGACATCGCCCGCTTCTTTCTTCTTGGCGATGCACGGGCCTAAGAATACGACCTTTACATTCGGTCCCAGCTCTTCCTTCAGCATCTTGCCGTGGGCAATCATCGGCGAGACCACCGGCGCCATGTAGGGAACCAGCTGTGGATAATAGATTTCAATTAAGTCATTGACACTCGGACAGCAGGTGGTGATGATCGTTTCCATCTCCCCCTCTTCCAGAAGCCGTGCGTATTCAGCCGTCACCATGGCTGCGCCCTCCGACGTCTCCCGGACATCTGCAAAGCCCAGCTTACGAAGGGCTGCATTAATCTGGCCGATGGTCTTGTATTTTAATAATCCCATATAGGATGGGGCGATGGATACGACGGTTGGGATGTGATTCGCTATGTAACCTTTTACAGTGTTTAAATCGCTTACCAGCGTTTTCGCTGACTGTGGACAGACCTGCATGCATTTTCCGCATAAAATGCATTTGTCCGGCATAATCTCGGCCCGCTCATCTTTAATCATGATCGCCTTGACTTCACAGTTGCGGACACATTTGTAACAGTGCTTGCATTTCGTAGCCTTGAAATCAATAATCGCCATGATTACAGCCTCCCTACGATTTCTTTATCGAAAAACTCCTTTGTGTCTTCTGGTTTTAAAGAGAATAATTGGCCGTCTACGGTTACACAAACCCCGTTGACACAGTTTCCGCTGCAGAAGGAACCATTTAAGTCTACTTTGCTTTCTAAATGATTCTCCTTTACCAACTGCTGGAGCTGGGCGATGATTTCTCTGGAACCTTTTAAATGACATGCGCTTCCTATACAGATTGTAACTCTCATGAAAATCTCCCTCCAATATCTTGTGTTTGGTTGTGGTGGTGGTGATGATGGGTGTGGTGGTGGTTTAAATAAAATACTTAGTTTGAATGGTCGCTCATAGTGGCGGGGGTGCGGGCAGAGCCCTGAAATGCCTCCGGCATTCCAGGGTCGCTTCGCTCGCCATACAGATACACCCGAAGCCGGCGCGGAATATGAAAGGCAAAAACGGCTTTTCATATTCCGCGCCGGCTTCGGGTGTATCTGCCTGGCTCTGCCCTTTGCGTACATTATCTCACATTGACATATTATTATCAATCAGAAAACTTCATCTGTGCTGTACTTTTTCACATACATTTAACCATGACATCCACGATCTCCTGCTTTTCTGCATCTATCAGTCCATATGTGTTTAACCTCAGCTTCGGAATTACCGGCAGACTGGCGAATGCCAGTGTCATAAACGGGTCGATCGAATTCGAAATTCCCAGTTTCCCGGCTTCTTCTTTTAGCTTTTCAAGCTTTTCATCTACGACTTCTGCCGCCTCTTCACTCATTAATCCGGCAATGGGCAGGGCCAGTTCGCCCAGGACTTTTCCATCCACGACTACCGCCAGGCCTCCGCGGTTCTTTCGTACCGTGTTTCCGGCCAGAACCATGTCGGCATCGTTGGTTCCTGCAATAATTAAATTATGGGAATCGTGGGCAATGCTGGTCGCTACCGCACCGTTTTTCAGTCCGTAGCCGCCCAGGAAGCCCAGCCCAATGTGGCCGGTGTCGTGGTGGCGCTCAAAGACTGCCATTTTTACAATGTCCTGATCTACGTCCACACCTGGGGCGTATCCCTCTTTTTCAGTCCATGATACCAGACGTTCCGTAGTGGTCAGCTCGCCTGGCGTTAAACATAATACCCGCACCTGATCACTCTTTTTTTCTATATGGAGCTGCTCCGGCACGATCTCCTTTAAATGGAAGGAATCTCCGACCCTTACGGGCGTGTCTATGTGCTTTATCTCCGCAGCCAGGATTCCTTCTTTCATAGAACCATTTTCCGCTACCAGCTTTCCATTTTTATATACCTGCTCCACACGGAAATTCTCAAGATCCGACACTACGATAAGATTCGCCTTGTATCCCGGCGCTACCGCTCCCCTGTCCTTTAACCCGAAATACTGAGCCGCGTTGTAGGAACCCATAATCACGGCGTGAACCGGGTCGGCGCCAAGGCTTATGGCTCTCCGTATGATATAATCAATATGGCCGAGACGGAGTAAATCGCCCGGATGCTTGTCGTCCGTCACCAGCATGCACCGGTGGTAGTATGGCTCCTGAAACAGCGGAATCAGCGCCTCTAGGTTCCTCGCAGCCGTGCCCTCCCGGATCATGATCCATTGGCCCCGGCTCAGCTTCTCGATTGCTTCGGAAGCATCGGAACACTCGTGATCCGATTTCACACCGGCTGTCACGTAGGCGTTCAGTTCCTTGCCGGAAAGGCCGGGAGCGTGACCGTCCACCAGCTTATTCCTGTCGAGAGCGCCCGAAAGCTTGTCGAGAATCCCACGGTCCGCCCTCGTGGTGCCGTAGGAATTCATCAGCTCCGCAAGGCCCAGTACACGCTCTTCTTTATAAAATGGTTCCAGCTTATCTGCAGATAACACGGCTCCAGACTCATCCAGACCGGTAGCCGGCACACAGGATGGGAGCATAAAGAAGACATCCAGCGTCAGCCCCTCCGTCCGCTCCATCATAAACTGGATTCCCTGGGTGCCCGCCACATTGGCGATCTCATGGGGATCGGTGATGACGGCCTGGGTGCCGTGGGGAATGACAGTGCGCTCAAATTCTCCCGGGGCCACCATGGAGCTCTCCAGATGAATGTGGCCGTCTATCAGGCTGGGACAGACGACTGCCCCCTTTAAATCTATTTCCGTTACCCCTTCATAATCCCCCAGTCCCACGATACAGCCGTCCTCGATGGCGATATCTGCCTGTTCCAGTCCGGCGGTAAATACATTTACAACGGTTCCATGCTTCAGTACCAGAGACGCCTTCTTCGCTCCGGCGGAAGCCAGAATCCGCTCTGACAGTTTCTTATCCATAAGATCAATACTCCCCTTTCTGTTGCTCTATCTGCCTGCCAGCTTTGTGACAGAGGCCGTAATCAGGCGCTTGAACAGCGGTGCCACACGGTCTGCGGTCTCCTGGACCTCGGTATGGCTCAGAGGCTCCTTGCTGATGCCGCACGCCATGTTGGTGATGCAGGAAATACCGCAGACAGCCATTCCCATATGGTTTGCCGCCACAGCCTCACAGGCCGTGCTCATACCGACCGCATCCGCTCCCAGCGTCCTGCACATGGATACCTCGGAAGGGGATTCATAGCTGGGGCCGGTAAGCTGTAAATACACGCCCTCTTTTAACTCAATGCCCTCTTCCTTCGCCGTCTCTTTTATGATGTCACGCAGCTCTTTTCTGTAGATATCGCTCATATCAGGGAATCTCGGCCCCAGCTCGTCGATGTTGGCGCCGATCAGCGGTGACGGCACAAAGGAGACGATATGGTCACGAATCAGCATGAAATCGCCCGCATGGAATGTGCTGTTAATTCCACCGGAAGCGTTGGTCAGAAACAGGATCTTCGCCCCCATAAGTCCCATGAGCCGTGCGGGAAGTACCACATCGCTCATCGGATACCCCTCATAGAAGTGAACGCGGCCCTGCATGATCACAACCGGAACGCCGTTTACATAGCCGAAGATAAACCTGCCCTTATGTCCCGGCACCGTAGACACCGGAAACCCTTCGATATCTTTGTAATCAATGGCCGCGGCAACCTCGATCTCCTCCGCGTATTCTCCCAGACCGGAGCCTAAAACCAGTGCAATCTCCGGCTTAAAATCTGTCTTTTCCCGCACACTCTTTAAGCAGCCCTGCAGTTTCTCATATACTTCGTTCATCTTGTCTTTATCCTCCTTCATTTCCTTTCTGTGATATAAGTATAAGTAATTACAGTATATCACAATTTTTAATAGATCTGAACAGGTAAAATGGAAACCAGTAACATTTTGACAAAACCTGCCAGGTAATGGTATACTGGAATTGTTCGTTCTAACCCGAAAGGATTACCTGACGGAGAAGGCGAGGAGAAATCATCGATCGCGGGATTCCCCATGCCTTTTTTGGTGTGGTTTTTTTATTTCATAGTCAAGTGACTATGCCGCCGGGTTATTGAAACGGACAGAAAGCGAGGATGATAATTATGAAAAAAGTATTACCTGTACTCATGGCTCTTGCCATGACGGCGGCGGCTCTTACCGGATGTGCAAAGAGCGGCAGTGAGACAGCAGCGGAAACCACAACAGCGGCTGCCACAGAGACTGCTGCCGAGACAACTGAAGAAGAAACCACAACAGCTCCTGAAACGGAAGCAGGGACGGAAAGCACCGGTGCTGCGTCTTCTGACTTTACGCTCCGTGTCGGTTCCTTAAAAGGGCCTACCTCCATGGGACTGGTCGAGCTGATGGATCAGGCGTCAAAGGGCGAGGCAAAAGGTTCCTATGAATTCACCATGGTGACCGCAGCCGATGAACTGCTTGGAAAGATCGTGAGCGGAGATCTCGATATCGCTCTGGTGCCTTCCAACATGGCCTCCATCATTTTCAACAAGACCAACCACGGCGTTAATGTTTTAAATATCAATACTCTGGGAGTTCTGTACGTAGTATCATCCGATGACTCCATCAAATCCATCGCGGATTTAAAAGGAAAAACTGTTTACTTAACCGGCAAGGGAACGACACCGGATTACGCACTTCAGTACTTATTGAAGGCAAATGGTATGACCACGGATGACGTCACTCTCGAATACAAATCAGAGCCGACCGAGGTTGCCGCTCTCTTAAAAGAAAAGCCGGATGCCATCGGACTTCTTCCGCAGCCATTCGTCACAGTGGCCATGGCCCAGAATGACACCCTCAAAATGGTGCTCGATCTGACCAGGGAATGGGAAGCCGTATCCGGTGAGGACGGCGGAAGCCTCGTAACGGGCGTAACCATCTGCCGCGGCGAATTATTCGAAGAGCATAGTGATGCAGTCAAAACATTTATGGAAGAACAGAAAGCATCTGCCGCATTTGCCAATGAAAACGTAGCCGAGACAGCCAAGCTCGTAGCAGCCGCGGGCATCATCGAGAAGGCCCCGGTGGCAGAAAAGGCGATTCCATACTGCAGCATTACCTATATTGACGGAAGCGATATGAAAAACATGCTCTACGGATATCTTTCCGCTCTGTATGAAATGGACCCGACCACAGTGGGCGGCGAGCTTCCTACAAAAGACTTCTTTTATATGCCATAAATAAAGAATAGTTAAGTATATATCCGGCGGCCGGTCTCCGGCCGCTGAATTTTTTCAGTAAGCTGTCTGGTAAATTCAGTACGGTTAAGTTCAGACAAAATAAGCGAGGAGGGTCACACCATGAAACCATCAGGTCTGGGGCGAAAAGCCGGCATCATCTGTTTCTGGCTGGTGCTCTGGCAGTTTATCAGCATTGCCGTTCACAATTCCATCATCCTGGTCGGCCCCGCGGAGGTTGCGGGGGCGCTGATTGCACAGATCTCCACGGCGGAATTCTGGAGGACGATTGGCCTTACCTTCGGCAAAATCAGCACCGGATTCTTAGGCGCGTTCCTGGCCGGCATCCTGACGGGAAGCGCCGCCTGCCGTTTTCCATTCTTAAAGGATTTGCTGGAACCCGTCATGGTTCTGGTCAAATCGGTGCCGGTGGCTTCCTTCGTCATTCTGGCGCTGATCTGGATCGGTTCCAGAAACCTGTCGGTCTTTATCGCGTTTCTGGTGGTATTTCCCATGATCTACATCAATACCATCGCCGGGCTTCACAGCGCGGAGCCCCAGCTTCTGGAGATGGCCAGGGTCTTTCATATGTCGGGCTGGAAGAAATTCCGTTACATTTACTGGCCGGCCCTGCTTCCCTATCTCATAAGCGGTGCCAATATCAGTCTGGGCATGAGCTTTAAATCCGGTATCGCGGCCGAGGTCATCGGTGTGCCCGACCACTCCATCGGTGAAAAACTCTACATGGCGAAAATTTATTTGAGCACAGCGGATTTATTCGCCTGGACTCTGGTAATCATTGTCATCAGCGGCCTGTTTGAAAAGGTCTTCATCGAGCTCCTAAAGGCGGCAGAACGACAGAACAGAGCGAAAAGAAAGCGGGGTGCGTGAGCCAATCACTATGGAAATTACAGTAACGAATCTCTCAAAATCATTTGACGGGCGACAAGTCTTCAGCCAGGTCAGCCAGACCTTCCGGACCGGAGACATATACTGCCTCATGGGCACTTCCGGCTCGGGAAAGACCACCTTCTTCCGGATTCTCCTTGGACTCGACCAGCCTGACAGCGGAACGGTATCCGGGACAGAGGGCGCTTTTCTCTCGGCGGTCTTTCAGGAGAACCGCCTGTGTGAATCTTTCTCTTCCCTCGATAATGTGCTGATGGTCTTCCCGAAGGTAACGAAGGAAATACGGGAATCCGTAAAGGAAGATTTATGTAAACTTCTCCCCGAAGAATCCATCTACCGGCCGGTCTCCACCTTAAGCGGCGGAATGAAGCGGCGTGTTGCCGTCTGCCGGGCGCTGGCGGTGCCATTTGACGCGGTCCTCATGGATGAACCGTTTACCGGTCTGGATGAGGACACACGAAGAAAGGTCATCGAATTTGTCAAACAGAAGACAGCCGGAAATCTGGCGATTATCAGTACCCATCAGGAGGAGGATGTCCCCCTTCTGGGCGGCAGTCTGATCCGCCTTACGGCAGAAGAAAAAGGGATATGACCCCATCACTCCGGGTCATATCCCTTTTCTCTTACTTGTTCCAATCCGTCAAAACCGGATTATTTAATCTTAAATGATTTTACTGCCTCTTCGACCTGCTTGGAAACGGCCTCATCAGTTGACATAACCGTTCCTGTCGCACAGGAGTAGGTCTGCTTTGCCGCGTCATAAGAACCGGATTCAGCAAGGTAGTGAATCCCATCGTTAGGATTCGTGTACTTCATGGAGTACTGGAAGGTCTGGCTTCCATCATCTTTCGTCTTCACATCGTAGGAAAGAATCGCCATGTCATCGCCGCGGCTCACCATATTCTTGTATTCTTCCGCTGTATCCGGATAAATCTCACGGATAGAGTCTGCGGAACTGCCGCTGATCGTCATGATTTCCAGCATGTCGTCACCGCTTGCTGAAAGGAAGGTCACATATTCATCGTCGCTTCCCTCATCGATGGTCCAGCCGGCCGGAACCTTGATCTCAAACTTGCCGTTGGCTGCCTTAAATACGCCGTCGGAACCAATCTCGCCCGCTGCAGATGCGGTAGTTTCTTCTGCGGCCTCATCAGCCTCATCCATCTCTTCCTCTTCTGCCTGGTCTTCTTCCTCTGTACTTTCAGCTTCTGACGCTGTCGTCTCTGCCCCGGTAGTGGTTACTGCCTCTGTCGTTGCCTCTGTAGAAGCGGTTGTCTCTGTCTTATCTTTTGATCCGCACGCAGTTACTGCCATCATAACGGCTGCCGCCACTGCCAGCGTAATGATCCTGCTGTTCTTTCTCATAATAATCTCTCCTCATAATCTGTCTTAACTTGTTGCGACGAAGAGGATTATAACATGTTCAGATTCTTTTGTATAGTGTATTAAAAGAACCGAAAGAATCACAAACAATTCTTAATAAACTTTATGTTCTGTTTATCATGTTCTCATAATTTTCCTTTTGTTATCGGCCGGAATCCGCGCCATGCGGGGCCGGAAAACGGGCCTCTCAATGGCCGTCCGAAGCGATGGAGATCAGGAATCGATTGATCTTCCCTTTATTTTCCTCGTAGAGGTCAATATTTTCATAAAGTTCTTTATAATAGGTAAATATAAACTTTTTCGTCTGTATCGTATTCTTCATCGTGGCTTCCTTCGCCACCAGGCTGTTCTTCGTCTTCACGTAATAGTAGGTGGGATACGGCAGCGCACAGATGCTCTCCGCGTAACAGAGGTACTGAAGGTTGAACAGAAAATCTTCACACCAGTTCAGCTCCCTGCTGCATCGAAGCATATGTGTGTTCAAAATGTCCCGGCGGTACAGTTTATTCCACATGACTCCATAGTAAAAGTTGGCCGGTTTTTCCATCATGTGCTCCGCAAAGCCTTCCCTGGTCATAACCTCGTATTCCTTGATATGGCCTTTTCTTCTTATTTTATCATGGTTGACACGGAAAAAATGGGTGATGACCATATCGCAGGAGCTATGCTCTGCCGCGGATACCATCATCCTCGTGGCATCCGGGGTGACCCAGTCATCACTGTCCACAAACTGCAGGTATTTCCCCTCTGCCTGGTCCATTGCCAGATTGCGGGCGTCGGATACCCCGGACTGCTCCTTGCGGATTACTTTGATCCTGGCGTCCTGCTTTGCGTACTCACGGCATATTGCCAGACTCCCGTCTTCACTTCCGTCATCTACCAGAAATACCTCCAGCTCCCGGTAATCCTGCTTTAAAATACTGTCAACACACCGCTTCAGTGTCTTCTCCGAATTGTGAATTGGAACGATTATACTCACCAATGGCAGCTGCACGTTACTCTCCTCCCCGCTCTGTTTCCAGCAGCTTTATCTTAATAGGAAGTCCACCCCCATACCCGGTCATGCTCCCATCCGCACCGATTACCCGGTGGCACGGAATCAGAATCGGGATGGGATTGCGGTTGTTGGCCATACCCACCGCCCGGAATCCTTTCGGGCTTCCGGCAAGGACCGCAATGTCCCTGTAGCTTCTCGTCTCCCCATAAGGAATGGTCAGAAGCGCTTCCCAGACTCTTTTCTGAAATGGTGTTCCCTCCGGTCTCAACGGCAGATCAAATGCCGTGCGCTCACCGGCCAGATACTCCGCAATCTCTTTGGCGGTTTGGAGCGTTAAATCTGTTTCCTTTTGAACGCCCTCCTTCAGAGGGATTCTGCCGAAGCTGATACTGCTCACCGCGCCGTCCGTATCTCCTATGGTGAGCGGACCCAGTGCGGATTCGTAAAATTCATAATAAAGCATGGGGATTTTCCTTTCTATGGATATTCCGTTCTATGGATATCATCTGTGGCTCTCTTCGATCGCAGTCCGCAACCGATGTCTTCTACCGGCTAGTATACCATAAACAGGCGGTTTCGGCACTCTTTTGGCGGCTTCCCGCCGGATTTTATATTTCTTCTCCCATTTTTCAAGATTTCCTCATATTTCTTTAAGTTTTTTTATGAAATGTTTATGGTGCGGACAAATTTATGACACAATTTTCTCCTATACTAAATAGTGTAAAGGAACCCCACCCTTTTAACATTGACTTTTTATTTTTCATACTCGGCCGGCAGTAACTCGATGGTTACTGCCGGCCCCTCCCATTTATGGGGGGTTTTTATTTTCTGCCCGGACTGTTACGATATTTTTTATTTTTTTCAAATAACGGTTGACAAGTTTTGCAGTATCGTATATAATAACTCTTGCGTCGCGAGACGGTGGATAAAAATTACAGAGAAATTCTGTTTACGGGGTGTGGCTCAGCTTGGCTAGAGCGCCTGGTTTGGGACCAGGAGGTCGCAGGTTCGAATCCTGTCACCCCGATGATAGTAAAAAGATAACATTTGTTATTTTAACTACTGTCTCTCATGTTTATCTGCGGGTGTAGTTCAATGGTAGAACACTAGCCTTCCAAGCTAGATACGTGGGTTCGATTCCCATCACCCGCTTGTGAGTCTGTAGCTCAGTTGGATAGAGCAACGGCCTTCTAAGCCGTGGGTCGGGGGTTCAAATCCCTTCAGGCTCGTTTCACATCAATTAACCAGCGATGTGTGCGATTTGTTTATGGTGGGTATGGCGAAGTTGGTTATCGCGCCAGATTGTGGCTCTGGAGGCCGAGGGTTCGAATCCCTCTACTCACCTTTCCCTTATAGGGAATTTTTTTTTATCTGGAATTATCATCCGATATTGGGCCATCGCCAAGCGGTAAGGCACAGGACTTTGACTCCTGCAGTCGCCAGTTCGAATCTGGCTGGCCCAGCTTTGGGATACTAGCTCAGGTGGTAGAGCACTTGACTTTTAATCAAGTTGTCCGGGGTTCGAGTCCCCGGTGTCTCAGTAATGATATGGTATGTAAAGACCAACAAAAAAGTCGTCGAGTACGACTTTTTTTGTGGGGTAAAGCTTCCATTTTTATGTCTTTATTTGACATTATTTTATCACTCTATGTAACGCAATATGCGGCATCTAAAAAACTTTTAGGTCTCCTAAAAGTTTTTGTATATTCTGTATTCAATCTGGTATTTTCCTAAATATTTTTTAGATACTATGCGGATTGCCCTTTTCCCTCCTCGTGTATATAATAATGGTATCAAAGAAAGAGAGGTGTTACATATGACATATTTGGCATATATCGTAGTATTCTCACTGCTGGCATTGGAAATCTATCCGATTATCCGCAAAGGTGCTCACAAAGCTTAATTATAAATTCTGTAAAGCAAAAATGAAAATGTCCTGAAAAAAGTGCATTATTAGCACCGGCGGCGCCGGTGCTTTTTTCTGTTTTAATAGCGATTGGCAGAGAGCTCCATTTCGATCCGATGTGGCTGTTTTTGAGCAAACCTTATAAACGTGCTGCGTCTCCATGGATGGCTCATAGGGGGAATATAGCGTTTCTTTGGTTTTTCCCTGGGGATTTCAGGTGCAAATGCCCGGGAGGTTTTCTCGTACTCGGGGACTTCTTCCAGCACCAGCACGGTATTCTCGTTGACAATGCAGAACAGCTGCCCATCAAATGCCTGGATTACCATAACCTTTGTCCCTTTCAGGTAATGTACCTGCCTTCCACTTTTATCTAACATACGATAATGGGTTTTATCCTTTTGAATGCAATGGCCGGCATCCACCACCCGTTCGGTGAGAATGGCAAGGGTCAGGTTGATTTTTTCCTGATCGGGTTGCTTTTCAAAGACAGATTTGATACCATTAAGGGGAAGAGCAAACTCAGCGTTATATTTGGCGATATAGGAACGAAGAAATTCGTTAGCTGCGTTGATCTCTGTAATGCCTGCCAGTCGTAACTCGACTGGCAGTCTTGATTGTAAGGTCTTAAACATACGCTCCACACGCGATTTTGCCTGTGGAATACTGCTGCATTCCAGCTCTACACCGAATTGCTTACAGGAATAAGCAAACTGCGTGTAGGTATCCTCTGCCAGTTCGGTACGGTTCTTCTGCCTGTATTCAAAAACGGTTCTGCGGTCTGTGAAAAAGCCATAAGGAATGCCATACGCAGTGAGTATCTGATGAAACAGGTGGTAGTAGGCATTCAGGGTTTCCTGTGTATCAAAATACGCAGCTGTGATCCGGCCGGTGCAGTCATCTACAGCGATGTGGAGATGTGTGACAGAACCACCGAACCATTCATGAGGAGAAGCATCCATCTGTTCCTGTTCGCCAAAGAAAGCCTTCCGTGGTTTTCGTGTATGTGCATCTTCCACAGCAACGAGATTTTTTTGGATTTCGACGGCTTCTTTGTGGGAAGCCGTCTTTTGTACCGCCTTTAAATGAGCAGAAATACGTTTCTGCTTTGCTTTTGTAACCATAGGGGATAAGATGTAATGTTCTTCCAATATCGATTGAATTGTGGTTGTAGAAACAAGAATGCCTTCCCGCTCCGCAAGCAGCTGCGTAAAATGAGTAAAATTAGCATCAAAGTATTGTTCCTGATAAAGAGAGACGATACGTTTTCTGATATCCTCAGAGAGAGCTGTGGCTGGTTTGCGCCCCCTGTTGCCGTGAACAAAGAAAGCTTTTCCCTGTTCTTTATATCCTTTCATCATACGGTTAATCTGCCGTCTGGAAACAGACAGTTTCAGAGCGGCGTTATCCTTATTCCCGCTGGTTTCCACAAGTTTCTTAATAATCTCGTATTTTTCCTGTTCCTTCATCCGAAGTTTAATCTCCTTAATTGTCCTGAACCTCCTGCGCTATAAGCTGTGAGGTTATTATAATACAATTTGAGGACATTTTCATTTGTGGTTACTTAGGACATTATCATATTTGGTTTATAGTGCTCACAAAGCTTAATTATAAATTCTTGACATTTCCGCCCTCAGATGGTATCATCCATTGGTGTCAGCGGGTATGGCGGAATTGGCAGACGCGCCAGATTTAGGTTCTGGTGGGAGACCGTGCAGGTTCAAGTCCTGTTACCCGCACCAGATAATGATAATCCGAACCCAGTTCCAATCGGGGACGGTTTTGGATTTTTAGTATATCTTAAGTGTTAAAACAAAAGCGGCGGTATCGTGTGCGATACCGCCGCTTTTGTTACTCAAAAAAAGAGTGGATTTTTATGAGAAGTTCCGCTATAATACAAGATATAGGCAGGAGGTAATGTATGAGTACTATAATTGGTGAAGTATCAATACCTGCTGACGATCAGGGATTTGTTTTAATGCAATGTCCCCTATGCGGGGAATTTTTTAAAATAAAACCAGAGGATTATCATGCAGAAGATGTTATTGAAATATGGTGTCCAAGTTGTGGTTTAAAAGCGGAAAATTATTTTACTGATGACGTGATAGAGCTTGCGTTAAAAAAGACAAAGAATTACGCAAATGATCTAATATATAACGAGATGAAAAAGTGGGAGAAGAAATTCAAAGGTTCATTTATCTCGTTCAAGGCAGGTAAAAAGCCGCAGCATGAAGAAGAATATCCTATTAAGTATGGAATAGAAGCTTTAGAAGTTGAGGAATATCCTTGCTGCAAGCGGGAAGCAAAAATCAAACCAATTTATAAAATGTGCGGGAGTTATTGCCCGTTTTGTGGGGTAAGGTATGAAGAACATTGATAAAAAACAGTTGAAAATAATTTCCATGGAATTTAGAACAATTGCTAACCGTTTGATTACATGCAATCATCAGACTGGAATGGCTTTATTGAAGAAATTTATGGCTTATATTGACGAAAACGAAATTATATCAGAGTACATAAAGCAATATGTTAATCCAGACGATTTTGAACCGGTTGAAAGAGGGACTTGCTTCTCCTCAATGGGCGATACAAAACAAGAGGAAATCTCTTATACATATCAGTATTTGAAATATGCTGTAGAGAATTATCACAACTTTTATCATGATATGGCTTTTCGTTATGCAAGGGAAGCGAATGATGCTGTAAAAGAATTTTGTAATCGAATAGTACTTCCTTTTGTCAACTATATTGAAGGGTATCTTACGGAAATAGGCATTCAGATGGGATATGATGAGGATAAAAAATTTATGATTAATGTAAATGGTGGCGTGGCACAAGTAAATGTAGCAAATGATAACGCAACAGTTCATGCAACTCAAAGCAATGGCATTGATGTTTCTCAATTAGAAAACATTATCTCTGATATTATGAAACACATGCCTACTGATATTACACAAGAAGAACAGGAGCAAATAAGTGACAGTGTTGAAGTAATCCGAGCTGAGGTACAAAGTGCAAGTCCTCGAAAGGGGTTTATTAAAACAGCGCTGAAAGGATTACAAGCTATCAATGGAACTGCACAATTTGGAGCAGCTATTGCTACATTAGTTCAATTTCTCGGAACAGTTTTATAATTGGATTATCATTAAAATTGGCGGTATCGTGAGTGATACCGCCGCTTTTGTCATACGCTCCTTTTCTTTTCTACTTCCTTTGCTCTCTGCGCTTTCCATTCTTCAAATTCCTTTTGCCCCGTCGGGCTTTCAAAGAATTTCTGAATTTCTGGAAGTAAGCAACGGGCAAGGGCTTCTATTTCATGTTGGGGGATATTTGTGTCCGGTTGCTGTTTTGCCATATATCGCCTTTCTTATTCAGTTGTCAAGGTACAATGCCGCACAGGGGCGGCGTGAAATTCTGCTTATACTCAATCACCTTTCCTTTGTGTGTCGTTGCTGCCGCTTTACCTCCGCCAGCACTTCCGGCGGAATACGGTCTATCAGCCGTTGAATGTTCTGCAATTCGCTTTCCAGCTTCGCCCGTTCCATGCGGTCTTTCATCTTGCCGCTTTCGCTGGCTCTGGCTCTCGCTTCCAGCTTTTGATTTTCTTCCAAAAGGTCATTTATCGTGACCTTATATTTCTTCAACTGCCCGGAGAAGTTCTCCATTTGCGGAAACCACTTCTTCAGCATGGCAAGGGCTTCCTCTTTCTTCTTTCCGGCGTTCAGCGGGTTAATTCCGTCAAGAGCCGCTTCAATCGCCCTTGCCTGTTTGGAGAGATTGACCGCCTGCTTGAACAGACGGGTGGGGATATGCTTCCTGCCTGTTTTACTTGCGCTTTCCCCACGCTCCAAGTCGGGATATTTCTCCACCATGTAGGCGTGAAAATCGTCCTGCCACTTTGTCAAATTCGCCCGGTTGCCGATGATTTCTTTGGCGCACAGGCGGTTGTCCTCTGTCAGCGGAACAAAAGTCAAATGCAGGTGGGGCGTCTTTTCGTCCATGTGTACCACAGCCGACACGATATTTTTTCTGCCTACCCGGTCAATGAGGAAATCCGCCGCCCGCTGGAAAAAGGCTTGAATCTCCTTTGGGGACTTCTTCTTGAAAAACTCCGGGCTGGCAGTTATGAGCGTATCCACAAACCGGGTGCTGTCCTTGCGTGTCCTGCACCCCGCCTGTTCGATACGGTTTTGAATGAAGTGGTAGTATCTGCCCTCCGGCTTGACAATGTGAAAATTGTATTTGCTCCGGCTGGTGTCAATATCGGGATTGCTGGCGTACTGGTCTTTCTGCCGTTCGTGATGAGCTTCCAGCGGTCTTGCCGGATTGCCCTTGTGCTTCTCAAATCGCAAAATTGCGTGTTGTGCCATAAACTCCTTTCCCCGTTCCCTTCCTTTCCTATCCGGGACTTTTCCACGGGAAAATCCCGCCGGAATTATCTCTGATAGGATTGGAATGGAATGGATATAAATAAATCATTTTAATCTCTGTATTTCTATATACCGTCCGGTTTTCGTACTTCAAGAGGATTGATTATCGTACTCCATGAGTACGGTTTTCAGCCCTCCGGCGTACCAGAACGGGAATCCTTGAAGTCGGTGTTTGAAACCGCTTTATAGGATTTTGGGTAGATACGGTTGGGTTTTCCACAGCCCTGTTTCTGTATCTCCACAAGCCCCGCATACTGCAATTCCCGCAGGGTGTTGACCGCTTTCTGCCGCCCACAGCGGAGCAGGGCGACCACCTCGCAGATTGGGTAATACAGGAAAATGCGCCCGTATTCGTCCGCCCAGCCATTCTTGCGGGATAACTCCGTCCGGCGCAGGATAAAGGCATACAGTATCTTCGCTTCATTGGACAAAGCTATGAATGTAGGGGCTTCAAAGAGGAAATTGGGGAGCCGGGTGAAGCTGAACGCCTTTTCCGGCTGATGAATATAAATCGTGTTTGTCATAGTGTGCTTTGTGGACAGTTAGAACGGCATTTCCGGGGGAGGACGATACTTTATACCACTTCCCCCGGTTCTGCCCTCTGGAAGCCTTGTAAATCAAGGACTTTTCTCCGCCTAATTGTCCACGCTCGACCTCCTTTTCCGTTCACTTTCCGCTTTCTGCCGCCGGTGAACTCTGGCGGCGCAGTCCGGGCAGTATTTTGCCCGGTTGGATTTTGGGACGAACACACCGCCGCAGACCGCACAGCGTTTTAGCTCCTTACCCCGGAAAATCTCTGCTTCCAGCGTTCCGATTTGCGGCAAGACCGACCAGCGGAACCACTTACAGCAGACCGAGAAAGAAATGGTCTGGGGGCAGGTGTGGCTGTCCCCGTCGTCAAGAGCGATACAATCCCCGCCCTCATAACAGCAGCACTCTCGCCGGATAAGGCTGTTTGTCTGTTTCCTCTGCGCCGGTGTCATGCGGTAGAGGGAGCCGTCCGGCTTGCGCTCTATGGGCGGCAATCGTCTGTATGGATTTTCTTTCATGTGCCCTCCGTTTCTCTGTTGCCGTTCTCCCCGAAAAGGCTTCCGGCATTGGCACGCTCCCCGGACTTCGGGACATTTTGTCCCGAAGTGGCTCGTAGCGGTGCTTCCCCTGCCGGGGTATTCCTTTTCGGACGGTCATTCTGTTTTCAAGGTGCTGTTCCGAACGTTCGTAAATCCAGTTTATCAGGAAAAAATGCAAATCCTGGATTGTTGCGAGAATTGCATTTTCTCAAAGTCTATACTTTTGAAATTGCATTTCTGCAATTATCCTGTATAATGGAAGCATACAGAGGAGGTGCGTATCTATGGCTTTACCCGGAACACCCGGACAGAGGATTTCAGACCTTTGCAATGGGCGGCATATCCCGCAAAAGGAACTGGCAAAGAAAATAGGGATTTCTCCCTCCCAGTTGAGCCGGATCGTCAGCGGGGAAACAAAGACGGTCAGCAGTGATATTCTCATAGGCATTGCGAAAGAATTTAGAGTGTCAACAGATTATATTCTGGGCTTGTCAACGGTGAGCGTCCAAAAGAGTTACGACATATCGGAATTGGGCTTGTCCGAGGGAGCAGTCCGGGGGCTTGTAACGGGAATGGTAGATGTGGAAATCCTCAACCGCTTGTTGGAACATAAGAATTTCCCACGTCTGATAAGCCTGATACAGATTTATTTTCAGGACACAGCGGCAAGAGGCGTTATGGCACGAAACAAGGTAATCGAAATGGCTACGGCTTCGCTGTCTGATTTAATGAAAGACCGCTCGGAATACCGGGCGGAAGCAAGACAGGATATACAGTTTATGAATGCCCAAAAACTGGGGGAGCATGAAGCGGAGATTGAGAAAATCAAGAATGTGTTTATGTCTATCCTGCGGGACATAAAGGGCGATATAGACAGCGGGGAGCCGCCGGAGGAACCAGTGACCGCCGCTATGTTTCAAAGCATTCAGAGCGCAGCTATGGAACGGAAGCAGGAATTACATACCATTGATGATGTGACGGCGTTGGTTGCGGAACAGCTTGAAAAAGTCATGCCGCTGGACGAAGAAACAAATGAACAATTTCAGCAGTTGATGAAGAAGATGATTGAGCAGGCGGGAAAGTAATATTTTTCATTTTAGATTTCCGAATTGTTTCCGAAATGCCCTCCTTTTATTGCCAATTAGAAATGGTAGGGCTATACTTATACGTGCAACTGAATATAAATGTCTTCGGGGCAGGGTGACTCTTATGTAACAGTATCGGTTCATAAGCAAGAATTCCCGATTGGCGGTTAAAGTCCGCGAGCGTTAAGCGCATGATTTGGTGCAATTCCAAAACCAACAGTAAAGTCTGGATAAAAGAAGATGACTAATATTGCAAAAATCATTATTGAATTATGCCATTGTTAGCACCTGAAAGACAGTTCCTTTCAGGTGCTAATTTTGAATATGGAGGCAATCTAAAATGAACAACAAAACTAAAAAAATGACAACCGTTGCTATGCTTTGTGCAATCGCTTATGTGGTTATGGCAGTAGGAAGAATACCGATTGTTTTGTTTCTCAAATATGACCCTAAAGATGTTGTAATTACTTTGGGCGGTCTAATCTGGGGACCATTGACATCTTGCATTGTGTCAGTAATCGTGTCTTTTATCGAAATGATGACAGTTAGCGATACTGGTATTTTGGGTTGCATTATGAACATTGTATCTACCTGCTCTTTTGCCTGTACCGCAGCCTTTATTTACAAAAAAAGACATACCTTACATGGAGCATTGTTAGGATTGATTTTAGGAAGTATGGCGATGGTTGCAATTATGCTTTTATGGAACTATTTAATAACACCGCTTTATATGGGCTATCCCCGTGAAGCAGTCGCAAAATTGCTCTTGCCTGCATTTTTGCCGTTCAACTTACTAAAAGCCGGACTAAACGCCAGTATTACATTTTTCCTGTATAAACCAGTAGTAACCGCTTTGCGAAAAAGCGGATTTATTGAAAGCGAGAATGTGAAAAAGAATAATAAGCTAATCGGACTATATCTTATTTTCACAATGATAATTGTGACTTGTATTTTGATTGTGCTGTCTATGAATGGTCTAATTTGAGGATAAGCTGATGAAAGAAAAGAATATATCTTTATGCGGTAAAGTTGTTCACGGCAGAGGTATTGGAAAACTTGTAGGAAGCCCCACCGCTAATTTAGAAATATTGTCAAAAGATAATCCACCAATACTGGGAGTTTACGCTTCATCTGTTTGTTGGAACGAAAAAACATATTATGCCGTTACCCACATAGGGAAGCGTCCTACTATTGATAATGACGAAAATATTTCAATAGAAGTCCATTTGCTGAATTTCAATCAAGATATTTACGGAGAAAAACTTCTTGTTGAACTATATACCAAATTAAGAGAACCGCAAAAATTCAGCGATTTATCGGCGTTGTTAAACCAGATTAGACGAGATTGTATAGCAACAAGGGAATTTTTTAATTTAGATGATTTGCCGACTAAATTATACATGGATATAGAAAAGCATAAGGTATCAGTTGAAAACACAGAAGTATTTTTATCAATGAAAGAGTTTGATATTTTGTATCTGCTATATTCTAATCCAGACGTTACGTTTAGCAAAGAACAAATTTACCAAGCTGTATGGCATGAATTTTCAAACGACTATTTTCATGCCGTGGAAAACACGATTTATCAAATCAGAAAAAAATTACGTCCATATTTGCGATACATGGATTGTATAAAAACGGTTGTAGGATATGGCTACAAATTTCAGCTGAATAGCAAAGCCAGCCGAGCCAGTCAACGGTCAAGATGAACGGCGCATTTCATGCGCCGCCGTTGACAGTCCCGCCCGTCTTTGCTGATAGGCAATCAAGGCGGGAAAGCCCTAAAATGGCTTCCCGCCCATTTCAATTTTGAGAGAAAAATCCCTCTGCTTTTTCGTGAGTGTGTCCACAAGTTCGGGACATTTTGTCCCGAAATCCGGCGTGGAACGAGAAACGGGGGCTTTAATATACGCCCTGTCTGCTGGTGAAACCAGTCCTGTGCTTGCGGCTCCACGCCACGCAATCACAGCCCTGTTTTCCTGCCGTTTCAAATGCCCTTGCCCTCCCGGTTGGCAACGGCATTTTTACGGCAACGCCGACAGAGCGTATAACACACTACACTTTGCAAGCAAAGTCGTGTGCCAAAGGGGTACCCTTTGGAAACCCTGTTTTATCGGAGTGTGTAGCCACACTTCCTCCAAAACGCAAAATAAGCGGTTGCAATCTGCTGTTAAAATTACAGCCGGATTGACCGCTTATTTTGTTTCTGCCCGCCAGTTTCCTCTATTCTATCCATGAGCATATTCTATATAAATTATGCTTAATACGGGTTGAAATATAAACGCATAAATGATATAATGGATATAGAGAAAACAAGGAGGTCATAGTCCATGAAAGAGTTAGGAGAACGCCTGCGGATATTGCGGGAGAGTGTGAAGCTGTCACAGGTAAAAATGGCGGAATTATTAGGAGTGAAACAGTCCAGTATTAACCGTTATGAGCAAGGGCAGTCAGCGCCCTCTTTGGAAACGCTTGTGAAGTATGCAGATTATTTTGATGTGTCAATGGATTATCTCTTTGCACGAACCGATAACCCACAGGGAAAGTTATATGAATACCGTCCCAAGATTGCGGCGGGAAGCGATGAGATGAAACAGTTTATTGAAATGTGCTTTGACCCGCAATCTCCAATGAGTGAAAAATTAAAACAGACACTTCTTCAAATTATGGAGGTGGACAGATGAAAGGTGTTATCTATGCTCGCTATTCTTCCGACAATCAGAGGGAAGAAAGTATTGAGGGACAGTTGAGAGAATGTAAAGAGTATGCAGAGCGCAACGACATTATGATTTTAGGCACATATATTGACCGGGCTTTATCAGCGAAAACAGATAACCGCCCCGAATTTCAGCACATGATTAAGGACAGTGCAAAGGGCTTATTTGATGTTGTGCTGGTATGGAAGTTAGACCGTTTCGCCCGGAACCGATATGACAGCGCACGATATAAAAATATTTTGAAGAAGAACGGTGTCAAGGTCATTTCTGCAAGAGAAAATATCTCCGAGGGTAGCGAGGGAATTATACTGGAAGCCATGCTTGAGGGGTATGCGGAATACTACTCCGCCGAACTCTCCGAGAAAGTTATCCGGGGCTTGACCGACAATGCCTTGAAATGCAAATACAATGGCGGTACTGTCCCCATGGGCTATTACATTGACGAACAGCAGTATTATCAAATCGACCCCAAGACTGCCCCGGTGGTGTTGGAAATGTTTACGAGATACAGCGAGGGGGCGACCATGCAGGAACTTGTCAATCTGCTGAATAGCCGTGGGATGCGCTCCATTCGTGGCGGGAAAATCACGCTGAATATTATGAACCACCTGTTGAAGAACCGCCGCTATATGGGCGAATACAGCTATCGTGATGTAGTCAAGGAGGACGGTATTCCGGCGATTGTCCCGAAAGAATTATTTGAACGGGTGCAGGAGCGTCTGGCGAAAAATAAAAAGGCTCCCGCCCGTCACAAAGCAGAGGACGATTATTTATTGACAACGAAGCTGTATTGCGGGAAGTGCGGCTCTTTCATGGTAGGGGAAAGCGGCACAAGCCATACCATGAAAGTACACCGTTATTATCGTTGCGTGAATACCAAGAAAAAGAAACTCTGCGATAAAAAAGCGGTCAAGAAAGACTGGATTGAAGATTTGGTTGTCAGCTACACCATGAAAGCGATTATGAATGATGAAGTCATGGAACGGCTGATTGATACGCTTATGGAATTGCAGAAAAGAGAAAGCACCGACCTGCCTCTTTTGAAAAAACAGCTTGCAGAAACAGAAAAAGGCATTAACAATATGCTCAATGCTATTCAAGCAGGGATTTTCACACCGTCCACCAAGCAAAGGCTGGACGAGCTGGAGGAAACCAAGAGCCAGCTTGAAATCAGCATTTTACAGGAAGAAATGCACAAGCCCATGCTTACAAGAGAACAGATAGCTTTCTTCATTTACCGTTTCCGCAAATTTGATGTGACAAAGCGGGAACAGCGGCAAAGACTGATTGACAGTTTTGTAAATGCGGTGTATCTTTATGAGGACAAGATAATCCTTACTTTCAACTATAAGGACGGTTCCAAGACTATCACGCTGGCGGAGGTTGAGGGTTCGGATTTATCCGTACTCGGTGCAGTATTAAAAGATGTTAAAAAGCACCGGGATTCCTTATATTTACTGGGATTCCCGGTGCTTTCTATTTTTCTCCCCGTCTTTTCAAACAGTTTTTCCCGGTCCATTCCTCTGTCAGCAAAAGTTCCCTGCATATTTTCTTCCAATGATACAGAAACTACTGCAGACAGGAGGTATGATCATGGCAAAAGCAGGAATGAGAAGGCCCAATCCTTATGATGCGGATAATCACGGAACCGAAAATCATCATAAAATGAATCGTCCTGAGAATAAGCAGGCCCAGGTACCCGAAATTCAGGGCGCTGCTAAAAACGGCAATGCAAAAGCCGGCCCTATCCATGCACCTAACTGGGCCAGAGATGATTATAAGACTGGAGATCATGAATAACTGAGGTTACAGGATCACGGCAGGGAGGCGGGGAAATGAAATCCCCCCTGCCTGCCTTACTCCAATGAATCTTACTGCTACTCCTCCATATCCCCGCTGCAAATCCTTCTATATTTAAGCGGAGTCTTATCCGTCAATTTCTTAAACACCCGTTCAAAATACGTCACACTCTCAAATCCCAACAGCTCCGAAATCTCCGTCACCGAATACTCACTGCCCGCCAGCAGCTCCTTGGCCTTCCGGATCCGGGTAATATTCCGGTACTCATTGACGGAGAAACCAGTCACCTCCCGAAAAATCCGGCTCAAATACGACTTGCTGATGAAGAACCGTTCCGCCAGGTCCTCCAGCGATTCATCCGTGTCATAATGGTGGAGCAGATAGTCGGCCACCTCATGGACCTTCTGGTGTCTGGCTGTCTGCACTGTGGAAATCTCCCCGCCCTGCTTATAAAATACCCGGTTCCTGCGGCAGCGGTAAATAAGCAGAAGAATCTCCGCCAGCTTCAGCTTTACCATCCCATCGTATTTCCCCTGTTTTTCCCTTAACTCATCCCGAATCTCAAACAGCAGGAGCTTCACCTGCTCCCACACCTTTTCCGGAAGCTCGGTTACGCCATAGTTCTCCTCAAACATCCTGGTTAATGGAACCAGACCCGCCTGCTCCAGCAATGGGCTGAAGCCTTCCTGGCTGATCTGCAGAAGGATCCTGTCGTGATACGATTTCCCCGCCAAACTGGTCTTATGAATCTGCTGACGGTTGACCAGAACCACCATTCCCTTTTTTACATGGTAGGTCTCCCGGTCAATAAAGTAGTACCTCTCTCCCTCCAGCAGAAAATACAGTTCAAAGCTGTCATGAAAATGTTTGGTCTGCATCGTAAATTCGTAGTCGCGGATCACCTCATCAATGGTGAGCCCCGCCATTTTCTCTGAAAATACCGTTTGTTCCATCCTCTGCCTCACGCTTTCTGCATTTTAAAAATCAGTAGCCAAAAGTACGAAAATACCAGAAAAAGCATCGATTCTATAAGCTTTATAATACTATACTGCTGTATAATTAGCAATAGAAAGAAATGAGACACGAAAGCAGGAAATGCATAGAAGGAGGATTTTACCATGAAATACGAAAACAACAAAGTCCGTGATTTGAACATCGCTTATATCGGCGGCGGCTCCAGAGGCTGGGCCTGGACCTTCATGACCGACTTATCCATGGACGATTCCTTAAGCGGAACCATCCGTCTTTACGACATCGATGAGGCTGCGGCCAAAAATAATGAAATCATCGGAAATAAGCTGACTGCCAGAGAGGATACCACTGGAAAATGGGATTACGTTACCTGCAGCACCATCGGAGAAGCGCTGACCGGCTGTGACTTCGTCGTAATCTCCATACTGCCCGGCACTTTTGATGAAATGGCAAGTGACGTTCATCTGCCGGAACGCCTCGGAATCTACCAGTCTGTCGGCGACACCGCAGGCCCTGGCGGAATGATCCGCGCCCTGCGCACCATTCCCATGTTTGTAGAAATCGCGGAGGCCATCAAAGAGTACGCTCCGGAAGCATGGGTCATCAACTACACCAACCCCATGACCTTATGTGTGAAGACTCTGTACCATGTGTTCCCGCAGATCAAGGCATTTGGATGCTGCCATGAAGTATTTGGCACGCAGAAGGTATTAAAGGGCATCTGCGAGGAAACCCTTGGTCTGACCGGGATTGACCGCCGTGACATCAACATCAACGTGCTGGGAATCAACCATTTTACATGGCTTGACAAGGCTTCCTATAAAGGAATCGATCTGTTCCCTGTTTACCGTGATTACATCGACAGCCACTACGAAGAAGGCTACAACGAGCCAGACAAAAACTGGGCCAACAGCACCTTTGACTGCGCCCACCGTGTTAAATTTGATTTATTCCGCCGCTATGGCCTCATCGCCGCCGCAGGCGACCGTCATCTGGCAGAGTTCATGCCAGGCGGTGAGTATTTAAAGGATCCCGAGACCGTATCTTCCTGGAAATTCAGCCTGACCACAGTAGACTGGAGAAAGGCTGATTTGCAGAAGCGCCTCGACCGCAGCCACCGCCTCGTATCCGGTGAGGAAGAGATAAAGCTTGAACCGTCAGGAGAGGAAGGAATCCTGTTAATCAAGTCCTTATGCGGCCTGGAGCGCTCCATCAGCAACGTCAATATCCCGAATACTGCGCTGCAGATTTCCAATCTCCCAGCCGACGCCGTGGTAGAGACCAATGCCGTATTCAGTTTAGACAGCATCCAGCCCATCGTCGCCGGCACCATACCGGAGCAGGTAAAGACCTTAATCGCTCCTCATGTAGAAAATCATGAAAGAATTTTAAAAGCTGCACTTACATACGACCGTGCCCTCGTCTGCGAAGCCTTCCTGGCCGACCCGCTTGTCAAAGGACGCGCATCAGAGGAAGAAGTACAAACTCTGGTAAACGATATGATCGCCAACACCCTAAACTACCTGCCAGACGGCTGGAAAGAAAACTAAAACCAAACACTTTTTTATAAAAAGGGTACCCCGCCTTGTCACCTTCAGGCCGGAGCACCCTTTTTCCATCCACCATTTATTCCAGGCTAATCTAATCTAATCTAAGCTAATCTAATTCCCCCCCACATGCCAAAAACCTACGTTTTACCTCCTTACAAAGCCAGTCCCCAGCCTCAGAGCTTGTGGAGAGCGGGAGGGAGGCAGGGACGAAGGGGGGCCTTTTCCGAGGTTCGCAGGAACTTAAGTGGAAAGGTGGGAAAAAGGGGAGGTGAAATTTGGCCTCCAAGCCAGATTTCAAGTGGACACGGAGGCGAAGTCCTTCAGGAGTTCGGCGGAGTTTCCGCGATCCTCCCCTTTTTCCCACCTTTCCGCTTTAGTTCCTGCCACCGAGGAAACAAGCCCCCCTTCGTCCCTGCCTCCCTCCCGCTCTCCACAAGCTCTGAGGCGTACTCACTCCCCTTCCCTTGGCAACGTCCCACTATAACACCCGCTCTTCATCCACAGCGGAAGCAGCTTCGCCAGCACGCTGAACAGAAGCCGCCCCTCATCGCTGGAGAGGTCCGCATCCCACAAATCCTCAATCAACTTAATCCGGTAGCGGACAGTATTAACGTGTGTATACAATTTATCCGCCGTCTTCTGGTAATTGAACTTACATTTGACAAAGACCCTTACAGTCATCGCCAGGACATCCCGTTTTTCCTCATCCATCTGATTCAGAAGCTCGTCCATTTCCCCCAGCATCTGGTTAATGGGCCATGAATTCTCCGGGTAGTTGAGCAGCCGGTAGATACCTAAATCATGGTAATAGCAGATCCGCTCGCCGTACTCCAGAAGTCCGGCGATATGGGCCGCGCTTTCCGCCTCAAAGAACGCGGTAACCGCCTGGGAAATGGTGTAATACCGGCTCACTCCCGCCCTGCACCGTTTGCCGGCGCCGTCTAAAATATCCAGCAGACGGCGGCCAAAATGGTCCACATCTTCCGTCGATACAAACAGCCGCAGACTCCCTTCCGCCGAAAAGCTGTAACAGAGCTGCTGCGGAAAATAATGATGGATCAGATAGGACAAATACTCCTTTTTTCCATCCGCCGCACCGTCTGTCTCCTGCTCCCGAAGCACCAGCGCATATCCGGATTCCGGAAACAGGTTTGTCACTGAGGAATCCGGCATCTGTCCGCCGCAGATCATTTCCATCGCGGCCTCAATCCGGCGGGAACGCCGTTTGTAATCGTCGATACCGGTACAGAGAATGGAGGCGTAGTTTAAAAGTATGTAATCCGATGGCTCGAATCTGCCCTCTTCTCCAATCAGGCAGAGCACACCAAATGGCAGGCGGTTTTTAAACAGCTCCGCCTGCAGCAGCATTTTCTCCGAATACGATGAGGAATAGAGGCTTACATGGGATAACGGGGACTTCTGCGGCTCCTTCCGCCAGTAGGCCGGATAGAAAACAGCCTCATTCAGCACGGGAACCGGCGGTTTCACAAAGGTATCCTGCCCCACGATCAGCGCGGCCTGGCAGCCTGTCCAGTAACTCAGGCCGTCTAAGAGAGAATCCGTTCCACTGGTGTAAAACCGGTGCTGAAGATCTTCCAATACCCTGTCATACGCTCTTACGGTTCCATCCGTCCTGGACGCGATCAGATGAGAATACTCATTTATCAGCGATGCAAAACGTTCCGCTGCCACAGTCCCGAAGACCAGTTCCCGCTCGCGGCATGCCTTTGCCAGCGCATCAATCCGCTCCTCTTCCTCCCCGGATAAATCCGCGAGAAATCCGGCCGCCCCACGGCCTTTTCGCTCATCCAGCCACAAGGCCAGCTGCTCTCCCCCACCGGGAATCATGCCGGCGCATACCAGAAGCAGACTCTGCGGCTCCCACACTGCCGGCCCGGAGCTGCAAATAAACACCAGGCTGCTAACCTCTTTCTCATAAAACGGTGTCCGGAAGCGGCACTCTGAAAAAGTCCCGCATCCAGCCAGATACTCCAATTTTAATTTCATTTCCGGCGAAGCTCCTTTCCCTACAAAAACATGGCTCACTTTTTGTAGATTACCTGTCTCACACCTGTGTTATAGTTATTTTAGGCATAATGATATATTTTTGTCAATAACGTTTCACTTTTTAGTCAATTGCCGAAAATGATTATCAGACACGTTCAAGAGGCAGCAAGACGGAGATTCGATGATCCGTTTGATAAATGCCATTGTAAGGAGGTTACAAAAATTATGGGCGAAAACAAAAAATCGGTCACAATCACCGTAAACGGTGATGTGTACCAGCTGGGTGTGGGGAATGTAGTGGGTGAAATTGCTCCTGCGGACACACTGGCAGAAACGCTGCGTGAGCGCCTTCTGCTGACAGGAACCAAGATTTCCTGCGATGACGGCGCCTGTGGCTGCTGTACCGTCATCATGAACGGGAAGGCCATACCGTCCTGTACGGTGCTGACCATCGAGTGCGACGGCGCCGACATCCGTACCATCGAGGGACTCCAGGACCCGAATACAGGCGAACTGGATAAGGTACAGCAGGCATTTGTCGACCACTCCGCATTTCAGTGCGGATACTGCACGCCGGGAATCATCATGACGACCGAGGCACTGCTGGCGGAAAATCCGCATCCGGATGAGGAAGAAATCAAGGAAGCTCTGGCCGGAAATTACTGCAGATGCATCAGCCATTACCAGGTGCTGGAGGCCGTGAAGCAGGCCGCCAAAGAAGGGAGTGAATGATATGGGTAAGGAATTCAGATATGTGGGTAAGCCGACTCCCCGAATAGACGGCAAGGCCATTGTAACAGGGTCAGCCGAGTACGCAAACGATATACATATGCATGGAATGCTGTACGGCCGTATTAAAATGAGTCCCCATCCTCACGCGATGATTAAAAAAATAGATGTGAGCAGGGCCATGGAACTCCCCGGAGTCAGAACGATAATGACCTATGAAAATGCATTTGACTGGATTACCGGAATGCCTGCACAGAAGCGGCTTCTGGACCGCCATGTACGTTTTGTCGGTGACCCGGTAGCGCTGATTGCGGCCACGTCAAACCGCATTGCCGAGGAGGCGGCCGATTTAATCGAGGTGGAATATGAGGTTCTCCCGGCTGTCCACGATTTGGACGAAGCCATTGCCGACGGAGCCCCGCAGTTATACGAGCAGTTTCCTAACAATATCATTGAGCGCGGCTGCCCGCCCTTCGGCCCCAAGGCCCTGCAGGAGCTGGTCATCGGTGATATCGAAAAAGGCTTTGAGGAATGTGCTGTCGTCGTAGAGGGAACCTCCAGGTATGAGACGATCTCCAATCCGCTGCCCGCTGAGAGCCCGGGCCTCGTCGCCTGGTGGGATGGGCCGAACCAGTGCAACATGAAGGGAAGTTTCCAGAGCCCCAACATTCAGAAAATGATTATGCAGCTCGCCATGCCAAATGTCAACGTCCGTGTTATTTCCGCCAATGTAGGCGGAAGCTTCGGAAGCAAGAATACGGTTCCCATGGAAGGTCTCTACTGTGCCGCACTGGCGAAAGCAACGGGAAAACCGGTGAAGCTGATTATCTCCAAGGAAGCTCATTTAGCCACCTATATGCTCCGTTTAGGCAGCCGTCTGACCGCAAAGGTGGGACTCCTCCCCGACGGTACGGTTCACGCCTACGAGGGAACCTGGCTGGTCGGCTCAGGCGTTCACTCCGACTTTGGCCAGGGCCAGATCGCCAACGGCTTAGGACGCGCCATGCTGCTGCTCAACAAATGCAAACACTGGAATTACCAGCCCCATCTGGTCGCCACCAACCGCTGCCGTTCCGGCGGTATCCGCGGATTCGGCGGGCAGGAATCCTATGCATCACTCGTTCCGGTCCTGTCCATGGCTATGGCAAAAATGAATTTAGATCCGGTTGAATTTTTCAAGAAAAATATGTGCGACATCAACGGCGGCTATTACTGGGTTGAGGGGCACTGGTGGGAAAACCATTTCTTAAGCTACAATGATGTCATGGATCACGCGGCAGAACACTTCGGCTGGAAAGATAAGTTCCAGGGCTGGCTGACACCGTATAAGACCGAAGGAAGCAAGCAGTACGGCGTAGGCTGCTGTGTCCACGGAAGCGCAGACTGCGGTATGCTTCACGGCGAGGCCTTCGTCAAACTGGACGGTTGGGGGACAGCCAATATCAACGTCTGTATTGCCGAATCCGGCATGGGACAGCGATCCTCCGTTGTAAAGATGGCTGCCGAAATTCTAAACCTGCCGTTGGATAAAGTAACGATCTCGACGCCTGACAGCCAGGATAACCCATGGGACTGGGGACTGGCCGGATCGAGAGGAACCCTTGTATACGGGCGCATGGTAGGCGACGCGGCCCGAAACGCCAGAACACAGCTGCTGGAGGGCGCAGCCGCTATTCTTCACTGCCCTGCCGAAATGCTGGATACGCGTGACGGAATCATTTTCATGAAAGACAACCCGGAAGTCGCGCTTCCATGGATTGCCGTGTTAGGGCCCATGAACACCATTACAGGCCATGGCGTCTTCGAAATGGATCACTCCAAGCCATGCTTCATGATCGCATTCGTCGAGGTGGAAGTGGATACCGATACCGGAGACGTAAGAATTGTGCGCATAGTAGAGGGAACCGACGTCGGTCAGGTTATTGATCCATATTCCTTAAAGATGCAGTTGGAGGGCGGCCTGGGAAGCTGCGGAAGCGACAGCGCCATTAACGAGGAGATGATTCTGGACGAAAAGACCGGAAAATTCCTGACTAACAATCTGGTTGATTTTAAGTGGAGAGTCTTCCCGGATCTTCCGACCTTTGAAACCCATATTGAAGAGACCCCCAACGATTTAAGCGCATTTGGAGGAATCGGAGTCGGTGAGATATCCGGTGCTCCGTTACCGGGCGCTATCATAATGGCGGTTTCCAATGCAATCGGCATTCAGCTTATGGATTATCCACTGACACCGGATCAGATCCTTAAGGCGTTAGGAAAGGCGAGGTGAACACCAAATGAAAAATTTTAACCATACGGATGCAGAGAGCTTAAGCCAGGCCGCCGGCATTTTAAAGGAAGAACAGCAAAATGCCCGAATTATTGCAGGCGGAACGGATCTGCTCAGTGTTTTAAAGCATAAATTAGAACCGGATTACCCGGAAACAATTGTGAATATCAAATCCATTGAAGGACTGGACCACATCGTGGAGGACGAAGACGGCCTGAAGATTGGTGCGACCGCCAAACTCTGTGATATTGCGTCCTCACCTCTGATTCAGCAGGAATACGGTGCGCTGGCCGACGCCGCGAGAAGTGTGGCGACTCCCTTAATCCGCAACCTTGCCACCATCGGCGGCAATCTCTGCCAGGAAGTCCGTTGCTGGTACTACCGCTATCCCGATGAAATCGGCGGCAGAATCCAGTGCCTCCGCAAGGGGGGCGACACCTGCAACGCCATGACCGGAGAAAATAAGAACCACTCCATTTTCGGAGCCAGGAAGGTTAACTTAAGCGGCTGTTCTTCCAACTGTCCCGCCCATGTGGACATCCCGGAATACCTTGCAAAGCTGCGCGCCGGCGATATGGACGGCGCGGCATCGATCCTGCTGGAGGCTAACCCGATTCCGGCCGTCACCTCCCGTGTCTGTACCCATTTCTGCCAGATGAACTGCAAGCGGAAGGAGTACGATGACAATGTCAACATTGGAGGCATGGAGCGGTACGTGGGTGACTATATCCTGGAACACAGCGACCGGTTTATGGTACCCCCAAAGACCGACAGCGGCAAGCGCGTTGCCATCGTAGGCTCCGGCCCCGCCGGTTTGACTGCGGCATTCTATTTAAGGAGCCGCGGACACAGCGTCCGGGTGTACGATAAAATGGAGGAAGCCGGCGGACTTCTCCGCTATGCAATTCCGGAATACCGTCTGCCAAAGGAGATCGTCAGAAACTTAATCTCCGCTCTGGAACACATGGGAATCGAATTCCTGACAGGCGTTGAGATCGGAAAAGACATCCCGGTGAATGATCTGGTGGAACAGTATGACAGCGTCTTTCTAAACACGGGCGCCTGGAAACGGCCTCTGATCGGGCTCGATGGGGAAGAGCTCACCACCTTCGGCCTGGATTTCCTGATTGAAGTCAATAAATGGATGGAAAGCAAGATCGGCAAAGATATCATCGTTGTCGGCGGCGGAAACGTGGCGGTGGACGTAGCAATCACAGCCAAACGTCTGGGCGCTGCAAACGTGGTTATGGCGTGTCTGGAACCGGAAAATCAGATGCCTGCAAGCGAAGAGGAATTGAACCGCGCCAGAGAAGAAGGCATCACGATCCTCCCCTCCTGGGGGCCAAAGGAGATTCTCCGCGACAATGGGGAAATCGTAGGGCTCGTCTTAAAACGCTGTACCGCCGTCTTCAATGAGCTGGGCCATTTTGCCCCATCTTACGATGAAAACGAAACTACCACACTTCACGGCAGTTCCATCCTCATGGCGGTAGGCCAGAAAACCGACCTCTCCTTCCTGGGTGAGGCGCTGGAGCTGGAGGTCAGCCGCGGGCTGATATCTGTAGACCCTGCGACTATGAAAACCAGTGTAGATAAAGTCTTTGCAGTCGGCGACGTCACGACCGGACCGAAAACGGTGGTGGACGCCATTGCAGACGGCAAAAAAGCTTCTGTCGCAGTCCACTGCTTTATGACCGGCGAGACGGAAGGGGACGCGAGACACCCGCTAGGCGGGCTGATTACCTTTGACGCCTCCTGTACCGGTCACTCAAAAGCCGCAAGGCTGCCGGAACGCCCGAAGGAGGAGCGTGGACTTCATCTGGAGGATTCCTATGGCCTTACGTGGGAAAAGGTGCAGGA
>ENA-OQNO01000560-OQNO01000560.1-human-gut-metagenome-genome-assembly--contig:-NODE-560-length-33782-cov-4.947794_pt1 | contig 33782 bp, 28 predicted proteins | sample MGYA00242629_ERZ504880 | MGnify/ENA primary metagenome ERZ504880 (study PRJEB26092, sample SAMD00036377) | human gut metagenome | host: Homo sapiens | study: EMG produced TPA metagenomics assembly of... | reverse complement strand
GCCCCAGATGAAGAACAGCGCCGTCCAGCCGAGGAACAGGACGTTCTCGCACCAGTGCATGATCTCCACCTTCGCAAGCGTCTTGCCGCTCATCTCGGTGGTGATGCCCTTGACGATTTCCTGGTGCGCGTGGTGCGAGTACGACAGGTCGAACGGCGACTTGCGCAGCTTGATGGTGAGCACGAACAGGAAGCCCAGGAACACGAGCCAGATGTTCGTCACCACGGGGGCGTCGAGGAAGAACACGCCGGCGGAGTTGAACGTGCCCGCCGCCATGTAGAAGGCCACGGCCATGAACAGCACCATGGGCTCGTACGCCATGACCTGCAGCGTCTCGCGGTTCGCGCCGATCTCGGAGTACGGCGAGCGCGTGGAGTACGCGGCCACGATGAAGAACAGCGCCGACAGCGTGATCACGAACACGCTCATCAGCAGGTTTCCGCCGGAGAAGAAGATGCCGCCGGCGATGAGGGTGAACACGAGGGCGCACGTGACGTAGGTGCCCTCGGTGGAGTTCACCGACACGTTGTCCTTCTCGATGAGCTTGCGCACGTCGTAGTACGGCTGGAGCAGCGGGGGTCCCACGCGACCCTGCATGCGGGCCGAGATCTTACGGTCGAGGCCGGCAAGCAGGCAACCCAGAACCGGGGCCACAATGGCGAACACCAGGGTGCCGATGAGAGCGAATAGCAACGTCATATCAAATCACACCCTTTCTTAGAACAGTCCCGGAACGCCCACGGCCGCTGCCGCAAACGCGATGACGATGACGATGGTGCAGCAGGCGGTGCCGAAGGGCGAAATGCGCTTCTCGCCGAACAGCCCCTCGAGGTACCAGTTGCGCGCCGAGGCGGTGGACTCGCCGGACAGCGAGTTCGAGAATGTGCGCTCGGCGTTGTCGCGGCTGACGCCGGCCAGGTAGATGTCCACCTTCTTGGCCTTGTTGCGCCCGAGGCCCGCGAACAGCACGACCGCGATGAACGCCGACAGCAGCGAGGCGATCCAGAGGTTGGACGATGCGATGTCCTGGCCCACGGTGCCGTACACGCTGTACACGTAGGGCTCCACCACCATCCAGGAAATGACGGGCAAGCCGATGCAGCACAGGATGACGAGCACGGCCATCACCATGATGGCGATCCACTCGCTCGTGTGCACCTTGGTCTCCACGTTCTCGGGACGGGCGGCGATGCCGGAGAGCTTGCCGAGCCACTTCGCCCAGAACATGAACGTGGCGGCCGAGCCGAACGCAAGCAGCACGATGAGCGCCACCTGGCCGGTGTCGGCGAAGGAGACGAGCGTGGCCCACTTGGCCAGCAGCATACCGAACGGGGCGATGAACATGCACATGATGCCCAGCATCATGAAGCGCGCGAGACGCGGCATGCGCTCGAACAAGAGGTCCATGTCCTCGATGTCGCGGCTGCCGATGTGGTGCTCGGCGGTGCCGACGCAGAGGAACAGCAGGGACTTCGCGATGGCATGGAACAGCACGAGGAACGTGGCCGCCCACACGGCTTCAGGCGTGCCGACGCCGGCGCAGGCCACGATCAGGCCGAGGTTCGCGATGGTCGAGTACGCCAGCACGCGCTTCGCGTTGGACTGCGAGATGGCCATGAACGAGCAGAAGAGGAACGTGAGCCCGCCCACGAGGATGACCATGACCGAGGGCACGGGGCACGCGAGCATGATGGGGGCCAGCTTGACGAGCAGGAACACGCCCGCCTTCACCATCGTGGAGGAGTGCAGCAACGCCGAGGTGGGCGTCGGCGCCACCATGGCGCCGAGCAGCCACGTGTGGAACGGCATCTGCGCGGCTTTCGTGAGGCCGGCGAACGCGAGCGCCGTCACCGGCAGCACCACGACGCCGGGGTTCGCGATGCCGATCTGCAGGAACTCGAGGAACGACAGCGTGTTGAACTGGATGGCCATGACGTACAGGGCCAAAAGGAAGGCGATGCCGCCCAGGATGTTCATGATGATCTGGCGGAACGCGTTCTTGATGGCCTCTTCGGTACGGGTGTAGCCGATGAGCAGGAACGAGCACACCGTGGTGATCTCCCAGCCCGTGAACATCCACATCATGTTGTTGGAGAAGATGATGAGGAACATCGCGGCCAAGAAGACGAACATGAGGGCGAAGAACGTCGGGCGACGGTCCTTCGCGCCCTCGGGCTCGTGCGCCTGGAAGTCCTCCATGTAGCCGAGCGCGTACACGCAGATGCCGGAGCCGATGACGCCGATGATGAACGCCATGAGCAGCGACAGCGAGTCGAGGTACAGGCCTTCGGTCACGAGGATGTCGTGGGCGAAGCCGAACTCGAACACGAGCGAGCCGACCACCTGCACGGCGGCGAGCACGCAGGCCCACACGTTCTTGTACTTGATGCCGAAGAACAGGATGGCGATGGCGATGAGCACGCTGACGGCCATACAGATGTAGTCGACTACCGGGGAGTAGAACTCATACGTAATCCACGGAGCTCCCAGATAGGACACCACCAGCCACACCGATGCCAGCCCAATGACGAGAGCGGAGGCTCCCACAATCACATTTCGCGCTCGGTTGTTGCGCACGACAAGCAGAATGCCGGCAACAACCAGCGGGAAAAGGATTAAAAACCCGAGCATAGCCACGTAGCTTCCCCCTTTACCTTTACCGATTGCACTTGAACAATGAAAGCGAGCAAGAATGCCCGCGCCGCCACTCTACCAGAGAAAAGCGGGCCGTCGAACGGCACGGCAACTCCGGAGGTTATTGCTCGGTAAAAGGGTGCAAACGGTGAATGCGGACAGGCCCAACGGTCTTTTGCGTTGGGCTAACGGCTCATTGTTTCCCGTTTGTTGCAGGATCGTTTCCGATGGCCTACGTTATTGTGCACGTGCATAACTTGAATGGTGCAATAGGCTGCCCCTATGGCTGTTGCAGGGCTTTCATCTCCTCTTTCGCCTCGAGCTTGCGCAGCCGCCGCCATTCAAGTGCAAGAAAACCCGCCACGAGCAACGTGGACGTGATGTCGGAGATGGACGGCGCGAGCCACACGCTTTCAAGCGCCGTGATGGGCAGCAGGTGCGGCAGCACCACGGGGCAGAAGATGAGCAGCGGGATGAGGAAGAGGATCTGGCGCGTGAGCGTGAGCACCGTGGCCTTCACCGCCTGGCCCGTGGCGTCGAAGTAGTTCGAGCCGATGGTTTGGATGGGCAGGATGGGGATGAACATGAGGTACAGCACGAGCGCCCACGCCGTTTCGCCCATGTACTGCTCGGGCAGGCCGAAGAGGTGCGCGTACATATCGGGCGCGAGGATGACCGTGGCCCACAGGGGCGTGGTGATGGCGATGCCCAGCGCGATGGCCTGCATGAGCACGCGCTTCATGCGGTCGAATTTCCGCGCGCCGTAGTTGTAGCCGATGATGGGCTGCGCGCCCATGGCGATGCCCATGGCCGGCATGAACGTGAACAGCCCCACGGCCGACAGCACGCGCATGACCGCGAGCGCGCCGTCCACGCCCAGCACGTCGGCCGCGCCGTAGAGCACCAGCAGGTTGTTCTCGATCATCGACGAGACGGCGTAGCCCAGCTCCATGATGGAGGGCGCGATGCCGAGCGCGCAGATGCGCAGCGCCGTGCGCGGGTCGATGACGAGCGAGGGGCGGCGCAGGGGCATGGGCGAGTTCTTCTTGAGGAAGAACTGCATGACGAACGCGGCCGACAGCGCCCACGAGCACACGGTGGCCAGGCCGGCCCCGCGCATGCCGCCGTCGAGCACGATGATGAACAGGTAGCCCAGCACCACGTTCGCGCCCGTGCCGATGAGCATGGAGCCGAGCGCACGGTTGGGATGGCCCGCCGTGCGGATGAAGTTGTTCATGCCGAAGGCGATGAACTGCAAGGGGCAGCCCGCGATGATCACCGTCATGAAGTCCGATGCGAGCGGCAGCACGGCGTCGTCGGCGCCCGAGTAGCGCAGGATGGGCTCGAGCGCGAAGACCGCGACCGCCCACAGCAGCACCGTGGCGATGAGGAGCAGCACGAAGCTGTTGCCCACGACGCGCTCGGCCACCTCCTTCTTGCGCTCCCCCAGCTTGATGGCGGCCAGCGCGTTGCCGCCCACGCCCACGAGCATGGCCACGGCCACCATGGCCGTCATCATGGGGTTCGCCACCGTGGTGGCGGCCAGGCCGTCGGCGCCCACCGCATGCCCCACGTACACCGCGTCGATGACGTTGTATAGCATCTGCACGAGCACGCCCACCACCGCCGGGATGGAGAACTCGAGCAGCAGCTTGAACGTGCTCTCGGTGCCCATGCGGTCGATCTTCTGGTCGCCCTTATCGCCCTTGGCGGGGGCGGCGGACGCCGCCGGCTCCGTGCCGACGAGGTCGGGCTGCTCGGGTTGTTCGGTGAGCTCGGTTTTCGTTTCGTTTCTCCGCATGGCTCGTTTCGCTCCAAAGTGCAGAACATGCGGCCCGCGAACCCTCGCGCCGAAGCGCGCCGTTCGCCGGTCGCATGCTCGTTGGTCTTCCGGTTTGTCCTGGCAGCCAGTATACGTGAGCGCCGAGCCGATCACAAGCCGCAGGAAACGCGACGGGGAGCGCATGGCGAACAGCGCTCCCCGAGAAGATGGGCGTCCGCTGTTGTCCGACAGGGGGACGCCCCGAATATGGCGTGGGAAAGGCTGCTAGGCGGCGCCGTACACGAGCACCTGCGCCACGAGCAGGATGCCGCCGAAGATGAGCACGAACAGCACCATGGGCCAGACGAACTTGAGCCACTTCGAGTACTTCATGTCCAACATGGTGAGCGTCGCCAGCACGAGGCCCGTCGGCGCGAGGTACAGCATGGCGTACTGGCCCCACTGGTAGGCGCACACCACCACCGAGCGCGGGATGCCCACGGTGTCGGCCAGCGGCGCCATGATGGGCATGGACAGCACGGCCAAGCCCGACGACGACGGCACCACGAAGCCCAGCAGGAAGAAGATGAACATCATGACGATGATGAAGACGGGGCCGGTCATGCCCTGCACGAGGCCCGACGACCAGTACAGCAGCGTGTCGGAGATGAGCCCCTGCTCCATGATGAGGTTGATGCCGCGGGCCAGCCCGATGATGAGCGACACGCCCACGAGGCTCGACGCGCCGTGGATGAACGCGTCCACCACCTTCTTCTCGGCGATGCCCGACAGGAACATGATGATGATGGCGATGGCCAAGAACGATGCGGCCATCTGCGGGAACCACCAGCCCTGGCTCACGACGCCCCACACCATGATGGGGAACGCCGCCACGAACAGCACGAGGATGGCCTTCTTCTTGAGGGTGAAGCCGGTCCGCTTCGCCTCCTTGGTCTCCCCCGTCTCCACGTTGTAGAGCTTGGCGAACTTCTCGCGGTCCTCGTAGGTGTAGGAGAACGCCGGGTTCGCCTTGATCTTGCGGCTGTACCAGTACAGGTACGCGATGACCACGATGGCGCCCACGATGCAGCCCGCGATACGCCATTCGATGCCCTGCGTGAAGTTCACGCCCGCGGCGTTCGAGGCGATGACCACCGAGAACGGGTTGATGGTGGAGAACGTCGTGCCCATGGAGCCGGCCAGGAAGATGGCGCCGACGCAGATGATGGAGTCGTAGCCGAGAGCCAGGAATATGGGCACGAGGATGGGATAGAACGCCACGGCCTCCTCCTCGAGGCCGCAGGTGGTGCCGCCGAGCACCATGAGGGCGCTCACGAGGAATACGAGCAGGAACTCATGCCCCTTCGTCTTCTTCGTAAGCGCCATGAGGCCCGACTCGAACGCGCCGCTCGCGTTCACCACGCCGATGAGACCGCCCAGCACGAGGATGAACACCATGATGTCGGCCGCTTCCACCGTGCCCGACACCATGCTCACCGTGATGTCGGCGATGCCCTTGGGCTGCTGCTCGAGGCGCTCGTAGGTGTTGGGGACGGAGATGGGCTTCGACAGCGCGCCCGAGGTGAACTGGTCGATGCCGATGTTCACGCCGATGGCGTCGAGCGTCTCCTGCGTGGCGGGCTCTTCGCTCACCGCGCCCTGGGGGCTCGTGATCTGCAGCGTGCCCGCGTCGGCGTTGTAGGCGAGCTTCGCGTACTGGCCCGCCGGCACGAACCACGTGGCGATGACGGCGATGATGGTGAGGGCGAACAGGATGGTGAACGCGGTGGGGAAACTGAGCTTTCGCTTCTTCTTGGGAGGCTCCTCCTTGGGCAGTGCGGTGGTGGTTGGCAGTGTTGCTTCCGTCGTCATGCGCGGTCCCCTTTCGTGTGGCGCGGCGTTGAACGTTGGGGCCATCGTGTCGCGTGGGCGGGGTGCGCGCCCAGTCCTATCCCGGTGGTAGAGGTGGGTGTATTTCGGGTGTAGGGGCGTTTGAGCTGGCATTCTGCGCACAATCGCCTATACTGGTCGAGGTGCTGGCGGCGACTGCGAGGTGCTTATGGATATAGGGCTCGGGCTTTTCTACTACACGCTCATCGTGCTGTTGGCCGTCATTCTGACGGCGGCCACGTGCCTCGCCTCCTACCTCGTCACGCGCAACCGCACCTACGCCTGCGCCTTCGCCGGCTTCCTGTTCTACTTCTTCGACGTGGCCCTCGTATTCCAGGACGACTTCCTCATGCAGCGCGCGGCCGAGCTGTCCTCCATGCCGTTCTTCATCGGCAGCCCCGTGGCCTCCATCGTCATCGGCGGCGGCACGCTCGTGTCGTTCTGGCTGGCGATTTGCGAGTATATCAAGGAGCAGCGGCTCGCCATGCGCCTCGTGCCCGGCGCGGCATTCGTGGCGGGCAGCGTCGCGGTGCTCCTGTTCGCGGAGCCCGGCAGCCTGCAGATGTTTCTGTTCTACAGCATGCGCGCGCTGCTGCTGTACTGGATGCTCGCCTACATCGCCGTCAACTACATCGGCACGCGCGACGACGTGAAGCGGCTGCGCATGCGGCGCCATCGCGTGCTGTACGTGGCGCTGTGGGTGCTCGTGACGCTCGTGCTCATGGAGAACGTCGTGCTCCTGCTCGTGGTGGGCCCGCAGCTGGCCGGCTCGTCTCCGCTGCCGTTCTTCCCCGAGCGCAACTTCGCCGAGAACCTGCTCGTGCTGTGCTGCGCCTTCGCCGCGTGCATGAGCGCCTGGAAGAGCCTGTCGCTGCGCCGCGCCGAGCCTCCCACGCAGGGCGGACCGTCGCTCGAGACGTTCATCGACCAGAACCTCGTGCCGTACGGCGCCGCGCGGCAGCTGTCGAAGCGCGAGGCCGAGGTGCTGCGCCTCGTGCTGCTGGGCAAGGACAACCAGAACATCGCCACCGCCATGCACCTTGCGCCGAGCACCGTGAAGGTGCACATGCACCACATCCTGCAGAAGGCCGAGCGGTCGAACCGCAAGGAGCTCATCCAGGATTTCTGGGAATTCTCGTAGAAGATTTCGCCCGGCGTGTCAGGATTCGGCCCGCTCGTTCGTATTGTTGGTGACGCGGCGAACAACGGCGGGCCGCGGACGACGGAAACGGACACCCTATGCGCAGAACGCGATCGGACACCTCGCACGCCGATGGGCTCGTGCACGCCTACGCCGACCTCATCCTGCGGCTCAGCTACACCTACCTTGCGTCCACGCACGACGCCGAGGACATCTGCCAGAACGTGCTCATCAAGCTGTTGAAGCGCGAGGCGCCGTTCGAGAGCGCCGAACACGAGCGCGCGTGGGTGATCCGCACCACGGCGAACGCCTGCAAGGACGTGCTGCGCAGCGGATGGCGGCGCACGACGGTGGAGCTCGAGACCGCACCCGAGCCGACGGCCCCCGAGCCGCCCGACAGCCCCGTGCTCGAGGCCGTGATGAGCTTGCCGGAGGCGTACCGCATCGCGCTCTACCTCCACTATTACGAAGGCTACACCGCGCGCGAGATCGCGGCCATGACCGAGAGCACCGAGGACGCCGTGGCGGCGCGCCTGAGCCGCGGGCGCAAGAAGCTGCGCGCGACGCTGGAAGGAGCTGACGATGGACAGGGACTATAGGGACGTACTCGACGAGCTGCAGTTCTCCCCCGAGGCGAAGCAGCGGCTCGCGCGCGCCGTGGCGGCTGCGGGCGGGAGCGAGGATGCGAGCGGAGGCGCGCGGGGGCGCCGCAGGCGCTACGCGCTCGTGGCCGCCGCCGCGGCGACGCTCGCCCTCGTAGCCGGCTGCACCGCATACGCGACAGGCTTCGTGAAGCACGATGCCGCGCCCGCTGCCGCGTCGCTGCCGAAGACTGCCGTGGTCGACGGGATCGGGCATCCCGAGGCGCGCGTCTCGGCGGACGGCCTCACCGTCACCGCGCAGGCCGTCGTAGGGGACGGATCGGATTACGCCATCGTGTTCGACATCGAGAAGGACGACGGCACCGCCTTCGAGGGAATACGGGAAAACGACGACGGCACGCTCGCGCTGCGGTTCGGAAACCTGGCCACCGTGACCATCGAGGATGCGCCCTCGCGCGGCACCGTTTCCTACTTCGTCGACGCCGACCCTAGCGACAACGCCATCCAGTTCGTGAAGGCGAGCACCATCGACCCGCGAAGCGGTGCGGATTACGTCGGAAAGCCCGTGCACGTCAAGCTGTTGGACCTCATGGCCATCGAGGCGGACGGCAGCGAGAGGACCTTGGTCGAGGGCGCTTGGCGCATGGACTTCCTCGCCGATTGCGACGATGCATCGAAGAGCTTGCCCTCAGGCCAGACGTTCGCGTTCGACGAAGGCACCGCTCGGATGCGCGCCGTCGCGATATCGCCGCTGAGCCTGTCGATCGACCTCGTGATCGACTTCCCGATTGCATTCGATCCAACGGGGGCGGGTTCCGAGCAATCCCGGTATCTCGCAGAACTGCCTCTTGCGATGCACTTCGAGGACGGCACCGTTTTGGACGCCTCGCGCGGCGGCACGTCGATCGCCATCGGGCAAAATGCGACCACGTGCAGCACGCACATGCTGTTCGATCGCGTGATCGACCTTGATTCCGTGGTCTCAGTTACCGTGGGGGACGTGGAGATACCCATGCCATAGACGCACGGAGGCCGGGAGCTCACCGCTCCCGGCCTCCGTCGTGCAGTACCGAGCGCTGCGCTTAGGCGCGCTTGCCCGTCAGCACGTTGATGACGGCGATCAAGATCACCGAGCCGATGAGCGCCACGAGGAACGACCACAGGTTGAATCCCGTGAAGCCCGCCGCGCCGAAGAAGCTCATGACGAACCCGCCGATGAGCGCGCCGACGATGCCCGTCACGATGTTCTTGATGAGGCTGCCGTCCGTCTTCATGATCATGTTCGCAATCCAACCGGCCAAGCCGCCGATGATGATCCATACGATGATGCTCATATTCGTTCCTTTCCGCAAGAACCAATGGTTGATGCACCCAAGGATAGACGAGCGGACGGCTCAGCACACCTCATCCCGACAACCCGTATGCCCCCTGTTGGCGGGTTGTTTCGCATGAAACCGAGCGGATGCCTCCCCGAAAGGTTTCCGCCGCTCAGAACGCCATCGACACCGCGCCCTTGAGCCGGAAACGAGTCACGAGCCCCGCGTTCTCGAAGCGCACGCCGTCGCCGTCCTCGCCCGATCCCATGGCGATCAGAACGTCGTACGGAGGAGGGGCATCGTCGACGAGCGGCGTGTCCACGACAGCATCGGTCCCGAACGCGTACAAGCGGCCGGTCTCCCCCGACCCCACCATGAACGCCATGCCCACCGCGTTTCCGAGCCACACGCCGTCCGCCCCGTAAAGGTCGTACACCACGAGAAAGTTCGCTTCCTTGCCGCTCCAGTTCTTCAAGTCCCCCTCGATGATCAGATGGTCGCCGTTCACCGTCATGGTTTCGTTCGAAGTCGTGCACGAGGGCCCGAACCAGTGCAGCAAGAGCGCCACCGCCACGGCAGCCAAGACCGCCGCCCCGCCCCTCTTCAGCCTCGAATCCACGGACCCGCACCCCCTCGCTCGCACCGTTTGCGCATGCTCCCATCATAAACGCAAAACGGGCCGGAAGCATCCGCTTCCGGCCCGCGTGTTTGTGGTCGGGTTGACAGGATTTGAACCTGCGACCCCTTGACCCCCAGTCAAGTGCGCTACCAAACTGCGCCACAACCCGTTGTGCTTGCTCGGTCGCTCAGGCGAGCTTCCCAAACAGCGTTGACTATCTTAACGGTAACCCGTCAGCTTTGCAAGAAGAAATTGAAGCTCGCTCGGGAAAAATTCTAACGCCTCTGCGAAGCGCCTCCCCCTACTGCAGAAATTGCATGGCTTTGTTGAGGATCTCGTCGGCGAGGCGGGTTTTGGACATGCGGGGAAGCTCCTCGATGTCCTCGTCGTCGACGAACCACACCTCGTTGTCGTCGGCGCCGAACGCGCGGCCGCCGCCCACTTCGTTGGCCACCACGAGGTCGGCGTGCTTCGAGACGAGCTTCTTCTCGGCGTTCGCCACCACATCGTTCGTCTCGGCGGCGAAGCCCACCACCACCTGATGCTCCTTGCGCGCGCCCAACGTGGCCAGGATGTCGGGGTTCTCCACGAGGTCGATGGTGCCCAGCTCGGCGTCGGCGATGCCCTTCTTCAGCTTGTGCTCGGCCGCCTCGCGCGGGCGCATGTCGGCCACGGCGGCGGCGAAGATGGCGATGTCGGCCTGCTCGAAGGCCTCCTCGGCCGCGGCGAACATGTCGCGGGCCGTGCGCACGTGCACCATGTGCACGCCCTGCGGCGCGGGCAACGACACGGGGCCCGAGATGAGCGTCACGTCGGCGCCGCGCAGGGCGGCCGCGCGCGCGATGGCGTAACCCGTCTTGCCCGACGAGTGGTTCGAGATGTAGCGCACCGGGTCGATGGGCTCCACCGTGGGGCCCGCCGTGATCATGACGCTGCGGCCGGCCAGGTCGCGCTTCACGCCCAGCTCGTCGAGCGTGGCCGACACGATGTCGTCCACTTCGGCCAGGCGTCCCTTGCCCACGTCGCCGCAGGCCAGATAGCCGTCGCCCGCATCGATGAAGCGCGCGCCGCGGATGTGCAGCTTGCCGATGTTGTAGCGCGTGGCGCCGTTCTCGTACATGTTCACGTTCATGGCCGGCGCGATGACGAGCGGTGCCGTGGTGGCGAGCGCCGTGGTGGTCAGCAGGTCGTCGGCGATGCCGTTCGCTATCTTGGCGATGACGTTCGCCGTGCAGGGCGCAATGAGGAACACGTCGGCCTCCTGCGCGAGCGACACGTGGTGGATGGGGTCGGACGGGTCGTCGAACAGCCCGACGGCCACCGGCTCGTGCGTGAGCGCGCGGAACGTCACGGGTCCGACGAACTGGGTGGCGTGCTCGGTCATGACCACCTTCACGCGCACGCCCGCCTTCTGCAGGCCGCGCACGATCTCGCACGACTTGTAGGCGGCGATGCACCCGGTGACGCCCAGCAGCACCGTTTTCTGTGCGGATTCCGCCAGATTGTCGTTGGCTACGTTATCCACGAGGGACCTCCTCTAGGTGCGGCCGCAGCACGTCGGCGAGCACGCGCAGGTGCGCGCGGCTGCGGTCGAGGCAGGGCACGTAGGTGAAGGCTTCTCCACCGGGCACGCGGCCCGCCTGGTTGATCTGGTCGAAGTAGAACGGCTTGAGCTCGTAGTCGATGTCGTAGAGCGTCTCAAGGCAATCGACCGCGAAGTTCGGGCAGATGAAGAACACGCGCCCCACGTCGGCCTCGGCCCAACGGGTGAGCACGTCGCGCGTGAAGGGCGTGAGCCACTCGCGCCCCTTGTCGAAGCGGCACTGGTAGCCGATGGTCCAGCGGTTGCGGTCGATGCCCAGCTCGCTGGCCACCTGCAGGCTCGTGGCGCCCGTCTGCAGCTCGTAGGTGTCCCCCGCCTCGATGTCCACGAGCGGGATGGAGTGGAACGAGAACAGCACCTTGTCGTCCGAGTCCACCTTGAAGCCCGCATGCTCGATGGAGGCCGCGATGGCGCGGATGTAGGTGGGATTGTCGTGGTAGTTGTCGATGAAGTCGCACGGCACGTTCCAGTGCGCTTTCTTGAGCGCTGCCTCCACGCTGTCGGACACCGAGCCCGTGGTGGAATAGGCACTCTGCGGGTACAGCGGCAGCGCGACGAGGCGCGTGCAGCCCGCCTCCTTGAACGCGCGCACGCACGAGAGCACCGACGGGTCGCTGTAGCTCATGGCGCAGCGCACCATGGCGTTCAGCCCCTCGTCGTCGAAGGCGGCGCCCAGTCCGGCGGCCAGCTTCTCGTGCGCGATGGTGAACGGCGATCCCTCGTCGGTCCATATCTTCGCGTACTTCTCGGCCGACGCGACGCCGCGCTTCGGCAGAATGAACAGATGGAGGACGAACCACCACCCGATGCGGTTCATGGGCGCGATGCGCTTGTCCATGAGAAACTTGGCAAGATATTTCCGCACGGCGCGGGGCCGCGGCACGGCGGGCGTGCCTGTGTTCACCAGGAGCACCCCGGTGCGTTCCCCTTCAGCCACCTTGTCCATCACCTTCCCGCTGTATTCCATCGGCCCCCTTGCGCGGAGCGACCTGCAAGCCAACCATCAAGAGAACGTTGCTCAAACCGCCCCTTGAAATCTGATATAGTTTAGCCCATTGGCTATTCGATAGGGCAGGTGAATGGAGAAAGAACCGAAAAAATCGGCTGCGGAATTACCGTCGCGACAGGCCGTAACACCGAATCGCGAACGCAGCGCCGGTTCCCCCTCCTCCCCCGAGGCGAACGCGCCGCATCCCGGCATCCTGCGCGAGATCGGCAAAGAGGCGCGCGAGCAGGTGCGCCCGAACCTCGGCTTCCTCAAAATCGACTACTTCACGCTGTTCTGGCTTTTCATAGCCGGCTGTGTGTTCGGGTTGGTGGTGGAGACGGTGTTCCACGCCATCGTGTACGGCGGCTACGAGAGCCGCGCAGGGCTCGTGTGGGGGCCGTTCTCGCCCATCTACGGCGTGGGCGCGGTGGTGCTCACGGCCTCGCTCAACCGCTTCTACCACTCGCACAACCTCATCATCTTCATCATCGCCATGCTGCTGGGCTCGGTGCTGGAATACTCGACGAGCTGGCTCATGGAGATCCTCTGGGGCGCCATCGCCTGGGACTACAGCGGCACGTTCGGCAGCATCGGCGGGCGCACGAACTTCGCGTTCGGCGTGATGTGGGGCCTGCTCGGCCTCGTGTGGGTGCGCGTGATCCTGCCGTTCATCAAGCGGGTGTTCTCGCACGTGAACGCCAAGACCGCGGCCGCGCGCATCATCACCGCGGCGCTCAGCGTCTTTCTGGCGGTGGACATCGCCGTCACCGTGCTCGCGCTCGACCGCGAAGGCCAGCGCGCCGCCGGCATCCCCGCCACCACCTGGGAGCAGCAGTTCTTCGACGACCACTTCCCCGACAGCTTCCTGCAAGCCCGGATGCAGAACATGAGCGTGTACGGGAAGGGGTAGGAAGCCCGCTTCCTTCGCACATTTCCTCCATGGCGCGGCCCCTCGCACCCCCCCCCTATCTGCGCGCTCGACGGTCAACAGGTGAGGCTCTTTGTCGGCGCGCAGGGCTCGGACGATGCGCAGGTTGGAGGGCGCGCCAGAAAAAACTACAACAGCGGCTTCGGCGCGCTCTTCAGCAGCTCGAGCACTTCTTCCCCGGCGGTTGTGCGGCCGGCGCTGCGGGCGCTCAGCTCGTCCAGGGCATCCTGCAGGTCTTCGGGGAGGTTGTCGGCGAAGCGGAGGCTCTCGCCGGTGACGGGGTGCTCGAAGGACAGCTGGAACGAGTGGAGGAACTGGCGGTCGAGGCCGAGGTCGGCGGCCGGGGCGCTCGGGGAGCCCGCGGTGTACACCGGGTCGCCCACGAGGGGGTGCTTCGCGTACTCCATGTGCACGCGGATCTGGTGCGTGCGTCCCGTGAACAGCTTGCAGTCGATGAGCGTGTAACCGTCGTCGCGCGGCCCGTGCTCGAAGCGCTCGAGCACGCGAAACGTCGTCACCGACTCGCGGGCCGACGGGGTGTCGCGGATGGCCATGCGCGTGCGATCCTTCTCGCCGCGGGCGATGGGCGCGTCGATCATGCCCGTGTCGTGGGCGATCACGCCGTGCACGAGCGCCAGGTAGCGGCGGTCCACCGCGCGGTCGCGGATATCGGACATGAGCGCGTAGCCCACCTCGTCGGTCTTCGCGGCCAGCATGAGGCCGCTCGTGTCGCGGTCGAGGCGGTGCACGATGCCCAGGCGGTCGTCCTCGCCCTGCACGTTGCACAGGTTCTCGGCGCCGCAGTGGTAGATGAGGGCGTTCACCAGCGTGCCGTCGTCGTGGTCCACCGACGGATGGCACACGAGCCCCACCTGCTTCGACAGCACGATGAGGCTGTCGTCCTCGAAACGGATGTCCAAATCGATGGGCTGGCCGCTCAGAGGGCCCGGCTCGATCGCGTCCTCCACCTGGTAGACGATCGTGTCGCCCGTCGCCACGGCGTGCTTCTTCGCCACGGCGGCGCCGTTCACGAACACGAGGCCGTCGTCCACCGCCCGCGCTGCAGCGCTGCGGCTCGGATACAGCCCGCGCGCCGCCAGCAGCGCGTCGAGGCGCTGCCCCGCGTCCCCGGCGGCAACGTTGTAGCTCAGCATGCGGCTCATCGGGCGTCCGGCCCCTCGTCGACGCTCCCCTCGCGCTCGGCGCGCGCGGCAAGCTCGGCGGCGGCGCGATCCTCGCGACGCCACAGGGTGACCACCCCGATGAGGAAGATGACGAACCCGCACGTCACGCCGATGTCGGCCACGTTGAACACGGGGAAGTCGATGAACGCGGGCTCGATGAAGTCCACGACGTAGCCCAGCGTGAAGCGGTCGAGCACGTTGCCGAGGCCGCCCGCCACCACGAGCGCGATGCCCACGGTTTCGATGACGCCCGCCTTCGGCGAGAGCGCGAACAGGTACACGACGAGGGCCGCGCACACCACGAGCGACATGACGCCCAGCAAAAACGTCGAATCGCCGAACATGCCCCAGGCGGCGCCCGTGTTGTGCACGAGATGGAAGCGCACGAGGCCGAGGATGGGCTCGGTGATGACCTCGCCCTGCACGTAGTTGCCGGCCACCCAGCCCTTCGTCAGCACGTCGAGCGCCAGCCACACGAGGGCCACCGCGCCGAACACGAGCGCGTTACGCTTGCGGTTGGAGTGCTTGGATGCAGGGGCCTCCGCCGAAGCGGAGGCCGTCGTCTGCTCGTTCAAAAGCCCTACTCCCCCTCGGTGAAGCCGATGGCGTCGAGCACGTCGCCGCAGCGCTCGCACACGTCCGGATGGTTCGGGTTGCCGCCGAGCGTGCGGTAGTTCCAGCAGCGCGGGCACTTCTCGCCCGACGCCGGCGTCACCGCACAAGCCAGTTCCTCGCCCTCGGCGAACGACACCTCCGACACGATGAACAGCTCTTCGAACACCGCCGCGTCGTAGGCGCTCGCCACGGCCAGCATATCGGCCGGCAGCGTCACGGAAATGGCCGCTTCCTGGCTCTTCTTCACGAGCCCCGCGCCGCGCGCCTCTTCGAGCGCCTTCGTCACGACCTCGCGCACCTCGAGCAGCACCGCGAAATCGTCGGCGAGGGCCTTCGCCGACGCAGCGTCGGGCAGGGCGGGCAAAAAGTCGCTCTTCTCGGGCCAGCCGGCCAGCTGCACGTTCGCCGGACGGCCGGCACGGTTGCGGATGGCCTCCGGGTAGTGCTCCCACACCTCGTCGGTCGTGAACGAGAGCACCGGCGCGAGCACGCGCACGAGCACCTCGATGATGTTCATGAGCACCGTCTGCGCGGCGCGGCGGCGCGGCGAATCGGGCGCCTCGGCGTACACGCGGTCCTTCGTGGCATCCATGTACACCGCGGACAGATCGTTCACCACGTAGTCGTACACCGTGCGATACACCACGTGGAACTTGTACTCGTCGTAGGCGCGCTCCACGTCGCCGAGCAGCTGCCACAGGCGCACCATGGCCCACTGGTCGATGGGCTCGAGCGCGTCCCATTCCTTCACGCTGTGCTCGAGGTCGTTGAAATCGCTCAGGCTCCCCAGGATGAAGCGCATCGTGTTGCGGATGCGACGGTACGCCTCGGACGTGCGGTCGAGGATCTCGTCGCCGATGTTCACGTCCTGCGAGTAATCCACGCTCGCCACCCACAGGCGCAGCACGTCGGCGCCGCTCTTCGCCATGACGTCGGCGGGGTCGATGCCGTTGCCGGCCGACTTCGACATCTTCTTGCCCTCGGCGTCCATCGTGAAGCCGCAGTGCATGACGGACTTGTACGGCGGCACGCCGTAGGCGCCCATGCTGGTGAGCAGGGAGGACTGGAACCAGCCGCGGTGCTGGTCGGAGCCCTCGAGGTACATGTCGGCCGGGAAGCGCAGGCCCTCGTCGGCGCGGTGCTTCAGCACGGAGGTGTGCGACACGCCGCTCTCCCACCACACGTCGAGGATGTCCTTCTCGGGGATGAGCTCGGAGCAGCCGCAGGTCTCGCACTTCACGCCGCGCGGCAGGTACTCGGACGGCTCGTGCGTGAACCACGCGTCGGCGCCCTCGCGGTAGAACAGGTCGATCACCGCGTCGAACGTCTCGGCGGTGGCCACCGTGTTGCCGCACTTGGCGCACTTGAACACGGGGATGGGCACGCCCCACGAGCGCTGGCGCGAGATGCACCAGTCGGGACGGTCGGCCACCATGCTCCCGATGCGGTTCTTCGCCCACGCGGGAATCCACTCCACCTCGCGGTCGATGGCGTTGAGCGCGTTCTCGCGCAGGGAGTTCTTGTCCATGGACACGAACCACTGGTCGGTGGCGCGGAAGATGACCGGCTCGTGGCAGCGCCAGCAGTGCGGGTAGCTGTGCAGGATCTTCTTCTCGGCAACGAGCGTGCCGCGCTCGCGCAGCCACTCGATGATGACCGGGTTCGCCTCGTCCACGTCGAGGCCCGCGAAGGGGCCCGCCTCGTCGGTGAGCACGCCGTTGTCGTCCACCGGCATGAGCAGCGGCACGTCGAACTCGAGGGCGACGAGGTAGTCGTCCTGGCCGTGTCCGGGAGCCGTGTGCACCGCGCCCGTGCCCGAGTCGAGCGTCACGTGGTCGCCGTAGATGATGGTGCCCTTGAGGTCCTGGCGGATGGGGCATGTGTAGGTGAGACCCGTGAACTCGCGGCCCTTGAGCGCGACGGGCTCGCCGTCGGCGCCGCGCACGAGGTCGTAGGACTCCCAGCCCGCGATCTCGGCCACCTGCTCCACCAGCTCGCGCGCCATGATCATGTTGGAGCCGTCGGCCACCACCATGACGTAGTCGGCGTCGGGGGCCAGCGACACGGCCGTGTTCGCCGGCAGCGTCCAGGGCGTGGTGGTCCAGATGAGCACGTTGGCGTCGCCCGTCGCGCCGGCGGCTTCGAACATGCCGGGCATGAGGTCCATCTTGAACTTCACGAAGATGGACGGCGACGTCTCGTCGGAGTATTCGATTTCCGCCTCGGCGAGCGCGGTGTGGCAGCGCTTGCACCAGTGGATGGGCTTGCGGCCGCGGTACACCGAGCCGTCGAGGTACATCTGCTTGAACACCTCGACGTTGCCCGCCTCGTAGTTCGGGGTGAACGTGAGGTACGGGTGCTCCCAATCGGCGTTCACGCCGAGGCGCTTGAAGCCCTCGCGCTGCACGTCGACGTACTTCTCGGCCCACTCGCGGCACAAACGGCGCAGCGTGGGCTGGTCGATCTTCGCCATCTTGTCGGGACCGAGCGTCTTCTCCACCATGTGCTCGATGGGCTGGCCGTGGCAGTCCCAGCCGGGCACGTACGGCGTGAAGAAGCCGCGCTGCGCATGGGACTTGTTGACGAAGTCCTTGAGGATCTTGTTGAAGGCGTGCCCGATGTGGATGGGGCCGTTCGCGTACGGCGGGCCGTCATGCAGGATGAAGGGCTTGCCGTCCTTGTTCTTCTCGAGCACCTGCTCGTAGATATGCTCTTCCTCCCATTTGGCCAGCCGCTTCGGCTCGTTCTCGGGCAGGTTCGCCCGCATCGCGAAGTCGGTCTGGGGAAGGTTCATCGTCTCTTTGTACGTGTTCGCCACGGCTTTCCGTACCTTTCCTCGGTGCATATGCGCGTTTATTCGCTACAAACCGCTATAGTATAGTGGAACGAGCGCGTAATGCACGCACATTCCCCTTCGGCTTCATCACATTTCAGAAATGTGACACAGGATATTGTATTGGTAATAGGTATACTTTAACGGATAAACCACGGTGCCGTTTTGCGGCGGTCACGCACATCGGAGGAACGACATGGAATTTGAAATCGTCACGGACTCGAGCTGCAACCTCGTCGAGGACATGATCGACGACTTCGGCCTGCACATCCTGCCCCTCACCTTCATGGTGGACGACGAGCAGTACCAAAGCTACCTCAAAGGCCAGCACACCGACCTCAAGCAGTTCTACACGATGATGCGCGAGGGCAAGGTCATCACGACGTCGCTGCCGAACCTGGCCGATTCCGAAGCGCTCATGCGCGACCTGCTCGAACAGGGCCGCGACATCCTGTACCTGGGCTTCTCGAGCGGCCTGTCGGGCACGTTCGAGGCCACCGAGCTCTTGGTGAAGCAGCTGAGCGCGGAATTCCCCGACCGCACGATGTACGCCGTGGACACGCTGGCGGCCTCGGGCGGCGAGGGCCTGCTCATCTGGCACGCCGTGCAGCGCGCCCGCGCCGGCGCCTCCATCGAGGAAGTGCGCGACTGGGTGGAGCAGAACAAGCTGCACCTGGCGCACTGGTTCACCGTGGACGACCTCATGTTCCTGTTCCGCGGCGGGCGCGTGTCGAAGACGGCGGCCTGGGCGGGCACCATGCTCAACATCAAGCCCGTCATGCACGTGGACGACGAAGGGCACCTCATCCCGCTCGAGAAGGTGCGCGGGCGCAAGAAGTCGCTCAACGCGCTGGTGGACCACATGGAGAAGACGGCCATCGCCCCCATCGACGAGCAGATGGTGTTCATCACCCACGGCGATTGCATCGAGGAGGCCGAATACGTGGCCGAGCAGGTGAAGGAGCGCTTCGGCGTGAAGGAGGTCGTCATCAACTACGTCGACCCCGTCATCGGCGCCCACTCCGGCCCGGGAACCATGGCCCTGTTCTTCTTGGCCGACAAGCGCTAGGACGTTTCGCGCCCGGCCTGCGAATCGCGGGACCGGGCGCCTCTCAGCGGGACTCCAGGAGCTTGAGACGGCTCTCGACCACGCGCAGCAGCTCTTTGCGCGAATGGACGCCCAGCTTGTTGTAGATGTTCTGGATATGCGACTTCACCGTGTTGGGCGAAATGTACAGGCGCCCCGCGATGTCCTGCGCATCGTCGCCCTGGACGAGCGGCTTGAGCACCTCCAGCTCGCGCGGGGTGAGCAGGTACTCCTTCGCCACGACTTCGCACGTGGCGCTCAAATCGACCTGCGACCGGGAATCCCCCGGACAGATGAAGCCCCAGCCCGTCCTGATGTTGCGCTCGTTCGACAGCAGCAGCGAGGCCAGCACGATCGCGAACGCCCCGACGCACCAGGCCGTCTGCCCGTCGGGGCCGCCCACCGCCCCTCCCGCCGCGATGCCGACGGCCCTGCCGATCATGAGCATGGCCGTCGGACAGGAAGCCACCCACGTCGAAGGCTGGTCGCAGTCCTTGATCAGGTACGATCCCAGGGCCCACAGCGCCAAGTCGAGATAGAGGAACCCCGTCACCTGGCAGGCGACCCACATCGTCGGAAACGCGACGACCAAGCTCGAGCAGAGCATGCTGACGGCGATGAGCGGGAACCCGACCTGGTAGATAGCGCGGTTGAAGTCCACATGGGCGACCAGGAAGACGAGCGCCGTCAGCAGCGCCGAGCCGAGCAGCCCGGCCAGCTCGACGCCTTGCCACGCCTCCCCGTCCGAGAACGCAAGGGCCCCGTACAGGAAGCCGAACGACAGGCCCTGGAGCAGCGACGTCGACATGAACCGGTACGGCACCTGCAGATCCTCCTCGAATTTCCGACCGTAGATGACGGCCTTGCCCATCGCGCGGCGCGCCCGTGAGAACGAGCCCACGATGACGACGGCGTACAGCGCGACCGCGAGCCAGGCAAACGGCCCTTCGAGGATGCCGGCCGCGAAGTAGAGCGCGCCGCCGATGCACGAGCAGGCGACGCCGAACGCGAGCGTCCTCGCCATGCCGAGGTGCCCGAACACCCGCCCGAACTCGATATGGACCCCCATGAAACCGAGCGCCAGGCACCCGATTCCCAAATACAAGCACATATCCTGGGAAAAGACGTCCTGAGCGTCGGCGTTCGCGCGCAGGAACAGAAGCAGCATCCCCACGAGCATCGACAGCAGCATGAGCCAGGCGTACCAGTCTTGGGCGAACAGGGCGCTGCTCTTCCGCAGGAACACCGCAACGACGATGCACACCGTCGCGCACGCCAGGAAGAACACGATCTGCGGATCGACGACGGTCGGCGCGATCTGCCGCGCCGAAGGGAACAGGAACGACTCGGTGCACACGATGATGGCGAGCGCCTTGTAGAACGAGAACGAGCAGAGCAGCGCGACGCCGCCCGGCGTCGACGAGAACATAGTGCGTAGTGTGTGCATGATCGGACCCGAGCGCATTGAGACCTCCCCGCCTTCGCCTGCCCCTCCACGTGCCGGGTGCAATTATATCCACGCCCCCGAACTCGTCAGTGGTCATCGGAGGTTGAAATGCTCGTCCCGGCCCTCTCATCACGAAATGATGAGAGGGCCCTCCCCCATCCTTTCGTGATGAGGTCGCCGGATCGCGACAACCATCCTCCCGAGATGTTCCCGCAGACGAAGCCGCTCCGTAAGGTGCGTGCCGCGCAGGTCTTCCGAGTCACGCCGCACGACGTCGAGAGGAGGTACCGCAGCGGCATCGGGACTGCGCGGCAACGTACACGAAACGTAAGGGGGTTCACCATGAGCGTGACAAGAACCACGAGCGCGAAGGGCTGGGCGGTATGCCTCGTCGCCATATTCGGCGGCATATCGCTTGCCCTCGTGCAGAACAAGGTCTCGCCCATCATCACCGTCCTCATGGACGTATTCGGCATCAGCATGGGCACGGCAGGCTTGCTCAGCACCATCTTCACCTTCGTCGGCATCATCATGGCGCTGCCCGCCGCGATGATCATCAAGCGGTTCGGACCGAAGAAGGCGGGCGTGGCCGCCCTCGCCTTCGCCATCGTCGGCTCGCTGATAGGCCTCGCCACCGACAACGTCGGCGTGCTCATCGTCAGCCGCGTCGTCGAGGGGACGGGCATCGGCATCATCGCGGTGCTGGCGCCGACGCTCATCTCCATGTGGTTCCCGCCCGAGAAGCGCGGCCTGCCCATGGGGCTCTGGGGCTCGTGGATGATGGTTTCGCAAACGATCCTCTTCTTCTGCGCCGCCCCGCTGTCGGGGGCGTTCGGATGGCAGGGGATGTGGATGCTCGGCCTGGTCGCATGCGTGCTGACCGCCGTGCTGTTCCTGGTGTTCGTCGAGAGCCCCGCGCCCGGCGAGAGCTTCGCGGACGTCGAGAGCAGCGAGGTGTCCATCCGCGAGGGACTGAAGTCGCGCGCATCGTTCACGCTCGCCATCGCCGCGGCCTGCTTCACGTTCTGCTCGTTCACGTTCGTCAGCTGGGTATCGGCATACTGGGGCGTGGCTACGTCCTGGTCGCTTGAGGAGATCGGCCGCTGGGTGGCCATCCTGTACCTCGTCGAGATGGTGTACGCCTGGATCATCGGCGGCATCTTGAACCGCGTGAAGAACCGCAAGCGCCTCGGCGTCGTGAGCTTCTTCGCGTACGGCCTCATCGGCCTGGCCGCCTTCCTCATCACCGGCGAGCCGCTCGTCGTCGCGTTCGTGTTCGTGTTCCCGATCTTCGACGCGCTCATTCCCTGCATCTGCTGGACGATCGGGCCCGAGACCGCCTCCAAGCCGATGTACGCGGGCATCGCGCTCGGCGTGCTGAACATCGGCTTGAACACGGGCACCCTCTTGAGCGCGCCCGTGTCCGGAGCGCTCGTCGAATCGTTCGGGTGGGTCGCCGCCGGCGCGTGCTTCCTGATCGTCGCCCTCGTCGGAGCGGCTGCCATGGCGGCCACCAAGCTGAGTTCCGCAGCGCCGTCGTCCGAAGCGCCCGACGATGCGCCCGCGTGCGCGGCCGGCGCCGCGAACCCGTCGTAAGACCGTCGTTCTACCCCATCGAAAACCATGAGAGAAACGAGGAGCATCATGCACCAGATCATCGACTGCCATTCCCACCTCGGCGACATCTTCGCATACGAGAAGAACGTCGTGTACAAAGGTGACGTCCCCATCGACCCCTCCCAGCACGATCCGTTCGCTTCCTATTCCGAAGGCGGCTTCAAGGGTGCGTTCCTCGACCCCGACAACCCCGAGCAGGTGAAGAACGTCATCGACATGACGGCCGCCGTCAGCTACGCCAACACGTTGAGCAAGCTGTCGCGCGACCTCGACGAATCGCACGTCGACTACGTCTGCCTGTATCCGGTGGCGCCCTTCATCACGTTCGAAGACTACCGGGTGGCCGCGCTCGTCGAGCCGCGCATCATCCCCTTCACCTCGGCCGACTGGCGCATCGAGGACGGGCGCGCCATCGGGTCGCAGCTGCTCGCCGACGCCGCGCAAGGAGCGCGCGGCCTCAAGATCCACCCCATACTGCAGAACGTCTCGCTGCGCGACCCGCGCGTGGAGGAGGCGGTTGCCCTGTGGGCCGAGACGAGCCTGCCCGTGGTGAGCCACTGCGGCGTGAACTCCTACTATCCCGACGACTCTCCGGAAGCGGCCACCCAGAACCCCGCCTACGGCAACCTCGAGGACTTCATGTACCTCGTGGAACGCTTGCCCCAGGTCAAGTTCATCGCTGCGCATGCCGGCGGCCTGACCGGCGGCGAGGCGGAAACGCTCGCCGCGCACCTTGGGGGCGCCGAGAACCTCTGGGTGGACACGACCTTCCGCTCGGCCGAGGAGATGCGCATGCTCGTCGAGCTGTTCGGCGAGGACCGTGTGCTCTTCGGCGTCGACCGCCCCTTCGGAGGCACCCAGGCGGCCGTCAAAACCGCCTTCGAGGCCTTCGGGGAGGGCACGGAGCTGTCCGAGAAGGTCATGTACGCGAATATGGCGAAACTCATCGGCATGGCCTAGCGAAGCGCGTGCGCACCTTCCCCCGGAGGTTCGGGGGAAGGTGCTCCCCTACGCCACTTCGCCGAGGTAGGCCACGGTGCTGTTGGGCATCACGAGGGTGCCGGCCTGCGCGTGCTCGTCGAACAGGCGCTCGAAGTCGGCGACGTATGCGGCGCGAGCCGCGTCGTCGCGATCGGGCGCGTAGGAGGCCGACAGCATCCGATCGACGAAGCCGCGACGGTCGTACGCCAGGTCGTGAGGGAACGAGACCGTCCGGTACTCCCCGTCGAAGAAGCGCGCGACGGCATCGCCGTCGAAGTCCATGCCCCCGCTGAATCCCGTGAACCGCGGACAATGCCGCGCGCATACGGCGGCGCTCGCGCGGACGAGCGGCGAAGTCGGATCGCGGAAGTTCCACACGAGCGCGACGGCGCCTCCCGGGCGCAGCACGCGCAGGCACTCGCGTCGAAACGCCTGCGCATCCATCCAATGGAAAGCCTGGGCGGCGCACACACGGTCGACCGACGCGTCGGCGAGGCCCGTTCGCTCCGCCGAGCCCGCCGTCGAGAAGTACCCGGGATGCTCCCCGAGACGCGCTTCTGCCACGGCCCTCATCTGGTCGTTCGGCTCGACGCCCGTCACGATGCAGCCGAGATCCAACAGCTGTCGGGAGAACCTTCCCGTGCCCGATCCGACGTCGGCCACCGCAGCGCCCGGAACGAACCCCTCGTTGGCCGCAAGGTAGGTCAGAAGCGCGGGCGCATAGCCGGGGCGCGCCGTCTCGTAGACATCCGCCTTGCCGTCGAAGCGGCGCTCGTTTCCCACGGAACCTCCCCCTTAGAGTTTCGTCACTTGTAGTCCGCCGGGTTCTTGCTGGCGGAGCCGGTGGTGTTTTCCTCGCCCCGCAATTCGCGGCCGAAGCGTACGGCGGATTCTCCGAACTTGTCCTTCACGAGGTCGGTGGCCTCGATCAGGCCCCGGCGCTTGCCCTCGTCCTTTATGACGGGCTGCACGTCGTCCTCGTTGGGAGCGGCCTCGGCGAGGTCGAACAGGCTTTGCTGCACCCCCTCGCCCTCCGCGAACCCCGTCATGGCCACGCCGATGAGGCGCACGGGCGTGCCCGGATGCCACAGCTCGTCCATCATACGGTAGAGCAGCGGGGTGTAGGCGAACTCGTCGTCGCTCGGCTTCGGCAGCGGGCGCTGCACCGAGCGGACGCTGCGGTCGTCGTAGCGCACGCGCAGGCTGACGGTGCGGCCGCGCAGGCCCTTGCGGCGCAGGCGGCGCCCCACCTTCGCGGCGATGGTGGCAATGGCTCCCTCCACCTCCTCGCGCGTGGTGAGGTCCACGGCGAACGTCATCTCGTTCGACACCGACTTCACCGCGTCGTCCTGCTCGACGGGCGCGTCGTCGCCGCCGTTCGCGCGCACGTGCATGACGTGGCCGTTCTTGCCGAACACGCGCAGCAGCAGGCCCTCGTCCGCGTCGGCCAGCTGGCCGAGCGTGCGGATGCCGTACGAGTGCAGCTTGGCCTCGGCCGACGCGCCGATGCCGCTCATCGTGCGAATGGGCAGGGGCGCAAGGAAATCCCGCTCGCCGCCCGGGTACACCACGGTCAGGCCGCGCGGCTTGTCCATGTCCGAGGCGATCTTCGCCACGGTCTTCGAGGTGCCCACGCCGATGGAGCAGGTGACGCCCAGCTTCTCGACGCGGCTCTGGATGCGCTGCGCGATGCGCACCGGATGCTCGCGGTTCACCGCGGTGGGCGTGACGTCCATGAACGCCTCGTCGATGCTCACCTGCTGCACGTGCGGCGTCTCGGCGTGGAGGATGTCCATGATGGCGTTCGACATCTCGCGGTAGCGGTCGAAATGGCCGTGCGTCCAGATGGCGTGGGGGCACAGGCGCTTCGCCGTCGAGGAGGGCATGGCGCTGTGCACGCCGAAAGGGCGCGCCTCGTAGGACGCCGTGGACACCACGCCGTGCTTGTCGGCGTCGCCGCCCACGATGACGGGCTTGCCGCGCCAGGCGGGATGGTCGAGCTGCTCGACCGAGGCGAAGAACGCGTCGAGGTCAACGAGCAGGATGGCCGGCCCCCGCCATGCCTCGAGCGGCATCGAGGACGGGCCGTCATCGACGGTTTCTCGAACATCGGTCTGTGGGGAGTCGTCTCGCATAACGCGAATAAGTCTACCATGCCGCACCCGCGTGTCATGAACTTGTGCTAGGATATTCATTCCTTGCCTCGAACCACGAGGCAAAACGCACGGCAGGGAGAGGAGAGACGATGACGCAGCGATCCACCGACGCGCGTCCCGGCGTGCGCGACTGCGTGACCGCGCTGCCCGAACAGCTGCTCTCGCCTCCGTACGAGATGCGTTCCGAGATGAACTGGATCGACTTTTCCGGAACGGCGAACCCGTTGGGCACGCCTCCCTCGTTCATCCGCGCCATGGAGACCGCGCTCGCCGCCGGCGAGCTGAACTACCCGCCCGACCGCGAGGCCCACACGCTGCGCAGCGTGCTCGCGCGCAAGTTCGGGCTGCCCGTCGAGTCGTTCCTCGTGGGTTCCACCGTGGGCGACATGGTGCGCGCCGTCGCTCAGACCTACCAGCCCTGCACCGTGGGCGTGGCCGTGCCCGGCCCCGTGGAGTACGCGCTGGCGGCGGGCAACGCGGGCCACCGCGTGGTGGAGATCGCGAGCCCCGCCGGCTTCGTCGTACCCGACCCGGCCGCGGCCGAGCGCCACGGCATCGTGTTCGACGCCGCCGTGCTGGCGAACCCCGGCTACCCCACGAGCCGCCTGCTGCCGAAGCCGACGCTGCTCGCCTACCTCGAGGCCTGCACGTGGGTGGTGGTGGACGAGCGCTCCATCGAGCTCACGCTGGGCGGCGAGAGCATGGTGCCGCTCGTCACCGAGCACCGCAACCTCGTGGTGGTGCGCTCGCTGTGCGAGCCCTTCGCCATGCCGGGCATCCCCATCAGCTACTGCATCGCGCACCCCGACACCATCGCGCAGATCACGCGCTTCTACGACAGCTCGTGCGTGCCCATGTTCGCCGAGGTGATCGGGGAGCTAGCCCTCACCGAGACGGAGCACCTCGAGCGCACGCGCGAGTTTCTGGATTCCGAGATTCCCTGGCTGCAGTGCATGCTCAACCTCATCCCCGGCATCGACATCTTCCCCGCCGAGGCGAACTACGTCATGTGCACCTTCGACGGCGGTCCCGACCTGACCCTCGGCGTGGCGAACACCGAAGAGCTGGCGCGCCGCCTCCAGCTGGCGGGCTTTTTGATCCGCAAGCTGGAAGGGACGCCGGCGCTCGAGGACAGCCGCTACTTCTGCGTGGCCGTGCGCACCCGCGAGGACAACGAGAAGCTGGTGGCCGCGCTGCGCGAGATCATCGTGGGGTGCTAGGGGCGCTACCCCTTCACCTCGTACCCCGCCTCGACCACGGCTTGCGCCAGCCGCTCCTCGGGAACGTCGTGCGCCAGCTTGGCGGTGGCGGTGCCGGCTTCGAGGTCGACGACGGCTTCCTCGACGCCTTCCACCCCTTCAAGGGCCTTCTTCACGTGCGCGACGCAGTGCTGGCACATCATGCCTTCAACCTGCAGGGTCTTCTCCATGACGATCTCCTTCTTCTCGGGCGGTGCGGGGGTTTCCGCTGCCGCCAGTTCGCTGTACGTAACGGGCGCCGACGCGTCCGACGATACCGTTTTCCCGACGGCCGACGCCGCCGACAGGTTGGGCTTCCAGCCGCGCAGGCGCAGGGCGTTCGACACCACGCACACCGAGCTCAGGCTCATGGCCGCAGCGGCTATCATGGGGTTGAGGTTCACGCCCATGAACGAGAGCGCGCCGGCCGCGACGGGGATGCACACGGCGTTGTAGACGAGCGCCCAGAACAGGTTCTGCTTGATGTTGCGCAGCGTCGCGCGCGACAGCTGGATGGAGGCGGGCACGTCGAGCAGGTCGCTCTTCATGAGCACGATGTCGGCGCTCTCGATGGCCACGTCGGTGCCGGCCCCGATGGCGATGCCGATGTCGGCGCGCGCGAGCGCCGGGGCGTCGTTGATGCCGTCGCCCACCATGGCCACGCGGCCCTGCTCGGACAGGCGGCGGATCTCGCGCTCCTTGCCCTCGGGCAGCACGCCGGCGATCACCTCGTCGGCACCCACCTCGCGCTGGATGGCGGCGGCGGTGCGCTCGTTGTCGCCCGTGAGCATGACCGTGCGGATGCCCATGGCCTTGAGCTCGGCAAGGGCGCCCGCGCTCGACGGCTTCACCGTGTCGGCCACGGCGATGAGGCCCTCCAGCTTGCCGTCCTGCGCGAAGAACAGCGGCGTCTTGCCCTCGTCGGCCAGCGCGTGGGCCGCGGCGGCGAACCCGCCGACGGCGATACCGCGCGCCTCCATCATGCGCAGGTTGCCGGCGCACGAGGGGCGGTCGTCGACGAGCGCGGCCACGCCTTCGCCCGGCACCTGCTTGAAGTCCTCCACGAGCAGCGGATACGCCTTTTGCTCGCGCGCATAGGCGCACACGGCGCGGGCGAGCGGGTGCTCCGAGCGCCCTTCGATGGACACCGCCAGCTCGAGCAGGCGCTCGGGCCCCACGCCCGCCGCCGCGACCACGTCGGTCACGCTCGGCGTGCCCTGGGTGACGGTGCCGGTCTTGTCGAGCACGACCGTCTTCACGTCGTGCGCCGTTTCCAGCGCCTCGGCCGACTTGATGAGGATGCCGTTGGTCGCGCCGCGCCCCGTGCCCACCATGATGGCCGTGGGCGTGGCCAGGCCGAGCGCGCACGGGCACGAGATGACGAGCACCGAGATGGCATGCGACAGCGCCACCTCGAGCGTCGAGCCGCCGAACATCCACACGGCGAACGTGACCACGGCGATGACGATGACCACCGGCACGAACACGCCCGAGATCTTGTCGGCGATCTTCTCGATGGGCGCCTTGCTCGACGTGGCATCGTCCACGAGCCGGATGATGCCGGCCAGCGTCGTGTCGTCGCCCACGCGGTCGGCCCGCATGGTGAACCATCCCGTGCTGTTCACGGTGGCGCCCGTCAAGCCGTCGCCCGGACGCTTGTCCACCGGCACGCTCTCGCCCGTGATCACCGACTCGTCCACGGTGCCGGTGCCCTCGAGCAGGGTGCCGTCAACGGGCACGCCTTCGCCCGCACGCACCACGAGCACGTCGCCCACGCGCACGGCCTCGACGGGCACGCGCTCCTCGACGCCGTCCACGAGGCGCGTGGCCTCCTTCGGCGTGAGGTCCATGAGCTTCGCGATGGCGTCGGTGGTCTTGCCCTTCGCCCGGGCCTCGAAGTACTTGCCCAAGGTGATGAGCGTGAGGATCATGGCCGCCGACTCGAAGTACAGGTCCATCGCCGCCATGTGCGAGGCGTGCAGATCGCCCGCGCCCAACGCGATGCCGATCTTGTAGATGGCGTAGACGCCGTACGCGGTGGCCGCGGTGGAGCCGAGCGCGATGAGCGAGTCCATGTTCGGCGCGCCGCGGAACAGCGTTTTGAAGCCCACGCGGAAGAACTTGAAGTTGACGAACACGACGGGCAGAAGCAGCAGGAACTGCGTGAACGCGAACGTCATCACGTTCTCGTCGCCCAGGAAGAAGCCGGGCAGCGGCCAGCCGAACATGTGCCCCATGGACAGGTAGAACAGCGGCACCGTGAATATGGTGGACACGATGAGGCGCATGCGCACGCGCTTCGCCTCGGCGGCCGCATCGGCCACGGGACGCGCCTGCGCCGCACGGCTTCCCGCGCCCGCGCCGCCGCCCTGCGTGCCGGCCGGCACGCGCGCCGTCGCGCCGTAGCCCGCCTTCTCCACGGCCGCCTCCACGGCGCCCACCGTGTCGGGCGCGCCGTCGAAGGTCACCTCCATGCTGTTCTTCAGCAGGTTCACCGCGACGTCTTCCACGCCCGGCACCCCGCGCGTCGCCTTCTCCACGCGCGCCGAGCACGCCGCGCACGTCATGCCGGTTATATCGAACGCTTGCTTCACCTTTCGCTCCTTACTCGAACCATGCGCTTGCACGTACAAATGTTTCACGTGAAACATGCGGGGCGAGCCCGCGGACGCGTCTAGCGCGAAAACTTCTTCATGAGCTGCATGACCTCGTCGATGACTTCGAGGTTGCCTTGCTCGATCTGCTCGACCACGCACGTTTCCAGGTGGTTCTGCAGCATGAGGGCCGACACGCTGTGCACGGCGCTCTCGGCTGCGGCGAGTTGCGTGAGCACGTCGCCGCAGTAGCGGTTGTCGTCGATCATCGTCTTGATGCCGCCGAGCTGCCCGATGATGCGGTTCAGCCGTTTATGCAGGTCGGCCTGCAGCTCCTGCGAGCGGGGCGTCTCCTTGCGACGGCAGCCGCAGCCGGTCTCTTCGGCGGTGTTCTCCTCGGCCATGATGGCTCCTCGCTTCCTCGTTCGCCTATACCCCTACTGGGTATCTAGCGGTGAGTATATACCCCTGGCGGGTATTGTCAACCCCGAAGTTTCCGAGCGGCATCCGGGCGTCGACGCGGCGGTGCTACAATGGTGATTCCCTCGACCATCGCGAAAGGACCTCCGTGTCGACCATCCATTCCGTCAAGGATCTCAAGGAGAGCAAGGCGAGCGTCAAGCTGGCCGTCATCTCCATGCTCGTGCTGCCCGTCGTGGGCGTGGGCTGCCTGCTGTTCCCCGACGTGGCCGAGGAGGTGCTCCCCTATTTCCTCGGCGTGCCCATGGTGCTGTCGGGCGTGGGCAGCATCGTGGCCGTGGCACGCGAGCGCGACGTGGAAGCAGGCGCGACGAGCGTGGGCGCCGCCATCGTGCTGGTGGTGCTGGGCCTCGTCACCGCCGTGCACGGGTCGAATTCCACCACGTTCATCGGCATCATCTGGGGCCTGCTGGGCCTCGTGAAGGCCGCGGGCGAATTCGACGAGATCATCGCCGACATCAAGCGCAAGGAGCCCTTCGTCTTCTCGCTCGCGCTGTGCGTGTTCGAGCTCGTGCTGGCCGTGCTGCTCATCCTCAACCCGTTCGCGAACATCGAGCACCATCTGCTGCTGCTCGGTCTCGAGCTGATCGTGTATCCCTTCAAGCTGCATCGCGAGCGCGGCAAGTTCGTGCTGGAAGCCGAGGCGTAAACCCCCTCGGGAACCGGCCGCCTGCCCGCGTCGGCAACGGCGAAGCGACAGCGGGCGCGCCGTCGGCCGCACGTCGCGGGCGATGCGCTATGCTGCGCGATGGCAGCGTCGTTTGGAAGCGGAAAGGAGCCGTCCATGTGCCGTCGTTTCATACCGATCGATCGCGACGAAGTCGCCCGCATCGCCGCGGAAATCGAGCGCAACTTGGCCGAGCACGCCGGCGAGCTCGGCTCGCTCGACCCACTCGACCCGCTTGAAGCGTACGAGGAGTTCCTGGCCGCCGAGGCCGACGTCGCCCGCCCGGCGGCGCAGCAGCGTTCGACCTCGCAGCTGTCGCTGTTCGACGAGACGCCGGCAAGCCCGGATTCCGCACCTGCGCCCGCGCGCGTCGAGGCGCTGCCCTCGTCGGTGGTGCCGCTCATCGTGCCGAGCGGCTCGGGGTGCGGGCTCGCCGTCGCGCACATGGCCTGGGGCTACGAGGTTCCCTGGAAGAACGGGCCCGTGTTCAACACGCGCATCGAGACGGCGCTGCGCGACGACGGCAGCATGTGGCGCGAATCGTTCGCGCGGCGGCGCTGCCTCATACCCGCCTGGGGCTTCTACGAGTCGCACGCGTCGGAGACGGTGCCGAGCGCGCGCACCGGCCGCCCCGTCAAGCGCCAGTACGCCTTCGAGCGCGCGGACGGCGCTCCCCTGCTGCTGGCGGGCATCCACGACAAGGGGCGCTTCTCGCTCGTCACCACCGAGCCGAACGCGGCCGTGGCGCCGGTGCACAACCGCATGCCGCTCGTGCTGGGGCCGGGCGAGCCCGCCTTGTGGCTCACCGGCGTGTACGAGCCGCTGCTCGACCGCGGGGCCGTGGCCCTGCGCGTCGCGCCCGAGCGCTGAGGATGTTTCACGTGAAACATCCGTTCGCATCATCGACCGCAGCCAACGCGACCAACGAAGGAGAACAGGCGCTCTCGAAAGAAGGACGCCGCGAGGTGCGGCGCGCCATGGGGCGGCAGAGCCGGTTCGTGTTCGTCTACACGCTCATCTTCACGCTGGCGGGCTACGCGCTGGCCCTGGCCCTCGAAGCCGCCGGGTTCGCGGGCGCGAGCACGTTCTTCAGCGACCATCTGGGCGAGATGAGCATCGCCGGCTTGGCGGCGGGCATGCTGTTCGTGCTGCTCAAGCTGCGCGGCCGGTTCCTGCCCAGCCTCCGGCGCGCCGACCGCGAGCCGCACCGCATGAACGCGCGCACGCTCGGCACGTTCCTGCTGCTGCTCGTGGGCGCGCAGGCCGTCTTCTCGGTGATCACGCTGTGCCTCGGCGCGCTGGCCGACGCGCTCGGCTACCGCGTGTTCTCCACGATGGACAGCCTCGACGCGGCCGCACCCACCGTGTGGATGATCCCGTACGCCGGCGTGCTCGCACCTATCGTCGAGGAGATCGTGTTCCGCGGCGTGGTTCTGGGCGCGCTCGCGAAGTTCGGGCAGACGTTCGCCATCGTGGCGTCTGCGGTGCTGTTCGGCCTGTTCCACGGCGATTTCGCGCAGGGCGGCTTCGCGTTCTGCACGGGGATCGTCCTGGGGTTCGCGGCGACGCGCTATTCGCTCGGCTGGGCCATCGGGCTGCACATCTTCAACAACCTCGTCCTGTCTGATTGGCTCGGGCAGCTCGTGGGGATGCTGCCGGAACTCGGGCAGAGCATCTTCGCCGAACTGTTCTTCCTCGCGGGCATCCTGGGCACCGTCTGGGTGCTCGGGCGCAACCGCGACGGCATCAAGCGGTGGCTCGACGCGCACCGCGCCCCGGCGAAAACGGCGCTCGCAGCCTTCACGGCGCCGTCGTTTCTGCTGTTCGCCGCGTTGCAGACAGCCCTGAGCGTCATGGCGTTCACGCCGCTGTAGGGCCTGCCGCAGCCGCCGCTACTTGCCGCGCTCGGACAGGAACAGCCCCGCGATGGTGAGCAGCACGCCGGCGATGACCGGGGGCGTGAGCGGGTCGCCGAGCACGGCGGCCGAGGCCATCACGGTGAGCGCGGGCACGAGGTAGATGTAGAGGCTCGTCTTCACCGGTCCGAGCTCCTTCACCGCCATGTTCCACGTCACGAAGCACAGCGCGCTTGCGCCCAGGCCGAGGAACACGAGGTTGCCCCACATCTCGGGAGCCGCGAGCGAGGCCCAATCGGGCGAAAATCCCAGGATGGACAGCGTGGGAAGCATGAACGCGAGGCCCCAGGCGAACGTGCGACGCGTCACGAGGATGCTGTCGTAGCCGAACGTCGAGAGCTTCTTCGTGACGATGGAGTACACGGCCCACGTGCCGGCCGCCGCCAGCGCGAGCCCCACGCCCACGAGCCCCGCCTGGCCGATGCCCTCGCCCGCGAGCGCGCCCGCCGCGCCGCCCGCGAAGCTCACGAGACACACGCCGGCCATGGCCACGGCGAAGCCGACGAAGAACGGCGCGCGCAGGCGCTCCTTGAGCACCGCGGCCGAGGCCAGCCCCGTGAACAGGGGCGCCGCCGCCACGACCACGCCCACGATGGACGCCGTGGTGAACGTGAGCGCGATGTTCTCCAGCAGGTAGTACAGCGTCACGCCCGTCGCGCCCGCCAACATGAACCAGCGCTCCTCCTTGAAGCCCTGCACGCGCAGGACGCGCGGACGCAGCAGCGCGAGCGCCGCGAAGCCGATGACGAAGCGGAAGAAGAGGATCTCGATGGGCGCGAAGTGCACGAGCAGCACCTTCGTCGACACGAAGGTCACGGCCCATACGAGCACGGTGACGAGCGCCAGCACGTGCCCGCGCACGGCGGGGCGCTGCTGCGCGGCGGGTGCGGCGGATGCAGTAGGTGCGGCGGCGTCGATCGTTTCAGCTGACGGTTCGGTCATGCGAGCTTCCCCTCCTGCGCGCGCATGCGCGCCGCCGCCCGGTAGCGTCCGGGCGTGATTCCGTAGAACGACTTGTACACGCGCGTCATATGGGCCTGGTCCGAGAAGCCGGACTGCGCCGCCGCCTCGGAGGGTTCGACGCCGGCCGCCAGCAGGTCGCGGGCGCGGTTCGCGCGCACCGCCTGCAGGTAGCGATGGGGCGTGAGGCCCGTCTCGTCGGAGAACACGCGGATGAGATGGTAGCGCGACACGCCGGCGGCGCGCGCGGGCGCCGCGCCCATCTGCACGCTGGCCGCCAACGAGGTGGCAAGCGTTCGCTACGTTGTGTACATGGAAGGCTGCGACGCCAATTGCATCGACGAGGCCCAGGCCCGCGATGTGGTGCTGCAGCTTGCCTTTGCCGCGGCCAAGGCATAAGGGGGCGAGCGACATGGAAGATCAGAAGCACATGCCAGCAGATGGCTGCGAGGCCAAAACCCAGAGCACGGGCCCTGCGGCTCCCTCCAGCGTAGCTGCCGAGCGCCAGGTCCTCGAGGGCGCCG
>ENA-OQNO01000554-OQNO01000554.1-human-gut-metagenome-genome-assembly--contig:-NODE-554-length-34105-cov-3.702072_pt1 | contig 34105 bp, 37 predicted proteins | sample MGYA00242629_ERZ504880 | MGnify/ENA primary metagenome ERZ504880 (study PRJEB26092, sample SAMD00036377) | human gut metagenome | host: Homo sapiens | study: EMG produced TPA metagenomics assembly of... | reverse complement strand
GTCTTCTGACCAGCCGTGAAATGCAGGCGCAGGTACTCGATAACATGGACCTGGAGCGGGAGCGTGGAATTACCATCAAATCCCAGGCAGTCCGCACCGTTTACCGTGCAAAAGACGGAGAAGAATATATTTTTAACCTGATCGATACCCCTGGACACGTCGACTTTAACTATGAGGTATCCAGAAGCCTGGCTGCCTGCGACGGTGCGATCCTTGTCGTAGATGCGGCACAGGGCATTGAAGCCCAGACGCTGGCAAACGTTTACCTGGCCCTGGATCATGACCTGGATGTATTTCCGGTTATCAACAAGATCGATCTTCCAAGTGCAGATCCGGACCGTGTGGCAGCAGAGATTGAAGATGTGATCGGCCTGGAAGCCCATGATGCACCAAAAATCTCCGCAAAAACGGGACTGAATGTAGAAGAAGTCTTAGAAGCTATCGTTCGTAAGATCCCGGCTCCTACTGGAGATCCAAATGCACCATTAAAGGCACTGATCTTTGATTCTGTTTACGATTCCTATAAGGGTGTTATCATTTTCTGCCGTGTTATGGAAGGAACAGTGAAAAAAGGTACGCCGATCCGTATGATGGCAACAGGGGCAGAGGAAGAAGTAGTAGAAGTGGGTTATTTTGGAGCAGGACAGTTTTTCCCCTGTGATGAGCTGGCTGCCGGAATGGTTGGCTATATTACAGCCAGCATTAAAAATGTCCGTGATACCCGTGTAGGTGATACGGTTACAGACAGCAGCAATCCATGTGCAGAGCCGCTGCCAGGTTACAAAAAGGTTACACCAATGGTTTACTGCGGCCTTTATCCGGCTGACGGAGCGAAATACGGGGATCTTCGTGATGCTTTGGAGAAACTGCAGTTAAATGACGCCTCTTTATTCTATGAGCCGGAGACATCTGTTGCTCTTGGATTTGGTTTCCGCTGCGGCTTTTTGGGCCTTTTGCATATGGATGTTATTAAAGAACGTTTGGAGCGCGAATATAATTTAGCACTTATTACCACGGCACCTAACGTAATTTATGAAGTGTTCCGCACCAACGGCGATGTGGAACTGGTTGACAATCCGTCTAACTTCCCCGACCCAACGGTTATAGACCATGTTGAAGAACCTTATGTAAATGCTACCATTATTGTGCCGAAAGATTATGTAGGCGCTGTTATGGAACTGTCGCAGGAAAAGCGCGGCGAATACGAAAACATGACATATCTTGATGAAACCCGTGTTATGATTCATTATGCGCTGCCGCTGAGCGAAATTATTTTTGACTATTTTGACCGCTTGAAATCGGCAACGCGCGGATATGCTTCGCTTGATTATGAACTTGCCGGTTACCGAGCTTCCGATTTGGTAAAAGTTGATATTTTGCTGAACGGTGACCCGGTTGACGCCTTGAGCGCTATTGTACACCGTGAAAAAGCCACGGTGCGCGGCAGGCAGCTTGTTGAAAAGCTGCGAAGCTTAATTCCGCGCCAGATGTTTGAAATACCTGTGCAGGCTGCTATCGGCAACAAAATTATTGCTCGCGAAAATGTACGTGCTTTGCGCAAGGACGTTTTGGCAAAATGCTATGGCGGCGATATAAGCCGTAAACGCAAACTTTTGGAAAAACAAAAAGAGGGCAAAAAACGCATGAAGCAGGTTGGCAGCGTGGAACTGCCGCAGGAAGCCTTTATGGCAATTTTAAAAATGGATTAAAAAATACGCAGAAGCCTTAATTGGTTTCTGCGTATTTTTGTAACTGCTTGTTTTAATCGTCAATTTTAATTTTGCCTTTTTGGCTTTCGTAGTCGTCAACAACCCATTTTAAAATCTGCTCAATTTCCTTGTTGACGCTGCGGCCGTTGTTTTCGGCAATTACTTTCATTTTTTTCATTATAACTGGGTGAATGCGCAGGCTGAAACGCGCCGGTTCCATAATAACAACTCCTTTATTTATGACATCAATAATATATTAAATTGATTTGTTATGATGCCATTATATAAAATTTGCAAAATTTTTGCAAGTTGGCATTAAGATTTTTCATCTGCATTGTAAAGATGTGATAAAATAAAAATAGTGTTGCAAATTGGAGGTAAATTTATGAAACTTGAAGTTAATAAAGTTTACAGCGGCTTTATTGTAAAGCATGCTGAATATGTTGAAGAAGTACAGAGCGAAGCATATTTAATGGAACATGAAAAAAGCGGCGCAAGGCTTTTATATCTTGGCAACAGCGACGATAACAAAGTATTTTCCATCAGTTTCCGCACGCCGCCTTATGATGATACCGGCGTGCCGCATATTCTGGAACATTCTTCGCTGTGCGGTTCGCGAAAATATCATTTAAAAGAGCCTTTTGTAGAACTTGTTAAAGGTTCCATGAATACGTTTTTAAACGCAATGACATATCCGGATAAAACAATGTATCCGGTTGCCAGCCGCAATGATAAAGATTTTAAAAACTTAATGGATGTATATCTGGACGCGGTATTTTATCCGCTGATTTATGAAAACCCTTATACGCTTATGCAGGAAGGCTGGCACTACGAAATTGCCGGTAAAGAAGGCGAGCTTGCGTATAACGGCGTTGTTTACAACGAAATGAAGGGCGTATATTCTTCGGCGGATGCCATTGCCGAAAACGAAGTTATGCGTGCTTTGTTCCCTAACAGCCCGTACCGCTATGAATCCGGCGGCTACCCGGCAGCAATACCGCAGCTTACGCAGGAAGCATTTGAAAACTTCCACCGCACTTATTACAGCCCGGAAAACTCCTTTATTTATCTGTACGGCGATATGGATATTGAAAAAACGCTGGAATATCTTGACGGTGAGTATTTATCGGCTTTTGAAAAAAGCGGCAGCGTTAATTCAGCCATTCCCTTACAGCAGCCGTTTGCCAAAACAAAAGAGGTAAAAGCCTTTTATCCTGCCGGGGCAGATGAAGACCTGGCGGCTAAAACCTACCATGAACTTGATATTGTGTGCGGCGATGCGCGCGACGCTAAAACTTCGCTGGCACTGCGCCTTTTGGAAACAGTGCTTTTGGAGGGCAACAGTGCGCCGCTGCGCCTTGCTCTGCTGGAAAGCGGCATTTGTACGGATGCTTACGGGCAGTATACCGGCAGTTTGCGCCAGCCTGTTTTTGCGGTTAAAGTTTCCGGTTCGGAAGAAGATAAGCGTGATGAATTTATAAGCATTGTTTACCGCACCCTGCAAAAACTTACTATTGAAGGCCTTGATAAAGAACTTTTGGAAGCCTGCCTTAACATGCTGGAATTTAAACTGCGCGAGGCAGATTTCGGCGCTTATCCGAAAGGACTTATTTACGGCATTGGCGTTATGGATACCTGGCTTTATGATGGTGACCCTTTAGACGGACTGCGTTATAATAAACTGCTTACAGAGCTGCGCGAAAGCATAAAAACAAATTATTATGAACAGTTAATTGAAAATTATCTGCTTGATAATACGCACAAGGTTTTGCTTACGCTGATGCCTAAAAAAGGCATGGAAGAAGCGGAGCAGGCAGAACTTGCAGAAAAAATGCAGCGGATAAAAGCCGGCATGAGCGAAAAAGAAATTGAAGAAGCCGTTGAGCATTGCCGCATTCTGCATGAACGCCAGGCAGCGCCCGACAGCCAGGAGGCTCTTTCAAGCATACCTTTGCTTGAAAGAAGTGATATACGCCGCGAAGCGGAAAAGCTTGACGGTGAACTTACAACAGAGGGCAGCAATGAATTTTTGTATGTGCCCGCCTTTACAAACAAAATAGCTTATTTAAACTGGTATTTTGATATGAGCGGCATTGACGGCAGCCTGCTGCCTTATTGTTACCTGCTGAGCGATATGCTGGGCAAGGTTGACGCCGGTAAATATACTTATCAGCAGCTTTCCACGCTGGGAATTAAATATACCGGCGGCGTAACCTTTCAGGTACACGCTTATTCCGCGGCAGAAAGCGTAAATGACTACACCGTTAAATTTACGGTTACCGCCAAAGCGCTTGTACATAATTTAACCCATATGTTTGATATTCTGCGTGCCATTGCGCTTGAAAGCCGTTTTGACAGCGTTAAGCGCCTGCGTGAAGTATTGGCAGAGGTTAAAAGCGATTGGGACAGCAACTTCTTCAGCCGTGGGCAGACCGTGGCATGCGCGCGCTTAAATTCGTATTATTCTCCGGCGGCAAGGGTTAATGAACAGGATTATTATTCCTACTATGAATTTTTAAAAGATTTAACCGAGCATTTTGATGAACGTGCCGGTGAAACCCTGCAAAAATTAAGCAGCCTTTTAGGCGTATTTTTTGAAAACAGTAAGTATCTGCTTGCTTACAGCTGCGAAGAAGAAGACAAAGCGCAGGTTTTGGCAATGGCAAAAGAATTTGCAGCTTTGCTGCCGCAGTCGGAAGCAGCAGGCAGTGCCGTAAAACCGCTTGCCGCACCTGGGCTTAACGAAGGTATTATGACGCCGGGTAAAGTTCAGTATGTTGCCGCCGGCGGCGATTTCCGCAAAGCGGGCCATAAATTTACCGGTTCAATGAAAGTTTTGGAAACGATTTTGCGCTATGAATATTTATGGACCAAGATACGTATTCAGGGCGGCGCTTACGGTGCATCTGCCGTATTTGACCGCAACGGCAGCATGTATTTTGCCTCTTACCGCGACCCGAAACTTGCCGAATCGCTGGAAGCCTACCGCGGTTTGCCGGGCTGGCTGGAACAGCTTGATTTGCCCGAACGTGAGCTTACTAAATATATTATCGGTACCATCAGCGCGGCAGACGTGCCTTTAACAAATTCCATGCGCCTTTCGCAGACGGCGCTTGCCCATATTAAAGGAGTGCCGCAGGAAATGCGCCAGAAAACACGCGATGAAATACTTAATTTAACTAATGATGATTTACGCAGCCTTGCTCAGGTAGTGCGCGATACATTGAGCGGCAACTATATTTGCGTTGTTGGCGGCAGCAGCGCCGTTGAAGCCAATAAAGAAATTTTTAATTCGGTTAAACATATTTAATGCAGTATGATTATCAGTGTAAGCCGCAGAACAGACATACCGGCATTTTATGCAGAGTGGTTTTATAACCGCCTGCGTGCCGGTTATGTGCTGGTGCGCAACCCCATGAATGTTCATAATGTAAGTAAAGTTGCTTTATCGCCGGAAGTGGTGGATGCTTTTGTATTTTGGACGAAAAATCCGCTGCCGCTGATGAAGCGCCTTGATGAACTGGCGGAGTATCCATATTATTTTCAGTTTACTTTAACGGGTTACGGAAAAGATATAGAACCGGGCCTGCCCGATAAAAAGCAGGCTTTGCTGCCTGCATTTAAAGAATTGGCGGCAAAAACCGGCAGACAGCGTGTTATCTGGCGGTATGACCCTGTATTTTTCAGCAGCAGGTACAGCATGGAATATCATTTAGAGTGCTTTGAAGCGTTGGCGGCAGAGTTAAGCGGCAGCACGGAACGCTGTGTTATCAGCTTTATGGATGAGTACCGGAATACAAAACGCAACGTACGAAAAATTGCCGCCGTTAATTACAGCAGCGAGGAAATTTATGCTTTTGCCGCACGCCTTGCCAAAATTGCTGACAAATATGGGTTAAAACTGCAAACCTGCGCCGAAACGGCAGATTTTACGGAGCTTGGCATTACGGTATCGGCATGTATAGATAAGAAGTTAATAGAAAATATCGGCGGGTTTAAACTGAAAGCAGGCAAAGATAAAAATCAGCGGCCGGAGTGCTGCTGCGCCGCCAGCATAGATATAGGCGCTTACAATACCTGTCCCGGCGGCTGCCTGTATTGTTATGCCAATTATAATGCCGGTATGGTAAAAATAAATTGTGCCGTGCACGATAAAACAAGCCCGTTGCTGTTTGGCAAATTGTCGCCGCAGGATGTTGTGACAGAACGGAAAATGAAAAGCTGCCGAATTAGTGATGGTGGATTGTTTTTATAAGGAATTTAATAAAAACTATTAAATTTATTGTAAAATATATATTGTAAAATTTAAAATAATTAACACTATATTTTCGCAAACTAAAAACGCATTCTTAAAACTCTAAGACTTTGAGAATGCGTTTTCTTTATTATTTCAATATTTCCAAATTGTTTTCATCAAGTAAAATGTTTACAGCATCTAAATCTTTACCGTGTTCAATGGCGTAAAAAATAAGGCCATCGCGTCTGTCGCGTACATAAAGCGGCCGTTCGCCGGCGTATTTTAGTAAGTTCTGCGTTTCGGTAATATTGGCTTTAGCGGCAAGTGCCAAAATAATAAGTTTGTCGCGCCCCGGATTTTTGCTTCCGTTTAAAATATGATAGACATAAGTCCTTTCAAGGTTCGTCTTTTTTATAAAATCAGCTTTATTTGTTATGCCTTTTAAATCAAGCAGATAATTTAAATAATCAACAGCTGAAGGAAATTTAATTTCGGATGTATTTTTATTGTAAAATTCATCATATGATAGTGCCTGCGTAAGTTCAGACTGTAAATCTTCGGTTGATTTTTCCATAATACACCTCTGAAAAATTCTATGCTATAATATTATACAACAAATTCATGGTCGGAGTAAAATGAGTCTTACAGCTGAATTTATTGAAACTAATTTTAAAAGAATATCGGTATTGAAAGAAAATGCAAATGGCCGGACAGAACTGGTGGCAGATACTACGGGTGCCGTTTATATCCGTAAAATTATTGCACGTACCGGTTTGCCATATAAAAAGCTTGCGCAGATAAAATGCGCGCATATACCTGAAATTTATTATTGTTCGGAAGCGTATGGCAAAACTTATGTAATAGAAGAATTTATCAGTGGTGAAAATTTAGCGGCAGAGCTTGAACAAGGCAAAAAATTTACAGCAGAGCAGGTTCGTAATATTGCTTTGCAGATTTGCGAGGCGCTGATTGTACTTCACGGACATGGCATATTGCACCGCGATATTAAACCTGGCAACATAATTGTGCAGGGCAGCAGCGTTTGGCTGATTGATTTCGGGGCTGCAAAAGCTGAAGGCAGCACAAAAGAACATGATACTGTTATTTTAGGCACGCCTGGTTTTGCTCCGCCGGAACAATATGGTTTTACAACGACGGACGCACGCAGTGATATTTATGCTTTTGGAAAAACTATGGAAATTCTTTGCGGAAGTTTTCATAATGCAAAGCTTTGTAAAATAATTGCAGGCTGTACTGCCTTCGACCCGCAAAAACGCATAGCTTCTGCCGCAGAATTAAAAAAGCGGCTGCTTAAAAATAACAGCGGCAAAAAGAAATTTATTTTCATAATTTTAACAATGATTATTGCGTGCAGCGGAATATATTTTTTGTTTAACCGGCATGTGCAACAAGAAGCTATACTGTCCGGCGCAGAACAAAAGGCTGAAGAAAAAGTACAACCTAAAGATATGCCGCAGGAAAAACCAAGCGAACAAAAAACAGAGATTGAGCAGCCGGAGCAAAAGCCGAAAACTGCTTCGCCACAAGAACAAAGTCAAAGCGCAGCAGCAAACAGCATAACGCTGAACGTCAATAATTTAGTGTTTGCGGTAAATACAAATCCGCTTAACGAAACGGCACGTAAACAAGGTGCGCAGCAAGGGCTAACGTTATTACAGCCGGAAAAATATCCTGTTTTTACAGTGCAAAATAACAGCGGCCAGGCAATGGAAAACCCGAAAGTAAAAATAAAGTTTACCGGTATTTGTGCAGTTGGAAATAATTTTGCAGCAAAAGCGTGGGGAGGCAGAACGCTTAACTGGCAGCTTACAAAAAATGCTGCAGGCTATGCCGATGAAGTAACAATTTTGCTTACAGGTACAATACCTGCCGGTGATTATTTTGAGTTTCCGCTGACAGGCGCAATAGCTGATTATTATCAAACTGGCAGTGGGCCGGCAGTTGAAGTTACAGTAAGCGGCGATAATATAACACATATAACGAAGAATTACAATATAAAAATAAACTAAAATTTTAGCGCAGATTTACGGTCTGCGCTATTTTTGTGTCCTGATGGGACACCGATTAAAATTTAATTTAGTTTAAAATAAGAACTGTAAAGTACTAAAAATAAAATTGCAGGCGCCTTTGCATAAACTATTAAAGCTAAATTTAAAACCATAAGTGCAAGAAGCATTTTTATATAAATGTCATAATTATTTATATAGCGACAGGTTGGTGATTAAATGGGCGATGAACGTGAGCGGTACATTAAAATCGGTGCCAAAATAAAATTTTACAGGCAGCTTAAAAAGATTGGGCAAACAGAACTTGCAGGAAAAGTAGGCATAACCTCACAGTATTTAAGCAAAATTGAATGCGGAAAGCAAATGCCAAGCTTGCAGGTGCTTTTACTGATTGCAGAAAAGCTGGAAATTGACGCAGCGGCACTGATTAGCGATAGTGTTGTGTAATGTAAAAAATAGAGGCAAAAATAATTAGTTTTGTTGCTGTAAAATAAAAAAAGGAGATGTTAGTATGAAATTTTTTAAAGGTTTATTTATGCTTGTTTGTGTTTGCGTAATGTGTGTATTTAATGTTGATATCGCTGATGCAGAAAACTGGATTGGTAAAGATTCTTATGGTACGGCGCAGTGGGATGCAGACTCTGTGTATTCTAATGATTTTGGCAACATCATTAATTTTAATTTAAAATTTTATAATCCTAATAATGATACTGTTACTATATTTGTGTCGCAAATTCATCAGAATGAAATGTATAAAGCAGTATATGGAAGAATTTTTGATAGAAATGGTAATGTTATTGAAGAAGGTCCGTTGAGTACGATATATCCAATTATGCTAACGGATACGCCAGACTTATTTTATGATGTAGTAAATTATTATCAACGATATTTAAAATAATTGATAAAAGGAGTTGTTTATCATGAATGAACAGAAATATGTATGCCCAAGCTGTAGCGGACTGATAAATTATGGAACAAAATTTTGTCCGCATTGCGGAACTGCACTGAATTTTTCACCTCTTGTACAAAATGATTCTGTTGTAAATCAAAATATAAACAATTTACAAACCCAAGCGGAATTTCATTTAGCAAAAATAAGGCTTTTGCATACACTTATAAGTGTAATAACATTTAACGAAACTGAAGTGAACGTAAAACAATTTAATAAATGGCTGCCGTTTGTTAAAACTAATCCCGGTACAGCAAATTTTAATGTTATGGACATTGAATCAGCTTATATTAAAAAATCATATAATGGTAAAATGAGCGCACTTTTAATATTATGTATACTTGTTTTATTGGCTGCCCAAGAACTGATTATTTTAGTATTAATTATAGGGCTTGCTTTTTCGCTGCGCGATACGGCCTTGATAATTAAGTATAAAGGTGGTTATTTAAAATTGTTTAATGATAAAAGCCTGTTTGATAGTGAAAAACGTGATGACCCACAGTTGGTACTGGATTACATTAAACAGTACAATCCTGATTGTGTACATGTTTTAATGGATTAAGGAGGCCTAAACATGGACGAACAAAAATATATCTGCCCTAGCTGCGGCGGATTAGTTGATTACGGCAGCAAGTTTTGCCCGCACTGCCGTTATGAATTTGGCGAATGGGCGGCACAGGATGCTGAAAATAAAACTATGCAAACTGAAACTGACAGTATTGATGATGCAACTATTCCAGCAGAAGGAAATGGCTCTAAAAATTCTATGTTTGTAATAATTGCTGTACTTTTAGCTGTAATAGGCGGCGCTGTTTACTGGTTTATGCACGACGACACCGAAACAATAGTGGCCGAAGCCATTAAAACAGGCAACATGGCTCCTGTTTTTGAACTTTACCGCAACGCGCCGGACGCAGATAAACCGCAGATTGCTTATAATATTGCCGACGCCGCTTTTGAAATTACATTAAAAGAAGTGGTCGGCAATGATAACAGGATATTTTTGCAAACGCTGTACGAAGCCGTAAACAACGATAAAAATGCCAATCTGCATATCGAAGCAGGCGGCAGGGATGAATATATGTCGCCGTTTATAGCGCTGGTAAAATACGCTTATGTACAGTCAACATTAGAAAAAATGGTTAATGAAACCAAAGCGGATATTGAAGATTACCTGCCTGCCAACAAAGGCATTAACGCCGATAATTTAAACCCGCGCGAAGTTAGAAATATTTACGCCTGGGTAGACCAACCTCTTGACGGTGGCTATGTGCTTTATGGAACGCAGCGGCTATTTTTTGAAACCTTTCCTAACTTTAGAAACTGCCTTGGCGTTTTATATCTGCCTAATGGTGCCGATGGCAGCGAGCTGCCCGGATATGCCTACAACGGCGACGTGCTGCAAATAGGCACAACCACGCTTACTTGGAAAAACGGCAGAGAGCAGGACGTGCCGGAATATTTGCTGATATACCCGCAGTTTAAAGAATTGCTGTGGAAAAATAACGCGTTGAAAGACGTATACAAGCCGTTAGACCGGGTGCAGCAGGATTTAAAAACAATGCACGAGAATCTCGGCATCATCAAAAAGCATTATAAAAACGCAACGCCAAACCTTAGTTTTGACGGCTTAAACTTTAATTCTACCGAAGATGAATTTTACAGCAAAGCACCGCTTCAATCGCAAAAAGGCAAGGGCACAATACATATTAGCAACGTGTTTGCCAACGGCGTAGTGGTTGATTTTATGCCGTATTTTAATTACCAGGTGCAGGATAGCGTAAGCGTAATTGAAAGCTTTGCAGGCAGTTTAAGCAACGGCATAAAAATTGGCGACAATATGAATAACGTTGCAGAAAAAATGCAGCCTTACTATCAACTTTCGGCAGAGCCGGACTGGCTTAATTATTTAATGCCCAACGGGCAGATATACAGCTTTGGCTTTGTGGATGGCAAACTTTACAAAGTAAACGTGCGCGAAGCACCGGACTGGAAAAACTGAATAACTTCATTTATAGGCAGCTTCATAGCAGGCTGCCTTTTGTTTAACTTAACAAAACTCTAACACAAACTATATACCTAAAAATACAGTCTATAAGTGCAAAATAAAAAATTAAAAATATGAGAAAATAAAATATAGGGAGTGTGAGGATAGCCGTGTTTGCAATGCGATATAAAATGATAGGTTTAAAAATTGCATATTACAGAAAAATGCGCGGCTATACTCAGGGGCAGCTTGCAGGTAAAATCGGTATCAGTACAACATATTTAGGTCAGATAGAACGCGGCAATAACGGTAAAAGCTATTCACTCGAAACGCTGCTTTCGATTGCCGTAGGGCTTGACATAGATGTAAATTTACTTTTAAGCAGCAGCGAAAATATTTAATTATGTTTAAAGAAGGTAATTTGCTGTAATTTATAGAATTATATAAAATCTGTACTTCTGCTTTAAAATTAAAGCAGTTCTTGATAAAAATAAATTACACATAGCCACAATGCTGGCCAGATAGTTTTGTAATATATAATATATAAAATTGTCTGCGGAAGGTAATTATTATGACTACGGAACAAAAAGACTTAAAAATAGCTAAAGACCGCCTGCTTGCTATGTATGCACAGCTTGCTGAAGGCAAGCCATTGTATAAAGCGCGCGAAGCAGTAAAATATAACTGCTCACTGCGTTCAATACAGCGTGACATAGAGGATTTGCGGTCTTTTTTTGCTGACAGAAGCGAAACTACCGGCGTAGTTCAGGAACTTATCTACGACAGAAAGCTTAATGCCTACCGTCTTGTGCCTCCGCTGCGGAATTTACTGACTAACGAAGAAACTTTTGCCGTGCTGAAAGTTTTGCTTGAAAGCCGCTCGCTGACCAAGGTTGAATTATTCCCGATACTGGAAAAACTTATAAGCTGCTGCGTGCCTCCGGATAACAGACGGCAAGTAACGGATTTGATTGCTAATGAAAAATATCATTACGTAGAACCACGGCACAAAAAAGAAATTCTTGAAAAAATGTGGAATTTATCTGCGGCAATAAGAGCACATAAAGAAATTAAAATAACCTACATGCGCCAGAGTGGTGATGATGTAAGCCGTGTACTCAAGCCTGTAGGCATAATGTTCTCCGAATTTTATTTTTACCTTGTAGGGTTTATAGATAAGGAAAACCAGCTTGAAAAAATAAAATTTGAGGTGGAAAATGACCCGTTTCCAACGATTTACAGGATAGACCGTATAAAAGAATACGCTGTAACTGATAGGCATTTTAACGTACCATACCAAAACCGCTTTGAAGAAGGAGAATTTCGTAAACGCGTGCAGTTTATGTACGGCGGCAAACTGCAAAAAATAAAATTCTGGTACAAAGGCCCTTCTGTAGAAGCTGTTTTAGACAGATTACCAACGGCTAAAATATTACAGCATGATGGTAGCGTCTATTTAATCAGCGCCGAAGTATTTGGTAAGGGTATTAATATGTGGCTGCGCAGCCAAGGCGATATGGTAGAATTAATAAAATAAATTTTTAAAGGAGAGTGTAAAAATGAGAGAAATTACAGTAAGAACAAATGGTGAATTGGAAAAAGCTATGGAAAATAACTGTAATATTATTTATGTAGAGGGGGAATTAGCTGAGAAGATTAAGACAACTGAACAGTTAAAAAAACTTGGTACAGTTGCTCTTACTGGGGTAATTGGTGCTATTATTATTGCTTGTGGAACAGCTCCTATTACAGGTGGAATGTCATTTGCTGCTGCATCAGCAGTAGTAGCAGCTACATCTGCCGCAACAGGTGTTACACTTTCTACGAGTGCAATTATTGCTATTGTTGCAATAGGAGCAGGTTTAATTTTAACCATGTACAAAGACTACGATATTGAAATAGAAGTCGATAATAATGGAAATGTTAGAGTAAAATTAATACGCAAAAAATAATAAAACATATAGGTTACTAAAGTATGCAGGATTAGAATTAAAATTTTTATAATTATAAACTAATAAACTAATCCTGCATTTTGTTTTCTAAATTTTATATGTATATTATAATTAGTTATAGGTAAGTGATTTTTATGAAAAATTTTAGACGTCCAAGTTCTAAAGAAAGAAAAATAACAGACCAATTTAAAAAGATGAGAATTAAAGCTATACTTAACGATCCTGATAAAAATTGGATTCAAAAAATAATTGAGGTAAATAGAATTTTAAATATGGATAAAATTGTAAAATATTAAATTATGAAATGTGGTGAATTTTTTGTTTAAAATAGTTCTTATTATTTTAGGCATTGTTATATTATTTTTTGTTTTATCATTTTTATTGGGCTTTTTTGCGATTGTGGCAGAGTCGTTGTTGGCAGCATTCTTTTTAATTTTTGGAATTTTTAAGACAATAATAGCTGTTGGAGCCTCGATATTAGCTTCTATTGCAGGTTGGATAGCTGTACCGTTATTTATAATATTTTTGATATGGTTGTTAAAAAAGGTGTTTTAGGGGAAAGAAAAAACTAGAAAGAGGTGTTATTATGATTAATACAAACAAGTATATTAAAAATGTAGAACAAAAAATTGTAAATATTGTAAAAACTTCTGATGAGTTGCAAATTGTCAATGCTGGTTTTATGAATGGCGGAAAAAGCAGTTTATTTAATGCTATTTTAGGTAAAAACGTATTTAAAGTTAAAGATGTACGTTGTACTACTACATCGCAAAAAGAAAAATTATACGAGAATATATACCTTGTTGATACTCCCGGTTTAGCGGCCGATAAAGAAGATGATAAGCAAGCATTTGAGGTTTATAAAGAAGCAGATTTAATATTATTTGTACATGGATTAAAAGCCGCTGCTGAAATCAGAAAAGAAGAAATTTTGAAAATAAAAAATATGATAGACGTATTTGCCACGGAAGAAAGTTTTTGGAAACGTTTTTATTTAATACTATCTTATTCAGATGAGTATGAGAATGACGAGGATAGAAAAATGATTGAAAAAAATATTGTTTCTATTTTCCAAAAATACTTTGGTATTAATAATTTTCCGATATTTTTTATTTCGAATTTATCGTATGAATTTTGGCTTAATGATAATGATGCAAATGAATTAGAAAAGAGCGGAATTAAAACTTTGAAAGGAGCTTTGCAAGAAAGTATTGAAAGAATCCAGCAAGATAAAAAAACATTGATTTATCAGCGAATAATTTCTGTTTTAAAAAATGCAAAAAAAGAACTGAGCAAAGAAAAACATGAGGCTGAAGGGCTGTTGAAAATAAAAGAAGAATCTGCTGACAAGCAAAAAAGATATTTGCAGGAATTTATAAATTTATATTTTGATTCGATAATAAATACAAAAGGTGTATTATCAAGAAACCGAAATGAATTAAAAAAATTGGAAAGAGAATTAAATGCTTTGTAAAAAATTACTAAAAAACTTGATTAAAAATTAAAAAATATTATTTAATGGAGGTATCATTTATGTTTGTGGGTATTGTTGGAGTAGTTGGAGTAGTTGGTGGAGTAGTTGCCATGTATGATGACCATAGTGACCATAGCAGATATAGTGAATACAGCGATGCAGCCGTGAGGGAAAGAAATTTAAAAATAGAGGAATTAAAAAGGAAAATAGAGGTAAAGAAGAAAGAAATAGAAAATGATAAATCTGAATTAGATAGAAAAACGCGCGATGTTGTTTCTGCTTTTAAAAACGAACCACTTTTGTTTAAAGCATATGAACAAATAAAGGGACAGATGAATGACTTAGAGTTTAGTAATATTATCAAAGAATATCCATTTGAGCAAAAAAAGGAAATGTTAAAAGTGGTTGAAAAAGAATTAGAAAAGTCTGTTCAGAAAGATAAAAAAAGATTAGATGATATTAATAATGCAATAATGCGAATTAATGAATTGCAGGTAAATACTATAAAATATAAAAAATAAGAACGGAGATATAAAGATGAACGAAAATTATATAGCGGCTTGCGCAGATGATTTTATTAAAAAGCTTGAAGATATGAAAATTACAACCAGTAAGATAGAAGATATTGAAAATAAAAGAAATGAAGTAATCGGTGAAAATGGCAAGTTAAAAAATTTTGTAAAAGATTGTAATAGTCTTAAGGCATTATATGAACCTAAAGGCGATAAATTAAATAATGTAGAAAAACAATTAAAAAATGTTTTAGAAATCATTAATGATAATATTTGTAAATGGAATAAGCAGGTAGAAAAGGACGCAAAAGGAATAAAATTTGTAAAAAAGCATGAGAAATATTTTATGGTTATGATATTTGGTCCGGTTAAAGCAGGGAAAAGTACATTAGGTAATTTTTTGCTGGCGATACATACAGAAAAGCTAATTTTGAAAGTAAGTTTAAACAATATCAAAAGCCATCAATAGAAATTGAGGAACTTGCGAGAGTAGTTAATCAGCAAAATAATAATGAAAGTTTTGGTGTGGGTATTTTAGATACTACTGGTAATATGCAATATTTTACGTTGTTGGGATTGCGTTGGATGGATACGCCGGGATTAGGTGCATTGGGAAAAGATAGTGATAAACGAAATATGGATGAAATGGTTAATGAATATATTTCATATGCTGATATGTGTATATTTTTAACAAATTCATCTGAACCTGGTTTGGCTAAAGAATTAGAGTATATGGAGAAGATTACTCGTGATGAACAAGAAGCTTTAATTCTTATCACAAAATCGGATACTATTTGCAGAGATTCTAAATCTGACAAATATAAACAAAAAATATCCAAAGAGGATACGGAAAGAAAACAGCAAGAAAATTATGTATTAACAACATTGAAAAAAGATTATCCTAATATTAATATCAATAAATGCAAAGTTATTAGCATTTCAACAGAAATTGCTAAAAAGGCCATCGAAGAAAATGATACTGAAATGTTTAAAAGCAGTAATATAGATAAATTAATGAAAGCATTGGAAGATGTTTGTGAAAATGCTGCATTAAGAAAAATGAAACGTCCAAAACAAAGTTTTAATAATTTTATAAATATGATAATTGAAGGGGAGTATGTTGGAAAAAATAAAGAAAATAATGAGAGTATTTTTAAAGGAATTGACGGATTAAAAAGTGAACTTGATAAAATAAGTAAGTTTGCACAAGAATATAAAAATAAAATTTCTGAAAAAGAAAATAGTATTTTGATGATGGCGCAAAAAAAGATTGAAGGAGAAATAAATAGCGAGTTGCGTAAATTATCAGATAGCGTTAGAAAGAACAATGAAGTAGTTGAGCAAAATGAAATTTTAAAAATAGTAAATAACATTATTAATAAAAATTTAGATTATGAAATTAATAATACTCTCAAAAATATTATCGATAATTATAGAAATCAACAAATAAATATTAAAAATGTAAATTTTGAAACAGGTTCTTTGGAAAATAAAAAAGACATTGTTACAACTAAATATACCGTTATCGAATCTGAAGTCCGTGCGCCGGATGGGATTTGGGAAAATGTCAGAAGTTTTTTTGGCAAAGTATATTACAGACGAGTATCAAGAGAAAGGCAGTATAACAGAGAAATTGTATTGGGAACTAATATTGATGAAATAACAAATAAAGTTATTGAAGGAACAAAAAAAGAATCAGAAAAAATTATTCATGAAGAACTTAGTAAATTTCAACAAAATTATTTTGCACCGCAAGAAGCTTATGTAAAAGAAATGAATAAGCTTTTAAATAATTTTAAACAGGATTTATTAAGCATGAAGTTTTGAGAGGTTTATTATGCAGATAATAGTGAAGTTAACTACAAATTGTAATCTTGAATGCGTATATTGCAGCGAGGGATTATCTTCAATGCAAATACTTGATATAAGTATTTTTAAGAAATTGATTAATGAATTACCAGAATTATTAAATAAATATGGGCAGAAAGAAATTACAATTTTATGGCATGGCGGAGAAGCTTTGACAGTTGGAAAAAAATATTTATCTGAAGTAATGGAGTATGCTATCAATAATTTGGGTCAGGACTATATAGTAAAATTTTTATTACAGACCAACGGAACATTGATTGACGATGAATGGATTGATATTTTTAGAAAGTATTCTGTAAGCTTAGGAATATCGCTTGATGGTTATCAAGAACTGCATGATGCTAACAGAAAAACTAAAACAGGTGCTCCAACTTTTGAGTTGGTAATTAATAATATAGAAAAGTTGCGCAGAAATAATATTAAAGTGGCAACTTTAATGGTTCTTAATACAAAAGAAAATATAAATATAGATAAATTATTGGCATTTATAAAAAAATATAATTTACCAACTAAAATTCATCCGGTTATTGCGTGCGGTAAAGCTGAAGGAAACAAAGAAATAACGCAAATATATGTAAATTATGTAGAATTATTAAAAAATCTTTATAAACGTTGCGTTAATGAAGATGAAGTAATTATAGAGCCGTTGAATGAAATTATGAATGCTATTTTAGGGTTAGCACCAATGCGTGAATGTTCATATAATGGCAGGTGTGGAATAAATTTTGTTTGTTTGTATTCTGATGGTGCGGTTGGTTTTTGTGGCAGAAAAATAGAAAACAGAGAAGATTTTATTTATGGTAATTTATCTGATAAAAGTATTTTAGAATTATATGAATCTACTTTTGCTGATAGAATTAGGGAACGCCAAGAATTTTTAAAAAATAATAGTTGTAAAAATTGTGATTATTGGGAAATGTGTCATGGTGGTTGTAGTTTTGAAGCTTTAAATACTTTTGGCACATTAAAAGCCAAATATCCCAATTGTCAGACGCGTAAAGAATTATTATATTTTTTGCAGACAGAAGGATTAGCATTACTGAAAGAGCGTTTATTAAAAGAAAAAAGTATTTGCCGTGAAAAAATTGCAATAAAACAAAATTTGTTAAAGGAATTAAAAAATGAGGAATAATGATATAGTTTTCTTTAATTTACACCGAAGATATTTAAATATGAATACAAATTATACTGTAAGCAATGGAATTTATAATTTGTCTGCTTTTTTAAATGCAAATGGTTATCGTGCACAAGGATTTTCCGGAGAATTATCCGAAGGTAAAAATTTGTTGGATAAAATTTGCAGCACTCATAAAACCGCAGCTATAGGTCTTTATTGTGATTATGAAAATGTTACAGAAAACATTTTTTTAAGCAAATATGTGAAAGAAACATATGGATTACCAGTTTTTGTTGGTGGTCCTCAAGCAACAGCACTTGATGAGAAGTTTATAAATTCTGCTAAATGTGATGTTATAGTAAGATATGAAGGAGAACTTACTGTATTAGAACTTTTGCATTATTTTATTGACGGTACGGGTTCATTAGACAAAATTAAAGGCATTATGTATATGGATAGAGACGTTTTATGTCAAAATCATGAAAGAGAGCTTATTGAGAATTTAAATATTTTGCCTTTTGTAAATGATGAGTGCCGACTTATACAAAATTCTAATAGCAAAAATTTAAATATTATGACCGGGCGTGGATGTCCGTTTCATTGTGCTTTTTGTCATGAAGGGCATCATACTAAAAAAGTTCGTTTAAGAAGTGTTGAAAATGTTTTAGCTGAAATAGAAATTTTTTTGGATAATAGAGAAGAGAATGACAGTTTATATATTTATTTTACGGATGACACATTTACCCTTGATGCAGAACGGGTGAAAACTTTATGTAGTGGATTGCAAGAATTAAGGAAGAAAAAAGATTTCCGTTGGTTTTGTGAAGGACATATACATATGCTGTATTTGCACCCAGAGATGTTAACATATATGGTTAATGCTGGAATGAAAAGGCTTCAGCTTGGTATTGAATCTGGTACTCAAAGTGTATTAGATGCTTACAGAAAAGGTTCGACGGTAGAGGAAATAGAATATGTTGTAAAAAAATGCGTAGAAGCAGGTGTAGAACAAATTTATGCCAACATTATTTTGGGAGGTGCTTATTTTAATGGAAAAGTATTTGAAAATGAAAAAATATTTGTTGAAAATTTATTAAATTTAGCACCTGGACGTATGGAAATAGGTGTAGTATCATATTGGCCATTGCCAAATACATCTATTTCTAATAATCCTAAAGATTATGGGTTGAGAATAGTTGATAAAGATTTTATAACAGCAGTTGGTGATTTTCCACAAGTTGAGACTATTGAACTTAACAGGTATGACATTATAGATATGATGCAGGAACTGGAAAATCACATTGCAGAAATAATGAAAAATATTATACGTTCAGGTGTATTAAAAACCGAACAAATTTTATCATGGTTTCCGGGAAATAATATATGTCGATATAATGGCTTGTGGTTCTATCATTTACAAAATATACCAAATGTCTATAATTATCACATGCTTTTAAAATTAAAAGAGGCATATAGTGAGAAACAAATTAAAGATATTAATTATTATAATTTACATCCGATGAGGACGGTTTCACTTTATAAAAATTGGAAAGTTAAAAGCGATGGTACTGTGAAATTTTTTGACTGTTTTTTAGATGGTTTTGAGCAAGATGTTTTAATTTATGCAACTGGTAAGCTTAGCGTAAAAGAAATCTCCAAACAGCTGATAATTAATGGATATTCAGCTGATGGGTTATTAGAAAAATGTGCTGAGTGTTTGCGTAAATTAGAAAAAAACTATCTTGTTGCATATTCAAAATATTAAAGAAAGAGGTAGTGGTTATGGAAAGTAAGCTTATTGATTATCGTAAAGTTCTTTTTGAGGAAAAGGCAAAGCTTGATAGTATTTTATCATGTTATGTAGATAAAAGTGATATAGTAAAGAATATAGCAGAAAAAATTGAAAATATTTATGCGAACAATTTTGAAAGTAGAAAACCTAAAATTATGGTATATGGTATTTATAATGCAGGCAAAAGCAGTATTATAAACGAATTGCTACATGAAGATAAAGCTGTAGTTTCAGACGTACCAACGACAGATGCAGTAACTAAATATGAATGGAAAGGGTATGAACTTTCAGATACGCCGGGTGTAGCTGCTCCTATAGAACATGAGAAAGTAACTATGGAGGCTTTAAAAGAAAATGATGTGGTTCTTTTTGTAATGAGTACATCTGGTTCTTTTGAAAAAGCAGAAAACTATGGCAGAATAAAAGATATTGTTAACGTTGGGAAAAAAGTAATTGTTGTATTAAATGATAAAGAGGGTTATTTATTTTCTGATGAAGCAGATGAAAAAGCCAAGTTAGAAGATATAAAGACACAAGTTTATAATAATATGAAAAAAGTAGGCATAGAAAGTGCTGATAATTTTTCTTTAGTGGTAGTGGATGCAGCACTTGCTAAAAATGGACGTTTGGAAAATAATAACGAAGATATTGAACAAAGTCGTTTTTTGGAATTGGAAAGAGCGATTTTATCTGAACTTAAAAATACCAGCAGCTACCGTCTTTTAAGAAATGATGTGCAGCAGGTAATTGAAAATATCAGTGACTTAACTAAAGAAATATCAAAGTTAGAAGATGGCGGAGAAGTTGTTCAAAAGTTAAATGAGATTTTAAAAACTATTAATGATTATAAAACTAATTTGCGCAGTATAATGCAAAATTATATTGAAAGTCAAAAGATAATATTAGTTAAGGAGTTACCAGCGTTAATTTGGCAGAATAAAGAAGATCAAGAAAGAATCAATACCATAGTTGGAGAAAAAATTGATAAAATAGTTGAGCATGTAAGTAGAAAATTGGCTCAAGAATTTGATGAATTAAAGAATTTGCTTACTTCTGATTTGAAAGTTTTAATTGATGAACTTGAAAAAATTAATGTTAAATTTAAGCCGGAAGTTGTTTGTCCTAGAGCATCTATAGATGGGGCTTCAGTATCAGAGTTTAATTTAGATATGAAAAAAGTACAAGTTTTAATTGAGAACTTGAAAGATTTATGGGATATTATTAATAAAAATAAAACTTTTATTGACCCCAAAACAATTGCCAATTTAGTTGAAAAAACTTTGCTGACAAATATGCTTGGCAAAGGAGCAGTTACGGCGTTGTCTACTAATGCTGCTTTAGATTTAATTATGAAAAATAGTGTTGGTAAGATGATTGCTTCCGGACTTGGAAAAATTGGTATTGGCGCGGTAGTACCTTATGTTGGACCGATTATAACAATTTTAATGACATTATATAGTTTGTTTAAAGATGATGAACAGGAGAGAATAGAACGAGAAAATGAACGTCGTATTAAAATAGCTGAAGCGGAATCTAAAGCTAAATTGGAATTACAGCAAAATTGCTCGTTTTTAGCAGATGATTTTGCTGAAGAGTTATCTTTGAGTGTAGGCGAGATTATTATTAAAACCTGCAACGATTTACAAAATAAACTTGAAGAACATGTCGAAACTATGGAAAACCGGAAGAATAATATTGCAAAAGATATAAAAGAGTTACGTATTATTATGGGAGAATACCAAGGGTTGACATTGCAGCTTGGTTGTGAAAATTAAATCTAAAAATAGTATTATTTATTTTTGGGATAGCCAAAAAATGGCTATCCTATTTTTTATACTGTTAATAAAGAAAGGCAATTTTATAATATTACCTTTAAATAATTATAAAAGGGGTGTTGTTATTATGGCGGGAAAAGTTACTTGGGCTATTGGCAGTTTTATCGGTGGTGCATTAGCATATGGATTAGCAAAATATTTGTTTGACGAAGATGAAAGCAAAGTTGTTTATTGTAAATCTGATATGTCTGATGAAGTTTTAGAATCACTTTTTGAAAAACTGAATGGCGAAAAAGACGCTAAAGGTTTATACGATTTTGGCTGTATTTTAGAGAAAGAGGATATTGACTGGGCGCGTAAGTTTTTAAAGGCTGCTGCCGGTATGGATTTTGCTATTGCACAAAACAAGCTGCGCAGCTTGAATGAAGATTAAATAAAAAAGCCGGAGTTGTAAATGCGCAGCTCCGGTTTTGTAACTGTTATAAAAATTAAGGCGGTGATAAGATGGGGTATGCGTTAGGTGCCTGGCTGTGCAGTTCTTTAGCTTATGTTTTTGTTGAATATTTTTATCCGCACAAGCGATTACAGGCAGTTGTTGTATTGATGGTTATAGTTAATATTTTACTGGCTATTGTACATTGCTTGCCGCAAAATGCTTCTGTGATAAATTTGTTGTGGGGTGAATTGTAATGCAGTTTACTAAGGATGAAGTTTGTTCTATTATTTGCTATGGGCTGATGTTTGCGGCGTTGTTCAAGGCTTTGCAGTTAAAAGGAATTACTTTTTAATTTAACAGCCTGATTTTTGCGCGAAAAGCGTTGCTGGTGTAAAATAAAATTATAATGTTTTACGGGAGGCCTCAAAATGCCGTTACAAATTATAAAAGCAGATATAACTACGTTAAAAGTAGACGCTATTGTTAACGCTGCCAATAACAGCCTTTTGGGAGGCGGCGGTGTAGACGGTGCCATACACCGCGCAGCAGGCAGAGGACTGTTGGAAGAATGCCGCAGGCTTAACGGCTGCCGTACCGGTGAAGCCAAGATAACCGGCGGGTATAATTTGCCTGCAAAGTATGTAATTCATACAGTAGGCCCGATTTGGCGCGGCGGCAAAAGTAAAGAAAAGGAATTGCTGCAATCGTGCTACCGTGAGGCACTGAAACTTGCTGTGGCCAATAACTGTGAATCGGTAGCATTTCCGCTGATATCTGCCGGTGCGTATAGTTATCCTAAAGATGAGGCTTTGGCTGTTGCGGTAAAAACTGTTGGTGAATTTCTCCTGCATAATGATATAAGCGTTTATATTGCGCTTTTTGAGACAAAACCACGGCGCACGGAAGCAGAAATTTTAAAAGAACTTTCGCTGTTTTTAGGTAAAGAGGATTTTGAAATTCCGTTAGAAAAATTAAGTTTGTTAAAATTTTGCAATGCTCCTGCCGCTGCTGTTTTTAACAAGAGCATGCGTGATGAAGAACTTGAGCGCTGCCTGGCTTATGCAGATGAAAGTTTTTCACAAATGCTGCTGCGCAAGATAGACGAAAAAGGTATGACGGACGCAGAATGTTACAGGGCTGCAAATGTTGACAGACGGTTGTTCAGCAAAATACGCGGCGACAAAAATTATAAGCCGAAAAAGCAGACAGCTGTTGCTTTTGCAGTAGCGCTTAAGCTTACGCTAGACGAAACGGAAGAACTGCTGGAAAAGGCCGGTTTTGCTCTGTCGCCGTCGCAGCCTTTTGATATTATTGTGGAGTATTATATAAGCCGTGGTATTTATGATATTTGCGAAATAAATTTGTCTTTATATAAGTTTGACCAGCTTTTGCTTGGCGGCGCAAATGTCGCTTGAAAGGCGACCTTTTAAAAATGAAAATCTTTTACAATAAAGCTGTAAGCAAAATAAAGTGCTTGCAGCTTATTTATATTTTGGAGGTAAAAGATTATGAAAAAGAATTTAACGGAATTGGTATTTATTCTTGACAAAAGCGGTTCTATGAGCGGCCTTGAAAAAGACACGGTCGGCGGATTTAATTCGATGCTTAAAAAGCAGAAAGAAAGCGGCGGTGAAGTGCTTGTAACGGCAGTGCTTTTTAACCATGAAACGGAAACTGTTCATGACAGGCTTAAAGCAGAAAATGTGGGAGCTTTAACAGAGAAAGAATATTATATTGGCGGCTGTACTGCACTTTTGGATGCGGTTGGCAAAACTGTTGAGCATATAAAAGGCATTCATAAATATATCCGTGACGAAGATGTGCCGGAACATACATTGGTTGTAATTACTACGGATGGTTTGGAAAATGCCAGCAGGCATTATACGGCATCGCAGGTAAAACGGCTTATTGAAGCACAGAAAGAAGCCGGCTGGGAGTTTTTGTTCTTTGGTGCCAATATAGATGCAGTAGCAACGGCAGCAGGTTTTGGCATTGAAAAAGAGCGCGCGGTTGATTTTAATAATGACGGCGAGGGCATTAACCTTAATTTTGAAGGGGTGTGCAAATTTATTAAAACGATGAGTGCAGGAGCACCGAACGGCGCAGAATGGAAGCGCGACATTGAAAAAGATTATAAATGCCGGAAAAACAAAAATAAATAGAAAAAACAGGGCGGCTGATTAGGCTGTCCTGTTTTCGTTATACAAACAAAAACGCTTCTGAAATAAATTCAGAAGCGTTAATTTTATATTTGGTGCCGAAGGCCGGACTCGAACCGGCACGTGGGGTAACCACGCTTGATTTTGAGTCAAGTGCGTCTGCCAATTCCGCCACTTCGGCACGTTTTTTATGTCCGTGGTGTCACGGAACAATAGTAATAATACCATGGCAGGTAGTTTTTGTCAATAGTTTTTAATTTTAAGTAAAATAATATTTAAAGTGCCGGGTTTGTAAACTATTTTTAATATTTTATTGTTTTATATTTTTTGTTGGTTTTGATATAATATAAGCATAACCATATAAAAGAAGGATTGTATAATGAGAGTTAAATTTGATGAATCTTTAAAAATCAGCGGACCGTATGGCGATATGGACGCTAAATTTCAGCCGTGCCAGGATGACGAGGCGCCGAACAACCTTTTAATAATGGCGCACGGTTTCCGCGGCAGTATGGAAGGCGGCGGCAGGGCGGCGTATCTTTCACAGATGGCGTCGCTGTTTGTGAACGTTCTGCGTTTTAATTTTACCGGCAGCCAGATTCTTTCGCATCAGATTGAAGAACTGAATGCTGTGCTTGATTTTGCAATGAAAGAATATAAAAATCCGCGTATTTTTTTACTGGGGCGCAGCATGGGCGGAGCTGCTTCGTTGGTTACTGCTTCGCGCCGCAGCGAAATTGCGGGCCTTGCTTTATGGGCAACGCCGAACGATTTGCACGCTACTTTTAAAAATGCGCTGGGCAGCGAGAATTACAACCGTTTAAAAAACGGAGAAACGCTTAATTTGGAGGATGAACGCGGCAGTATTACGCTGACGCCGGATTTTGTAAGTGACCTTGATAATTACGATTTGCAGGCAAGGCTTAAGGCGTGGCAGAAACGCCCGCTGCTTGTAATTCACGGCAGTGAGGATGAAACCGTTAATGTAGAGCAGGCGCAGCGCAGCTTTGCTCTTGCCGGGCGGCCGAAGAAGCTGGTTATTGTAAACGGCGCCGACCACAGTTTTACCAATCACAGCAATAAAGCGGCGGAAGAAGTTATCGGCTGGCTGCGTTCGCGACTGTAATTTTTGACGCGCGAGTCTTTTAAGAGGTATAATATACTTATAACTATTTTTTAATTTTGGGAGGAATGGTTTTGAAAAAACTGTTACTGTTAATAATGCTTATGTGCAGCGTGGCTGTAAGCGCCTGCGGCAGCGAACCGCAGAAAGAAGCAATGCCTCCGGCAACGGCGGTGTTTGAAACCAATATGGGCAATTTTGAAGTGGCTCTGGCAACCGATTTGGCACCGAATACCTGCAAAAATTTTATTGACCTTGCCAACAAAGGTTTTTACAACGGTGTAATTTTTCACCGCGTTATCGATAATTTCATGATTCAGGGCGGCGATCCGACGGGAACCGGTATGGGCGGACCCGGTTACACCATTAAAGATGAGTTCAGCAGCAAACTGCTTCACGACGGGCCGGGCGTACTTTCCATGGCTAATGCAGGCCCTGATACCGGCGGCAGCCAGTTTTTCATCACGCTGCGCGACTGCCCGTGGCTTGACGGCAAACATGCCGTGTTTGGCAAAGTAACCAAAGGCATGGAAGTTGTTTACCGCATTGGCAAAGTGGCAACCGACGCTAACGACAAACCTTTAAAAGATGTTGTAATTAACAAAATAACCATTAAGCAGTAACGAAAGGAGCGCGGACTTGACTTTAATGCAAAGCGAAGGCTTGATTGAAGTACAGGACCAGCAGGAGATGCTGGCCATTCTGGGGCGTAATGACGAACTTTTGCGCGTTATTCAGGAGTGCTATGACGCTAAAATCGTAGCGCGCGGCAATGTAATCAGTTTCAGCGGCAGCGAAGAAGAAGTAAAGCAGCTGGAGAACCTTTTTAAGGAACTGCTGTTTTTGGAGCGTCAGGGTGCTGCCATTACCACGCACGATGTGCGTTACAGCATACGCATGATTGCCGAAGCGCAGCTTGACGCACTGCACCGCATGTATGCCGATACGATTATCGTAACAAGGCGCGGCAGGCAGGTTAAGGCAAAAACGCTGGGGCAGTGGAATTATATTGACGCTATCTGCCGTAATGCGATTACCATTGGCATAGGGCCTGCCGGTACAGGCAAAACTTACCTGGCCGTGGCGCTTGCGGTTAAGGCACTGAAAAACAAAGAAGTTGAGCGTATTATTTTAACGCGCCCTGCCGTTGAAGCCGGTGAAAAATTAGGCTTTTTGCCCGGCGACATGCAGGATAAAGTTGACCCTTACCTGCGCCCTTTGTATGATGCGCTTTATGACATGCTTGGCAATGAAACCTTTCAGAAATATATTACCCGCGGCACGATTGAGGTTGCGCCGCTGGCGTATATGCGCGGGCGCACGCTGAACGAAGCGTTTATCATTTTGGACGAGGCGCAGAATACTACGCCGGAGCAGATGAAGATGTTTTTAACCCGTTTCGGCTTCGGCTCTAAAATGGTTATAACTGGCGATGTTACCCAGATAGACCTGCCGGGCGGCAAAAAGAGCGGTTTAAAGCAGGCTGCTTATATTTTGCGCAATACTCCCGGTATTGGCGTGGTAAATTTTGGCGAAACGGATGTTGTGCGCCACGAAATTGTCGGTGCAGTTATCCGCGCTTACGAGGAATACGAAAAAGAAAAGCATAAACGGGAGAAAAAACATGCTGATAACGTTAGAAAATGACCAGGACAAAATAGTAATAGATGATGCTTTAAAGAGCAGGCTTGTTGCCGGGCTGAACGCTGCTGCACGCCTGCACGGGCTTACAGAGCAGACGGAAGTTGACATTACCATTGTTGACGACGAAGAAATACACCGCCTGAACCGTGAATACAGGGATGTTGACCGACCGACCGATGTTTTAAGCTTTGCACTTGACGAAGGCGGTGAAGATGAGCCGGAACTGTTAGACGCGCCGGAAGAACACCTTTTGGGCGATATTATAATTTCTGCCGAAACTGCGCAGCGCCAGGGTGAAGAATTTGGGCACGGGCTGACGCGCGAAGTGGTTTACCTTGCCGTACACGGGCTTTTGCATCTGCTCGGTTATGACCACATGACGGAAGAAGACAAGGTAATTATGCGTGCCAAGGAAGAAGAAGCCCTGCGCGAGATTGAACTGAGCGAGGAATTTTTAGAAGGCGGCAGATAATGGACGCAAAAGAACTGATGAAAATAGCGCGCAAAGCGCGCCAAAATGCCTATGCACCGTATTCGCACTTTGCCGTTGGCGCAGCGCTGCTTGCCGAAAGCGGAAAAGTTTATACAGGCTGCAATATAGAAAACGCCAGTTACGGCTTAACCTGCTGTGCGGAACGCAACGCCATATTTGCGGCAGTTGGCGCCGGTGAGCGCAGGTTTAAAATGCTGGCAGTGGCGGCGGACAGCCCCAAACCTGTAGCACCCTGTGGAGCATGCCGGCAGGTAATTGCCGAGTTTGGCATACCGCTTGTTGTTATGGGCAATTTAAAGGAAGAAACCAAAACTATGACGGCAGAAGAACTGCTGCCTTACGGTTTTGGGCAGGAAAGCATGAATAACAAAGGAGAGAAATAAAATAGAAAAGAACAAACATTACACAGGCTTTGCCGCTATGGTTGGCAGACCTAACGTTGGCAAAAGCACATTAACAAACGCGCTTATCGGCGAAAAAATTGCCATTATGAGCGACCGTCCGCAAACAACGCGCAATAAAATTATGTGCATTTTAAATACAGATAACGCGCAGATTATGTTTCTCGACACGCCGGGTATTCACAAACCGCACCACAAACTTGGGCAGTACATGGTGCGCGCGGCAGAAAGCACGTTAAAAGAGGTAGACGTAATTCTTTTTGTTGTTGACGTGAGCGAAAAGCGCGGCGCAGGCGAAGATTACATTATCGAACAGCTTAAAAAAGTTAAAACTCCGGTAATACTTGTTGCCAATAAAGTTGACAAGCTGGAGGATAAATCAAAACTTTTCGGCATTATTGCCAATTACGTAAATGATTATAATTTTGCGGCTGTGGTGCCGGTATCTGCCTTGCAGGATACTGATTTTAAAGCGCTGGTGGATGAAATTACCAAACATCTGCCGGAAGGGCCTGCATATTATGATGAGGACATGATAACCGACCAGCCGGAACGCGTAATTGCAGCCGAAATGATACGCGAAAAAGTTTTGACAAATACGCGCGACGAAATTCCTCATTCCGTTGCTGTTGAGGTTGAAGAATTTAAAGTGCGTACCAACAACGATATTTATATCCGCGCTACCATTTTTGTGGAGCGCGAATCGCAGAAGGGCATTGTTATAGGCGCCAAGGGCAGCCTGCTTAAAAAGATAGGCCTGGAAGCCCGCAGCGACATTGAAGCGCTTTTGGGCGACAAGGTATTTTTGGATTTGTGGGTTAAAGTTAAGCCCGACTGGCGCAACAAGGACAAAGCCTTAAAACAGTTTGGCTACAGCAGCTAATTTATTTATGTGGGGAGAGATGACTTATTGACAGTCACGTGGCGGATTTATTAAAAATTTTGGCCGCCCTTTTAATTACAGGCTTAAACGCATTTTTTGTTGTATCTGAATACGCTTTGGTAAGCATCCGCCCGGCAAGGCTTGAAGAGCTTATTGCACAAGGCAACAGCCGTGCGGAGCTGGTGCTTAAAATGACGCAGAAGCGCGATACTTATATCAGCGCCGTTCAGCTTGGCATAACGGCGTCATCGCTGATTTTGGGCTGGTTCTGTGGCCCGCTTCTGGCAGGCATTATTGCCGACGGCTTTGACTTAATCGGCGAGCACTGGTATGACGACGGCGTGGTTGTTTTATGCGCATTTTTACTGATTGTGTTTGTGCATGTTGTGTTCGGCGAGCTTGTGCCGAGGGTTATCAGCCTTGCGCATGTGGAGCATGCGGCAATGGCAATAGCTTATCCGCTGATATTTTTCCATTATTTAATGTACCCGCTGGTTGTGTTTTTTAATAAAGCAGCCAAAGCGGTGCTTAAAGCATTAAAAATGGATAAGGTGCCGACGGAAGATATTTCGCGCAGTGAGGAAGAACTGCGTATGATTGTAAGCGCCAGTGAGCAGGGCGGCAAGCTTGACCATATGGAAAGCCGCCTGCTTGATAATGTTTTTGACTTTGCCGACCGCGTGGCGCGTGAAGTTATGGTGCCGCGTCAGGATATGGTGTGCCTGTACGTTGAAGATAGTTTTGAAAAAAACATTGCCAAAGTAATGGCCACAAGGCATACGCGCTACCCGCTGGTGCATGAGGATAAGGACCATGTGCTTGGCGTTGTGCATGTGCGCAGCCTTATTAACATTAAAGACAGCGAAAAGGAAAATTTTGACATGCGTTCGCGCATGAGCCCGATTATGGTAGTGCCGGAGAGCATGGATATAAGCAAGGTTTTGCAGACCATGCAGCAAAAACGCGTGCAGCTTGTTGTTGTGGCCGATGAATACGGCGGCACAGCAGGACTTGTAACCATGGAAGATTTGCTTGAGGAAATTGTCGGTGACATTCAGGACGAGCATGACGCCGATAAGGAAGAAGAAGTTGTACACCGCGCCGACGGCACTTATGAGTTTGACGGCATGGTGCTGCTTGACGATATTACCGACCTTTTGCATATTAAATTTGAAGAACCGGAAGAAGATACCATCGGCGGGCTGGTGTTCGGTTTACTGGAACGCAAGCCTGAACCCGGCGATAAAATTGAGGTGGACGGCTGGAGTTTTGAGGTACTGCGTGCCGAAGGCTTCCGCGTAACGCGCGTGCGTGCGGCAAAACAGCCGGAAATGCCTGTTTATGCGGATGAATAGCAATGACGGATAAAGGTTTTAACGACGAAGCATTAATTTTAAAGGTTAAAAACTGGCAGACTGCGGATAAGTACGCAGTCTGCTTTTCGCGCGGGCATGGCAAAATAAGTTTTCTGGCGTACGGCGCGCGGTATGCGCGTACAAACGGCGGCAGGCTTGTGCAGCCGTTTGCTGTGCTTGATATGAACTTTTTTGCCGGCAAGAAGCTGGATACTTTAAAAAGCTGCGAGCTTATAAGCTACCCGTTACAATTTGATTTAAAGCAGATGGCTTATGCCGCCTTAATTGCGGAAGTAACGGAAAACCTGACGGAAGAACATCAGCCGCAGGAAGAAATATACGAACTGCTTTTGGCTGTGCGCGGCGTGCTTACAAAGCATAACCCGCGCCTGGTGGCGCTTTCTTACATAGTAAAGCTGCTGTTTTTAACAGGCATTCTGCCAAATTGCCAGAGCTGCGTAAACTGCGGCAAACCGGCAGAGGGCGATGCGTATTTCAGCGTTGTGCAGGGCGGGCTTGTGTGCAATGACTGCCACGGCGGTGAAGAGCTGCCGTTCGGCACGGAAGCGCAGGAGTTTATGGCGCAGCTTTTAACGCTTGATTTTAACAACCCGCAGCCTTTTAAAGTGCGCGGCGGCGCCTTGATGGAGCTTGAAAAAATTTTGCAGCGCTTTATCGTTTTCCAGACCGACAAACCTTTAAAAAGCCTCGGCTTTTTAAGCCAGACCGGTTTTTAAGCATTGACAAAACAGCAGTTATTTGGTATATTTTCTGTTAAGCAATGATAAGAAGTAGTAACCGCACATTCAGCGAGCCGGGGCGGTGTAAGCCGGCAACAGCGGCGAAGGCGTCTTGGAGCCAAATTATATAAACATCGAGGCGGGCTGCAAATTGCAGCCAAGCAGGGTGGAACCGCGGAAGCATTTGTGCCTCCGTCCCTGTAACTAATATTGTTACAGAGACGGGGGCTTTCGTTTTTGTAACGCAAATACAGGAGGGATATTATGGATTTTCAGACAATTATTTTGAAGCTGCAAAAATTCTGGGGCGAACAGAAATGTATTTTAACGCAGCCCTACGATATTGAAAAAGGCGCAGGCACCATGAACCCGCGTACGTTTTTAAGGGTACTCGGTCCTGAACCCTGGCGCGTGGCTTATGTAGAGCCTTCCCGCCGCCCGGCGGACGGACGCTACGGCGATAACCCGAACCGTCTTTTCCAGCATCATCAATTCCAGGTTATTATTAAACCTTCGCCGGATAATATTCAGGAGCTGTACCTGCAAAGCCTTGCCGAACTCGGCATTCATCAGGACGAGCACGACATCCGCTTTGTAGAGGACAACTGGGAATCCCCGACTTTGGGCGCCTGGGGCCTTGGCTGGGAAGTATGGCTGGACGGTATGGAAATTACCCAGTTTACCTACTTCCAGCAGGTTGGCAGCATTGACGTTAAACCCGTCAGCGTAGAAATTACCTACGGTTTGGAACGCCTTGCCATGTACATTCAGGGCGTGGAAAACGTATTCGACATTCAGTGGGTTGACGGCGTTACCTACGGCGATGTTTTCCATACCAACGAAGTTGAGCAGTCCTACTACAATTTCCAGATTGCCGATACCGATTTACTGTTCGATTTGTTTGACAAGTACGAAGCAGAAGCAAAACGCGTAATCGAAGCAGGCTATATCCGCCCGGCTTACGACTATGTTTTGAAATGCTCGCATACCTTTAACCTGCTCGATTCCCGCGGGGCAATCAGCGTAAGCGAAAGAACGGCCTTTATTGCCCGCGTGCGCGCCATGGCAAGGCTGTGTGCCGCCGCTTATGTTGAACAAAGGGAGAAGCTCGGCTTCCCGATGCTGAAAGGGGAGAATTTATAATGGAAAAATTATTGTTTGAAATTGGCACCGAAGAAATACCGGCTAAATTTATGCCCGAAATTTTAAAACAGTTAAAAGAACTTGCAGCTGCTAAAATGCAGGAGCTGCGTATTCCTTTTGAAGATATTACCGTTTACGGCACTCCCCGCCGTATGGCGTTTATTGCCGGCGGCGTTGCCGAAACACAGGCTGACGTTGTTGTTGAAGCCAAAGGCCCTTCCGTTAAAATTGCCTATGTAAGCGGCGCACCCAGCAAAGCTGCACAGGGTTTTGCACGCGGCCAGGGCGTTGACGTAAAAGACCTTGTTGTACGCGACAACTACGTTTATGCCGTTAAGCATCTGGCAGGCCAGCCCGTTGTTGAACTTTTGCCGGGTCTTTTAATGGACATTTTAACTTCTTTAAGTTTCCCGAAAACCATGCGCTGGGCAGATTACGAATTCCGTTTTGTACGTCCTATCCGCTGGATGGTTGCACTCTTTGGCGACCAGATTATCCCTGTTGAAATCTGCGGCGTAAAAAGCGGTAAGTTCAGCATGGGCCACCGCTTTATGCAGCAGTCGCTTAAAGCTGCGGCGGAAAGCCAGGGCTTACTCAGCGCAGCGCTCAGCAAAGTGGGCAACAAAGTTTATTCTGCTTTGGCAGGAGTTAAAGGCGCTGTGGAAATTCCTTCAGCCGGCGATTACAAAAAAGTTATGTACGACAATTTTGTTATGGTTGACCAGGATGAACGCCGTGCGCTGATTTTACAGCAGATTAAGGATTTGGCTGCGCAGAACGGCGGCGAAGCCGAGATTAACGAAGATTTGCTTGAAGAAGTAAACTACCTTGTTGAATGGCCGACAGCTTTGTGCGGCAAGTTTGAGGAAAAATTCCTGAGCCTGCCGAAAGAATGCATTATTACCCCGATGCGTGAGCATCAGAGATATTTCCCTGTGCTTGACGAAGACGGAAATCTGCTGAATAAATTTATTACCGTACGCAACGGCGGCAGCGAACACCTTGATATTGTAACCCACGGCAATGAACGCGTGCTGCGCGCACGTTTGAGCGACGCCGAATTCTTCTTTAACGAAGACCGTGCAACTAAACTGGAAGACCGTCTGGAAAAACTTAAAACCGTTTCCTTCCAGGAAGGCCTGGGCAATATGTACGACAAGAGCGAACGCCTTGTTAAAATGGCGGAAATGCTGCGCTTTGCCATTAATACACCTGTTGATGAAGAAGAACTGCGCCGCTGCGCACTTTTGTGCAAAACCGACCTTGTTACCGGCATGGTAATTGAATTTACCGAGCTGCAGGGCGTAATGGGACGCGAATATGCACTGCTGGACGGTGAAAAGCCTGAAGTTGCCACCGGCATTTTTGAACACTATCTGCCGCGTTTTGCAGGCGACGCACTGCCGGCAACAACCATCGGCCGCATTGTCGGCATCGGCGACAAGCTCGACAACATCTGCGCTACTTTCAGCCGCGGGCTTGCTCCTACCGGTTCTCAGGACCCGTATGCGCTGCGCCGTCAGGCTCTTGGCGTTATCAATATCCTGCTTGATGCAAACTATCATATTTCGCTGGCTAAAATTATCGCCGGTACTTTGTATCTGTTGGACATCAAACCGGAAGAAACCGGCAAGCTGGTGCCGCAGATTATGGAATTCTTCAAACAGCGTCTGCGTAACCTTTTGATGGACCAGGGCATTCGTTACGACGTTATCGACGCAGTATTTGCCGATAAACGCAACGACGATATGGTAGATTTGGCAGTACGCTGCAAAGCTCTGGCTGCTTATGTTGAAGCAGGCAATGCAGAGCCTCTGGTACAGGTTTCCGTGCGCGTAAGCAATCTGTGCAAAAAAATCGAAAAAGAAGTTGCAATCAGCGGCGCGCTGTTTAAAGACGAATCCGAAAACAAACTGCATGAAGTTGTTGCAGCAGTAAGCAAGGAAATTATTCCGGAAATTGTACTGTACGATTATGCTGCCGTTTTAAAAGCAGGTGAAAAGGTTATTGAACCTGTTAACGCCTTCTTTGACAACGTAATGGTTATGGACGAAGACGAAAACGTTAAAAATAACCGCCTGGCAATGCTTGAAGAAGTACGCGGCATAGTTAATGCCGTTGGCGATTTGAGCCTGCTGGTGCTGTAAAGGAATATTTTAACAATAAAAGGCACAGAAAAGTCTGTGCCTTTTATTGCATAATTATATGGCTTTAGCTAGTAAAGCATGATAAATATTATCATGCTTTACAGAGAACCACCCGCTATGCGGGTGCGCGTCGAAAGTTATACAAAAACTCATCATTCCTTGTAGAATAGTAGGTGTTCAA
>ENA-OQNO01000551-OQNO01000551.1-human-gut-metagenome-genome-assembly--contig:-NODE-551-length-34292-cov-3.176087_pt1 | contig 34292 bp, 28 predicted proteins | sample MGYA00242629_ERZ504880 | MGnify/ENA primary metagenome ERZ504880 (study PRJEB26092, sample SAMD00036377) | human gut metagenome | host: Homo sapiens | study: EMG produced TPA metagenomics assembly of... | reverse complement strand
AAAAATTCAAGACAGACAATAATAAAGGTACTCCAGGGAAGATAATGAAAAGAAATTCCTCACCAAAGCAATACTGCAGCGCCACCGCTATAAAGTGAGATAACCAGAATAGCAAGCAGTAGTATTGTTGTTAGCGTTTTTTTGTGATGCCCCATTGTTGCTAAGCGTTATGGGGCGCTGTGCCAGAAGTGGCGGTATCCATCACCGCTTTCGGCGTAATCATAGGTAAAAACTGCGCTACCAGGTTTGCGGCGCCTAAAATATCGGTGCCACATTTCTCTGCAAGAGGCTGGAGCTCAGAAAAATCTATAAACTCAAGGACCTGAGCCGCATCAATGCTGAGAGCCTTGTTATTGCTTTGCCATGAAGAAACAACGTGGGTAAGGTTATGTTCATTCATTTTTTGTAAGAGATGTTGTATTCCACCCAAACTATTTACCCATAAAGCCACATGCTCAAGATGCGATTCAGACTGTTCATAACCAAATAGCTTTTTAAGAAAAATAGCGAGGCGCATATTTACTACATTTTTATTGTAAATGATGTGTATTGTTTAGCGTCGATTGTTAAACAGGAAGCATTCAATTAAATTGGAAGACATATATAGGTGGCGGACACATCAGCGACGAAAACTACAACGGAGGAATTTGATGTGCCCGCCGTGTTTTGCATAAGTTAATCTAATAAAAATTTCTATGAACTCAATTATATTATTATTTTCAGTCCTGACAGACAATACTAATTCATTTAAATGGTTATTTAATAATGTGAGTTCTTTAAATTTTCTTTTTAAATTATTTATGTTGCATGTTTGTATTATCAAGATACAATAATTGTTAAATCAATAAAAACTAATGCTGTTCTAACATCACTTATTAGGCCACTTGATATGAGTGGCTTTTTTTTATCATTGACAGCAATAATTCTTAAAATTACAAACGAGATTTATGATAATAAAAAATCTTATGGTTTCTTTAGTCATGCTTAACTCAGTAGCAGCAATGGGAAATTCCGGGGTTCGCTTATCGTGTCATTTCAGGGAAAATGTTTTAATATCACGCTTTAGTTATCATCTTAGTACTATGTTATGGGGGGATAACTTCGAAGTGGCTTCAGGTAGCCTCAAAGGACGGACCAATAGCGGACTTAGATTTGAAGTGACTGCATTTCGCAATGGTGATGATTTGGTTTATCTGGTGGATAAAAAACAATATCAGTTTTTCTATGGGGGAAAACCTCCGGCTGATAGATGTGAAATCATTGAGCGGGTCAGTTATCCCGTGACTAGCCTTCCTTATCATAGCGCGCGTTAATCGAAATGCCGGAGATATGAAGTGTATTCTCCCTTTTCTTATTCTCCTGGCACTCGATGTAAAATGAGGTCTCCGGAAGTTCTAAAAAAATAGACCAGCTATGATGATTACTAATCCACACCAAATGATTCCGCATAATGAAAATGCCATGACCCACACGGTTGCTCGGTATCCCATTATTAATTCCCCAATGATTTACATTCTTCTGGTGTAAATTTTCGTTACAGCAACTTGTAAATGATCTATCTATGATAGTAACTATATCTTTATATTTACTATGTAATGTTCGGTTATGGCAACATAAAAAATTCAATTGTTATTTTGTAATATCTTAAAAAGTTGTTGTTAAATATGGTGTTGTGAGCCTATTTAATAATTTTAAATAGAGTATATAAAATGATAGGATTCGCTAGCATAGCGTTTTCCACATCGAAATCTTCTTTCGGTTGTGACGGAGAGAGATAGTTCATGCATGAAGTTAAAAAAACAGTTAAATGAGAGAATGATTTTAGAACGCAGTTGTCAGCCAGAGAGATAGGGTAGGTTTGTTTAACCTTTCACTGCCGGTATGCACGATCGTAATGGTTCAAATTTGGAGCCAGCGCTACTGATGAAGTGGAAGTCTACGAACCAGTGTTAGTTAGCATTTATTTTCAAATGAGAAAAAATCTCATATAATCCTCCATATCACCATCAGGTTAATTAATAATAAATTTGTTACACAGTTCGTTTAATACCAGGGCAGTGTAGAGGTTATAGTCTACACTTGTATGCGTATTACCGCACGAATAGGAAAAAACTAAATGTTGTGGATCGGGTACCTTATCCGCAAATTCGGACTGAGGCCTCCCACTGGCATGTAAATCAAGGATCCTGAAGAGCAATAGTCAGATGTCGCATTTACCCAAATTCTCTCTTTCATTATTACACCCGCGTTACTGGCCGGCATGGCTGGGCATTGGCTTATTGTGGCTGGTGGTACAACTTCCTTATCCGCTGATCTATCGTCTGGGCCATGGTCTGGGGCGTTTATCTATGCATTTTTTGCGCGGAAGGGTACGTATTGCGCAGCGCAATCTTGAGCTCTGCTTTCCTCACCTCAGCCCGGCGCAGCGTCATGAAATGTTGGTTAAGAATTTTGAATCTTTGGGCATGGGGTTGATGGAAACCGGCATGGCATGGTTCTGGCCAACCCATCGCGTCGAGCGCTGGACCGAGACCAGTGGCGTCAATGAAGTCGTTGAACTGCAGGAACAGAAGCAGGGTATTTTGCTAATTGGTATTCACTTTCTGACCCTGGAACTCGGCGCGCGGATGTTTGGCATGTTCACGCCGGGGATTGGCGTTTACCGGCCAAATGATAATCCGCTGATCGACTGGCTGCAAACCTGGGGACGACTGCGTTCTAACAAGACGATGCTGGATCGTAAAAACTTGAAAGGTATGGTTAAGTCGCTGAAAGAGGGCGAGATCCTCTGGTACGCTCCGGATCATGATTATGGTCGCGCCAGTAGCGTATTTGTTCCCTTTTTCAATGTGGATAATGCTGCGACCACCACCGGTACCTGGATGCTGGCGAGAATGTCAAAAGCCACCATCGTTCCTTTTGTTCCGCGAAGAAAGCCCAATGGTGCCGGGTATGAGCTGATTGCGCTGCAGCCAGAGGCGACGCCGCCGCTGGATTCCCCGGAAACTACCGCCAGCTGGATGAACAAAATTATTGAGCAATGTATCCTGATGGCGCCGGAACAGTACATGTGGTTGCATCGTCGTTTTAAGACCCGTCCGGAAGGGGTACCGTCGCGCTACTAAGCGCGGTGAACGGTGAAAAATAATCTGATAAATAGCGCGCTTATTAATCTTGTGTCTATACTCTAAATAATTCGAGTTGCAGGCAGGCGGCGACGCAGAGAATCCCCAGGAGCTTACTCTAGTAAGTGACTGGGGTGAGCGAGGAAAGCCAACGCACATGCAACTTGAAGTATGACGAGTATATACTGAAAGAGCCTCAATTAGGCTCTAATCCAAGGAGAATGTAGGATGAAAAAGGTATTAGTCGCTTTAGCTCTTTCTGCTGTTGCCTTTGGCGCCTCGGCAGCGCAATTAATTACTAAAGAAGAAGCTTCGCATTTCAAACTGACTCACGTGGGCAGTATTTCTGTGGGGCCGTCTGGCGGGCAATTCTCTTCACCTTCTGACCTGCACGACCAACTTTCTAAGCTGGCAGATGAGAAGGGCGGTAAATATTATATTATTACCGCGGCGCGTGAACATGGGCCGAACTTTGAAGCAACGGCGGAAGTGTATAAATAATTAATCACATTGATTAATTATACATAAACGTCGAAAGTCTTATTTTTAACCCGGCATGCCACAGCGCTGCCGGGTTTTTTATTTAAGGACTATGAAGCGATTTGCTCCGTTTACTTCCCATCGACGGTAGGGTAGTCGAGGTAGCCCTCTTTACCACCGCCGAAAAACTGCTCTCTGATTGGCTGGTTCAGCGGCAGGTTGTGTTGCAGGCGATAGGGCAGATCCGGGTTGGCGATAAACGGGCGACCAAAACCAATCAGGTCGGCCCAGCCCTTAGCCAGCGCCTCTTCGGCACGTTCTACGGTGTATTTCCCTGAATAAATCATCGTGCCGCGGAACACCTGGCGCAGCGCTTCTTTAAAGGCGGCGGGCATCACCGGCGCGTCGTCCCAGTCGGCTTCGGCGATATGGATATAGGCGATGCCGATATCATTGAGGACGCTGGCCGCCGCCAGATAGGTGGCTTCCGGCGTATCGTCTTTCGACCCCATCAAGGTGGTCAGCGGCGCCATGCGGATACCCAGTTTCTCTTTCCCAATCGCATCGGCAACGGCCTGCGCGACTTCTTTGAGGAAACGCAGGCGATTGGTTAACGAACCACCGTACTCATCGGTGCGCTGGTTTTCTCGAGAATCAATAAACTGATTAATCAGATAGCCATTCGCACCGTGTAGTTCTACGCCATCAAAACCGGCGGCCATAGCGTTACGCGCGGCCTGCGCATATTGTTCGATGATAGTCGGGATCTCTTCGCGAGTCAGAGCGCGCGGCATCGAGTGCTGCACCATTTCACCGACGCCGTTTTCCGGGCCGCGGCCTTCGACATCGACAAAGACCTTCACCCCTTCAGCCTGAATAGCAGACGAGGAAACCGGCGCGGCATTGCCCGGCTGCAGTACGGTATGGGAGACACGCCCTACGTGCCAGAGCTGGGCAAAAATTTTGCCTCCCGCCTGGTGTACCGCAGAGGTGACTTTTTTCCAGCCGGCGATCTGCGCTTCATTATAGATGCCCGGCGTCCAGGCATAACCCTGTCCCTGTTGGCTAATCTGCGTGCCTTCGCTGATAATTAAACCGGCGCTGGCGCGTTGGGCGTAATACTCCGCCATCTGATCGGTAGCGACATCACCGGCTCCGGCGCGGGAACGCGTCATCGGCGGCATCACGATACGGTTGTTTAACGATAGGGCCTGCAAGGAATAGTGGTCGAATAACATAATGCGTCTCCTTAACGACTTGATGGACGCAGCATAGACCCTGGCTATTTTGGATTAAATGACAACGATGTTCATAGACTGTTAACTGATTTGTATATAAAGGGAGTAGCTTATGCCAAACGTGTGGGGTATTGACCACCCGCATAATTAGGTAGGCGAAATGTGGTATTATCGCGCCTTTCCCTTTTCGTCCTGGGGTTTTTTTATGCAACAACCTGTTGTTCGCGTTGGGGAATGGCTCGTTACTCCTTCTGTAAACCAAATTAGCCGGAACGGACGTCAGCTTACTCTCGAACCGCGTTTAATCGATCTTCTGGTCTACTTTGCTCAACATCCTGGCGAGGTACTTAGCCGGGACGAGCTTATCGATCACGTCTGGACGCGCAACGTGGTGACCAGCCATGTCGTCACCCAAAGTATTTCCGAGTTGCGTAAGTCACTGAAAGACGGCGATGACGGCAGCATGGAATATATTGCGACGGTGCCCAAACGCGGCTACAAGCTGACGGTCCCGGTAATTTGGTGTACGGAAGAGGGCGAAGAGTTGGCGCCGGTTGTCCCGCCAGTGGCCCCTGTCACCGTTCCTGAAACGTCGCCACCGACTATTTCTCCTTCATCTGCTGCGCCAGCGGCGGCGGCAGTGCCGGAAAAACGTAAACGGATCACCACCTTTTGGGTATGGACGCTATTCCTGCTGGCGTTGGGCAGTTGCGTCGCGTTAGTCGCTTTGTCGTCGATAGAATCGCGGCCGCCGGAAACCAAAACTCGCCTGCTGCTCAACCCGCGCGATATCGACATACACCTGGTAAACGGCAGTTCATGCAACAACTGGGCATCGCAGCATGCCTATGCGGTAGGGTTGGGCAGCCTGGTAACCACCTCGCTCAACACTTTCTCGACCTTTATGGTCCACGATAAAACCAACTACAACATCAACGAGCCCAGCAGTTCGGGTAAAACGTTGACCATCGAATTCGTTAATCAGCGCCACTATCGCGCCCAGCAGTGCTTTATGTCGGTGCAACTGGTCGATAACGCCGACGGCTCGACGATGCTCGATAAACGCTACTTTATTACCATGGATAACCAGCTCACCATTCAGAATGACCTGCTGGATAGTCTGTCAACCGCGCTAATGCAGCCGTGGCCGGATCGCATGAAAGCGATGCTGAAACAGTATCAACCCGCGCAAAGCCCTTCATTAACCCGTCTTTATCAGGCCCATCAGCTGTTAATGAAAGGTGATGTTGATTCATTAGGTAAAGCCAGCGATATACTTGATGACGTCATTAAACAATCGCCGGACTTTATTTATGCATACGCCGAAAAAGCGCTGGTGGATGTATTACGTCATTCGCAGCAGCCGTTGGATGAAAAACAATTAGCGACGCTGTATGCCGAGGTTGAAAAAGTAGGTGAAATGCCCGGCATTAAAGATATGGCGATTTTCTACCAGATAAAAACGGTAGATATGTTAGGCAAAGGGAAAATAGATGAAGCGTACAGCGCGATCAACACGGGCATTGATTTAGAAATGTCGTGGATGAATTACGTGCTACTCGGAAAAGTCTATGAGATGAAAGGACAGAACCGAGAAGCTGCCGATGCCTACCTGACGGCGTTTAATTTACGCCCTGGCGAAAACACCTTGTACTGGATTGAAAACGGAGTATTCCAGACCTCCGTCACCCGCGTAGTACCGTATCTCGACAATTTCCTCGCTTCAGAATAAGTAAACCCTCATCATGCTCATGGTTTTGAGTATGATGAGGTTAAATTTATGTATCTCATGAGCACTCTGATTGTTACCTGAAATAAGCGTTATTTTCCTGCCTGGTAACACAATTTCAACACCGGAATGTCTCTCTAACTCTTTGTAAGTAGGCGATGTTTATCTTTTTTTGATATCAACATGTCATGTTTATATGTTAATCGAAAAAGGTCAAAATATCATTTGTCTGATGTTTGTAGTTATTTCACTTTATCTTTAGGATTTATCTCGTACGAATCAGTAATCTTGTTGGCAGTTGGTCGGGTCAATAAATGGTTCTCTATCATGATCTGTACCTCCCAAATAAACTTAGGAGAAAAACAACCATGAGTTCTGCCAAAAAGATCGGGCTATTTGCCTGTACCGGCGTAGTCGCCGGTAATATGATGGGGAGCGGTATTGCACTATTACCTGCGAACCTCGCCAGCATCGGTGGTATTGCCATTTGGGGTTGGGTGATTTCTATTATTGGCGCGATGTCTTTGGCTTATGTTTATGCCCGACTGGCGACCAAGAACCCGCAGCAGGGTGGCCCAATTGCGTACGCAGGGGAAATTTCTCCGGCCTTCGGTTTCCAGACCGGCGTCCTTTATTATCATGCAAACTGGATTGGTAACCTGGCAATCGGTATTACCGCCGTCTCTTATCTCTCTACGTTCTTCCCAATTTTAAATAACCCGGTGCCAGCAGGTATTGCCTGTATTGCCATCGTGTGGATCTTTACTTTCGTTAATATGCTCGGCGGGACCTGGGTAAGCCGTCTGACCACTATTGGTCTGGTACTGGTGCTTATTCCGGTGGTGATGACAGCGGTCGTCGGCTGGCACTGGTTTGACGCGGCAACTTATCAGGCGAACTGGAACACCTCCAGCACCACTGATAGCCACGCGGTCATTAAAAGTATCCTGCTCTGCCTGTGGGCCTTCGTGGGTGTTGAATCCGCAGCAGTAAGTACTGGTATGGTTAAAAACCCGAAACGTACCGTTCCGCTGGCAACCATGCTGGGTACTGCGCTGGCTGGTATCGTCTATATCGCCGCGACTCAGGTTATCGCCGGTATGTATCCTGCTTCTCAGATGGCCGCATCCGGCGCGCCGTTCGCGATTAGCGCTTCTACCATTCTCGGCGGCTGGGCTGCTCCGATGGTTTCCGCTTTTACCGCCTTTGCTTGCCTGACTTCTCTGGGCTCGTGGATGATGCTGGTTGGCCAGGCCGGCGTACGTGCCGCCAACGACGGTAACTTCCCGAAAGTGTATGGCGAAGTCGATAGCAACGGTATCCCGAAAAAAGGCCTGCTGCTGGCGGCGGTGAAAATGACCGCGCTGATGGTGCTGATTACCCTGATGAACTCCGCCGGTGGTAAAGCTTCTGACCTGTTCGGCGAACTGACCGGTATCGCGGTACTGCTGACCATGCTGCCTTACTTCTACTCCTGTGTTGACCTGATTCGTTTCGAAGGCATCAACATTCGTAACTTCGTTAGCCTGATTTGTTCGGTACTGGGTTGCGTGTTCTGCTTCATCGCGCTGATGGGCGCAAGCTCCTTCGAACTGGCCGGCACTTTCATCGTTAGCCTGATTATCCTGATGTTCTACGGTCGCAAAATGCACCAGCGCCAGCAGAACAACGCAACGGATAACAACAGCCCCGCTAACGCGCACTAATCAGTAACCCTTTTTCCTGAGGCTCCTTCCATCACCTGTCACATCGAGACGGGAGGGGCTTTCTACATCTGGAGATTTGACTATGAACGTTATTGCAATCATGAATCACATGGGTGTTTACTTCAAAGAAGAACCCATCCGTGAACTGCATCGTGCTCTCGAACGCCTGGACTTCCGTATTGTCTACCCGAACGACCGTGACGACTTATTAAAACTTATCGAAAACAACTCTCGTCTGTGCGGCGTGATCTTCGACTGGGATAAATACAATCTCGAACTGTGCGAAGAAATCAGCAAAATGAACGAGTACATGCCGCTGTACGCTTTCGCTAACACCTACTCCACCCTGGACGTTAGCCTGAACGATCTGCGCATGCAGGTTCGCTTCTTCGAATATGCGCTGGGCGCCGCTGAAGATATCGCGAACAAAATCAAACAGAACACTGATGAATACATCGACTCCATTCTGCCGCCGCTGACCAAAGCGCTGTTCAAATATGTACGTGAAGGCAAATATACCTTATGTACCCCAGGCCACATGGGCGGTACCGCGTTCCAGAAAAGCCCGGTAGGCAGCATCTTCTATGATTTCTTTGGTTCCAACACCATGAAATCCGATATCTCCATTTCGGTTTCTGAACTGGGTTCACTGCTCGACCACAGCGGCCCGCACAAAGAAGCGGAAGAGTATATCGCTCGTGTGTTTAACGCTGAACGCAGCTACATGGTGACCAACGGTACATCTACCGCTAACAAAATCGTCGGTATGTACTCCGCGCCTGCCGGCAGCACCGTGCTGATTGACCGTAACTGCCACAAATCGCTGACTCACCTGATGATGATGAGCGACATTACGCCGATCTACTTCCGTCCGACCCGTAACGCCTACGGTATCCTCGGCGGGATCCCGCAGAGCGAGTTCCAGCACGCGACTATCGCCAAGCGTGTGAAAGAGACGCCGAATGCGACCTGGCCGGTACACGCGGTTATCACCAACTCAACCTATGATGGTCTGCTGTATAACACCGACTTCATCAAGAAAACCCTGGATGTGAAATCCATCCACTTTGACTCCGCATGGGTTCCTTACACCAACTTCTCGCCGATCTATGAAGGCAAATGCGGGATGAGCGGCGGTCGCGTTGAAGGGAAAGTGATCTACGAAACCCAGTCCACGCATAAACTGCTGGCGGCATTCTCTCAGGCTTCGATGATCCACGTGAAAGGCGACGTTAACGAAGAAACCTTCAACGAAGCCTACATGATGCACACCACCACTTCTCCGCACTACGGTATCGTGGCTTCCACCGAAACCGCGGCGGCGATGATGCGCGGTAACGCCGGTAAACGCCTGATCGACGGTTCTATCGAACGTTCTATCAAGTTCCGTAAAGAGATCAAACGTCTGAAAGGCGAGTCTGAAGGCTGGTTCTTCGATGTATGGCAGCCGGAACATATCGATGGTGCTGAATGCTGGCCGCTGCGCTCCGATAGCGCATGGCACGGTTTCAAAAACATCGATAACGAGCACATGTATCTCGACCCGATCAAAGTCACGCTGCTGACTCCGGGAATGAAGAAAGACGGCACCATGGATGAGTTCGGTATTCCGGCAAGCATCGTGGCGAAATATCTCGACGAACACGGCATCGTGGTTGAGAAAACCGGTCCGTACAACCTGCTGTTCCTGTTCAGCATCGGTATCGATAAGACAAAAGCGCTGAGCCTGCTGCGTGCGCTGACCGACTTCAAACGCGCGTTCGACCTGAACCTGCGGGTGAAAAACATGCTGCCGTCTCTGTACCGTGAAGATCCTGAATTCTATGAAAACATGCGTATTCAGGACCTGGCGCAGAACATCCATAAACTGGTTGAGCATCACAACCTGCCGGACCTGATGTTCCGCGCATTCGAAGTGCTGCCATCCATGGTGATGACCCCGTATGCCGCGTTCCAGAAAGAGCTGCACGGTCAGACTGAAGAAGTGTACCTCGAAGAGATGGTAGGCCGCGTCAACGCCAACATGATCCTGCCGTATCCTCCGGGAGTACCGCTGGTCATGCCTGGTGAGATGATCACCGAAGAAAGCCGCCCGGTGCTGGAGTTCCTGCAGATGCTGTGCGAAATCGGCGCTCACTACCCGGGCTTCGAAACCGATATCCACGGCGCATATCGTCAGGCGGATGGTCGTTACACCGTTAAAGTGCTGAAAGAAGAAAACAACAAGTAATAGACGCACACAAGGGAAGTGGCTTGCCACTTCCCTTTTTTCACGCTGCAAGGAGAACCTATGAAAACACCCTCACAGCCGCGCGCGATTTACTACATCGTAGCGATCCAGATCTGGGAGTACTTCAGCTTTTACGGCATGCGCGCCTTACTCATCCTTTATCTCACCCACCAACTTGGCTTTGACGATAGCCACGCCATCAGTCTGTTCAGCGCCTACGCATCTTTAGTTTACGTAACCCCCATTCTCGGCGGCTGGCTTGCCGACCGCCTGCTCGGTAACCGCACGGCGGTGATTGCCGGGGCGTTGTTGATGACCCTCGGCCACGTGGTGCTGGGCGTCGAATCTGATTCCACCTGGAGCCTCTATCTGGCGCTGGCGATCATTATCTGCGGCTATGGCCTGTTCAAATCCAATATCAGCTGCCTGCTTGGCGAACTGTACGCCGCTGACGACCATCGTCGCGATGGCGGTTTCTCGCTGCTGTATGCCGCCGGTAACGTCGGTTCGATCGCCGCCCCCATTGCCTGCGGGCTGGCGGCGCAGTGGTACGGCTGGCATATCGGCTTTGCGCTGGCGGGGATCGGCATGTTCATCGGCCTGATGATTTTCTTAAGCGGCAGCCGCTATTTCCGCGACACCCGCGGCGTCGACAAACAGGCGCTGCGCGCGGTGAAATTCGTGTTGCCGACCTGGGGCTGGCTGGTGGTGATGCTGTGCCTGGCGCCGGTGTTCTTCACCTTGCTGTTAGAAAACAACTGGTCCGGTTATCTGCTGGCGATTGTCTGCCTGTTCGCCGCGCAGATGGTGGCGCGGATCATGATCAAATCGCCGCAGCACCGCCGCGCGCTGTGGCAAATCGTTCTGCTGATGTTGACCGGAACGCTGTTCTGGGTGCTGGCGCAGCAGGGCGGCAGCTCGATTAGCCTGTTTATCGACCACTTTGTTGATCGCCGGTTGTTCAATATTGAAGTACCGACCGCGCTGTTCCAGTCGGTTAACGCGGTGGCGGTGATGGCGGCTGGCGTGGTGCTGGCGTGGCTGATGCGCCCGGAAGGCAGCGTGCGTTCGGTGCTGCGTGTCTGGCTGAAATTCGCCTTCGGCCTGCTGCTGATGGGCGGCGGCTTTATGCTGCTGGCGCTGAATGCCCGCCACGGCGCGGCTGATGGTCAGGCCTCGATGGGCATGATGGTCGCCGGGCTGGCAATGATGGGCTTTGCCGAACTGTTTATTGACCCGGTGGCGATGGCGCAGATAACCCGTCTGAACATGCCCGGCGTCACCGGCGTATTAACCGGCATTTATATGTTGGCCACCGGCGCGGTCGCCAACTGGCTGGCCGGGGTGGTGGCGCAGCAAACCACCGAATCGCAAATCAGCGACACGGCGATTGCCGCCTATCAGCATTTCTTCTCGCAGATGGGCGAGTGGACTATCGGCTGCGTGGCGGTGATTGTCATTGTCGCCTTTGCCGCGATTTGCAGCCCCGGCCAGCGCAGCGCGACCGGGGACATTAACTCAACAGCCAAGTGATCAGGAGGTGGATATTCTGGCAGGCGCGGAAGCCAACGATAAAAAATACCGTTAGTGAAGCCATAGCTGAGTGAGATCAGCTTGTAGTGAATCCAGAGTCGTTAAGATTGTTCTCTGGTGTGTTACCAGAGACAGGCCGCGCTGAATGGTGACCTGGTTCAATTTATCGAAGCTAGTTTGAAAGCAGGGTTATGAGGAACCAACATGTCTGAACAACAAGCACAAGGTGCCGATGAGGCAATTGACCTTAATAATGAACTGAAAACTCGTCGCGAAAAATTGGCTGCGCTGCGTGAGCAGGGCGTCGCTTTTCCGAACGATTTCCGTCGCGATCATACCTCTGACCAATTGCACGCTGAATTCGATGCGAAGGATAACGATGAACTCGCTTCCCTGAACGTTGAAGTCTCTGTTGCTGGCCGTATGATGACCCGCCGCATCATGGGTAAAGCCTCTTTCGTCACTCTTCAGGACGTCGGCGGCCGCATTCAGCTGTACGTCGCGCGCGATGACCTGCCGGAAGGCGTCTACAACGAACAGTTTAAAAAATGGGATCTCGGCGACATTATCGCCGCCCGCGGCAAGCTGTTCAAAACGCAAACCGGCGAACTCTCCATTCACTGCACCGAGCTGCGTCTGCTGACCAAAGCTCTGCGCCCGCTGCCGGATAAATTCCACGGCCTGCAGGATCAGGAAGTCCGCTATCGCCAGCGTTATCTGGATCTGATAGCCAACGAAGAGTCGCGCCATACGTTCCGTATCCGTTCGCAGATCCTCGCCACCATGCGTCAGTTCATGGTTGCTCGCGGCTTTATGGAAGTCGAAACCCCGATGATGCAGGTGATCCCAGGCGGCGCTTCCGCCCGTCCGTTCATCACCCATCACAACGCGCTGGATCTGGATATGTACCTGCGTATCGCGCCGGAACTGTATCTGAAACGTCTAGTGGTTGGCGGCTTCGAACGCGTCTTCGAAATCAACCGTAACTTCCGTAACGAAGGGATCTCCGTACGCCATAACCCAGAGTTCACCATGATGGAACTGTACATGGCGTATGCGGATTACAAAGACCTGATCGAACTGACCGAGTCGCTGTTCCGCACTCTGGCGCAGACGGTGCTGGGCAAAACCGAAGTGCCGTATGGCGACCAGGTGTTTGACTTCGGCAAGCCGTTTGAAAAACTGACCATGCGCGAAGCCATCAAGAAACACCGTCCGGAAACCAACATGGCGGATCTGGATAACTTCGACGCGGCGAAAGCGCTGGCGGAATCTATCGGTATTCAGGTAGAGAAAAGCTGGGGTCTGGGACGTATCGTGACCGAGATCTTCGATGAAGTGGCGGAAGCGCATCTGATTCAGCCGACCTTCATCACCGAATACCCGGCGGAAGTTTCCCCGCTGGCGCGCCGCAACGACGTGAACCCGGAAATCACCGACCGCTTCGAGTTCTTCATCGGCGGCCGTGAAATCGGTAACGGTTTCAGCGAGCTGAACGATGCGGAAGATCAGGCGCAGCGTTTCCAGGATCAGGTCAACGCCAAAGCGGCGGGCGATGACGAAGCGATGTTCTATGACGAAGACTACGTCACCGCGCTGGAGTACGGCCTGCCGCCGACCGCCGGTCTGGGTATCGGTATCGACCGCATGGTGATGCTGTTCACCAACAGCCACACCATCCGCGACGTTATTCTGTTCCCGGCGATGCGTCCGCAGAAATAATCGCTTTTCGCGAAAAGCAAAAAACCCGGCTTGCCGGGTTTTTTTATATTTGATGTCAAGGTTCGTCGCTGGCGTAGCCCGGGTCGTTAATGCTTGTCACTCGCGGTTACGCGCGTAAACGCGCAACAAAGTCTATCAACGCCTGACGCGCGTTTTTGTTTCTGGCTTCCAGCACCATCCACGGGCTAAAGGCCCACGGGGTAGCGGCCAGCGCGCTTAACATTTCCGGCAGCTCAACCCACTGATAATCCATCACTTCATCATCATTAGGTTGTAGTTCGCTGACCACGCGTGCGGCAAAAACCGGGCAGACTTCGTTTTCGACGATGCCATTCGGTGCGACGGCGCGGTAGCGGAAGGCCGGGTGGACGGGGGCAATATCAGCGATCTCGACGCCCAGTTCGAAGTGGCAGCGCCGGGTGACGGCCTGCTCGAAGGTTTCGCCCTGTTGCGGATGTCCGCACACTGAGTTAGTCCACACGCCAGGCCAGGCTTTTTTGCTAAGCGAGCGGCGCGTGACCAGGAACTGGCCTTGCTCATTGAACAACCAGCAGGAAAACGCGAGATGCAAAGGGGTATCGAGCGTGTGGGCGGCATACTTCTCCAGCATACCTGTGGGTTTATCTTGCTCATCCAGCAAAATGACGTGTTCCCCGGCCATGACGACTCCTGAAAAAAATAAATGACCCGGCACAAACCCGCCGGGTCATGTACTCAGGCCACTAGGGTAGCCCATAAATGGGAGAAAGGCATTACCAAAACAAGCCCTGGTAGCATGTTGGCGACCGGGAAAAGCTTGATGTTACAGATACGCAATCCGGTCGCTACCATCAGCAATCCACCGGCGCAGGAGAAATCCGCCATCATTGACGGGGTGATCATCGGCAGAATAAACACCGCCAGCATCGCCAGCGCCACCTGAATGACGATCTGCGGGATAGCGATGGTCATCACCGCGTAACCCAGCAGAGTTGCGAATATCCCGGCGGTGAACAGGTCGAGGATCGTTTTAATGTACAGGATCGACGGATCACCGCTCATACCTTCGGTCATAGCGCCGAAAATACCGGTACCGCTGGCGCAAAACAGCACCAGGATAGCGACGAATTTTTCGGTGAACTCCTCATGTCCTAACCCCTGAACAGGCGGCAGAACTTTATTAATCAAGCCGCGCGTTGAACCCGCCGCGCTACCGATGCGTTTTTCCAGATGCAGCAGTTCGCCGAGGAAAGCGCCGAGTACCATTGCCAGCACTACCGCCGGCATATATTTCACCTTCAGTACCAGGGTGATGCCCAGGCCGACGGAACAGAGACCAAAGGTCATCGGTAGCGCGGTTTTGACGCGTTCCGGAAGTTTGCCTCCGGCCATGGCGCCGATCAATCCGCCGATGATCACGGCGGAACCATTTACATATGGACCAATTAACATTGCGAGTTCCTGTTACGCGTAATGCAGCGCGCCTTCACCCCAGCGCGGGATGTTATTGACCTCAAGCTCAAAGAGGTCGAGCGCGCGGTTCACGCTATGGGTAATAATGTCATCTGCGCTTTGCGGGCGTTGATAGAGCGCCGGAACCGGTGGAAAGATGATGCCGCCCATCTCGGTAACCGCCGCCATATTGCGTATATGGCCGAGGTTGAGCGGGGTCTCGCGCGCTAACAACACCAGCCGACGGCGTTCCTTCAGCACCACGTCCGCCGCGCGGGTGAGCAGATTATCGGTGAGACAGTGGGCGATAGCGCCCAATGACCGCATTGAGCAGGGGGCGACTAACATCCCCAGCGTTTTAAACGATCCGCTGGAGATAGATGCGCCCAGATGGTTGATAGGGTGTACCACGTCAGCCAGCGCCATCACTTCGTCTAAGCGGTAGTCCGTTTCCAGCTCGCAGGTCTTTTCCGCGCCTTTGGAGACCACAAGGTGCACTTCTACCGCCTGCGGCTGCAGAAGCTCCAGCGCTTTGACGCCGTACTGGAATCCGGAAGCGCCGCTAATGCCAATGATGATGCGTGGTGTCATGGTATTTGCCCTTATTTGAAATCCGGCAGGAAACGTTTTACATCAACCGCTTTGAACTTAGAGCGCTCAAAGTGGTGCTTCAGATGGAACGGTACGGTGCAGTCGAAAATGGTTTTACACGACATTCCCTGCTGCAGAATGCTGGGGCTGTATTCCGGCACCTGCGACGGGTCGAGCGGATGGCAACGTACGCCAGGGATCACCACGGTATCGACATCGCCTTGGTAACGGGTTTGCATCGCCCATAGCACGTCGTCGCTATCGAAAATATCAACATCTTCATCTACCAGAATAACGTGTTTGAGTTCCGGGAAGGCGGAGAACGCCAGTAGCGCAGCCTGGCGCTGGCGGCCTTCATCGGCTGGGGACGACTTTTTGAATTGCAGCACCGCGAGCAGCTTGCCGCCGCCCGCCGAGTGGGCGAAGACGTTGAGCAATTTGCCCGGCATGGCGCGTTCTACCATATCGAGAATACTGGCTTCGGTCGGAATCCCGGCCATGTTGACATGTTCTTCGCCTGGCCCGACGGTGGTGCGCCAGATGGGGTTGATACGATGGGTAACCGCTTTAACTTTAATGACCGGAATCGCCTCTTTGGCTTCGCCGGTATAGCCAGGGAACTCCGGCATGGCGCGGCCGGTATTGGTGTTTTGATCTTCACGCACGCGTACGTTCGGCAGCAGTTCGCCTTCGATAACGATTTCAGCGTGGGCGATGGCTTTTTCATTAATGGTTTTACACTGCACCATCTCCACCGGATGGCCGCGCAGCGCGCCGGCGATACTTAGCTCATCAAAGCCCAGCGGGGTGGTCGGCGGTTCAAAGCAGGCGGCGATTTCGATAGCCGGGTCCACGCCGATACTAATCGAGATCGGCAGCGGCTGTCCCGCCGCCTCCGCCTTCATGCGGAAGGCATCGATATGGCGGCCCGGCGTCAGCCACATTGAGAGTTCATCGCGGCTCTGTACGCACAGACGATGAATGGTGATATCGGATTCACCGGTTTGCGGATCGGAGGCATAGCACAGGCCCATGGTGATATAAGGGCCAGCGTCTTCTTCGGTGTTGGTTGGCGCAGGCAGCAGTTTGCGCAGATCGAAATCATCATCGCTGGCGAGGTGCACCACTTCCTGGCATACCGCCGCGCCCTGCACCATGGTCGGGGCAATGGCATTTTCAACGGAGTCTTTCAACAGGTGACCCAGTTTCGCCGGTTCGCACTGCAGGAACTGGCTGACGCGCTGGCGTGAACCGTTCAGACCGATGGCTACGCTAATGTCATTGAAGCCCTTAATATTGTTAAATACCATCACCGGGCCGTTCTTACGCGTCGGACGCTGGCAGGTACCGCCGGCGCCCACGTAGCGATAAACGCCGGAGAGCTCGGCGTGGGGATCGACTTCAGTATCGGTTTCAACATACTCGCCAGGTAGCGTTTTTAGTAGCGCCAGGGCAGAGCGTAAATCGTGCACCGATGACGGCGCTTTTTTATCTGAGTGTGCCATGAGTGTTCCTTTGGGAAAGCAATTTTGCTAACCGCACAATATTTTTGTTCGAATAATTAAACAAATACCGTTTACCGGATGGTCAGTAGATCAAAAAGGTTTAATTTAAAAAGCTGTTAAGAAATGATTAATTAAAATGGATAAATTGGCGCGGCTTTTTATTTGATTCCATTAGTGCAATACTGACCTGCAGATAAAGAGGGGTTAGATAATGGATCTGAAGCGCTTACGCTATTTTTGCCGGGTGGTCGAACATGGCTCGGTTAGCCAGGCGGCGAAATCGCTCAACATGGCGCAGCCGCCGCTCAGTAAGCGGATACAGGAGCTTGAAGAAGAGCTGCAGGTGTCGCTTTTTGAACGCCGCGGCAACCGTATTGAACCAACGGAAGCAGGCTATTTTCTTTATCGTAAGGGTTGTGAAATATTACGCCAGGTGGAAGATACCGCCAGGGAAACGGCCGATATTGCGCAAAAGACCCGTGCGGAAGTGCGCGTTGGCTTAACTCATCTTTATCAAAACTATTTTCAGCCTTTATTAATGGAGCTCTATCGGCGAAATCCAGAAACGGCAATAAATATCTCGGTGACCGATTCAAGTCATCTGGAAACGTTATTAAATGAAGGCGCTATCGACCTGGCCTTAATACAGCGACCCTACCGTAGTGAGGGTTTCGATTATGTCTCTTTTGACCCGATAAAATTGGTAGCCGTCATTAATAAAAAATGTTTGCCGCAGCCGCCGTCTAACCCCTTCGATTATAACGCGCTGGCGACGATGCCGCTGGTGCTGCTTCACCGGGCGAAAGATTCCGGCACCTATGAGATGCTGATGGATCTGTTTCGTAAATCCGGCGTCAGCGCGAAAGTGATTATGCATATTACCCAACCAGGAGTAATTCTCGACTGGCTGGAGGGCGGACTGGAAGCGGCGACGTTGTTGCCATCCTCGGAAGTGAATGCTGAAAAACTGCCTCATTGCTATGTGGTTGATGTCTTCCCCTCGCCGCAGATATTTTATCCGGCGCTGGTGAAATTACCGTCGATGTCGTATCTCCCGGCGTTGATGGATATTATCGCCGGAGGCTATCCATTTAACGCGCCGAAGGGAGTAGAGGTCGTAGAATAAGCGTAGAACATTGGGGATCGTCCCTCGGGCTGGTATGATATTCGTCCATGATGCCGAGATGAGAAACCGTTGAGTGCAGGACGCCTGATGAAAACACGCTTTTATATCGCGATAATGCTGCTTGCTAGCCTGACTTTAGCCGGCTGTTCCAGTACTTCCGATTCTGGGTCCACCTATACCGTGAAACGCGGCGATACGCTGTATGCGATCTCCCGTAGTACCGGCACCAGCGTACGCGATCTGGCGCGCCTGAATAACATCTCTCCGCCATATACTATTGAAGTCGGGCAGAAGCTGAAACTTAACGGCGGTTCGAAAGCAAAAAGCAGCACCGCCGGGAAAAAATCCTCCAGCACCCGTACTGCCGCCGTAACACCATCATCGGCGGTGCCGCAGTCCTCATGGCCGCCGGTGGGGCAGCGCTGCTGGCGCTGGCCGACCAGCGGTAAAGTGGTGATGCCGTACTCCACCCGCGATGGCGGCAATAAAGGTATCGATATTGCCGGTACCCGCGGCCAGCCGGTTTACGCCGCCGGCGCCGGTAAGGTGGTCTACGTCGGCAACCAGCTGCGCGGTTACGGCAACCTGATCATGATTAAGCATAACGAGGATTACATCACCGCGTATGCGCATAACGATAAGATGATGGTTAATAACGGCCAGAGCGTGAAGATTGGCCAGCAGATTGCGACCATGGGCAGTACGGACGCTGATTCTGTACGGCTGCATTTCCAGATTCGCTATCGCGCCACGGCCATCGACCCGCTGCGTTATCTGCCGCCGCAAGGCAGTAAGCCTAAGTGCTAAAAGGTTATTTTATCAGCAGTTAGCCCAATCCGGGCTTGCCACAGGGTGCGTAAGGTCTATAATGCTTTTCGCACCTCTTCGCGGGCGTAGTTCAATGGTAGAACGAGAGCTTCCCAAGCTCTATACGAGGGTTCGATTCCCTTCGCCCGCTCCAGAATTTCTCTTGTAGTCACACATGTTTTGTAACTTGCTGTTTTTGAAACAGGTTACTGACCCCGTATATATAAGCAATCTCTCGTAGTACCACTCAAAAATACACTGTTAGTTTTCACGTGAAGTTAACGGTTAGATGAAAGTTAAACTTAACGTTGGCGGCAGTTCCAGAGTCATACCGCGATAGTACAACGTGAACAAAAACCTAACTGGGCATTGTCATTTCATCGACAGATTGGTCACACGCATTTAAGCCCAATGTAAAGGCTGCGCAGCCTCATAAACAGGTGGATAGATAGCTACAGATTCGATTCTGCCAGCGCTTCGCTCATGCTCCGAAAGGTAAACGAGCACCCTGATAAGGTGTGATCTATCAGACAATCTAATGAAGTTGTTACGCTCCGCTTGTTGCTGTATCACCAACGGGGCTTTATGGCTTCTATTGCCCAAAATCTGTTAGTTGCGCATTTTATGCCCCCCTGGATACCCTGATATAAAGCATACAAGGAGGACTGTTTATGAGCGCCCAGGCAGAGGAAGGAACATTACGCCGGATGACGTTAGGCGAGATAGCAATGGCTCGTAGGGTATTCGGTGATTCGATAGTTTATAGCCGTGTCTGGATTCATTGCGACAGCTATTTACCGTTCGGCCTCCAGAAACAGAACTACGCGATGACTTCCAACGGGGAGTTGTGGTACAGAAAACAGATGTACAGGGAAGACTTTTCCGCAAACTCGGTTTTCATCGAAGATAAATATGTTTTCATCCATGAACTGGGGGCATGTCTGGCAACACCAACACGGGCAATGGGTGAGAATGCGAGGAGCTTTTAGCTGGACTGCTGAATATACCTACAAGCTGGATAAAGAAAAACTCACTGATTACTCTCTTGAACTGCAAGCCTCTATTTTAGCTGATTACTGGTTACTGCTGGTTTATGGGATAAGTAAGTGGTCCTACTATCAGAGAGCGGGGCGCATGGGGATGTACAGGGGCGTAGATATGTTGCAGGATGTCCCTTCGCTTTACCAGAAAATCGTAACAGGGAAGGGGCGTTAAACATGAAGAACAAAATGTTGCTGGGTGTTGTATTTCTCTTAACGGGATGCCCTGGGCCTGGCGATCGAATGGTAGATCGTGAATCTACAACGGCATTAATCAAAGATAATCAAGTTTGTGTGGTGTCACCACTGGAGCCGCAGGACCGGATCACTGCTATTCAAATCAATAGTGATAATAGCGGCTCTCTTCACAAGATTTTCGATGACAAGCCTGTTTATATACCGAAGGGTGAGTGTCTTCCTGTGTTCGGATTTAAGTTTACGCCTGGAGAGCGGTATAACTTCGCGTATGACGTCCAATCTGATAAATCAGAGTCACATCTAGTCACTGCTGAATTTTCTTATCCCAACGAATAAGGGGGCATTCTGCCCCAGAATAACCCCACGCTGCGCCACTACACGCTCCTTCGGGTACATGGACATCTGATAAACTTCACTGTCTGCTATATCCTGATGAAGTTGCCTGACGGCTTCACATGTTGTCTTACTGTAAGTATCTCGCATAATCGTGCCATTCATATTTAGAGATACATCAGGTCATCCTTAACCCGACGCATATCCAGAAGGTGATTAATCTGCGAAGTGATTCATCACGCAGGCGAAGCGGGGTGAAAAGTTATCGCCAATAAGAACCGTTTCCTCATTCAGGCGCTTTAACATATACAGCTTGTCGGCATGTTCGTAAGCGTCGAAGAAGAGGTAATCGACAGCGTCCGTTGCATTATCATCGGGGGATTTTTCGCGTCCCTCGGGGGTGAGCATGAAAACGCCGGCAGTATGTCCAAGCGGACGAGCATACCGAAAGAACAATTTTCGGTTTACAGCAAACTCGCCGTCATCGCTTTTGAGCTTTCCTTGCACTGATAATGAAAGGTGCCCGGAGTTGTAGCTGGTAATCAACATGATTCCGTGGAGTTCCTTTTTGGTATTCTGGATGTCGATTATCGACGTGAATTCCGAGGAGCAGGAAAAACTGATTTCTTGTTTTTTAGCATTCCCAGTGATAATCAAATAAGCGATAGCTGCCAGCCCAATAATGACGATTACGACTGACCAGAGTAAAAAAGAGTGATCGCTTTCCTGCTTCATATCATTCCTCATGATGGCGATACTGGCTGATGCAATGGTAATAGCCGAGGTTGAGGCCGCATTCTGCGGCAAACGACCACTCAACCAGGTTATGGTTGCTCGCCCAGGTATTAAGATACAGGTCTTTAGGGTGCGAGCAGTTGGGGCTAATCCCCACGGACTTGAAAATATCCAGCGCTTTCTTTTCGGTTATCGTGTCTGTGAGGGCATTTCCTAATATATGTACACGGCATTGCTCGTAGTCGATGGTTCGCAAGATAGCTGCGTCCGTCATGGCTATATGATTGGGTATCCATGTTAACCACGCTGTGGCCAGTACGGCGATGCAGGTAATTAACGCTGTGATAGCGACAGGCCACCGGTTTGGTTTCTTTCTCCTCGGCGTCGGTGCAACATAGGCAACTCTGGCGGCCGTTTGCGCTTCTTCCTGTAGCTGAATATTGATATTGACGTCGCCCATCCGAAATCCAATACGAGGAATGGTAACGATGAGTTCTGCAGGATGACCTGTCGACGTAATGGCTTTGCGCAAAAATGAAATGTGCTGGTTAAGATTCGCATCCGTCGCTCTGGCGCCATTCTGCTGAAAAACATTCAGCAGAATTTCATCGCGCGAAGATATCTCTTTACCATTTTGCAACAAATAGAGCAGTAATTGTGTGGCCACATTATTCAATGTGGCTATTTCACCAGATGCCACGTCTTTTAGGGTATTTTTAAGTGGTCTGAAAACTAAACCATCACCAATAATTACGGATTTAATTTTGTTTATTGGTATATGAGAAATCACTGATGTCTCCTTTAAAGCAGGATATCTCGCATTCGAGTGGGGGAAGCAACAGCATAACATAATTCATTTATAAAAAGAGGTTGTGCCATAGATCGCTTTATTATCATTTACATAACAATATTTTAATATTCTTTATGTAATCATTCATTCTCCTTCCTTTCTTTCACTATCTTATTGTCAGCACTCACTTTTGGTATCCCTTTCAATTTTTAAAAATATTTTATAAATATATTTTGCCAGTTATCTGTTCTAAATTAAAAAATAGTTGATAGTTAAAAACTCTATAAAAACTATAAATAATAGACATTAACACTGTTGGTTGCGTGTTTTTTGGCTGGTTTTTAGGTAAATGATCGATCTGCAGGCGGGAAAGCAACACGATTTCCTGAGTTTGATTGATTCCGTATTTTGGCATTGTGTCAATTTTTCGTCGACTTAATATAAGCCCCGAAACAGCGTAAACGACTGTGGACGGTATTTCTGATGGAATACCAATGAAGTTCAAAATACGGTGCGGTTCGAGATGGATTGTTTGCAAGGATATGCGTTGCCGCCACCGCGAGATCGGGTTTTCCCGGACAGGAATTGTCTGCGGAAATAGATCGTCGGAATAACCCAAAAACAGATATAAGGTTAAGTAGTAATATGAAAATGAAAAACGTGGCTGTGGCCTGTGCGCTGATGGCGGGAATGACTTTTACTGCATCTTCTGCTTTCGCTGCAAAAAATGTTGAACCGACTAACGGTAAAATCCACTTCACCGGCTCTCTCGTTAATTCCGCATGTGGTCTGGCGCCAGAATCCAGCCCGGTGCAGGTGAATTTTGGCGAGATCCCAACTTCTCAGTTAAAAGACAACCAACGTGCTGGCGTTAAACATGCCAAAATTGTTCTGCAGGGTTGCGATACGACTGTCGCAAAAACCGCTACCGTAACTTATACCCCGGCAACGATTGATGCAGACAACAACGCGCTAGCCGCCTTCACCTCTGGTACCGCCAAGGGCGCAGGCATCGGTATGGTTGACAGCGGCAACCAGGATGTTGAGTGGGGTAAAGCTGCCTCTCAGGTCAACATTACCGATGGCGAAACCGACATTGATTTCGTCGCTTACCTGCAGGCAAACAACGCATCTGCAGCGGTAACTCCGGGTGATTTCGAATCTACCGTTAATTTCCAGATCGATTATCAGTAACGATCTGCAGCGGGCGCATTATCGCGCCTGCTTAACCCTTCCTGCGAATAACTGAAAGGAAATGCGGTTATGCCTGGATGGCGTATTTTACTGCTTTTTATCTTCATATCGCCTGCATGGGTTTCGGCTGACACTCTCCGTCTTGTCAGTACGCCCGGAAAAATGCGTATGCGGGGAAATATTATTGAGGCTGCTTGTTATGTCGATCCGCGCGACCGGTCGCTACTGGTTGAATTCGATGATCTCTCAGCCAGAGATATTTCCGGTAAACCTGAAAAAGTATCTGCGCATAATTTCAGCATTCATTTGCTGGGATGCTCACTAGGGGATTCTCAACACCCCGGTAATGTGTTTCAACGCGCCAATATTACTTTTTCCGGTGCCCCCGATAGGGACAATCCAGATTATCTAAGCGTGCAATCGGAAACTGAAAATTTAGCGATAGAAATATACGACAGCAAAGGACAGCAAATTCATCTGGGCGAACCATCACCGGACTATGTACTTAACCCAGGAAAAAATACGCTTAAATTTACGGCTTATTTGATCTCCCGCGACGGAAGAATGACATCTGGCGAATTTACTGCGGTCACGCATTTTGTTGTGAATTATCTCTGAGCTGCACTGCAATTCGGGTATCTGAAGGTTGCGAACAAAAATGATCACGCTGAAAACAGATAAAAAACGTCTGGCGCTATTTATTGCTCTGGTCTGCGCCGCTTCATGGGCTGAAGCGGATGAGGCCATTGAATTTAATACCGACGTACTGGATGCCAGCGACAGGCATAATGTCGATTTACAGCGTTTTTCCGAAGGCAACTTTGTGGCTCCCGGAGAATATCTGCTGGATGTTCGTATTAACAGCCAGGAGATTCCTCAACAGTCAATCCGTTATATCGCCGATCCTGCCAACTCACATAAATCTATGGCGTGTCTGACGGCGCAACAACTCGAGTTACTGGCGCTCAAAGAAGAGGCGTTGACCCATATTCATCCCATTAGCGCAACCTGCTATGACATATCCCGCCTGCCGGGTGTGGCGCTGAATAATAGCGCAGGCGTACTGGACATTACCGTGCCTCAGGCATGGATGAAATATACCGACCCAGACTGGACGCCGCCTGAGCGCTGGGATAACGGCGTCGCCGGGCTGATTTTTGACTACAGCATCTCAGGACAGGCCACGCATTACGAACAGGGTGGCGATCATTATCGCTCTCTGTCCGGCTATGGGCAGACTGGTTTTAACCTCGGCGCATGGCGTTTTCGTGGCCAGTATCAGGCCAATTACGCTTCAGATGATAATCATGGGCGTATCGACTGGGATCAGATCTATGCTTATCGCCCGTTACCGATGCAGGCTGCAAAACTGACGGTCGGCGAAATCTATTTGAATTCTCAGGTTTTTGATTCGGTGCGCTTCACCGGGGTCAACCTCGCCAGCGATGAGCGTATGCTGCCGCCAAATTTGCAGGGCTACGCGCCTGAAGTGCACGGCATCGCCCGCAGTAATGCGAAGGTCACCGTCAGTCAGCAGGGGCGTGTTATCTATCAAACCACCGTCCCTGCGGGGCCGTTTAATATTCAGGATCTGCACGGTTCGGTACGCGGTACGTTGGATGTGCGCGTCGAAGAGCAGGATGGCAGCGTACAAACTTTCCAGGTCAATACGGCTGATATCCCTTATCTGACGCGTCCGGGTTATGTTCGCTACAACGCCGCGGTTGGTAAGCCGTCGCGTTATAACCACGACGTTCAGGGCCCTGCGTTTTATAGCGGCGATTTTTCCTGGGGGGTGAGCAATGCATGGTCACTGTACGGCGGCGCGTTGCTCACCGGCGAGCGCTACAACGCCTGGTCGATGGGGATAGGACGGGATTTAAACTGGCTGGGAGCGCTGTCGGCCGATGCGACGCAATCCGTGAGTCGGGTGAAGCATCAGGCTGAACAAAAAGGCATGTCCTTTAAGCTCAGCTACGCCAAAACCTTTGATGAGTACAACAGCGCGATTACCTTTGCCGGATACCGCTTTTCACAGCGAACCTTTCGCACCTTCTCGCAGTTTCTCGACGAGCAGTATGAAAGTAACAACAGCGCCGGCAACGAAAAAGAGATGTACACCGTTACCGGCAACAAAACCTTTTTTGCTGACGATCCGCATTTAGCGACCACGTTATACCTCACCTATACCCACCAGAACTATTGGGATCGCGGTTCCCAGGATCGTTACGGATTATCGATGGGACACAGTTTTTCCTTCGCGGGAATCCAGGGGATCAGCACCAACCTCGCGGCTTATCGCTCTGAGTATCAGGGCAAACGGGACGACAGTCTTTCGCTTTCAATTTCAGTGCCATGGGGCGATGGCCGCTCTATGGATTATGAATTACAGAACAGCGGTAACCAGACCAGTCAAATGGTTTCGTATTCCGATAACCGCGATCGTAACAATCCGTGGCGTTTGCGCGCAGGGGTTTCCGGTGAAGGGCATACGGCATTTGATGGCTATTACCAGCATCGCAGCATGATGGCGGAACTGGAATCTAACGTCAGCTGGCAGCAATCACGCTATTTCTCCGTTGGCGGCACGGTACGCGGCGGCTTTACGGCGACGCGTCACGGCGCGGCGCTACATAACAGTCAGGCGTCAATGAATACCGCCAGAGTGATGGTTGATACCGATGGCGTTGCCAATGTGCCGCTTAACGGTGAACAGGCGCATTCAAATCGTTTCGGTATTGCTGTTGTACCGGACGTCGTCAGTTATCACAGCTTTGATACCCGTATCGATGTGGACGCCATGGACGAGGACATTTCCGCGACCAAAGCGATCGTGACTAACACCCTGACGGAAGGCGCTATTGGCTACCAGCGCTTTGCCGTCGCGCAGGGGCAAAAAATGATGGCGCTGCTGCGCCTGAAGGATGGCTCGGTGCCGCCGTTTGGCGCCGAAGTGTTTAACGCCAACGGCGTCAGCGTCGCCATGGTGATGGAAAACGGCATGGCCTGGATTGCGGGGGTGAATCCGTCCGAGCGTCTTTCCGTTGCCTGGGCTGGCCGTGCGCAGTGTCACTTACAGGTGCCACAACAAATCAACCCGGAAGGTAACGTGCTGTTGCCTTGTGAATAAGTTCAATAACCTGAATGAATTTTGTCATGAATAATCAATCTCTTAAATTCGCGCGCCGTTGGCTTAAACCCGTCGCCTGTGGCCTGTTTTTTATTGCCCAGATCAATGCTTCGTGGGCGGGTATTGCGCTCGACCGTACACGCATGATTATCACCGGTGATGCTCGCTCGGTCAGTGCGAACTTAACCAACACCAGCCCGAGCATTCCATTTCTGGCTCAGTCGTGGGTAGAGGACGCCCACGGAACAAAAATTACCTCGCCATTAATGGTCTTACCGCCGCTGCAACGGATTAACGGTGGGCAGAAGGGAATCGCCCGCGTGACGAAAACCAGCGGAGTTAACGCGTTGCCACAGGATCGCGAGAGTCTGTTCTACCTGAACGTGCGTGAAATTCCGCCAAAACCGGATAAGCCGAACGTGCTGCAGCTGGCGATGCAGTCGCGGATCAAATTGTTCTATCGGCCGACAGCTATCGTGCCGGAAACGCCGGGGGCGGTGTGGCAAAACCAACTGATCTTTCACAAGCAGGGTCAGCGCTGGACCGTGGATAACCCAACGCCATACTTCGTCACCTTAATCGGCTTGAGCCGCAAACCTGAAGCCCAGGGCGGCGGCAGACTGACTGATTTCCCGGGGATTATGATCCCGCCAAAATCCTCTCTCGATTTCAAGGTTTCGGACGCCAGCGTCAGCCAGTTCAGCATGATGTACGTGAACGATTTTGGCGGTCACCCTGAATTGAAATTCAGCTGCACAGGCAATGTGTGTAAAGCATTGCCGATGGAGCTACAGCCCCGGTAAAGGACTCGTAAATGAAAAAGATGCTTTGCGCTCTGCTGATGGCAGGCATGGCCTGCTCGGTTCAGGCCACAAGCGGCCGCCATGATATGAGCAACGTTTCCGGCGAGTATGGCAACGTCCGCTTTCACGGTCGGGTATTCGTTTCGCCGTGCGTGCTGGATATGGCTTCACGCGATCAGACCATCGATCTCGGTGATATTTCCGCCAGCCGCTTTCGCCAGAGCGGCGATCGCAGCGATCCGGTATTGGTGACGCTGCACCTGAATGGCTGCTTAAAAGGCTCCGGGCACACGTTAAAGGACTTCCCTGGGCAGACCAGCGAGCTCCCTGAGCTGTCGCACAGTACGGTGGAGCGTGGCGTTTCGATGACACTGAGGGCCGAAAGTGCGCCGGAAAACAGCGATCTTGGGCGGATTCGCGGCGATGTGCGCGGCGCGGGCATTCGGCTACTGACTGAACGCAACCAGTTGATCCACCTGAATCAACCGCAACGCATGTGGATCCTCAAGCCGGGCGATAACGCGATTCACTTTCTTGCCGCGCTGGAATCTTTTGGGCAGGAGGTGACCGCTGGCGAATTTAACGGTCTGGTCAGACTTAAGCTGGAGTATCTATGAGCGTATTGCACAAAGCGCTGCTGTGGGTCGTCCTGGCTGGCTGTCCGCTGGCCGGGCAGGCATTTACTCTCGGTGAGGGAGAACCTCAGGGCGGATCGCCGCATCAGTACGATATTGAACTGAACTCACTGGATGTCAGCAAAAACCACGAGGGCGGCAGAACGGATCCGTTCACCTGGAATTTGGGGAGTTGGTATGTCGTGGACTTTCATTGTGAGCAGGCCGACATCTCGCGACAGCCGATTTACTACACCACCACGACCACCATGCCGCCTTCTAATCAGGGAGCGAACCGTTTTCGTCTGAATGAGTACCTGGATGTGGAAGTCCAGGTATGGGTCGCCGGGCGGTATAACAACTATGTTCAGGCGCCGTTCACCAACTTTTCGAATCGCTACAACGACCACAGCTGCAAAAAGCGCAGGGGCTACGAGCGAGCCACTAACATTGAAAGTGGCTCTAAAGGAAAAGTGACGTTTATTGTCACTAAACCCATTATTAACGGCATCAATATCACTTCTCAGTCGCTGGTGGAGGTTGCTGGACGTCTGGGCAGCGCTGGCCCTACGCCGACAACGCCAATTTCCCGTGTGGTCATTAAATCCGGGCTCATTACGGTGCCGGACAAATGCATCTTTAATCGGGGAGACAAAATCAGCATCGAATTTGGCGATTTGCCAGGCTCCGCCGCCCGGCTCAACGGTACCAACTACAGCAAGTCGATCCCGATACACGTGGTCTGTGAAGGTGGCAGCTTCGATCAGGGCGCGCTGAACATCAATTTAGGTGTACAAACCACCACGGCGTCAGGTACGGCTGGGTTTAACGATCATCTTCTCGGCACGTTGAGTGGCGGACAGAAACGCGACGATCTCGGCATTATGATTAAAGACGCGAGCGGTGGCACCGTCGTGCCCAATCAGTTCTACAACGTGAAGGGTTTTTACCAGAATCAGGGCGACTGGAATCTTACCGCCGCGCCGGTGGCCAAACCGGGCGTGGGAAGCGTCAAAGAAGGTGAGTTTGAAGCCTCTGCCACCGTTGTCGCGCAGTTTCAGTAGGGGGATGCCATGAGATTTACGCTGTTAATCGCCACCAGCGCGCTACTGCTTGGCGGCTTGGCGCAGGCCGACACTAAGCTGGTCGGCGGCGATATGTATTTTCACGGCACCATTCGAGCGCTGGCCTGCAGCCTTGCGCCAGGAGGCGACAAAATCGAGGTCGATTTCGGGCAAATCGCGACCCAGGATCTCTATCTCTCGGGGCGCAGTAAGCCGAAAAAATTCAGCATTGAGTTACGCGACTGCAACCCGGAGGTTTTTCGCGGGATCTCGGTCACTTTCAGCGGAAGTGAAGATGCGGAGCTGGCGGATCATCTGGCGCTGGATAGCAGTGAACAAGGCGCCTCCGGAATCGGCATCGGAATGAGCGAAGAGGATGGTACGGCAATCCGCCTTGATGAAAGCACGTCAGTCAAAGAGATTACTGAAGGCTCGATGACGCTGAACTTTTTGGCATGGGTCGCGGCGGAACCGTCGGCGTTAAAAAATCAGACTCTCGAATACGGCCCCTTCAGCGCCAGCGGGACCTGGACGCTGAACTACCAGTAGCATGATGAACGCATTGCATCGTATTGCGCCGCTGCCGGCGCAGAAAGTATTGCTGGTTGTCAGTCTGTTTTTCTGGGGTGGGGCAATGCATCTCTACTGGCCGAATAACGGCGGTAGCGGTTTGTCGTTGCCGCTAAATATAACGGCATGGATTTATGCCGTTGTGCTGGCAGCTAGCGCATTGATGCTGGTACCTCGTCAACGCTGGCGGATAACTATACCCGCCGCGGGGTTTACGATGGGGGCGCTCATTCTGACGTTGCTTTGTCTGTTGACGCCTGAGGTTTGGCGGTCCGAGGCGCTGCTGGTCGCGGGGGCGTTGCTGGGAGGCGTGCTTGTCTATTTGGCGACGTTGCAAATTCCGCTTACGACAAACACGCTGACAGTACTGCTGGCTCTGCTCTGGGGCGCGTGTGTCCTCGAATGTCTGGCGTTTACCTATCAATACTGGCATTGGCCGGGGGTGAATTACTGGGAGTTTGCCTGGCGGCGCGGTACACGCCCCTACGGTATTTTTCAGCAGGTTAATCTGATGGCCAGCTTCACGGCGTGTGGCGTGCTGCTGTCAGCATTGCTTTTTTTACGGCTACGTGGCGGATATCGAATTATCATCGCGATTGCTCTGGTGATAATGGGATTTGTACTGCATGAGTCTCAGTCGCAAACCGGTTACCTGTCTGTGGCGGTAGGCGAGGTCTTGCTGCTGGCGGTTTTTCCTGCGCAGCGCCGTACACTGCTGTTACTCCTGCTGCCGCTGGCGATAGGCATGATTGCGGGCGCTCTTGCTCGCCATTTCTTGTCGGTGGTGACGATTAATCACCTGACGACCTCCCAGGTGCGCTGGACGGTGTTGAAAGCATCGCTGGCATTATTTGCCGAACGTCCGTGGACCGGATGGGGCGTGGGCAGTTTCGCCGCCGTGTTTCTTGAACGCGCGGGGCCGTTGGGGCTGAGCAGCATCTCGCATCCGCATAACGAACTGGCGCTGTGGCTGGTGGAGGGCGGTCTGATTGGACTGCTGGGGGCGCTTTGTTTTATGGCGAGTGGTTTATGGCTCTGGCTGTACGGCAATCGCTGGCATCGCGCCTGCCTGGTGGCGGCGCTACCCGTGGTTATCCATATGTTGACGGAATACCCCGTCAGGCAGTCAACGCCACATTGGCTACTGCTGATTTTGTTGCTTCGTTGCGCAGACTGCCGGCGAAAAGGGGCCCGGCTGCCGCTCACCCTGGCGTCGCTGTTGCGCCCTGTGGCATTGATCGCGGTTGCTGTCATCACTCCATTGTTGTTTCTCACGCTGCATACGCAACAGCAACTGACGCTGGCGGAGCGACAATCAACACAGTGGCGTCTGGCCGAATCTCTCCCTGTGGGAGGCTGGCTGCTTGCCACTCGCTACCGGTTTGATGTCCAGATGGGGTATCTACAACGATATCAACATACCCGTGATGAGCGTTGGCTGGCAGCCGTTCGCCGCTGGGCGCCAGACTATGTGCGTGTTCAACCGGACCCGAATGTCTCCTTCACGCAGATCTTGCTGGCGTTACAGCAGCGAGACCTGGCCGAGGCGCATCGTCTGGCGACACGCTTTTGTCTGGTATACCCGAATGATAGGCGTATTCCATGGCTGCAGGATGCGCGACGTCCTTTTAATCAAATAATGGAGTGAGATAAACATATCCTCTTATCGGCCTGCGTTCATCACTGAGACAGAACGACCTGCGCGAGCCGATCGGTGATGTTATCAAGCGTGCAAATCTTAATACGATGGTCCCGTGAATCAGAGAGGATAACCGTTTCTCCGTCGCCTTCGATTTCAAGAATAAATCTCGCCCCCAGGCGTCTGGAATTTTTATAGCGGGTGCTGATTCGTTGGGGGGAGCAGTCGTTGATGATGCTTAAATAGGGAAATTGCTGACGCAGGCTACGCCCGAGCAGCATTGCCTTAGCAGCCACGCGAGGCTGGCCTGCAATAATCACAATGTCGGTTGGCGGATGCGCTCTGGCGGGTTGGGGACGATAACCGAGCAGAGTGACAATCGGCTCCATCATGAATGCAAAACCGCAGGCGGAAACCGGTTTTTCAGCAATACGGCTGGCGCAGGCGTCGTATCGGCCGCCACGGCTGATGATTAACTCGCGCTCCATGGCAATGCTGCGCCATTCAAAGACCAACTGACAATAGTCATTGGCGGGAAACAGCGCAGGATCGTATTGCCAGGCAATACCGGCTTGGGTCAGGGCGTGCTGAAGGCGCTGGAATCGATGACGGGAGTCAACGGTAATAAAATCCGCCAGGCAGGGCGCCGCAGGAGCAAGACGCTGAAGAAGGATATCCTCATGATGGATCAACCACTCCGGATGTTTCTCCAGCCAGTGCTGCTGCTCCGGGTTCAGCAAACGCGAGATGGGCTGATAGTATTCGCGCAACGCCCGGCGGAAAGCCGCCAGCGAGGCCTCGTCACCCAGCATATTAATATGCAGTTCCGCCATTTCACCGAGGCCAATACGCCTGAAGAAAACCGCCTGCATAACCAGATGCTCAAGTTCGATATCAACCCCCGGCATGCCGAAGGCTTCGACGCCAATTTGATGATTTTGCCGGATATCTCCATCCAGGGAGCGTTGACGGAACATGGCGCCCGAATACCAAATCCGGCTCATTACTGCGGTATGAGGGTTATCGGCCATCAGGCGCAGACATCCGGTTGTCCCATCGCCACGTAATTTTCCCTTGTCGGCCATCACCGGGCCGCCTGGGGCGAATAGCGATGTATGTTCAAGTAAGGGTAACCTGATTTGTTGATAGCCATGCTGGCGCAGAAACTGTTCAGCCTGAAGTTCCAGCCAGGTCCACTGTTCTGATGGAGAGGATTCATATTTACGCGGGCGGCCGCAATGTCGTGCCCGCAGCGGCCTTTCCATCTGGGCTTCAAGTTGCTGGCTCAATGCTGGCGAGGCGAGCAGGCAATTTTGCGCCAACGCATGGCGAATCCTGGTCACCAGCGCCCGATTTACCGGTTGCCGGCAGAATTCCTGGAAGTGGGCCTGTCGCTGTTGCTCATTCTCACCGAGCTTGAGCCAGACAGGATGGGGGACTATCAAACCTGAAGGCAGATTACCGTGACTATGGCACCCCGGGCTCCCGTCCTCGTCACATTCAATAAAGCGCTTCACGGCCAGGAAATAGATTTCAGGTTCCAGGGGGCTGCATAAGTAGCGGCTGTCCCACAATGCGCCATGACGTTGGTAACGACGATTGTAATAAGGCACATAGCTGCGTCCGATATGCTGAATAAAACGGCTCAGCGCCTGTTTATCCGGAGCGCTGACCAGCAGCAGGATACGTGGGACGGCAAGTGACCAACTATGAATAGACACGGCGTAACGTTGCGCCGCGTCTTGCATACACCGTTCGAAGGCAGAGTAATCCTCCTCGTGGCGGAATAACTCCTCGCCATTATGCCCGCGAAGCTGCGCCAGATGCGGCATCCCCGGAATAAATAATCTGTTTTTTCTCGGCATGTCCACGGTTCTCTGCTTAAGGATCTCGCTGTGTGTCAGGGTGAAATGCTGAAGGCGGGATTAGCGCCGGGACGAGTACCGTCCTGCCGCACGGTACCCAATCTGGACGTGTTTACTGGCAGTGCTGTTGCAGCCAGTCAATGAGCGCTTTCTCTTCGAGCGTCATTTGACGGGAGCTGGCGAGGTCCCACAGCCGTATCTCATTGTCGGTATTCAGCGTGATTATCGCGCGACACTGACTTTGCAGGGCGGTCTGATGCTGGCGTTTAAGTTTGTTGCCGCTGCAATCCACCATCACGCTTAACTTTTCAATACGTTGGCGCAGTAGCTCCGCCAGCATCTGGGCCCGCAGGCCATCATCCTGACATTCACTGGTAATGATCACGTCAGGGTGAAAATGCCACAACGGATTATCTTTCTGGCTGACGGTCTGAATGAGTAACAGCAGGCGTTCGATACCGATGGCAAAACCGCAGGCTGGCAACGCCTTCGGATTGAATAACTCCGCCAGGCCGTCGTAACGGCCACCACCACAGACAGTACCCTGTGAGCCCAGTTCATCAGTCACCCACTCAAACACGGTGCGGGTGTAGTAATCCAGCCCGCGCACCAGACGCGGATTGATGGTATAGGGGATGTCGGCCTTATCGAGCAGTTCGCAGAGCAGCGAAAAATGGTGACGGGAGTCTTCGGACAGGTAATCCAGCAATCGCGGCGCCTGTTCCAGCATAGGTTGCATGGTCGGATTTTTGCTGTCGAGGATGCGTAATGGGTTGGTTTCCAGCCGTTTGAGGCTATCTTCATCCAGTTGCTCACGATGAGCATTAAACCAGTCAACAAGGGCGGCTTTATGGGCCCGCCGTTCATCCGGCGTGCCCAGAGAATTAATTTCCAGCCTGACATGCGGGGTCAGGCCCAGCTCCTGGAACAAATCACGGACCATAAAAATCATTTCAGCATCGACGTCCGGCCCGGCCATGCCGAAGGCTTCAGCACCGAACTGCGTGAACTGACGCAGCCGTCCCTTCTGCGGGCGTTCATAGCGAAACATCGGGCCCTGATACCACAGGCGCTGGGTTTTGTTGTAACACAGA
>ENA-OQNO01000550-OQNO01000550.1-human-gut-metagenome-genome-assembly--contig:-NODE-550-length-34294-cov-4.400386_pt1 | contig 34294 bp, 26 predicted proteins | sample MGYA00242629_ERZ504880 | MGnify/ENA primary metagenome ERZ504880 (study PRJEB26092, sample SAMD00036377) | human gut metagenome | host: Homo sapiens | study: EMG produced TPA metagenomics assembly of... | reverse complement strand
GCACGTGGTCCTCGGTGCGCTCGGCGATGTCGAGCTCGGCGGCGAATCCCTGGAAGCCGTTGCCCTCGAGCACGGCGCGCAGCTCCTCTTCGTTCAGCGGAGCCTCGAACTCCATCTCGGTGGCGATATGGGTCAGGTTGCTCGTGATCTTCATAAACCACACCTTCCTTTCCGGTTATGGGTTACCGCTTGATAGCGGAAAGGCATGCACCCGGAAATCGGGTGCATGCCGCCAAACCTACTGCAGGTGCTCCTTGGCTTCTTCCTCGTCCAAGCGAGCGGCAAGATTCTCGCGAATCTCATCCTCTTTCCTCTGCTTGCGAGCGGTGAGCATGCCCTTGATGGAGGGGATAGCGCCGCCGCCGATGATGAGAATACCGCCAAGAATCGTGTTGATGGTCAAGGCTTCGCCGAACACGACCAGGCCCACGAAAATAGCCACGGGAACTTCCCAGTACGCGATGGTGCCGTAGTCAGCAGCCGGCAGGTTGCGGCCAGCCACCAACAGGAAGCCCAGAGCCAGAGGACCGCAGATGACCCAAAGAAGCAGGGCGCCGATCCAGTTGAATGCGGTGAAGTGGATGTTGAGAGCCCAGTTCTCCATGCCGGGGTTTGCACCCAGGGCGTTCAGCACAACGGTGATGGCACCGGCACCGAGCACGGCGAAGATGAAGTTCCACACGCCACGAGCCGTGGTGTCGGCGTCCTTGCGGTAGCCGTTGAAGAACATCGAAGCGCCGTAGAAGAAGCCGGAGGCCAGGCCGAACGCGTCGCCGAGGCCCTTCTGCGGGAACTCGGGCGTGGACGGAACCAGGTTGAAGTCCACGAAGAAGCCGGACTCGTTGAAGCCCATCAGGTTGTTGCCGAACAGCATGCCGACGAACACCGCGCCCAGGCACACCCACTGCAAAGCCGACATGGGCTCCTTGCGAAATATGCGAGCCAGCAGCACGCAGACGACAGGGCCGATGTAGATGAACAGAACGGCGTTCGAGATAGTGGTCAGCAGCGTGGACGTCACGTAGCACGCCAGCGACATGCCGATCATCAAGCCGCCCAGCGCGATTGCCGGGGTCAGCTTGAGCTTCTTGAACGTTTCAACCTTGCCCGTGGCGAACATGATGACGACGAAGAACAGCACACCCATGCTCATGCGGCCCACGGCCATCAAAGCGCCAATGGAGTCACCGGCATTCAGGCCCATCGCTCCGTCGAACATGTCCGTACGAGTTGCCCAGCGGCTGAACAGGGGCACCAAGCCCATGCCCGTCGCCGAGATCAGCATGGCAATGGTGCCAAGGCCAATCTTCATCTCGTAGCCGGTCGAGCCGTCATCGGCCGTTGCGGTCTTGATTTCTTTGTTAGCGTTGTCTGCCATTGGTCCTCCTTAAACCAGTAGCAACAAAATAATCCCCTCTACCCCTCCGCAACTCGTGCCATGCGAGACCGAATTAGGGATGCGACAGCCCTATTCGACCTTATATGGCCGAATCACACATGCGGTAGTTGTAGGTTGGAACCAAAAAGGGGACCTGGACTCTTATTCGGAACCAGATCCCCTTTCTGTTGTACGAGACTACTCTTGCTTCAGCAAGGGTTGGTCAGGTTAAGCGACTAGTCGTTCCACATCTCCGGACGGACCAGGGTCGGGTCGGCGACGCGGTTCGGGAAGTAGTCGAGGCACTCGCCCTCGCGGTAGACGTCCGCCGTGGAGCAGTGCAGGCCGCCGCCGAAGGCGTAGGCGCCGCGCAGGTCGACGGGCACGACGTTCATGCCGAGCTTGTCCATCTCCTCCTGCTGGTAGACCTCGGAGGCCTCCACGATGACCGTCTTGGGGTCGAGGACCAGGCAGTTCATGGACAGCCACACGGAGCTGTAGCAGAACTCGGGCGGCTCGGAGTGGGCCGGCTGGGCGGCGTCGACGATCTGCCAGTCGTTGGCCTCGAAGATCGCGCGCTGCTCCTCGGGGAGCCTACGCTGCGGGTTGTTGATGATCAGGCCGGGACGCAGCGGCACGAAGGTCGCGTCGATGTGGATCGGGTACGGGTCGCCGGGGAAGTTCACGGCGTGCACGCGGTACTCGGGGTAGTAGCGCTGGAACCAGTCCATGGCCGTGCGGTTCGTGGTCAGGCCGTGCTGGATGAACAGGTCCTTGCCCATGCGCATGACGTCTGCGGCGTCCCACATCGGCTCGACTTCCGTCGTGACGAAGTCCTTGTTGGCGGTGCGCACCAGGCGCTCCTCCAGCGAGATCTTCTCGTCGTAGTAGTTGTGCTTGTAGGAGGCGTCGGTCAGGCGGGGACGGGGGGCCTGGGTCCACAGGAAGTCCGGGTCCTCGTCGAAGTACTGCTTCATGAGCGGCCAGTAGGCCAGGTACTCGAAGTAGCGGCAGCGGAAGGAGTTGGCGGAGGCCATGATCTCGTTGCCGATGGTGAGCAGGATGTCGCGGGGCGGCATGCAGGTCATCATGGAGTCGTTGCGGAAGTCGGGCGTGCCGATGGCCTGGTTCCACTGCAACGGCGTCGGGCGGTCGACGACCACGCCGCGCTCCTCGACGGCCTTGACGAGGTTCTCGAGGCAGGCGTTGCCGACCTCGACCGTGCGCAGCGGGCGAAGGCCCCACATGCCGCGCATCTCGGAGTCGACGGGAACCTTCTCGGAGGTCGCGGGCTCCTCGGGCGGGATCATCGAGTTGTCGCAGCGGCCGATGATGACGCGCTTCAACGGATCCCAGTCGTTCCAAGAATTGACTATCTTCGCCATGACAGTCTCCTTTCTCCGGCAGCGCATCCTGCGTTGCCTAAAATGGGTGGCACACTATTGTGTACTGCAGCTCAGCCGGCAAAAGTGCCGCGGCTGCAGGAGAACTTTGGAGACAGATGGTTCATGAAAGCTCCTCGGAATCCTACCGTGGCGTGTTTGCCAGATTTGCCGATGAGCAAGTTATACCATCTTTTTTGTTCACCTGCAACATGAAATTTACGAATAGTTTTAACCATTTTGAAATCATTATTGTTCAACTGCACAATAATTGAGAACACGCCATTTCGGGCCATTATGCAATTTTTGCCCCTATATTGGATATTTCCCGATTATATTCAGAAGCACTCGTATAAAACGTGAAAAAATCGAAGGGGCATGCACAACGATGCGGCTCTAAAATGCCCCTCAAACCGTCCCCGCCTGCACAATATCGAAGCAAAAAAATTATTGCCAGCTTTAAGCGGCGTGCAAGAAAAAACGCGGCGTTGAGCACCTTGCCAAAACGAATCGGTTTTGGGCGCGCGGCTGAGCGCCACGCCGCACGGCGCAGCGCACCGCAAAATCCTCGAACAAGAGCGCGCCCTGCTGCAAGCACCGGGGCGCGCCCTTGCACGCTAGTAGTATCGGTAATAAGCGGCGCAGCTGCCTTCGCTTGAAACCATGCACGGACCCACAGGGTTTTCGGGCGTGCATACCGTGCGAAACAACGGGCACTCGTCAGGCGCCATGATACCGCGCAGCACGTCGCCGCAACGACAGCCCTTCGGGTCCTGCGTGGGCTCCACGAGCGGCTGGAATCGCCTTACCGCGTCGAACCGCGCGAACTGCTCTCGAATGCGGTACCCCGACCCGGGAATCTCCCCCAGCCCGCGCCACGTGGCAGGACAGGTCTCGAACACCTCGTCGATGGCCGCCAGCGCAACGGGGTTGCCCTGAGGCATCACGCCGCGCGCATACGCTATCTCGATGTCAGCGCGGCCCTCGTGAAGCTGGCGCATGATCATGGCGATCCCTTGCAGCACGTCAACGGGCTCGAACCCGGTAATAACCCCCGGAATGCCATACTTCTCAGCCAGGAAGCGGTACGGCTCCACGCCGATGATGGTACTTACGTGGCCAGGAAGGATAAGCGCGTCCACCGAAAGGCGGGGATCGTTGATGATAGCCTCCAGAGCGCCCGGCATGTTTTTGTGCGCGGCGAATACGCTGAAGTTCTTTAGGTCCAGCGCAGCCGCTCGCTTGATGGCCATAGCCACCAAGGGCGTTGTGGTTTCAAAGCCCACTCCCACGAACACGATTTGACGCTCGGGTTGCTGCTGAGCCAATGCAATGGCATCAAGCGGCGAGTACACGATCTGCACGGAACGTCCCGACGCCTGCTCTTTGAGCAGGCTTGACGTTGAGCCAGGCACGCGCGTCATGTCGCCGAAAGTAGCAATGGTGACGTTCGGGACATGCGTGAGCGCGATCACCGTGTCGATATCCTTGTTCGAGGTCACGCACACCGGGCAACCGGGGCCTGATGCCAACCGCACGCTTTCGGGCATGAGATTTCGAATGCCGTTGCGCGCGATAGCCACCGTATGGGTGCCGCACACCTCCATAAGCGTGGCGCCCTGCACAGGCGCCAGCTTGCCTATGGAGTCGATCAAACCGCGCGCCAGTTTCGGATCCTTGAACGCTGCCAGCTCTTGCTCAAGATTGGCCATAACTCCCCCTAGGCAGGAATCTCGTCGCCAGCAAGATCAGGAAACTCCCTGATCAGGTCAATGGTTTCCTGAGCAAAATCGGGATCGACCACCTCGATGGAAAACCCTGCATGCACCAGCACGAAATCGCCGACGGCCGCCTGCGGCGTCAAATCAAGGGATATGTCGCGCGTCACGCCCAAGATGTCGACCGTTGCCAGACGATCGTCTTTGAGCTCGATCACTTTCGCGGGTATTGCCAAGCACATGGTCATGCCTTCTTTCTTGTATATGCGAGCGCTACGCTTGCCCGCCCTCGTCGTTCGAGGCCCATGCTACCACAGCCTGACCGAAGGAAACGCAGCCGTCGTTGGGCGGCAGATCGCGGTTGACGGCAACCGTGAAGCCGGCGGATTCCAAGGACGCCAGCGCATGCTCGGTCAGGTATCGGTTCATGAAAACGCCTCCCGACAAAGCCACGGCACCAATGCCGTACAGACCGCGCACCAGCTCGGCGGCAGCAAGGATGGCCTGCGCGAACGCATCGTGGAAGCGGCGCGCGATAAGCGCAACGGGCACGCCGGCGGCCTTATCGTCAAGCAACGCCTCGAACGTAGGGGCCGCGTCGAACAGGACGACCGACGTGTCCTGCGCCGTGCTGTTCTCGGTTGCCGTATTCTTGATCACCGCGATGGCGTAACGATCGCCCGCATCGGAATCGGATGCCTCGCCGTTCGCATCGCGCGAAGCCGGCGCAGAAAGGGCTCCTTCGAGCAAGATGGCCGGCTCACCCTCGTAGCGCGACTCCGCGCACACCCCCAAAAGAGCGCTCGCTGCATCGAACAAGCGGCCGACCGACGAGGTCATGGGCGTGTTTATCCCTTGCTCGATCATTTGCTCGCACAGGGCGGCCTGCGGCCCCAACGCCTCGATCATGCTTGCGGCCGCCGGATGTTCCAGCAGGTCGAACGCCCAAAGCACACCATAGGCCATGCGAAGCGGATGCTTCACCGCGGCCGCGCCACCCGGCATGGGAACATACGCGAAGTTCGCAAAGCGCTCGAACGCCTGCATGTTGGCCAGCAGGACCTCGCCGCCCCATATAGCCCCGTCAACGCCATAACCCGTGCCATCGAACGCGATGCCGCCCACAGGACCGAACCGCCCGGGCTCGCCGAGCACCGACGCCACGTGCGCATGATGAGGCTGGACCTCGAGAAGCGGCAGATCCCGCGTGCGGCTTTCTTCGTGCGCCCACTTCGACGTCAGGTATTCGGGGTGCAGATCGCAGGCCAAGCGCGTAGGCTGCAATTCGAACAGCTGCTGGTAGCGATCCTTCGCCGCCAGCCAGGCGTCGTAGGTTTCGGCGTTTTCCATGTCGCCGATATGCTGCGACACGAACGCCTCGTCATCGCGCGTCAAGGTGAAGGTGTTCTTCTGCTCCGGGCCGACCGCTAGGATGGACGAGGCCGCACGGGATGCGGAGCCGTCGGCATCGAGATCCTCCGACTGCCGACCGGCAAGCGGGAGCGGCAAGGGGGCGAAGCCGCGGGCCCGGCGTATGAACTGGACGGCATCTCCCGAACTGCCAGCGCCGATGACGCGCACGACCGAATCGTCGTAGCGCGTGCGGATGGCGCGGTCGTGACCCAAAAACGCATCCGCGACCGAAAACAGCTTGTCGTACGCATCCTCGTCATCGGTGACGATAGGCTCGTCGTGAATGTTGCCCGATGTCATGACGAGCAGCGGAATGAGACATTGACCCCGTCCCTTTGTCTCATGTAGCAGCAGGTGCTGGAGGGGGGTGTAGGGCAGCATGACGCCCAGTTCGGAGAGGCCGTCAGCAAGACCGGACGCCAATTGCACGTCGGCGCGCTTGCGCAGCAAGACGATGGGGCGAGACGTCGATTCGAGCACGCCCGCCTCGGCCTCGTCGACCTCGCACAAAGCGCGCACGGATTCGACGCTGTCCGTCATCACCGCGAACGCCTTTCCTTCGCGGTGCTTGCGAGAGCGCAACAGCGCAACCGCGTCCGCGTTGTTGGCGTCGCACACCAAGTGAAACCCGCCCAGACCCTTCACGGCGATGATCTTGCCTGCCAGCAGCAGCTCGACGGCACGCGCGAGAATCGCATCGCTCTGCTCACGCGTCGATCCCCACAGCGTCTCGGTTAACGGAGCGTCGATAACCCCGCCGTCGTGCTCGCGCCAACTAATATGAGGGCCGCATTCGAAGCACGCGTCGGGCTGCGCGTGAAAACGACGATCGAGGGGATCGGCATATTCCGACGAGCAGCGCTCGCACATCGGGAAATCCTTCATGGACGTGCTCTTGCGATCGTAGGGAAGCTTCTCGATGATAGTGAAACGAGGCCCGCAGTTCGTGCAGTTTATAAAGGGATAGCGATAGCGGCGGTCGTTGGGGTTGAACAGCTCGCGCACGCAATCGTCGCACGTCGCAAGGTCGGGCGAGACAAGCGTGGTCCGCTCGACTTCGCCCGCATCGGAAAAGCGAATGTCGAACGACTCGAAATCCTCCAGCGGAACTTCCTTGAGTTCGATCTCGTTCACCTGCGACGCCGCCGGCGGATTCTCCGACAGCTCGACCACAAATTCGTCAAGCAGCTTCGATTCGCCTTCGGCATGGATGAAAACGCCGTCGGTGGCATTCAAAACCCAGCCGTTGATCAGATATTTTTTAGCCAAACGATAGACGAAGGGGCGGAAACCCACCCCTTGTACGATACCTTTGACTTGTATGTTGAGCGCTTCTTTCATGAATACGCCTCCCAAAGATTATCGCGCGTCAAGTTCCTCCAAGATGCTGGTGACCACTTCGGCCAACGCCCGCAAGGTAACGCCCGAGTTGTCGGGCAGATGCAGGTGCACCACGCGGCGGCCCCGATCGGCGAGCGTGAGCAGGTCGCCCGATGCCTGCGCCTTAGCCAACGAGCCCAAGCTCTCGGCTTCCTGGCCCAGAGGAATATCCTTGAGCTCGTCGGCCGAAAGAATCAGGAACACGCCGCAGTTCGGACCGCCCTTGTGAAGCTGACCTGTGGAATGCAAGTAACGAGGTCCCACTTCCAAGCACGATACCACGCCGCGCTTGTCGGCTACACCATGACGAATGGTCTCGAGCGCTTCGCGCCGACCTTCGCCGGTAAACGGCAAAAACGCATTGAGGGCGAAGAAATCGCCCGGCTGGATGCTGCTCAGCAGCGCACGCAAAGCGCCGCGAATGTCGGTGCAGTCTTTGAAGCAAGGCGCCAAGCGCACCTCTGCTTCGCCCATGAGCACGTCCCCGATGAAGTCCTGTACGAAATCGGGCTCAGGCTGGCCGTCCCGCAGAATGTCGAGCACAACCGCCTTGGCCGACGCAACGTCGGGCTGATCGAAGGGGCACACGCGCATCAGGTAGCCGCACATGGCGATGGCGCATTCCCACATCACGAAATGCTCGGCCAGCTCCTCGACGGAGTCGATCCGATAGTTCTGGCGGGGGATGGCGGGATCAATGTAGGACAGGCTCATCTCGAAGTTGCGACGCTCGTCCCATAGGTCGGTTTTAGTCAGGTACGTGATAACGCTGCGGTCGCCCGGATCCTTCTTGAGAAGCAGCGTGTCAACCTCGATGTTCGGCAGGATGCCCTGGCCTTCCTTGCCCAGGCTCTCGGCAACCAGCTGCTCGATCCACAAGCCAAGCACGCGGCCGCGCTTTTGCGTGAGGAACGAGAACTTGTTGCGGCCCTGCAGGTAGTTGTCGTACAAGAACGCCGCAAGCACGATGGCCGGATTGTCGATGGCGTCTTCGCTGCATTGATGCTCGGCTTCAACCGCGTGCCGCATGAACTCCTGGAGATCGATGCCCACAAGCGCTGCGGGAAGCAGGCCGAACACCGACAGCGCCGAGAAGCGCCCGCCCACCGTGGGTTCGCCGGAGAACACCGCAGCCCAACCCTCTTCGCGCGCTTGGCGCTCAAGCTGAGAGCCGGGATCGGTGATGGCAACCAGATGCTGCACCAGCTCTTCCTCGCCAATACGATCCGCCACGGCGTCGCGCACGGCGCGCAGAGCCAGGCGCGGCTCGATGGTGCCGCCGCTTTTCGAGGAGATGATGAACAGCGTGGTATGCGGGTCGGCTTCAGCGAGCATCGCGCGCACGCGCACCGGGGAATCGGAGTCGAGCGTGCGGAACGTGACCGCAGACGAGTCCGGCTTGTTGTACTTGGTAATGGTCATGGGAGCCTGCGTGGAGCCGCCTTGCCCAATGAGCACGACCGTCTCGAGGCCCTGCGCGATGATCGAGTCGGCAAACGACTGGATCTCGGACAGGGGGCAAGGCGGATTGCTTGCAAGATCCGTCCACCCCATATAGTTCTCGGCGCATGCGCGCGCTTCTTCGGAAAAGCCGTACAGAGTAGCATCCTTCGCGTGCAGCCTGCTGGCTACGCACTCCTTCACGAGTATCTTTGCGGAAGGATACAGTTTTTCCATGTCACCGGACAGCATGATACCTTCTTTCACGTAAGTCTTTTCATTCTAGCAAACGCAGGAGGTCAGCGCGTATAAGAGGGGATCTCTTGTGGTGGACTTGTGAACGATCATCTAGTTCTTTTGTATCAATTTTATTGATTTTTATTTTTAATTAATATAAAGTATCGTTTAAGAAACGGGCGTTACGCCCGTTCAAAACAAGAGGGAGGAAGCACCATGTCCGAGATCACCAGACGAGATCTTTTGAAGGGCGCCGCTGTGGGAGCAGCATCGGTTTCGACGTTGGGACTGCTTGCGGCATGCGCCAACGAAAGCCAGCCCGCCAGCACGGATCAGCCCGCCGCCTCGACCGATTCAGCAGCCGAGCAGTACGTAGCCGAGGTACTGGACCCCGCCTCGATCCCCGAGGCAAGCACTGCCAGCAACTTCAACATCGTGCCCGACAGCAAGACCACGGTGGGAACCACCTACGAGAACCTGCTAGCCGCCATCGAGGGCGAAACCGGAGCCACCACAAAATATGAAGCGTATGCCGAAGTTGCTAAAAAAGAGGGCTTCGAGGTGCTGTCGCGCCTGTTCCAGTGCACGGCCGATGCCGAGAAAATTCACATTGATCTGGAATACAACCTTGCCAAAGAGCTGGATTCCAGCACGGAAAAGCCCCAACCTCCCACCGTGGAAGGCCACGAGAGCGACGTCAACCTGATCTCCGGCGCAAACGGCGAGATCTACGAAACCTCCGACATGTACCCTTCGTTCATCAAGAAGGCCCAAGAGGAGGGCAACAACAAGGCCGTGCAGGTGTTCACGCGCGCCAAGCTTGCGGAAGCCTACCATGCCAAGCTGTACATGGACGCTTACACCACCATCGACACGCCCTTCGACGGGAAATACTACCTGTGCCCCATCTGCGGCTACATCCACAAGGGCGAGAACTTCACCGCCTGCCCCATCTGCTTGGCACCGAAGAGCTCGTTCACGGCGTACTAGGCTGCTGCCGAGCGCGCTTGCAGCGGTCGCCTGTTAACAAGTGACAACGTGTGCATGCCGGGCACCCCTGCTGCATCACAGGAAAAAGCGCCTCCGTTCGTTTCATGCGAGCGGGGGCGCTCGCTTATTGCGCCTCACAATATGTTTCGAGTGAACATTTTCAGACGAGTGCGAGAAGGGGTTGTGGCTAAAGATGTTTTGCCCCATGGCAAGGGGCAAGCCGTGTCCCTTGAAACGCTTGCAAAGCTGAACGACAACGAGAGACTCGCTCTTCGGCTCGTTGCTGAGGAGGGTCGAATAACCACGTCGAACCTCGTTGAGAAGGCGGGAGTGTCCAAACCAACGGCATCTCGCGTGCTGAAGAGCTTAGTTGATGAGGGACTGCTGGTCTGGCATGGCAAAAACAGAACCGATCCTTTCCAATACTACGGCCCACCTGCCAAGCTGTAAAGAGCTGTAAAGAGTGTTGGGTTGACCCTGATTTCCCTAAACCCTTCCCACGCCCTGTCCAGGTCGACGGCGCAGGCTTCCACGATGCAGCGGACGACGACGCGAGGCAGCCGGCACAGATGGCAGATCGACGACCATGCGGCGACGATCCACGTGCTGTTGTTCGCAGGAGACGTGTGCTAGCAGCTCAGGACGTGCCAAGGCGCCGCCGTCAATCCACGCGGTTGTCGGCGACGCCTTGTTGAGTATAGCTAAAACACCTGCTCAAACGAGCATCGAGAGCGGCGCTATAGGCCGAGCGCCTTCTTGAGCGCCGAAACGCGGCGACGGGATACGGGAATCTTCTCCTCAACGGCGTTGAGCGTCAGCAGCAGCGTGCCGCCCGACACCGATTCGATCTCTTCCACCATCGACAGGTTCACCAGGTAGCCGCGATGCACGCGGAAGAAGCCATGCCCGTCCAGACGCTTCTCCAACTGGGCCAAGCTGACCGTCGAAAAGTAGCGATCCGTATCGGTCTGCAGGTACGCGTAGTCATCGCGCGCCATGACGAAGCGGATCTTATCGATGCCGATGAGAATCTTCTTGCCGCCCTTTTCAACCGGAATGCGCTCGGACTTCTGGGCCTGCAAATGCAGGGACACATGCTCGCGAACACGCGAGATAGCCTGAGACAGACGCTCGGTCTCAACCGGCTTCACCAGGTAGTCGATCGCGCTGACCTTGAACGCGTCCAACGCATATTCGCTGTACGCGGTCACGAACACGACCGCCGGGGGGAACTTGAGATGCTGCAAGGCCTCCGCCAACTGCAATCCCGTAGCCTCGGGCATGTTGACATCAAGAAACATCACGTCAACGGGATACTCCTTGAGCTTTTCAATGGCCTCGCGCACGCTGGCGGCTTCGGCCACGACCTCGGTCTGCCCAAGCTCGTCCAACAGGAACTTGAGTTCAGAACGTGCGGGGGCCTCGTCGTCGACAATCATGGCTTTCAACACTAATACCTCCTAGATTCCGAACAAATGCTTAAAGATTCCTTCATTATAAGTCATGGTAAGCCTAAACCACGCAAAAGCAGAAATATAGGGGCAACCAATTCAACAAGGGCCGCAATCGGCGGCGAAAGGCCTTTGCGCATGCACGCACCTCGCGATGGGCGGTGGGCAACTGCGAATGCGCAGGGATGCCCTAGCCCTGCGGGCTGTCCGTCAGGTACCGGCGCCGCAAAGCGTCGCGCTGATCGTCCGCCACGCCAAGCGCAACGCGCACGTACTCGTCCAGACTTCCGTACTCCCGATCCACCGCATCGAACGCCGCCTGCAAAAAACGAGGGTCGGCCGAGTTGAGCACTTTAAGGCTTGCATCTAGCTTGTCCGCCAAACCGTACGCGGCCAGCGCGTCCATGATGTCTTGCGAGCGCGCCTCCACGTAACGGTTCGTGGCTTCGTAGTCTTTCACTATAACGTCGCGAGGCACGCCTAAAACGTGGAGCATCAGCATGGTGGCCAAACCGGCGCGATCCTTGCCGATAGTGCAATGCCACAACACCGCCCCCTGATCAGCAGTCAAAACGCCCTGGAAGAACTGGGAGAACCCTCGCTGACTCCGCTCGTCGAGCACCATGCGAGCGTACACGTCCATCATCATGCCGGCCGGGTTCTTCTGAACCGCCCGAAGCGCCTTGAGGGCCGAAAGAACCCCGCCTTCATGCGTCACCCCGAACGTTGCGGCCGAAAGGACCGGCGCGCAGAAAAACCGCACGCCAAGCAGGGCATCCTCGGGATCCGGGTGCTCGCGGCGCTCTTCTTCGGTGCGCAGGTCCACAACCGTGCGCACGTCGAACTCGTCCGCAAGCGTTTCCAAATCGCGCTGGGTGGCGCGGTCGAGAGCACCCGAACGAAGCAGGCGCGCATGCCTGACGAACAATCCGCCGGCCGCGGGGATGCCGCCCAGATCCCGCGTGTTCGGAAGGCCCTCGAACTCGATGCGACCATCGGAGGCGCTTTCGAAGCCCTCGGTGTCCACGATGTCAAGAGCTGGGTAAAAATCATTCGGAACCGTATCGACCATCGACCTTTCTCTCCCCTGCACACTAAAAGAGCCCCGACGCCTTCGAAGCGTCGGGGCGCGAACGACATTGCTACTCCAGATCGAGCTTCATGAGCTTGTCGAGCGTAAGCGCGTAAATCCTGAAAGACTGCTTGAGCAGCTCTTCGCTGACGCCCTCGTCGGGGCCGTGCATCATACCCACCCATGCAGGATCCTTGATCCACGGTTTTTCGGGACCAAAGCTCGCGCCGCTCTTGAACTCGCGCGCATAGGTGCCGCCGCCCATGGTGAACGGCTTGGCGTCCTCTCCGGTCGCCTCGTTGTACGCATTGAGCAGCGCCTGGATGACCGGAGTGTCCGGCTTCACCAAAAACGGCTCCATGAGCAGGGTGTTCTCGAACGAACCGCCAATTTGATCGGTAAGCTGGCGCAAACGAGCGCTTATCTCGTCCGCCGTGATGGACGTGGGGAAACGGCTGTCCAGCGTCTGGACGAAGCAATCGCCCTCCAACTTGATGGTGCCGCCGACCACGGTGAGCGGGCCGAAGTACTCATCCGAGCTCTTGATGCCCACGCCGCTGCCATCGGCGTGGTTCAGAAGCTTTTGATCGAGTTCCAAGAACGCACGCTCGTCCGCACCGCACAACCCGTGCTCCAGCAGATAGTCCACGATAAGGCCGATGGCGTTGATGCCTTCGTCGGGCATCGAGGCGTGGGCCCCCTTGCCCGATGCCTCAAGGCGCGCAAGCCCTTCTCCCGCTTCGCTCACCGTGATGCGATCGGTGCCCGGAAGCTCGTTCGCGTTGGCTTTCACGACCGCATGCGCGATGCCCGGCACCGCGTTCGTGGCCGCGCCGCCCTCGAACTCCACGATAACGCGCGCGCATTCTTCGATAGGCTTGCTCTTGATGGTTCCGTCAAAACCGCCCTTTTCGCCATAGCACACGGGAAATTCGGCATCGGGCGTGAACAAGAACGCCGGATCCTCGTAATGCTTGTGGTAGTACGCCACGTCGGCCATGCCCGATTCTTCGTTCGCGCCGAACAGGAAGCGGACGGTGTAGGGAAACTCCACGCCCTGGTCTTTCCAGAACTTCACCGCATGCAGCGCGACCACGCTGGGCCCCTTGTCGTCCAAAGTGCCGCGGCCGATCAGATAGCCCTCTTTGCGCGTCACAGCATAGGGCTCGAACGTCCAGCCGGGACCGGCGGGCACGACGTCCATGTGGCCGATGATTCCAATTTGGGTCGTGCTCTTGCCGGGGAAATCAGCGAACCCGATATAGCCTTCGGCATCATGGGTTTCGAATCCCATGCCGGCAGCCAGGTCAAGCGCCGCAGCAAGGGCTTTTTTGGGACCAGGGCCGAACGGGGAGCCGTCGGCCTTCTTGTCCAGCTCCTCGAAACTGGGAATGCGCACGAGCGTTTCGATGTCGCCGACCATCGTTTCCCAGTTGTCTTCAAGATACGCGTCGATCTTCTTGATAAGCTCCGCTTGTTCCATAAGGACTCCGCCTCTCTGTCGAGTGCGCACGTTCAAGGCATCGGCTGCTGCAGCCATCCGCCTTGAGGGCAGTTGCCTTCATTATGCGCGTTGGCAAGATGCCGCGCCAGACGGTCATCTATCTGTTAACCGATTTTCGCATGACGGCGTTTCGGCGCACAACTCCAGAACGCTGTTTTTTCTTCTCGACGGCGCGCTTTGCTTCGGGTATACTTTCGTGTTGCGCCCGAGTGGCGGAATGGCAGACGCGGCGGTCTCAAAAACCGTTGTCTAACGACGTGCGAGTTCGACTCTCGCCTCGGGCACCATCTCGCTCATCAAGTATCCCCGCAAAGCCTTGGGCTTCGCGGGGATACTTTCTTTCCGGCTGGCCGCAGCGCGCATGCCGCGGCCTTCGAATCCGGCTAGCGGCGCCTGCGATGGACGAACGCAAGCGCACCGCAGGCGATTGCGACCGCGCCCAAAACCATGATCGACGCGAACGGCGCGGCATCGCCCGTGCGAACGAGCGGCTTCGAATCCCCGGCATCGCTCGTGGGCGGCGCGGACGGCATGGAGGGTGCAGGCGGCATGGGAGGCTGGGGCGTTGGAGCCGCGTCAAGCGCCAGGCGCTTGAACACGGTGGAGCCCGACAGCACGTCCTCGCCCACCACGTAGAGGGCGTTGTCCAGCACCGTGGCGCCGCCGTAGGCCACCTTTCCCACCGAAAGACGCTCCCGAACCGTCTGCCACGACCCCGTCGCCGGGTCGAACACGTACGTGTCGGCGCCCGCGCTGCCCGCATCGCCCGCCCCGACGAGCCCCGCAAGAACAAGCCGCTCGCCCTCGGTCGCGATGCCGTTCACGCCCACGCCGCCCGGAAGCACCGCCGAAGCAACGGCCCCGCTCTGCAAAGGGTCGACGGCATCAGGGAGGCTCGCCTGCGTCCACGCGTCCACGCGCAGCTGCTCGACCGAATTCACCGTTTCGCCGAACCCGACCGCCAAATTGCCCGCCGCCACCGTCAGCGTCCCGTCGAGCACCTGCACGGAGGGCGTCGCGCGCCCGTTCGCCAGAAAAGGCAGGGCGGTCGCTTCGCCCGTTCGCACGTCAACGCGCGCGACGAACGGCGAGCCGGTGCCGCCTGGCAGCACTCCGCCGCACAGCCACAGCGATGATCCGTCGCACGTTGCACTGCTGAACGAAAGATTGGTTTCCTCGTCCCCGCAGCCCGCTAATGAAGAGCAGTCGAGCGGATCGCTCAACGTGCGGGAAGCCGTATCGTATCGATACAGCAGGTACCTGCTCAGGTCGAACAGATAGAGCACGTCATCGTGCGCCGCCATAAGAAACGACAAATCGAACACGCCGTCGAGAGCGTGGTCGATCGACCACGCTCTGCTAGACGGATCGTAGGCCAGCAACGCGTAGAACGCCCCGCCCGCTTGCTCCACGCGCGCTTTGTCGCTGGTCGCGTACACGGTCGCATGCGCGGACGCCACCTGCCACGATGCGCCCTGATCAACGTCCGCCATTCCCAGGCCCTGCAAGTCAGGAGCCGGCAGGCTCTCGTAGCAAGCGGGCGGCGCCTCCTGCCCTGTAAGAAAAAGGCGCCTTCCCGATTCGCCGTCGGCGCGCACCACCTGCACGTAACGCATCTTCGCCTCGAGTTGTTGGGGCAGCTCGACAACGATGCCCTGCGCGCTCCACGAGGCAACGGGAAGCTCTTCGCCGTCGAGAAGCACGCGCCCCGCAACGTCGCCGAACCAGCTTCCCCGAACGATCGCCGAAGAACGCGCGCCCGCATCGGCCCTCGCAGCAGGCTCCAAGGCGTCCACAACGGGATACGGATCGCTTGCCGCCCGCGCCAGATCGAGCCGGCCGTCCGAAGTGCAGGTGCCGGCAAGCGCCTCGGTACGCTCGACACCGCCCAGCACGCGAGCGCGCAGCACCGATGCGTCCTCATGAGGGAACGCCCCGGCCAGCAAAGCGAGCGCGCCCGTCACCACCGGCGTGGCCATCGAAGTTCCGCTCAGGTAGGCATAGGGGATGGTTGAGGTTACCAAGGAGACGTTGTCGATATTAAACTGCAGGTCAAGACCATCATCGAACGGCACAAGATTGCGAGTGACCTTGATGGAAAGGTTCTGCCAATCCACCGATCCCCGCAGATCGTCGGGTATGGCCGCAACCACCGTCGACCACGAACCGTAGGTGGTGGCCGGACTCTTGCCCGGCTCGCCCGATGACAGCCCTATCCACGGGTTGTTCGGATCGGTCGACGAGAGGAACAGGTGCAGAGTGCGGCCGTAGCCCGATGCGACGGAATCCGTCAGCTTCACATCGAAGCCCAGAAATCGCACGTCATCGGGCGACATGCCCGCCTGTTCGATCGCCGTCGCCGCATCAGTGGGAGCCGAAACCAGGCTTGCCTCCTGGCCCTCCTTCGCCGCATGCACGCCCCATTGCAGGCTGTGCCCCGATGCAGCGGATCCGGCCCAGTCCCCGTCGGTGCGCGCAACCGATGCCGGGGCATCCCCGGCTGTGGCGAACGCAAAAAGGCCGGCAGGTTGCTCGAAATCATCCTGCAAGGCGACAAGGCTGGCGTTCTCGAGATCGACCATCCCCCACGATGCCGGCACGGTTGACAAAATGGCGTTACCGGGCGCCGCAAGGTCAGTTGTTGCCGCTCCGTAACAGGAAAAGTCTGCCAGCGCACCCGTGCGGTCAACGGCGTTCACGGCAATGATCCCTTCCGAAGGACCGTTGGGAGGAAAGTTGGGAGACAGGTCGTTGTCCAGGGAGTCGTTTCCCGATGCGCACACGGACACGACGTTGGCGCTGCGATACGCATCGTCCATCACGCTGTTCAAAATGCCGGAGACTCCCATTCCGCCCCAAGAATTGTTCGCAGCCACAACCGGTACGCCGGCCAACGCCGCTCGCTTCAGGTAATCGTAAGCCCCCACCCCGGACGAAACGTGCATCCGACCTGCCTTATCGGCGATGCACAGCGCCATGATCCGAACGTTGGGCGCCACCCCGGAGCCTCCCTCGGCGTTGTTGTTCGCGGCGGCGATAGTGCCCGCCACGTGCGTGCCGTGCTCATCCACGGCCATGGGATCGTCGGTGTCGTCGTCGAAATTGTAGCCGACGCTTCCTACGGCGCCGGGCAGCCCCAGATTTCCGGGGTTCCTCCACATGACGCCTTGAAGATCGGGGTGCGTGTAATCCACCCCGGAGTCGATCACGGCCACCACGACGCTTTTCAGTCCAGCCGATGCCTGGGGGATGCCCAGCTCCTGCCACAGTTCGCGCGCATTCGAGCCGCCCGCCGCCTCGGCGGTTGAGGACAGCTGCCATTGCTTGTCGAGCAGCGGGTCGTTCGTGGCGGCTTCAGCGGGAACGGCCACGCGCGCCGCGGCGGCGGCGGCGGAAGCATCCTGCTCCGGTTCCAGCCCGACGGAGGGCTTTGCCTCGGGATCGCCGATCGTGCGCACGTAATCGGGCTCGGCAGCCACCACGCCGGGGGCGCCCGCCAGCTGGCGCAGAAGCTCTTCGGTGGTCATCGTGCTCGACTCGATCAGCAGTACCCGGTCGGCTACGGAATTATTACCCGCCAACGAACGCGCGGCGGAGTCGGAGGCGTTGGGGGCGTACGTGAACAGCGGTTCCATCGACCATGCAGCCGTGTCGTTCGAGAAGGGGGCGATGGGAGCGAACTCGTCCGTCACGCGCGCGAGCACCCGCCCCGGCGCGTAGTCGCCCGCCTGCAGCAGGCTGTCGATCGACCGCGCTTCGTCGCCAACGCCCACCACCGGATCGTCGCGCTGCGGAGGAAGGGGCTCGGCGAACGCGGGGACGGCCGCGAACGCGAGCGTCACAGCCAAAACGAGTGAAAAAAGTCGTCTCATGGTTTCTCATTCCTCTGCGAACGGCATCGACCGACGATGCCATAGTAGCAAGAGAAACGAATGCCGGTAAGGGAATGTGCGCAAATGGCCGAAAGCTGCTTCGCGCGGGGCACGGCGCGCGCGGGAAGCGCCGCGAACAGGCGCATCCCCTTGGGTCAGGGGATGCGCCCTCGTGCTAAGCGCGCGCCTCGCCGCCGATCTTTCGAGCCGGAACCTGTTGGCCGGTGGCGGCCATGCGCTCCTCGTGCGTCATCGCAGCCAGCTGGTGCACGTGCGCAGCGTCCACGCCGAGCGCCTCGGCCAGGCGATCGCCGTACTCGGGATCGGCCTTGTAGCAGTGGGCGGCATGGCGCAGGCGGATGTTCTCGGTCACGCCCTGCATGTTCGCGGCCGTGTTCGCGATAAGCGCCGTACGCTGCGCCTCGTCCATCAGGCGATACAGATCTCCCGGCTGATAGAAGGTGTCGTCGGTCGGATCATCGGCGGGATCCCATGCGTCCATCGGCCCGAACAGGTCCAGCGGCGGCTCGGCCGCATCCGCCTGCTGCTGCCACTGGCCGTAGCTGTTGGGCTCGTAGCCAATGGTTCCGCCGAAGTTGCCGTCCGTGCGCATGGCGCCGTCGCGATGGAACTCGGCGTACGGGCAGCGCGGCTTGTTCACCGGGATGTGATTGTGGTTGACGCCCAGGCGATAGCGCTGCGCATCGCCGTAGGCGAACAGGCGGCCCTGCAGCAGCTTGTCAGGCGACAGGCCGATGCCCGGCACCAAATGCGTCGGCGCGAACGCAGCCTGCTCCACCTCGGCAAAATAGTTCTGCGGGTTGCGGTTCAGCTCGAGCGTGCCCACCTCGATAAGCGGGAACTCCTTCTGACTCCACGTCTTCGTGATGTCGAAGGGGTTCTCCTTGTAGTCCTTCGCCGTAGCCTCGTCCATGATCTGGACGCAGAAGCGCCAGCTGGGGAACTCGCCGCGCTCGATGGCGTTGAACAGATCGCGCTGGTGGCTCTCGCGATCCCCCGCGATGATCTGACCGGCTTCGGCATCGGTCAGATTCTTGATGCCCTGGTTGGTTTTGAGGTGAAACTTCACCCACACGCGTTTGTTCTGCTCGTTGATCAGGCTGAACGTATGGCTGCCAAAGCCGTGCATGTGACGATAGCTGGCCGGTATACCGCGATCGGACATGACGATGGTCACCTGATGCAACGCCTCGGGCAAGCTGGACCAGAAATCCCAATTGCTTTGCGCGGAGTGCATGTTGGTGCGCGGATCGCGCTTCACCACATGGTTGAGATCGATGAACTTTTTGGGGTCGCGCAGGAAGAACACCGGGGTGTTGTTGCCCACCAGATCCCAGTTGCCATCGGGCGTGTAGAACTTCATGGCAAAGCCGCGGATGTCGCGTTCGGCGTCGGCCGCGCCGCGCTCGCCGGCCACCGTGGAGAAGCGCACGAACACTTCGGTTTCAGCGCCGGGCTGAAGCACCTTGGCCTTCGTGTAGCGCGAGATGTCGCCGGTCACCTTGAACGTGCCGTACGCGCCCGATCCCTTCGCGTGCATGCGACGCTCGGGAATAACCTCGCGATCGAAGTGCGCCAGCTTCTCGATCATCCAGTTGTCCTGGAGCATCATGGGGCCGCGCTCGCCTGCCGTGAGCGTATGGTTGTTGTCGGCAACGGGGTTGCCGACCTCGTTGGTAAGCCTGGTGGTATCGAACTGATCGGTCATGGGAGGGCTCCTTCTTGCGGTAGGGAATCGCCTTGTCTGCTGCGGCGATCATACCAAGAGGGACCCCTCCTTGGAACATTATTGATACTTATTCTTATTTACTACACAGTATTGTTTATTTGGGCACGCCTGCTCGTTACTTCGCTGCAGACGGATCTCCGCACACGCCTACGAACAAGACGACTCCTTGCTTCGAGCGGATCTCGTACAAAAACGGGCGGTTCAAGTTGAAGTCAAGCTCTCCCACCAACGCCGGATCAGGAAGAGCCGACATCTCCATGATGTCCACCTTCGTGTAAGCGCTCGCCTCCACCCCGTTCTCATCCAAGCCGATATGGCTTTCCTGCTTCACGCTGGATACGAACGCAGGAGTATCCGTCAGGTTAGAGAAATCGGCTCGATCGCTGAAAGCCGTGCGCACGCCCAGCTTCTCGAGCGAGGGGATCAGGTCGTAAGAGCTGTCGAAAGCAAACTTCGGCACGCGATACGTCACGAACGCCTCGCCCGTTGATTCGGCGGTAAACGCCTCTTTGAGCGCAGCCGAATCGCCAAGCAGGGCGGGCGCGCTCGAACCCTCGGAAGGAAGCACGAACGTCATCTTGCTGCCGTCTGCAAAATCCAGGCTCGCGCGCGTGTAGGCGTCGGTCACGCGAATCTCCTGCGGCTTGTCCAGGCGTTGGACCATGAAGTCCGCCGCGAGGTCGCCGGACTTCGCAGAGAAGGTGCCCGATTCCGTCGTTTTCTCGTCGAAAGCCTTGGCCCACTCGCTTTTGAAATACACCGTGTTGATGAGCGAGATCAATTGCTGCTCCTGCGTCTTGAATACAGGAGCGATCGTGCCCTGGGTGTTGTCGGCGATCCACTGCCCCATAGCCCGATCCGCTTCAGGGGTTCCGAAGTCGGTCTGGAACAGCGATGCGTAGAACTGATCCCGCATCGCATCGACGAACCCCTGCTTGAACTGCTCGTCCGGACGCATCCATACGGAATTCGCCAACGTTACGTTGGAGTGCTGATCTGCGGCGAACAGACGAAGCAGGTTGCCGCACTGACGGGCAGTCCCAGCGACGTCGGGCGAACCGAGCAAAGCCGCGATTTCATCCTGCGTGCTGCCCGCAGCGCCCGCCTGGGTCATCGCCAGGGCATAATAAAGGCTCACGGGGGAATAATTCTCGTTAGGCTTGGAGTCGTCCGCAAGCACGACCGGCGCGCTGTCATAGGAAAACGCGCTCAATCGATCAAGAAACGACTGGTCGAGCCTATTCTCATCAAGAACAGCATTCTGGGCTTCGTAATCGTCCACCGACGGCTTTTGCGGGAGCGAAGCTTGCAGGACCGTCGCCACGCCATCGTACGAAGCCACAACGTCGCCAGCCGGCTTCGCGCAAGCCGCCAACGTCATCCCCGCCGCCAGGGCCAGCGCCAACGCGCATGCGCCCCTGCGAAGCAGCCTGTCCTTCATCATGCAACCTCCTCGTATGCGAATTTCACACGCGACCTGCCGATGGCCGAGGCGCGTGGATGCCATCCCGCACCGTGCGCCCTTGAAAGGGCGGCGTATCGTCGCTTCGAACCATAACACGATCATGCATCGAACTATGTCGGCGTTCGGCCAAAGAAATGCATCGGAAATTTCAGCTGCCACGACAACTGTTCACCACCATGAAACCCGCCGACAGCATGAGGGCGCTTGTTTTCGCCATGCTGCTTGCATCTTTGGTTTCCTACGCTTTCCGGCACGCCCCCTCCCCTGTCATCCTGATCGCCGTTCTGGTTTTGCTGCTAGCGAACGTGGACCTTTGCCGAAAGGCGAAATGCGAAGCGAACACGATGCCGCAAAACGAGCCTTCCCGCGGATCGGCGTCGCAGCTTGGAACCAGCGCGTCGCGCGCGTAGCCGACCATAGCCTGATATCGACGAGCGTCATGCTCCCGATCGTCCGCGAGTATCACGAAAGCCGGTTGAACCCGTACGTGTTTATGGGAACGTCGGTCGTGCTTATTCGACTGGCATCGATGCTGGGGATCGTGGGCGGCTCGGCCATAGCGGGACTGGACATAAACCCGCCGTTCAAGACCATGCTCGTGTTCTGCATCGCCGTATATCTCCTTTCCCTTGCACTGTTATTCATGCTGCGCATCAGAAAACGCTCCGCCGCAACAACCAGCAGCAACGATACGGAAGGAAGCGCGCCCTCTTCTGCCGAGAACGGCTCGTTTTGCGCGACGGGACAAGAGATTTCCGTTCGCTGCAAGCTAACGGATAGAGAGTCGGAAATACTGCTGCTACTTGCTCGCGGAAGAAGCAGCACGTACATCGGCAAGGCTCTGTACTTGTCCCCCAACACCGTTCGCGGACATATCAAGAACATCTATGCGAAACTGGAAGTGCACTCGAAGCAAGAGATCATCGACCTGTTCACCGATCAGGCGGGGTGAGCCCATCCCCGCACGGACGCAGGCGGAACGGCGGATGCAGAGCGGGTGGTAGTTGCGGGCCGCCTCGCAGCGGCTGCGCTGCGGAAGCGGGCGCGAATCGGGGCCCCTGTGACAATTTCACGAGCGCACGAAGCCGCCAATCGGCTGCATCCCAAAACGCGACCAGACCTTTTGCCGACAAGGCGCTGCCGAAACCTGCATTCGGCAACCCGTTCTCTGTCACGGGTCCCGATTCGCGCCCAAAAAATTCGAACGCTGCCGCAACCTGCCCGCAGAGGGCTCGAAAATGGCAGAGATTCCGAGGTTTGTGGTTTTTGGTTCGCGACGGCGCGCACGAAAAGGGAAGACGAAATCTGCGACCAGGCATTATGCGACCACTTGTTCGCTATAGGTGAAACCCCTCGCGTTCAGGAGCCACAAACCTCCCAATCTCTGCCAAAAAGCGTATGTCCGCTGTTAAACCGCAGCTTTTCCACGTTTAAAATTGTCACAGGTCCCGATTCGCGCCCAGATTTGGGGGGCTCCCCACGAGGTGCGCGGTCCACGCGGGCAAGGCGATGCCGCCGTGCGCCCCACACGCCCCACACGCGATCCGCAACCTGCGCGTCCCGTACGCCAAGAGCGCCATGCCCGGCACACCAAAACGGGCCCCTCGAAAGGGGCCCGTCGGCATACTCTATGCAGTGAAACCTATAGCGAGAAATCCTCGTCGCCGTTGAAGACGTCGAGCGCATCCTCCACGGAGTAGTCAGCCAGCGTGATAGCGCTGATGGCCTTCGTCAAGCGCACAGCCTCCGCCAGCGAGCGCTGGTGGATGTTGCGGCCGGTTGCGTTGCCGCAGGCACCGCCGATATGGATCTGGTCATGCAGCTGGGTCAGGAACGTCTCGGCGTCAACCGTCGAACCGCCCGCGCACACAAGGCCCGTGCGGCCAGCAGCCATGGCGGCGATCTTCAGAGCCTCGGCCGGCGTACGACCGTCCTCGGGCTTCGGCGGGTTTACCTTCACGAAGTCGGCACCCAGGCACAGCGCCACGCCAGCGGCGCCAGCGATGAGGTCCGGATCCTTCTCTGCCGCAACAGCCTTGCCGCGCGGGTAGATCCACAGCACCACCAGCAGGCCGTTTGCATGCGCCTGAGCGATGAGCTCGCCGGCCTCGGCCATCATGGTGGACTCGTACTCGCTGCCCAGATACAGCGTGTAGCCCAGACCCACGATGTTCACCCCAGCCTCGCGCATGGCCAGAACAGCGTCCAAATCGTACAGCTGCGGCGAATAGGGATCGTCCTGCTTGACGCCCACGATGTTGGTCTTGGAGTTCATCTTGACCAGATAGTTGATCTCGGGATAGTCGGCAGCATACTGCGCGATCAGGCCGCGCTGGCCAGCCAGCACGCCGCACACGCCCTGACGACCGATCTCGAAGAGGTGCTCCGGCTGAGCGTCGGCGATGTCGATGCCCTCGCCGTAGAAGTCGGCATTGAGATGCTCGACTTTCTGATCGCACGCGAACAGCATGAGACGACCCGTGCCACGGGTAGCCTTCATGTAGTTCTCAATGTACTCGTCACGGGATTCCGGCATGACGTCAGCCGGAACTCTCACCTGGTCACGAGTGATTTTGGGCATGATTTCCTCCTTATAGGATCCTTATTCGGGAAGGCGGTGCGCGAATTCCTGCGCTTAGGCCTTATCGATACCGCCATTCTAGCGAAAAAGAAAAGCCGCCCGCCCCTATTCATGGAAAAACCCCTGAACATTTGGACGAGCGGCGAAGCAATGCAACCGCGAGCAAACAGCTGGTTGCCGATGCGCTAAAACCACTCCTTCTTATTGAGGACGTAGATCTGCTCAAACTGGGATTGCGATTTCGTCAAGTAAATGATGCCCTCGATGATAGCGATGACCCAGATCACCCAGCACGCAAGCGACAGCGTAAGGATTCCGCCCAAAATAGAAACTCCCAGCATGACGAAACCGGAAGTGTTGTACCCCAGGTAGAACTTGTGAATGCCCAGCCATCCCAAGAAGATGGCCAGCAAACCGGCAGCCACATGATCCTTCGTAGCCACAACAGGCTGCGCGTACGGCTGCTGGTAGTACGGCTGCTGATACCCATAATAGGGCTGCTGCGGCGGCACGGCGCCAGGACCGGCATGCGGCGTCTGGGGCGCGGCGTAACTAGGCTGCTGAGATGTGGAGGGCCCACCATAAGAACCGCTCGCGGGCACCTGCGGTGCGGTTTGCGGCGCGCCGTAAGAAGGCTGCTGTGCGGGAGCCCCGTACGAGGGGACCTGCGCGCTCGAATACGGAACCCACTGGGGGTTCCCAGACGCCGAGGACGCAGGAGGCTCCGGAGCGAACGGGGCGCTCTCCCGCTCGGCCGTCCCTGTCGACTCGGCCGTCTCGGCTTCCTCGATCACCTCGACTTCCTCGGCTAAGACCACGGATTCGCTATCGGCCGAACCGGTCGAAGTATCATCAGGGGCGCAGGCAGAAGCTTCCACTGCAACCACGTCCGCAATCTCGTCCACTTCGGCTCCCTGCTCAACAGGCTCTTCGACGAGCTCCCCGGTGGATTCCCCCACGGCATCCGCCGTTTCCGCGTCGCCCGCTTCGTTCGCTTCGGCAGCCAGCCTCGCTTTTGCCGCCTCGAGTTTTTCCTGGGCCGCCTTCAACTCGGCTTCCGCAGCAGCAACCGCGTCCTCGGCGCTGTTCAAAGGTTTTTTCTTGGTCATAGCGACCTCTTTCGTCCTGCGTTTCAACATCGTTGTTCTTCAACGTCATAGTAGAGCGCGACGTAACGTCGCAGAGGGTTCCGTCATAATATCGTTAACGTCCTCATAGTTTCTTAAGGTATGCGAAGCAGCCCGCGCCGTAGACTCGAAAAGCGCCCGCAGCGCAGCGCAAGAGAACCGCTAGCGATTGCCCTTTGAATGCTTCTCCAGAAAACGCATGATGGGATCGCGCAAAACGATGCCCAGCACGGCGATGACGCCGGCCACCACAAAGATGATGGCGCTCTCCATGAAGCGCCCGTCCACCAGGCCGTCAGCCGCATACGTAGACACGATGATTCCGGGAATGCGCCCTATATTCGAAAGAACGAGAAACGTGCGCATGCGCATATCCGTCAGCGGCACCAAATACGTGAACACGTCTTTCGGCAAACCGGGGATCAGGAACAGGATGAACACCACGATGTTCAATTTGCCGGTCAACTCGAACCTGCGAAACTTATCCAAATACTGCGTGGGCACCATGCTTTGCACGAACGGAGCACCCAGCTTGTGCACAAGCGAGAAAATGAAAGCGCTCGATATGACGCAGCCCGTCAGGATGATCAGCCCGCCAATCCAAGGGCCATACAGCATGCCAGCCGCAATCTGAACAACCTCGCCGGGGATGAACGCTACCACTATCTGAAGGAACTGCAGCCCCAGCAGGATAAGAAACCCGACCGGGCCCGCGCCGCGCACGTCGTTTATAATGCGATCGATGCCGCCGGGTTCGAACACATCGTGAACGTACGGCCACAGAAGCACGCAGATCAAAACCATGATCGCGAAGAACCCGATCAGGCCGACGAACTTGAAGATGTCGCCCTTCTCCATTTTGTGGCCGCGCACAGTAACTTCCTGCTCGGCCTTCTCATGCAGCTCCTGCTTGCGCTCGGCCGCTTTCTGCTTCAGCTTTCCCGTATCAAACCGAGAGTCGTGATCTTCTGTATGATTGCCCATTTAATCCTCGTGACGTGCTTTGTCGAATTCGTCCTTGAACGCCGCGAACATGTTCTTCTTGGACGCGGGCTTCTTCGCAGACTGCTTGGCCGGCTGCTTTTCGGCAGCTGACGAGGAGGGGCTTGCCGTCTTTTCGATGACGTTCTCCTGCTTGCTCGGCTTCGGGCCGCGAGCCTTGTCGTATTCATCCTTGAAATCGGAGAACATCGTTTTGGATTTCGCAATTTGCTTCCCAGTGGCGTAGGCGCCCTTGTTCACGGCTTCGCCCGTTTTCTTAGCCGCCTCGGAAGCAACCGGCTTCACCTTGTCGACGGTCGTATGAACCTTGTCCATCGCAACAGCCGTAGCCTGACCTGCCTTTTCGGCCACCCCGCCCTCAGCTGCAAGGTCTTTCACCTCGTCGGAAACCATGATGGCCCCCAGCACGACGTCGTCGGAAGCCACGCCTTCCTGCCCAACCTGCGCAAGGGCTGCCCCCATGCCACGACGAAAGCCTTTGATAAGGTCCGCCGAAACGGTTCGCTTGCCCAAGAGCGCGTTTGCAGTAGCACCGGAATCGGTGTCGAACGAAACAACCTCTCCCGTAATGCGGTTGAACGTGACGTTGCCCACCGTTCCGAACGCGTCGCCACCTTCAGTCATCACGGGCAGGCCAATCCAGAGCACGCATTCGTCCCAGTCGACGCCAAGCGCCTTGCAAGCAGCGCGGTCCGTCGCCTCGGGGACGTTGCGAATAGAAATACGGCCATCTACCAGGTCGTATCCCTCTATGGACACGAACTTGTCCTTCCGTCGGAACATCCATAGAAGGTCGGGGCGCTTCACGATGAAGCCGACGCAACGCTTTTCTTTCGGGTGAAACACGAAACGACGCACCTTGCCAATGCGCTTCGTGCCGTTCTTCCCGCCAATAACGCGAACCCCCGTGAGTTCGTCGGTCGTGATAAGTTTGCTTGCCATAACCTTCTTCTCCGCAACGATCGGGCACACCGCACGGCTTCTCCTCCGCAGTCCCGGTGCCTTCACTACCACCTCTACGTAAAAAGCGGCGCGCGGCGCGACCGTTTCCGACCGCTTGAACCGCGCAACCGCTTTACCTCGCCTATATCTCGCGTCGCTTTATTCGCCGGCAACCTTGTCGGCAGCGTCCTGCGCCTTGTCAGCAGCGGCATCAACGGCCTCTTCTGCGGCGTCCTGCGCGGCGTCGACCACGTCATGGGCGGTATCCGCTGCAACCGGAATAGTCTCGGCGGCAGTTGCCTGAGCCTCTTCCGCATTCTTTGCTACCTGGGATGCAATGCGCTGACGAGCAGCTTCGATCTTGTCGCGAAGCTCGTCGTTTTTCTGAGAGAACGCGGGCTTGATGTTGTCGGCAGCCTCCTGCACGCGAGCGCTGGCCTGGCCGTACAGCTCCTGGCTTTTCGCCTGCGCGTCCTGAGCGAACTGCTGGCCCTTGCTGGCAACATCCTGGTACACATGCTGAACGTTGCCGGCAGCCTGGGTGCCGAACTCCTGAGCCTCGCCCCACGCGGCGTTCATCTTGTCAGTCACAAGAGCACGCGTCTCCTGACCCGAACGGGGAGCGTACAGCAGCGCGATCACAGCGCCGGCAAGTCCGCCAGCGAGAAAAACTCCGAATTTGTTGCCCATAACGGCCTCCTTTTGGACGTTTGTCTGTGCAACTATTATAGGCGCACCCTTACCCGCCCGGATAGGAAAACATCAGCGCTCTATTATTCGGTTGCCGGTTTGTTGAGTGACGAAGGCAGATGCAGCAAAAGAGCAGGCCGACAACCGGTGAGACAAAGGGACGGGGTCAATGACTCATTTTCTGGCCTGCGGCCGAAAATGAGTCATTGACCCCGTCCCTTTGTCTCACCTTGCTTGCGTGCCCTGTTCCGCGCTATCGAGCAAGCGCGTTGTTGACCAGCTCGTCAAGCACAGCCGGAAGCGAAAGCCCCGCTGCGGCGCACGCAGCAGGGAACAAAGAAGACTCCGCCATACCCGGAGACACGTTCACTTCGAATACGCGCGCCTGAGCACCGTCCCAGATGAGGTCGATGCGGGCAAGGTCGCGCACATTGTAGGCCCGATACACCTCGAGAGCCGCGCGCTCTATTTCCGCACGAATGGCATGAGCCTCCGCCTCATCCTGCGAAAGAGAAGAGGGGCGCACGGGCGCGAAATATTCGACCGCACCGGGAGTCATGCGAGCTTCGGTGTCGAACATGCCGCTCTTCGCAACGATCTCGACCGGCGGCAAGGCGTACGCGTCCCAGCCGTTGCCCAGCACGGACACGGCCATCTCGACGCCTTTGACCCACTGCTCGATGACCACAGCTTCGTCAAACGACAACGCGTCCAAAATAGCCTCGCCAAGCTGATCCACCGAATCCACGCGATGCACGCCCATGGCAGACCCGCCGTGAGCGGGCTTGACCGCCACCGGATAGCCGCCGATCACGCGGTCCTCAACCAGGTCAAGCGCCGTTGCAGCGCCCATGCTCTTGAATGCGTCACGAGCGATGTAAAGACCCTGCGGCCACGAAGCAACCGGAGCATCGCCGGTGATAGCGCGATACGTGGCCATCTCCGAATGCAACGAGTCCTTGTTCCAAGTGCGCTGGCACACGCTGGCCGGGGAGCCCACGAAGGGGATGCCCACAAATTCGAGCAAGCTTTGAATGGTGCCGTCCTCGCCGTGCTTTCCGTGCAACGCGCTGTAGCATACGTCGGGACGCTCGCTTCGAAGCGTGGGGACCAGGTCGGACGTGGTATCCAAAGGAACTACCTTGTGGCCGGCTTCCTCAAGGGCTGCGCACACATGCTTGCCGCTGGCCAGGGAAAACTCGCGCTCAAACGAGGCGCCGCCCATCAAAACTGCTACTTTCAGGCCCATGTTTGCTCCTACAATCGGTTCTCAAAATCACTGGTGCGCCAACGTTGCAAGGGCGTCAGTCCGTCGGCTGACTGGCGGACGGAGCCTGGATGGCGCCGGCCTCCAGGAATGCACGGTACAGCTCCAAACGATCCTCGATCACGTGAGCCAAGCGGCGGACAGCCTCCGCGATGTTCTCGGGACTCTCGAAGCTGAAGTTGATGCGCATGGAATTCTTGCCCGCAGCCGCGCCCGGGAAGAAGCTGTCCCCCGGCACGTACGTCACACCCGCTTCCAGCGCCTCGCTCAGCATGCTGCCGGTATCGAAATAATCGGGAAGCGTCACCCACACGAAAAAGCCGCCTTCGGGACGCGTCCACGAGGCCTCCGGTGGGAAATGCTCTTCAAGCGCAGACAGCATCGCGTCGCGACGCACATGGTACGTCTGCACGAACTTCTGCAGCGTTTTTTGCCACGGGGTATCGGTGAAGTAATGCTCCACGACCACCTGGTCGAACGAGCTTCCGCACAGATCGGTCCCTTGCTTGACCAGGTTGACTTTCGCCAGCACGTCCCGCGGCGCCACGATCCATCCCGTGCGCAACCCCGGAGCAAACACCTTGGAAATGGTTCCCAGGTACACCACGCGATCATCCATAGCCTTAAGCGGAACCATGTGGCCCCCGTCATAGCGCAAGCGCCCGTACGGGTCGTCCTCAACCACCATGAAACCGTATTCGTCAGCTAATTCCAGCAAACGCTTGCGGCGCGTGGCCGACATGGTCACGCCGCCCGGGTTCTGGAAATTGGGGATGGTGTAGCAGAACTTAAGGCGCGGATTGCCCTTGCCGATACGCTTCAGCTCGGCTTCCAGCAGATCCGTGCGCATGCCCTCTTCGTCGAACGCGATGCAGCGCACGTCCGGCTCGTACGCACTGAACGCCTGAAGCGCGCCCAGGTACGTGGGGCCTTCGGCCAAAATGATGTCGCCCGGATTGATGAACGCTTTGGAAATGAGGTCAAGCGCCTCTTGCGCACCGGACGTGATCAGGATGTTCTCAGGCTTGGCTCGCACGCCTATATCGCGCATGAGATCGCAGAACACCTGCTTCGTCTCTTTGCGACCATCGGTTGCGCCGTACTGCAAGGCAACGGAGCGCTGGTCGTCGCATGCGGCGCGCACGGCCTTCTTGATGGAAGCCTGGGGCAGCAGGGATACGTCGGGCATGCCGCCCGACAGGCTGATGACATCGGGTCGCGTGGCGGCGGCAAACAGGTCGCGCACGGCGGACGATCGCATCTTCTTGACGCGATCGGCTATCTTGTCGTCAGTTTGGTCAAATGTCAGATGAGCTGTAGTCATGGGGTCAGGGTACCACCGTCTCGTTCAGAAAACGGGCCGCGTCGCGAAAAGCCCGCAAAGCAACCAAATCGTCGGTGAAGCTCACTTCGATCCGCGCTCGGCCCTCAAATTCGTCCGTCCACTCGGTTGTCCCGACAAACACCGGCCCGACATCGGCCGACGCATTGGATGACGCCTGAGAGGAAGCAGATCGTACCTGCTCGTCGATGACCAAATGCTCCAGAAGGTGCGGGATCGACGTGCGGTTCATGACATCCGCGAACGTATCGCCTGCATCGTTCACGCAGGCATGACGCGGAAGGTTCGGGTACGCTTGGCACACGCAAGCCATGAGCGCCGGCGAGGTCATGCGCGGCGATCCGGGCGCCAGCAGCACGTCGCACACAACGCGATCGGCCCGAACGGTCAAGCGTTCAAGAGAGAGTTTGGGAGCGCGAAAAGGGTCGGAAGACGACAGGGGCGCCGCATCGCGACCGCAATGAATCCGAGAACTAGACATCGCGCACATCGAAAAGCTGCGAAGGAGCAGCGGTTGCAGGATCAACCGGGTTCGAGGCGTCGGTCGAGTTTGCGCCTTCGGAAGCACCCGCTCCATCGGCGGATGCCGCCCCTTCGGCAGATCCCGCGTTCGCATCGGCGGATGCACCCTCGCCCTTGTTCGCACCTGCGTCCTGGCTTGCAGCAGAATCTTCGCCCGAAGCAACGGAAGCTCCTTCGCGCGGGGAAGCCGAGGCGTCGCCCGACAAACGATCGAGCACCGTCACGTTTTCGCCTGGCGTCTGATTCTCGGCAGGCTGGTTTTGCAACGAGCGCAACGCCTGGTCAAACATCCAACCGATATCGTCGATCAGCGTGGAAAACCACGTGTACTCTTTTCCGTCGGTGATGACCAGCTGGGACCGATCGAGCGAGAAGCGATAGCGCCCCTCGCCCTGCATGTTCCCGAAGGTAAACGAGATGGTCTTGGCACCCGTATCCAAAGCATAGGTGTACGACACATCGGGAGTAAGCTTGATGACCTGGCCGTCAATAACGACGACCGTTGTAGAGCCGGGCGTGCTCCATTCGCCCTGAAACTCGGCCGCATCGTTGTAACGCAGCCATCGATCCCACGAAAACACGCCAACGATCAGCACTAGCACTGTCAAAATAGACAACGCCACAACCGCTGGCCAGCGAAGCTTGAACGACTTCGTCGTCTTCGCCTTCTTGCGCCGGTTCCCAACCTGGTCGGAAGCGTCGACGGAATCGCCTTCGTTCGAAAGCTTGGCGCCCGGCTGGGCATACGCCTGCGCGCCGGACTTGTACACAGGCTTGGGAGCAGATTTGGGGACGCTTTGGGAAGCCGATGCCTGCGCGGGACGGCCGGCCTCCTTGGAAGCCGGCACGGCAGTCCGAGCATCTTGGGCGGACGCAGGCGTCGACGAAGATGCTGCAGAATCCGACGTCGGAACCGACGTCGGAGCAACTTTCGAAACCGGGGCGGCTTTCGGAGCCGAAACGGCCTGCGCGGCGGGCTTGGCAACCGGCTTTCCAGCAGCCTTGACCGAGGGCTTGCCCTTTACGCGCTTCGGCTTTCGCGGCGTAGGGGTTTTGGCCGCCGCGTCTTTTCCGGCGGGCTTCTTGGCGGGCGGCGTCTTCGGCGCCTGCTCTTTGGCGGATCGATCATCCGCCGCCTCAACTTTTTTCGGCGCAACGCGGCGCGCGGGTTCTTCAACCCGCGCGACCTTGCCGGTATCTCCCGGCTTTTTCTTCGATTCAACGGTGCGCTTGCGTTTCGTTACCACGCTTGCGTTACTCCTCTACAACGCCTGGAAATCGCTATTCCGGCGCAATGACCTCAACGCCGCCCATATAGGGAACCAGCACGTCGGGAACCTTGATGGTGCCGTCGGGCTGCTGATAGTTCTCGATGATGGCGGCCATGGTGCGGCCCACTGCCAAGCCGGAACCGTTCAGCGTGTGCAGGTAGCGCGTGCCCTTGAAGTTCTCGGGATCGCGGTACTTGATGTTCGCCCGGCGAGCCTGGAAATCAACGCAGTTCGAGCAGGAGGATATCTCCTTGTAGCCGTTGTAGCTGGGCAGCCACACCTCAAGGTCGTACGTCTTGGCAGCGGAGAAGCCGATGTCGCCCGTGCACAGGCTGATCACGCGATACGGCAGCTCCAGCTTCTGCAGGATATGCTCGGCATCGGCGACCATGCCCTCAAGCTCGTCGAAGCTTTCCTCGGGCTTCGCGAACTTCACCATTTCCACCTTGCTGAACTGATGCACGCGAATGATTCCGCGCGTATCGCGACCCGCGCTGCCAGCCTCTTCGCGGAAGCACGGCGTGAACGCGCAGTAGTGCAGGGGAAGCTGATCGGCGTCGAGCACTTCGCCCGCATGAATGTTGGTCAGCTGCACCTCGGCAGTAGGAATGAGATACAGGCCGTTCGTGGTCTTGAACAGATCCTCTTCAAACTTCGGAAGCTGACCCGTGCCCGTAAGCGTGGTGCCGTTCGCCATAGCCGGGCACCACCATTCCTTGTAACCGCGGCTGGCATGCGTGTCGGCCATGAAGTTGATGAGCGAGCGCTCCAGACGAGCGCCCAGGCCGCCCAGCAGGTAGAAGCGGCTCTTGGCCAGCTTCACGCCACGCTCGAAGTCGATGATTCCCAATTCAGGGCCAAGATCCCAGTGCGGCTTCGCCTCGATGCCTTCAGCGGCGAAATCGCGGGGCGTGCCCCAGCGGCGCACCTCAGGATTGTCATCCTCGCTCTGGCCCACGGGCGTGGAGTCGGCCGGCATGTTGGGCGTGCTCATCATAAGCTCGCGCAGGTCGGCGTCGGCGGCTTCGCGCTCTTTGCCGATAGCGGCAATCTCTTCGTTGATGGCGCGCACGCGCTCTTTCGCGGCTTCAGCCTGGTCCTTCTGGCCTGCGGCCATCATGGCTCCGATAGATTTGGATGCGGCGTTACGCTCGGCCTGCAGCGCTTCTTCTTTCGCGATGGCCGCGCGGCGCGTTTCGTCAAGCTGAGAGAAGCGCGACGCGTCCCATGAAGCATTGCGGTTCTTCATCGCTTCAGCGACCGCTTCCTGGTTGTCGCGGACAAACTTGATGTCGAGCATGGTAGCGCTCCTTCTTGGTTGGATACGATAATTGAACCAGTATACCTCACGCCCGACGCAGCTTGCCGGTCCTTCACGCCGTTGGCATGTTCGGCCCGCCTTCGAGCCCGGGCATTCGAGCGCCCGGCCGTGCGCCGCGGGTCCACGGGCTGCATGCCTGCGCACTTGCACGACCCGGCCGCATGTCCGAGGGCTTGCGCGGCCCGGCCGCATGTCCGCGAGCCGCACGCGCCCGCGAACTGCCTGCCCGCGCGACCCGACTATGCCCGCGCGATCCGGCCGCGCCCGCAAACCGCACGCCCCGACGCGCTGTCAAAATGAGCGAGTTTTGCTGGTCCTCAAACCAGAATAAAAGCCCCTAGCAGCTTTGTGACCTGGTGCGATACAAAACGCCTTCGAGAAGAAGCCCTCTCGAAGGCGGAAAATCGCCGCAAAACTCGTTCATTTTGACAGCGCGTCGGGGCGCACGGCACCCGCGGCAGCGCGTCAGGGCGCACGGCACCCGCGGAAGCGCGTCGGGGCGCGCGGCGGAAAAGCGGGCTAGCGGCGCTTGCGCGTGTGCTCCACGATGGTGGACAGAACGCGGCGAACCTCGATGGGCTTGGAGAGATGCGCGTCCATGCCGCTGGCAAGCGACGCGTTCACGTCCTCGGAAAACGCATTCGCCGACATAGCCACAATAGCCACGGTGCGCGCATCCTCGCGATCAAGGGCACGAATGCAGCGCGTAGCATCGTAGCCGTTCATTCTGGGCATCTGCACATCCATAAGCACCACGTCGTAATACCCCACGTCAGACGCCTCGAACAGGGCGCATGCCTCCTCGCCGTCCCGTGCGCGTTCGATGGAAAGACCCTCTGTCGCCAAAAGCTCACAGGCTATTTCCGCATTCAGATCGTTGTCTTCGGCAATCAGCACGCGCAGCCCTTCGAGCTCGCTGCGCTCAATTGCGCGAGGGGCGGAAAGCGTCGCAAGGGAAAGCGAGCCTTCTTCGTCGGGCGCATTGCCGCGAGGGGTCGAAGGCCCGTTAGAGCCACGGTCGCGCGCGTCGTCTTCAAACGACTTGAGCTCAGCTTCGAACGCGATTCGCAAACTCAACGTAACCGTGAATGTCGTACCCTTCCCTATGGCGGAGTCAACCTCAATCGACCCGCCCATCATGGTTACGACATTCTTGACGATGGACCTGCCCAGCCCC
>ENA-OQNO01000546-OQNO01000546.1-human-gut-metagenome-genome-assembly--contig:-NODE-546-length-34609-cov-3.215417_pt1 | contig 34609 bp, 37 predicted proteins | sample MGYA00242629_ERZ504880 | MGnify/ENA primary metagenome ERZ504880 (study PRJEB26092, sample SAMD00036377) | human gut metagenome | host: Homo sapiens | study: EMG produced TPA metagenomics assembly of... | reverse complement strand
CGACCATGCCCGATCCCATGCCGCACGCCTGCGCCCCTCCGACCCGAAACCCGCCCCGGCGCTCCTTGGACGCGCAGGGTCGCACGCCGGCGGGCGGCCAGCAAGGGCCGCGACACTTTTTCGAGTTCTTCGCCCCATGCGCTGCGCGCGCGAACAACGCGAAAAACTGACGTCGGGAGATTCCTACAACCACGTCCGACTTCGCTTCCTCCCTTGCCGGCACGCCCGCGCTGCACGCGACTCACGCGGCGCAAGGCACGCCACAGGGGCGGGCCTCAGAGTCTAAGGAGCAAGACATGAACGACATGAAGGAAAGGGCGATGGGCGCGGTCAAGGCCTTCCTCGAGCGCAAGGGCTACGAGATCGTCGACGAGGCCTGGCAGGGCCCCGAGGGCATCGGCGGGATCGACCTCGTGGCGGTGGACGAGGACGGGACCCTGGCCTTCGTCGACGCCACGGTCCGGATCGGGACGGACGGCTTCCCCGAGGCCCACAGGGCGCGCGGGCTGCGCGAGGCGCTGGCGGCGAGGTGGCTCGCCGGCAACGGCGACGACTACGCCGACACCCCGGTCCGCTTCGACGAGGTGGCGATGATGGTCGTCAAGGAGAACCGAGCGCTCCTTCGCCACCACGTCAACTGCTTCGGCGAGATGGAGCCGCTCTCCTAGGCGGCGCGCCCGGCCCCGGGCTCCCGGGGCCGGTTTTTCCCGAAACACTGCCCGTGTACCACGAAAGCGTACATATCCGTACGTTTTCGTGGTGCACTCCGCTGGTCGGACAAATCCGTACGGTTTTGTCCCGACGCTCCGAGACTCGGGGCGCGCCGGACCGGATGCGGCGAGGCGCGCCCCACGCTAGAGAGGACGCGACCCATGCGCACGATAGCCATTTCCAACTACAAGGGCGGCGTCGGCAAGACGACGACCGCCGTGAACCTGGCGGCGATCTTCGCCGCCCGGGGCCTTCGGACCCTGCTCGTCGACCTCGACCCGCAGGCGTCGGCCACCGACTTCTTCGGCCTCTACGACCGGGCCGCCTCCGAGCGGCGCACCTCGGTCGAGCTGCTCTACGGCGGCGCGCCCGTGGAGGAGGTCGCCTACGCCGCCGGGGAGGGCCTCGACGTGGTGGCCTCGACCATCGACCTCGTCGACCAGAACGAGATGCTCCTGCGCGAGCAGCGCCTCAAGTTCGCCCTCGACGACGCCTCGGCCTCCTACGACGTCTGCCTCATCGACTGCAGCCCCGTGATGCGCAGGCTCGCCTTCAACGCCTACCTCGCCGCAGCGGAGGGCGGCATGGTCGTCATCCCCGTGAAGCTCGACTCCACCGTGATGCGCGGCACGGCGCTCACCGTGGAGGCGACGCGCTCCATCGCGGACGCGCTCCGTATGCCCACGCCCCGCTGGAGGATACTGCGCACCTGCGTGCCCGGCCGCATGACCAACGCCGAGGCCACGGGCGCGGCCGTGCTCGACGGGTTCTTCCCGGGCGAGCAGTTCGAGACGGTCATCCACGCGAGCAGCAAGGTCTGCGAGGGCAGCTGGCAGTGGAAGCCGGTGGCGGCCTTCGAGCCGGGGAGCCGCCCCGCGCGCGACTACGAGGCGCTCGCAGACGAGGTGTCCCGTGAGCTCGCCTAGCCAGGTGGCCGCGGGCTTCACCATCACGGGGCTCCTCGACGGCGCGTCGCGCACCCGCGGGCGCTACCCGGTGTCCGAGATAGCGGTGGCCGACATCGCCGACCACCCGGCGAACGCCGCGTACTCCATGGACCCGGCGGGGATAGCCGAGCTCGCCGAGTCCATACGCGAGGACGGCCTCACCGACCTGCCGCTCGTGCGCAAGGTCGGCGACGGCTCGTGGCAGATGGTCTCCGGGCACCGCCGCAAGGCGGCCTACGCGCTGCTCGCGAAGGGCGACCCCGCCTACGAGAGGATGCCCTGCCGCGTGATAGAGGGCATCGACGACGAGCGGGCGGTGACGCTGCTCCACGCCGCGAACTACTTCACTCGCGCGCTCACCGTGACCGAGCGCGCCGCCGCGACCGAGGCGCTCAGGGGCGACGCCGTGCGCCTGCGCTCCGAGGACCCGTCGCTTTCCGGCATGCGCGTCGACGACGTGAAGGCCGCCATCATCGAGCGGCAGACGGGGCGCAAGGTCTCCGGCAAGACCATCGCGCGCGAGGAGAGGCTGGCCCGTCGGATCGCCGAGGACCTCTCGCCCGAGTGGGCAGCCGAGGCCGACCGCGGCAACCTTTCCGCCGAGGCGGTGCGCTCGCTCGCGGGCATGCCGAAGGAGCGACAGGCGGAGATGCACGCCGCCATGGAGCCCTGGCGGCGCACCAAGCGCGAGCTCTCCGACTACGTGAGGAGCGAGGGGAAGGCGCAGCCCGGCCCCGACGGGCGCATCGCGAAGGCCGCGAGGCTCGTCGCCGACTTCCTCGAGAGCCCGCCCGAGAGCCCGAGCGCGGCCGACCTCTCGCTGCTGCGCGAGATGGCGCTCATGACCGCCCCGTACGCGGATGCGGGCACCGATGCCCGAAAGCGCCGCAGGAGGGCTTCAGGCCCGAAATCCAGCAAGTAGCCTATGGCGTCCGACATCGCGTCGGGCGTCCATAGCACTTGGGGACCGGGCGGCTTCGGACCCGTCATGCCGCGGGCCGTTTAAGAGCCCGCTTTCGCGAGGCCCGGTCCCAGAGGCGGCGCCCGAGCCGGGCCGCCGCCTGCGGGGGATCCCCCGCGCCCCTAGAGAGACGCGCCCGCCGCGCGGCGGGCCCGAGGAAAGGAATCCGCCATGGAAGAGGAAGCCGGCGCCGCCAAAGGCAAGGAGCGCCGCATCACGTTCCGCATGGAGGGAGGCGACTACGACGCGCTCTGCGAGCGGTGCGAGCGCGCCGGCCTCAGCAAGTCGGAGTACCTGCGCTACCTCGTTCGCATACCGCTGTCGACGGAGGCCAACGCGGGAGACGAGCACCGCATACTCGTGGACCGCAGGGCCCTGTGGGCGATGTCGCGCGAGCTCACGAAGTGGGGCTACCACTACAACCAGGCCGTGCACGCGATGAACCTCATCAACTTCCACGCCCGCCACGGGCACGTCGACCGCGACCTCGTCGCGAAGAGCATCCCGACGATCGAGCGCGAGCTCGCCGACGTGAACGGCGCGGCCCGCGAGATGGCGGCGGAGCTCGGGCGCATCGGCGCCGACTCGCTCGTGGAGGGATCGCCATGCCGATCCTGAAGCCGATAAGCGGCCACGGCTCGACCGGAGGCATCCGCCGCTACCTCGAGAAGGGAGGCCGCGCTCTCGCGCGAGACCTGTTCAACCTGAGCTACGACGAGCGCGACGCCGGCGCGCTGGGAGACGAGGCAAAGGAGGCATGCGCCTGGGACGCCGAGATGGACGCCACTCGCGCCGCCTTCGGCACGGACGCACCCTGGAGGGGTAAGCCCGCGCGCACGTTCAAGCACTTCGTGCTCTCGCCGGACCCCGGCGACGACATCGACCTGGCGGCATTGCGCGAGCTCGTGTGCTCGTGGGCGCTCAAGCACTTCGGCGACCACGAGATCGCCATCGTCTACCACGACGACAACGCCCGCGGCATACCGCACGCGCACATCGTCGTGAACAACGCCAACCTCCGCACGGGCTACCGCATGCAGACCCAGCACCCCGAGGACCTCAACCGCGACCTTCAGGACATGGCGCGCGAGCGCGGCCTGTCGGGCCTCTCCAACGACCGGGCGCCCGAATCGCCGTCGAAGGCACGCGGGCGCGCGGGCGCGGGCGGGCCCAGGAGCCGCAGGAGCGTCTACCTGGGCCGGGCCGAGAAGGAGATCATGCGCTCGGGCGGCTACTCGTGGGTCGGCGACATCCGAGCCCGCGTCGCGCTCGCCAAGACCACGGCGCGCGACGAGGCGGAGTTCCTCGGCATCCTCGACGCCCTGGGCGTGCACGTCGCCGACAACTCGGCCAAGGCGCGGCGGGACGACTGGGTGTTCAGCCTGGCGGAGGAGCCGTCCAAGAAGGTCAGCGGCGAGCGGCTGGGGTTCGTCTACGGCAAGGAGATGCTCCGCCGGCGCTTCGAGCGCGAGGGCGCCTATCGCCCCACGGACGCGAGCACCGCGCGCATCCGCGAGGCCGCCGAGCGCGCCCTCGAGCTCAACGACCTCTCGGAGCTGAGCAGGCTCTCCTCGGCGCTCGAGACCTGCGCGAAGTTCGACGTCGAGTCCATCGAGGAGTTCGGGCTCAGGATGGCGACGCTAGAGCGCCGCGGCCAGGCGGGCGGCGAGGGGTACCGCCGCCTCGAGGCTGCGCGCGCCTACATGGCGGAGAACGGGCTCATGCCGCTCAAGACCCGCTACGGGGACGATCGTGGGCGCGGCGCGGCCGAAGGAAACTCTCGCGACGGGCGCCGCGAGGACGAGCAACAGCGAATCCTCGCCGCCGAGCGGCAGCGGGCTCAGCAGGACCAGCGCAGGGAGAGGGGCCGGAGATGATGGTGAGGATAGAGTACGAGGGCGGCAGGACGACGCTGTTCGACACGCTCTCGTTCACGGAGGGATCGCCGTTCTCCGGCGCGAACATGCTCACGGAGTTCGAGCTCGAGATACGCGAGGAGCCCGAGAAGGGGCTCTGGCTCACGGCGAACTGGCACCAGGTGCGAGACGACTGGCGCGCCGACGCGCCCGCGGACGGCATACCGGCGGCGCGCAGATCCCGCGGGTGGCGCTTCATGCTGGCCTCCGAGGCCGAGCTCGGGCGAGCCCGCCGCGTCCTGCTCGACGGCGACGAGGCGTTCGCCCGGGTGCGGGGATACCTGTGCGACGCGACCGCGATCGGCGCCTGCTACCGCGAGCACGTGGGCCCTCCCTCAAAACCGCTGAAGTCGCAGATAAGGGAGCTGCAGCGCGCGCTGGGGAGGGCGGAGGTCCCGGGCGTGCCCGACGAGCTGGCGAGGCTGCTCGCGGAAGAGAAGGAAGAGGGCGCCGAGGAGGGCGCCCGCAAGGTCAAGGAAGATTGGGGTGACGTCGATGAAGAGGCTTGGTAGGTTCCTCATGGCGGCGCTTAAGGTCACGCTGGGCTTTTTCGTCTGGCTGTTCCGCGCCGTGTTCAAGTGGGTGATGTGAGAAGAGGCGGGCAATTGCCCGCCTCTTTGCCGTTAGACGATTAATTCTTTGCGATTCTCTGCGCTCAACGCCGGCGCACCGCGGAAACGCGATGCACGGGGATGGCGCCTAGTAGCTGCAGCGGGCGATGTCGCAGCCGCATTTCGCGCATTCGCCCTCGATCACGATCCCGAACTCGTCGGCGCGCAGCGCGTAGCCGGGAGCGAACGATGCGTTGGCGTCGTGGCAGTCGCGGCACCAGGCGTTGTTGAGCAGGATCAGCTTTTCCTTGTCGCTCATGGCGTTCCAAGCCGCCAGAGCCTTCGGCGAGGAGCCGTTCCGGTCGCATTCCGGGATGGCATCGGCGGGCTCAGGTCCGTATCCGTCTCGGCGGCGTGCCGCCTCCCAGTCGATGATCGCCATGCCCAACCTCCCTTTCTGTCCATGTCCCTTAATTATCCCATCATATGCAAGCCCCTCGTCCGTCACCATCGGGGCGAGGGGCTTGATCTTTCCGCTTGGTTGCGACTTCGATTTTCGAAAACTAGTCCCGGTCGTCATCGCCGGCTGCGCAGCAGGCGTAGGCCGTGAGCGTGAGGAGCCCCATGAGGAGCCCTATTCCGAAGGGCGCGAATCCCATCCTTCCACCTCCTTCGCGTAGACGACGGTGCGCGAGTTGCTCGTCTGGTAGCTGCACGTCACGAGGGCCCAGGCCTGCGCGACGTCCGAAGGCTCTTCCAGGACGACCTCGCACCGGGACAATTTGTCCCCGAGGTAGGCGTCGAGAGCCGCCGCGTCGGCGAAGTCGGTCCGCTTGCCCTCCGAGCTCGCGTCCACCACGTCGGCCGCGAAGACCTCGAGCTCAATCTCCTTCTCGCGGGTGTAGACCTGGATGGTGCGGTGCCCCTCGGCGAAACCGCGCGAAGAGTACTGCGCGAGCGGCGCGAACATGGTGCCGTCGGACATGTGGTGCCCGTACACGATGACGAGCGGGCTTTCGGCTCCCTGCGCGCAGCCTGCGTCGATGTAGGGAGCGCCCCATGCAGAGCGCTCGCCGTTGGCATCGTGCGTGAGGTAGAAGTCAGGCGATTCCGGCCGGCCCTGGACGATCGGGTAGTCGACGGTCGTGCCCGGCACGCGCACCCATGCGACGACGGAGGCGGGAAGGGCGTCCCAATCGATACCGCCTCCTTCCTCCCGCTCGTCCTCGGCGGCACCCTCAACCGCGACGGGAACTTCGTGCACCTCGTACGGGTTCCTCTCGGGCTGCGGCAGGACGGCGAGCACCGCCAGCGCCAGCAACGCCACGATGACGGCGAGCGCCGTGACGGCTTTCCCCTTGTTCATGTCCTCCCCCGTTCGCAGGGGAGGCCCCGGGCGAGCGCCCAGGGCCTCCGGTTCGGTGTCGATGCGGCGCCGCTATTCTTCCGGCTTTTCAACAGGCTCTTCGGCCGCCTCTCCCTTGCTCGCGGCGACTGCCTTGCGCTTGCGGTACGCGAGCGCTCCGCCCGCGCCCGCCGCAGCTGCCAGAGCGATGCCTGCGGCCACGGCGTAGCCGGTTCCGTCGGGAGCGTCGGCCCCGGTCTTGGCGTAGGGCTCCTCGGGGACCTCGGGCGTGTCGGGGTTGTCCACGACGACGCTCTGCTCGGCGGAGTCGATGTCCTCGTGCGCCGCAACGACGTTGCCGGCGGAGTCCAGGACCTTCTCGAAGACGACGAGCTCGTCTCCCTCGGCCAGGCCCTCGGTGTCGAACTCGAATGTCACCTCGACGGTGCCGGAGGGCGCCTCGGGCTCGAAGGGCGTGCGTGCGGTCACCTCGTTGCCGTCCTTGTCGAGGAACGGCTCTCCGGTGCGCTTGTCCATGAGCGTGCCAACGGCTATGTAGGTCTCGCCGGGGACGAGGCCCTTGTAGGCCACCGTGTCGACGACCTTGGCCTTGCCGGCCTCGATGACCTGGTCGCCGTCGGCGGCGTCAGCCGCCTGCGTGCCCACTTCGACGGCGACGTGGACGGTCTGGCCCTCGTCGGAGAGGTCCGCGTGCGACGCCACCTCGGCGCCGTCCTTGCGAAGGCTCTCGAACACGACCAGGTCGCGGCCGCCGAGCAGGCTCGCGTCGAAGGAGATCTCGACGTCCTGGCTGCCCGTCGAGAGCGCGGGGGCGAACTCGGTCTTGGCCTCCACGGGCACGCCCGAGGCGTCGGCCACGGGCTCGCCGGTCGCCTTGTCGACGAGGGTGGCCGAGAGCTCGTACTCCTCGCCGGCCTTCAGGCCCTCGTAGGCGACGGTGTCGACGACCTTGGCCTCGGCGTCGGCCGAGACGTCCTTGTCGCCGTCCGCCCCGTCCTTTGCCGTGGTGGAGATGCGCGGGCCCTCCTGGTCGTCGAGGCCCATCCAGACGGCCTTGGCCACCGTCGAGTTGCGATCGACCCAGAAGCTCCTCGTGATGAGCTCGAGGCCCTCGTTGGCATCGCAGCGCAGCTCGGTCATGGTGTAGGCGCCGTACGGCAGGGCCGCCAGCGAGTCGTCGACCGGCGCCGAGGAGCCGTCCTCGCCGAGCGAGAACCAGATGCCGGCCTTCGGGTCCATTTCGGCGGGCTCGATCGGACCCTCATGGCCGAGCAGGGCGTCGTTGGCGTTGGTGTCCCTCGAGTGCCTGTTCCAGCTGCTCGCGGTCGACGCGTCGCCGTTGCGGTCCGTGACCAGCACGTGAGTCTCGCCGGTGGCCGCGTTCTCGATGGCGAACGGGACCATGAGGCCGGCGTTGTCGGACTCGCTCTTCTTGGAGAGCTCGAGGTCGTTGCGCACCACCTGGTCGCGGAACTCGAGCGCGGCGCCGTCCGCGGAGGCGCTCACGATCTCGCCGCCGGTGCGGACCTCGAAGGTGCGGGGCTCGCCGTCGGTCAGCAGGTAGCTCCCGTTCGTCGCCGTCTCCCGCACGTCGTAGGTCCCGTACGGCAGTGCGTCGGCCGCGGTCTGCGCGGTGTAGGCGCCGGCCTCGTCGTTCCATGCGGTGGTCAGCGTGGCCACGGCTTCGCCCGGCTCGCGCCATTCGCCGTCAACGAGGACCTTGTGCGCCGAGCGGTTCGTGACGGTGAACTCGATCCCGTCGAGGCCGGGGTGCTCGCCAGGCGCCTCCTTGTGGCCGCTGCCCGCGAGCGCCTCGGACGCCTGCAGCTCCTTGTCGGACTTGGTCACCTGCACGCCGCCGCGGAAGACCTCGTCGGTCACGGGGTCGCCCGTGAGGTCGCGCATCTCGTCGGCCTTCACGGTGAACGCGACGGAGGCGTCGCTGGCGTCGTAGCCCTCGGGCGCGCCGGACTCGACGATGCGGTAATTGCCCGCGGGGAGGGTGTCGGCGCCGGTCGCGGCGACGTGCGACCCGTCCTCGGGCGCGGTCTTTATCGTGGCGCATACCTCGCCGTCGGCGTAGTACTTGCCGCCGACCAGCACGTAGCGGCCGGTCTCGTTAACGACGGAGAAGCTCGCGCCGTCGAGCGAGGCGTCGCCCTGGGGCTCCGCGCCCGCCTCGGAGTCCGTTTTGGCGACCTTGACTCCGCCCGTGGACCAGTTGAAGCTCACGAGCGTCTGAGAGCCGCCGCCGGTCCTGACGCAGAATGCCTCGAACCCGGCGGATACCTTGCCGGCGCCCGCTTTCATCTTGGCGAAGGTCCCGCCGATCAGCTCGGATTTCGCCCAGGAGGCGAACTCGGCGCTCGTGCCGTGCGTGGCAGCCGACTCGGACCCAGAGTAGGCGTAGGCGATGAGCACATGGCTCGCCGCGGCGTACTTCGCGTCGTCCCAGCCGCCGCCGTCGTACCAGCTGCCCGGGAACATCGACGCGTCGAAGCCGGGAGAGCCGAACGAGTACCAGATCGCCGCTGTCACGTCGCCGCTCGGCACGGGGCTCGTCGAGTAGGAGCCCGGCGCGGGCGTCGGGGACGAGGGCTCGGCGCAGTAGGCGATGTTGCCGTCGGCGCTCATCCACGTGGTGGCGAAGCCGCCGTAGGGGATCTTGCCGCCGATGGACACGTCTACCGTGCTCGGCGCGGCGTAGGCGGGCGAGGCCGCCACGGAGGCGAGCAGCGCCCCCGCCGCCAGGATGAGCGCCATGGCGCATCGGAGGAGCTTTTCCTGCAGGGTGCAGTCTTTCGCTGCGTTCATCTTTCCGCCTCCCTATCTCTCGACGCTTCGCTGTGCGCGGGGCGCCTCGTGCTCGGCGGCGCGGCTCGCCTGGCGGGCGTGCTCGGCGCGCTCCGCGAGGTAGCGCGAGCGCCCTGCGTCAACGGCCTCCTTGAGCTGCGCGGGCATGACCTTCACGGTGTCCTTGACCGCGCGGCCGTCCTCGTCGAGCTCGGGCTGGCCGTCCGGGCCCATCACCGTCTTCCTCAGCCACACCTCGCGGTTCGCGAGCAGCGGTATGTCCCGGAAGTCGGCCCCCTTGAAGCGGCTCTCGTTCACGAACATGGGGCTGAACTCGTAGCCTCCCACGTCCACGCCGTCGACGACGGTGCCCTTGGGAAGGGTCGCCGAGTTGAAGGTCCTGGCCTCGCCGGTCGCGCGGTCGGTGTACTCGATGCCCTCGCGCACGAAGCTCTTGTGCAGCGAGAGGTACACGTTCTTCCTCTCTTCCATGTCTTTCCTCCTTTTCGTTTTCAATCGGTCCTTGTCTTCATCCGCCGGGACGCGTGCCCCGGCGCGGTGCCCCTATCTCATGGCGACCGCCCCCTTCCTCGCTTTTCCGCTAGAAGCCGCTCACGATGTCGCGCGCCCAGGAGCCGCTCTTCACGAGGGCCAGGATGAGCAGCACGCACATGGCCAGGTACTGCAGCGCGTAGGTGAGCCCGTTTGCGACCGCGTCGGCCGGGGTGCCCGTCCCGGGGTTCGCCCCGGTGAGCCCGCCGAGCACGAGCGGGAACGATATGAGCAGCACGAGGATGATGACGCCGGCGATGCAGACCGCCCCGAAGCTCTTCAGGTAGCCAAGGCCTATCTGGCGCGTGGCGTCCATGCCGAGGAACGCCAGCGGGATCGGGGCGAACGCGGCCATGATGTAGAGCTGGAGCGCGCGGGCCCAGCAGACCACGAGGGCGACGACGTAGGCCGCCAGCACCACGACCCAGCTGATGAGGCTCACGACGAGCATGGCGATGAGCGACGGGATGTCGTCGTCGGTGGTGACGACGGACACCTCGGGCAGGTCGAGCGCGCCTCCGGCGCCGAAGAGCGCCTCGACTCGGTCGATGGCGAGCCCGCAGACCTCGTAGATCGACGCCATCAGGTCGAAGCTGTTCTGTATGAGGAACAGGAACACGGCGAAGAACACGAGGAGGAAAACGACCTCCTTGACGCCGGGAAGGCTCTGGCTGCCGTCCATGCGCTGGGAGATCTCGATGAGCTTCAGGGTGAAGACCAGGCCGAGCACCCCGCACCCGATCGGCAGGATGGCAACCTGCCACACGCCCCGGGCGACGTCGTGCATGGTCAGGTCGCTCGAGCTCGTGAGCATGTGCGCGAAGTCGGCCGAGAGGATCCCGTTCGCGCCGATCGACCCGAGCACGCCCGTCTGAGCCTTGAACATCCAGTTGCAGCAGTCGCGCAGAAGGCCGCACAGCCAATCGTTGACGTCCCCGGCTATGTCGGCGTATGCCGGCTGCGCGGGGACGAGCAGGAGCGCGCAGAGGGCGAACGCCGCCGCGGCGGAGATGGCGAACGCCCTGCGGCGCTGCGCCTTGAGCGCCCGCACGGCTACATCGCCTCCAGCGAGCCGCCGCGCGAGACCACGGTGACCACCGTCGAGGCGGGGTCGTCGAGCGTGAAGGTCGTCGACGCGACGTTCCCGGCGTAGTCGAGCCACACCTCCTTGTCCCAGGTGGCTCCCGCCGCCTGCGGGGACACCTCCGCCGCCTTCCCGGCGACGGCCTCCTCGATGGCGGCGGCATCCGCGCCCAGCGCCTCGGAGAGGCGGTCGTCGGTGCCGGTCACGGAGAACGCTCCGTCTTGCGCCTTCTGGGGCACGTAGGCCTGCGTCAGGAGGTCGCATGCCAGGGTGCGGGCGTCCCCGTCGCCCGAGACCTGGATGAGCGAGAGCCCTCCCGCCTTGTCGCCGGTTCCCTTGACCTCGATGGGCACGCTGAGCACGCCGCCGGCCTCGGAGGGCTCCTCGGCCGAGAAGAACCAGGCGCGCTCGGTGCCGCCCGCGCTCTCCACCATGGCGCCCTCGACGATCCGCAGCGTGGCTGTCGGGTCGTCGGCGCCCGTCCATGCGGTGTTCCAGAGCGCCTCGGCGCCCGAGGCGGCCTTCCCGGTTGCCGCGTCGGCGCCTGCAGCCGCGGGCTGCTCTTGCTCCTGGGGACTATCCTGCGCGCCTTCCTGCGGGGCGATGGCGCAGCGCGCCGCGCCCGCGCCGAGCGCCACGGTGAGCGCGCCTGCCGCGACGGCGGCCATGACCCTTGACTTTCCCTGCATTGGTTTCTCCTATCTCGCGGTGAGCGCGCAGCTGAAGCTGCCGATGCCGCTCGCTATGCGGCACACGTCGCCCGTTCGCGGCTCGTGTATGTACCTGTCGTCGCCGATGTAGATGGCCACGTGGCCCGAGCGGTAGAGGATGTCGCCGGGCTTCGCCTCCGAGAGCGGTATGCGCCTGAGCTCCTCGTACTGGGAACCCGTGTAGTGGCTTATGCGGATGCCCGCCTGCGCGTAGCAGTACTGCGTGAGCCCGCTGCAGTCGAGCGCCTTGCCGGGGGTCGAGCCTCCCCACACGTAGGGCACGCCGAGCTGGCTGTACGCCGCCTCGACGATCGCGTTCCCGTTCGCGGTCGAGTCCTTCAGGTCCTCGACCGTCATGGAGTCGAGCCGGTAGAGGCCCCATTGCGCCATGATCGACTTCAGGGACTCGACGTAGGACGAGTCGGTCGCCCAGCCGGCGTCCTTGAGCCCCTCGGCCATCCTGTCCGAGTCGTGCCTCTCGATCGCCTCCCGGATGAGGGCGTTGCCCGAGTAGCGCTCCGCCTGCAGGAAGACCCTGCTGCGGAAGCGGATGCACTCGGCGTCGCCGGTGAAGCGGATAAAGCTCGCCGTGATCTGGGTGTGCTCGCCGGGCACGTACTCCTCGCTGGTGGCCCAGTTCGCCTTGCCGGCCACCTCGGGGCAGCCCGCGTAGCCCGACCACCACTTCATGCCGAAGAGGTTGTGGTCGCGCTCTGCGAGCTGGCTCATGCGGTCGCCCTGGCCGGACTCCTGGATGATCTGCGCGATGGTGCAGCCCGCCGGGTGCCCGTACTCCTCCTGGCACTCGAGCGCCGCCTCGACCATCTCGTAGGTGATGTAGGGCGGCAGCCCCTCGAGGCCCTGCTTGGAGGCCGCGTCGTCCCAGAAGCCGAACAGCGCGCTCAGCAGCTGCGCGACGGCGAGCGCGCAGGCGACGAAGGCCACGATGCCGGCCACCGCCCCGAGCAGGGCGGGCGCCGCGCCCGAGACCGCGCCCGCGATCGCGGAGGCGGCGCCCTTCGACCCCGCGGCTCGGGCCGCCTCGCCCGACGCCTGCGCGGCCGCCTGGGCCGCCTGGTGCTTGGCCGGGGCGGTCGCGCCGGCTGCCTCGGGGCCGCGCGCGCCTCCCTTTGGGGCGCCGAGCGCGGTCGCCGCCTTGCGGCTGCCTTGGGCTGCTTTCTTCGCCTTCCTCCGCCGCAGCCTTCCCGCGGCCTTCTCGGCCGCACGCCCCGCGTCGTACATGCCCGAGGCGCCCTCGAGCTCCTCCGAGTCGTCGAGCTGGGAGACGGCCTCCCGGGCGATCGCCAGCTTCGCCGCATCGACGCGCGAGCGCATCGCGGCCGCCGCGCGCCGGTCGCCGGCTGGTTGGGACAATTTGTCCCCGAGCCCGCCTTCCGGCGCGTCGGGCCTGGAAGGGCGCCCCTTCGCCGTTGCGGCGGGGCCTCCCGCCTCGTCGAGCGGGCCGGCACCCTCCGAGACGTTTCCCAGGGCGTCGCGCTCGGTCTCCGCGACGTCGCCCGCGGCGAGCACGTCGCGGCGCTGCGCCCCGACCACCTCGAGCATCCCGCCGCCCTCGCTCGGGCCGGCCATTCCTATTCCTCCGCCTCTCGCGCCGCCCGGCGCATCTCGCGCTCGGCGACCTCTGCGGGCTTGGTGTTCCACAGGTCGTAGAGCGGGCCTTTCGGGAAGTCGTCGGTGATGGGCACGCGGATCCCGGCGCTGATGAGCAGGCCCTCGCCGGGCTTGACGGCGTCGCCGATGTAGCCGCGCTCCGTGGCGGAGAGCTGGAGCATCTCCGCCCATGCGTCGAGGTCGGCGGTGGACTGCTTGTGCAGCAGGAAGAACTCGGAGTTGAGCACCATGTCGCGGGCCTCGGCGTTGGCCAGCATGTGGCTCGTGTTCTGGCTGATGCCGGTGCAGATGAGGCCGAACTTGCGCCCCTCGCGCCACAGGCGGGCGAAGTACTCGACCACCGTCGGGTGCGCGAAGAGGCTCTGCACCTCGTCGATGTAGAGCCAGGTGTAGTTGGGGCGCGGCGGCGTTACCATCACGCGGTTGCGCACCATCTCGAGCGCCGTGATCATGCCGAACACGCGCATGTTCTGGCCGAGGCCGTGCATGTCGATGTTGGTGATGCGGTTGTCGAGCGCCACGTTGCTCTGGCCGTTGAAGAAGGAGAACGCGCCCTTCACGTAGCGCTCGTAGCGCAGCGCGATGTCGGCGGCCTCGGGCTCGGGCTGAGCGAGCAGCGCCGCGTGGAAGTCGCCGAGCGTGGGCAGGCGGCCGTCCCTCGCGCACTCCCGGTACGCCTCGCCGACGCAGCGGGCGATGATCGAGCGGTCGCGCTCCGGCAGGCCCTCGCGGCCCTCGGCCATGAGCGCGCTCGAGAGCGCGAGCACCGCGTCGGTCTTGTACGCGAGCTTGGCGGCGTCGGCGCGGTCCGCGCCGTCGGCGGTGTCGAGGGGGTTGAGCACGGCCGAGCATCCCGGGGCGAGCTCGACGTTCGCGCCGCCGAGCGCGCCGACGAGGTTGCCGTACTCGCCGGCCGGGTCGAAGGTCACGACCTCGTCCTCGGGGTGCGCGAGCACGGTGTTGGTTATCTCGCGCTTCACCGAGAAGCTCTTGCCCGATCCGGGCTTGCCGCACACGAAGCCCATGGGGCTCGCCAGGCGCTTGCGGTCGCACAGCACCAGGTTCCCGCTCTCCTTGGACTGCCCGTAGTAGCCTCCGCCCGCCTCGTCGAGGCTCTGGCTGGCGAAGGGCATCTGCATGGCCACCTGCCCCGTGGTGAGGTAGCGGCTCACGGTGACGTGGTTGTCCCCGAGCGGGAGCACCGAGTTGAGAGCCTGGCGCTGCCGGAAGTGGAGCGGCTCGAGGCCGATCGTGCAGCCCTGCGCGACGCTCGTCACCTGCTGGACGCGGCGGTCGAGCTCCTCGAGGCTGTCGGCCCAGGTGTAGACGAGGCCCGTGTAGACGAACAGGCGCTCGGACTTGTTGCGCAGGAAGTCGAGCAGCTCCTCGGCCTCCTCCTTCGAGAAGCGCAGCTCGGGCGGCAGGATCTGGTAGTCGTAGCCCTTCTTCACGGCGCTCATCTGCTCGTCGATGATCTCCTTGTCCATCCAGTCGATCTGGCGCTTCACGAGCGCGAGCGCCTCGCTCTGCGCGATGGGCTGCACGTGCAGCGTCACGTTGAGCGGCAGCGGCAGGTCGATGATGGAGGCGAGGTAGGTCTCCTCGATGACCGACCCGAAGCTGCGCACCGCGAGCACCGCGCCGTAGCGCCCGTCGCTGCGGAAGCAGTCGGACCTGCCCTCGGGCTTGAAGTCGAGCGTGGAGGGCATGACGAAGTCCTTCGTGCGCGCTCCCGACGTCGGGGACAATTTGTCCCAGGAGAACTCGAAGCGCGACCCCGGGCGCAGCTGCCCCTGCAAAAGCTCGAGCCTCTCGACGCCGTCGAGGGCGCGCGACGAGCAGCGTATGCGCGCGAGCGTCTGCTCCACGTCGCCCCGGATGCGCGCGAGCTTGGGCACCGCGGCGTCGACGTCGTCGGCGCCCACGGCGTAGGTCAGGTAGCGGTGGCGCACGAGGTTCGAGACGCCCTCGCGCATCTTGTCGTTGAGGATCCGGTTGTACTCTTCGGCGAGCCCGGCGGTGGCGCGCTCCCCGGGCTCGAAGAAGACCTTGCGGCCGACCTCGTCGGCGGGGATGGGCGCGTTCACTACCTGGAGCTGCACGTGGGAGTCCGCCGGGAAGTAGTTGAACAGCGAGCTCATCACGGTGAAGGCCGTCTCGCGCGCCTCCTTGCGCGCGGACTGGTAGCTGATGTCGGAGAACTCGACCGTCTGGCTGAACACCCCGGGCATCACCTGGGCGATGCCGTCCCTGTACATGGCGTCGTAGCCGACGTAGGCGGCCATCTCGCGCGAGCGGTCGCGCTCCCGGCGGCGCCTCTGCCGCTCGGCCTCCGCGCCCTTCGAGGCGTCCTTGCGCCCGCCCGTGCCGCCGAGGAGCAGCCCGAGGGTGCTCGGGCGCTTCGGCCTATTCTCCTTGTTGCTTCTTGCTCGGCTCATAGAGCTCGGCTCCTTTCTTCCTTGCCCTGCGCCTCGCGCGACGTCCCGGGCGGCCCGGGCGCGGCGAGCCCTCGGGGAGGCTCCCGGCGAGGCAGGGCTCGTACGCGAGCAGCTGCGGGGAGAGCTCGTGTGCCGCCAAAAGCGGCAGCAGCTCCTCGGCGCGCATGCCGAAGGGCCGCCAGAACCCGGCGAGCCAGAACGGCATGCTGCAGAGCATGATCGGGAAGGCCGCGTCCGCGACGTCGGCGCGCAGGCCCAGGTGGACGAAGGCCGCCGCCCCGACCGCGCTGCCGAAGCCGAGCGACACGCATGCGAGCGTGCGCAGGCTCATCTTCCCGACGATCTTCTCCTCGTACTCCCCGATGTCCTTCTGCACCGGTATCCGGAGCGCCATCCGCGACGCCCCCTATGCCGGCAGCCAGGACGTGTCCAGCTGCCCGAAGTAGACCGACGCGGCGATGATGATCGCGCCGCCGGCGATGGTGGAAATGGCGGTCGCGATCTGCGGGCCGCCCTGCTGCTCCCTGATGGCCAGGCCGAGCGAGACCGCTCCCCACACGACCAGGAAGCCGCCGAGGAAGGTCACGCAGCCCGACACGAGCTTGATGACGTTTGCGAGCATGCTGCTCTCCTTTGCTTTCGGTTGACGATGTTCCTTGCCGTTCCTCCCCCGCGGCGGGGGAGGCCCGCGCCCTCCGCGGCCCCGTCACGAGGCGCCGTCCTTCCGCCTGCGGTACTCCGCGAAGTCGAACGGGCCGCGGCGCGCGGCCTCCTCGAGCAGGCGCGAGCGCGGGTGGCGCTCGAGCCGGTACTTCCGGTCCATGAGCGGCATGCACCCGTTCACGAGCACGAGCGCGTCCTCGCGCGGCATGCGCGCCACCTCGGCGGGCTGTATGAGGTCGCGCTCGGAGATGCCGCGGTTCACGGTCCGGGTCCAGCCGGCGCCCCGCGAGTCGCTCTGCGTCTCGCTCGCCACCGTCTGCTTGCCGGCCATCTTGCTGATCTCCTCGTTGGTCTCGTTCGCCTTGCCGCCCAGGTAGAGCAGCGTGTCGCAGGCGTTCACGATGGTCTCGGCGTTGTTGTCGCCGTAGGTCTCCTTCAGCTGCGAGAGCGACTGGGCGATCATCGAGACGGCGATGTTCCTGCTGCGGGTGACGGCGATGGTCCGCTCGAAGTCGGGTATGCGCCCGATGTTGGCGAACTCGTCGAAGACGAAGTGCACCGTCGTGGGCAGCGAGCCGCCGTGCGCCTCGAGCGCCTCGGCGCAAAGCGCGCTCACGGCCGTATCCATGAGCAGGGCGAACAGGAAGTCGAAGGTCGAGTCGGTGTCGCTCATAGACGCGAAGAGCGCGACCTTGGCGCCCTCGTCGCCCATGTGGGCGAGGTCGAGCTCGTCTTTGGAGGTGAGGTCGCGCACGGCGCGGATGGAAAGCGGCTTCAGGCGGACGTTGCAGCTCGAGAGCATCGACTTCATGGTGTCGCCGGCGGCCACGCGGAACTCGCGGTAGCTCGCGAGCGCGAAGTCGTCGGGCGGCGCGGGCTCGCGGACCTTGACCCACTCCCACGCGCCGTCCTCCTCGGCGAAGCCGCGCAGCGATCCGCCCTCCGCCGAGGCGCCGCCGCGCCTGACGTAGCGCTCGCCGGTCTCCAGCTCGCGGAACACCATGTCGAGCGGGCTCATGTAGCCCGGGTCGTCGCGGGCGTCGGCGAGCGAGAGCAGCGTGAGCAGCCCGTCGAGGTTTCGGTCGGCGGGCTCGCAGTGCATGACGAGGTAGGCCGTGAGCGCGGTGTAGACCAGGCGCTCGGCCTTCTCCCAGTAGGGGTCGCCCTTGTGGTCGGCGTCGCCCTCGGTGTTGGCGACGATGCCGCGGGCGAAGCGGATGACGCCCGCCTCGTCGCGTATGTAGGCTATGGGGTTGAAGCGCATGGAGCGCGTGAAGTCGATGGTGTCGAACGCGCGGATCTCGTAGCCGAGCTCCGCCAGCGCGCCGCCCATCTCGCGGATGAGCGTGCCCTTCGGGTCGGTCACGAAGAAGCTGGCGTTGGCCTGCAGGAGGTTCGGCTTGACGTAGTAGCGCGTCTTGCCGGTGCCGGGTCCTCCCACCACGAGCACGTTGTCGTTGGTGTCGGTGGAGAGGTCGAACCTGCGGCTCACGAGGCGGATGCGCGCGTTGTCGGTGAGGATGATGTTGTTGTCGGGGTCCTTGGGGTCGCCGAAGGGCGCGATGTCCTTGCGCGTGGCCCACCTGGAGCTACCGTGCTCCTCGCCGTCGCGCCGGGCCCCCTTGGTCCCCAGTGAGCGGGCCCAGGCGAGGAGCGCGCCGCACGCGCAGGCGGTCCCGGCGCACAGGGGAACCGCCTCCGCGGAGAAGACGCGCCCCGCGCGGAGCGCCGCGGGGATCGCCGCCATGGCGGCCTCCGGGTCGAGGATCGGGCTCGTGCCCGACGCCGCGATTGCCGCGGCCGCGAAGTCTCCCGCGGCGAACGCCGCCGCGGCCAGCGCGGCCGCCGCCTGCCACCTCATCTCTCGGGCCCCTCGATCTGGCGCGGGCCGCGGTCCCGGCCGATGCCCTGGCTGTGGGCCCTCGACGCCTCGCGCGCCCGCTCGGCGCGCTCCGCCAGCCGCTCGGGCGCCTGGCGCCTCTCGGCGATCTCGGAGAGCCGCTCCCTTGCGCGATCGGCGGCCTTTCCCGTCTCTTGCTCCAGCTGGCGGAAGGCCTCGTCGACCTCGGGGGCGTCCTCCACCTTGAAGAGCAGCCAGTCGCGGCCCTCGCCGGGGATGATGTGGTGCTCGACCGACGCGGCGCGCAGCTTGTCGGAGACGACCTCCTTGATCGTCGCGTACTCGGGAAGCCCAGAGAGCTCCTCGAGGCTGAGCTTCGCGTAGGCCGGCACGCCGTCGGCCGCGATGGCCTCGGCGCGCCCGCCGGCGATGGTCCCGCGGATTCCCGCGAGGCGCTCGGAGAGCTCCCTCGCGCTGCGCGCCATTGCCTCGGCGCCGGCCTCCTGGCCGATCCTCAGCATCCAGTCGAGCAGCTTGCCGCCCGCCTCGTCCCCGTAGTCGCTCGCCATCCCGCGCCTCCCTTCCAGTCGAGATGAAAAAAGGGCGCCTTCGCGCCCCGGTCGTCCCTATTCGGCCCCGACGGCCCTCTCGCGCGCCATTGGGGCGCGGGCTTCCTGCCCGGCGTGCGCGCGGCTCGCCTCGCGGGCGGACGCGGCGCGCTGCGCCAGCGGCTCGGGAGCCTTCTCGTGCAGATGGGCCCACTCGCCGCTGCGGCACTGCTCCGGCGTCGCCTCGCACATGTCGCGCATGGCGCGCTCGAACCGCTCGGGCTCCTGGGCGATGGCGCCGAAGCTCCAGCTCTCGAAGCCGGTCCACGCGTCGCCGTCGCGCTTGAGCGTCCACCACTCGTCGCCGCCGTTCACCTGCTGGATGAACGCGAGGTCGCGGTAGCAGAACCCCTGGCGTATGGCCCAGTTGCCCGAGCCGAGCGCCTCGCGGAGCCTGTCGACGCTGTCCGTGCGGGAGAACTCGTAGGGGTACTCCTCGAGGAACGGGTCGTCCTGCCAGTCGAAGCCGCCGACCTTGAGCCAGCCGTTCTCCTGGCACTTCTCCACGAGCCCGTCGTGCTCGCGGCCGGTTATCCTCTCGAAGCCGTCCATGGGCCCTCCGCCTTTCGTTTGTTGCTTGGCGGGCGGCGTCCTCGCGATGGGGGCACGGTGCGAGTCGGAGCAGGCGTGCGTGCCGGCGCGTCGGCGCCGCCCAAGACGTGTATAGCGATTTCGATTGCAGCGGGCATCGGGGCCGCCCGCGATGGGTCGAGCTGGGTCGAGCCGTCCGCGCCTCCACGGGAAGCGCACAGGTCAGCCGCGCCGGCGCCTGTCCCTTCCGCCCAGGTAGACTGGTCTGCAGGTCTGGGAGATCCTGCTCGCGATGGCCTCCGCCGTGACGCGCTCGCCGCGCCTGGCGAGCCTGTCCGCCAGCGCGCCGGGCGCGTAGTTCGACGTGACGATGGTCGGGCGCATGTCCTCGTAGCGCGCGTCGAGCACGCTGAACACGGTGCCGACGGACCACTCGGTCGCGTCCTCTTTGCCGAGGTCGTCGAGCACGAGGACGTCGCACTTGGCGTACCGCGCGACGGCGGCCTCGGTGCCGCCCGCGTCGAACGTCGCCTTCACGCGCTCGAGCATGCCCTTGGCCGTCGTGAAGGCGACGTCGTAGCCGGCCTCGGCGAACAGCCTGGCCATGGCGGAGGCGGCGTGCGTCTTGCCGGCGCCGACGCCCCCGTGTATGTAGAGCCCGGCGCCCCCGTTGCCGGCGAACGAGGCGATGTACTCGGCGAACTCGGGGCGGTCTGCCTCGGCGGCCCAGTAGCGCCTGGGGATGCCCGCGCGCGAGAGCGCCTTCTCCCGGCGGTCGGCCTCCTCCTTGGCGGCGAGGGCCGCGCGCCTTCGCGCCTCGGCCTCCCGCGCGCTGGCTGCGCCCGCGCACGGGCAGGGGGCGGCGGAGACCCAGGCGACCCTGCCCGCCAGCGCCGCGCCGAGCGGATCGAGGGCGGCGCCGCAGTGCGGGCACGCCCTCGGCTCCGGCTCGTCGAAGGAGAGCCCGGCCGCCCGGGCCTGCTCGAGGGTGATGAGTCCCGCTCGGTCCATCGGGCGCCCCTTCCTTATCTTCTGAAGTCCTCGTTATCCCTTTTTCTTATCGGGTGGCAAACCGTCAGGGGTTTGCCTGACATCTCGTCAGGGGTTCGGGCGGCGAACCCTGTCATTTCGTCACCCTTTCGCGCCGGGAACCCTGACGAATCGTCAGGGGTTGCCAGCGCTCCGGGCGGCAGCCTTTCGCGCACGATGCGGTACCGCTTGGTGGCGTGCCCGCGTGCCGGGGCGTGCACGCCGCACTCTTCGATGAGGCCCCGGTCGAGCAGGTCGCGGATGGCGCGGTGGACGCTGCGCTCCTGCACGTTGAGGAATCGGGCCAGGCCGCCCTTGCTCTCGAAGTAGCCGCACCCGGCGTCGCAGAAGCCGAAGATGCGCGCGTAGACGAGCAGGGGAAGGCCGGAGAGGCCAAGGTCCGCCATCATGAAGTGCCGTACCGTCGTGAACTCGCGCGGGGAGGGGCCGTCGCGCCCCTTCGGGCCTGTGGCCGCCATCGGCGCTAGCCCCTTCTGGGCGAGCCGACGATGCTGTTCCGCTCGACCCATGCGACGAGCTCGTCGTGCAGCACGATGCCGTCGCGCGTCTTGCCGCCGATGTAGCGGATCGGGAACGGGTCGTCGGGGTCCTTGGCGAGCCGGTACATGGCGTCGCGGCTGATGCGCAGCATCGCGCACGCCTCGTCGGCGCCGAATATCGCGTTGGTCGATGCGATGAGCCTCACCTGGCTCCTGCTAATGCTCTTGGTCATGGTCGTCCTCGAGCTCCTTTCGTCTCGAGGCTCACTCGCGTGCCCGGCCGCGGGCGGCTCCTGGGGCGGTCGCCGCCGTCATTTTCTCCCGCTCCTCGACTCGATGTAGGCGTCCACGGACGCCCTCGAAACCAGGAGCTTCCTTCCGAGCCTGTACGAGTCGATCTCTCCCGACCAGATGAGGTCGTATGCCTTGTTTCGGCTCGCCCTCATGTACTCCTGCATCTCGATCACCGTCATCCATTCGTCCCGATCTTGGCTTCCCTCGGGCGCGGCGCATTCGGCTGTGCGTGCCATGGTTCCTCCAATCTTCCCGTGCGGCACCGCGCGAGGACACCGCACGACACCGTGTGCCTTTTCGTCTGCGCGACGATTGAACCGCCTAACGGCGATTGGCGCGCACGGCGGGAGCGGAGGCGGGTCGAGGTGGGTCGAGCTGGTCGGGCCTTCACGAAACGGCCATAGGCCGTGTTCCTTAGCTTGCAGCTAAGTCCCCGAAAAGAAAAAGGCGCCCATGCGGGCGCCTGCCTAGTAGCTGGAGTTGTTCGGTTGTGGTCGGAATGCTTCTCTTCCGCGGTGCTGTCGTCCGGGGTCCGGCATCTGTCGTTCGCCTCTTCTGTCGTGTTTGCTGTTGCGTGTTCTGCGAGCGACCTTGCGCGGGCCTGCCGGCCCGTTGCCCCAGGTGCACCCGGGTAAATGGTACCCACCCGCTGGGACACAGAGACTGCGGGAGGGCCGTCTGGGCAGGCTGGGATGGACGAGCGGCTGGCTCAATTAGCAATAAGTCGAGCTAAAGGGCCTTGTGCTCTATTTTGTAAAACGCGAGGGCGCAATCAACTCGACGATTTCCCCGAACCTTTTCTGAACCTTATAGCGACTTGCGCGCTCGTCTCGAACCGGGCGGGTTTCCTCGTCGTAGCAGTCGTCGATGGCCTGGCTGGTCGCCGCCGCCGCCTCAAGGAGGCGCGGCCGCTCCTCAGGCGATACCCCGGCCGACGCGAAAACGGCCTCGTTAATCGCGTCCGCCTCCCGGAGCTCTTCCTCAGGCGCGTCGAGCCCGGGTGCGACAAAGTCGTCGCAATACCTAAGGGCCCTGTCGACGAGCTCCTCCCCGTATTCGGCAACGACGGCCTCCTTTATATCGTCTCTCTTGCCAGTAAGCCGAACCAAGCGCGCCATTTCGTCTAGAAGCTCTGGGAGGATGGGCGATTTTAGGATTTCGCTCATCATGGCACTGTTCGAGCCCCGGCTTTCTCCAAGGTGGTACTTACGTTCGAAATGCGTGATTTTGCGAACTTCCTCAAGAGCGGATTCCTCTAGTCCCGTGTACTCATGGGCATCCTGCGCCTTGTAGGTCTTGCATTCGATATCGCCTATGAGATAGCCGAGATCGACCTCGAGCACCGCGGCGATTTGAAGCATGATTTCGAATTTGGGAAAAGGCCGCACGTGGCCCTTCCTGTCCGGAAGTCCAGCATTGACCCACGTGCTGACGTTCTTCTGCGTAAACTGAGGGCTCTCGCTCCCACCATAGAACCGATTGTTTATCAGCTCCGCGAGATCATTCTGCGTTAGGCCCTGCTCCTTCATGAGCCCAAGGAGATTGTCTCGCCACGATTCAAGCCTTGACTTCACGACTTCGTTTGACTGCAGGACCTCTGCCTTTGGACCACTCATCTTTAATATCCTCCTAAGTGACTAGAACATGATTGATGTTATAGATATTACCGTTAATCGATTCTACCATTCTGCTCTTCATCGAGGGATACTAACAGGCAGAGAACAAGTAGACAAGGAGTGCTAGATGAACAGGACCTATACCAACGAGGAGATCCTCGAACGACTCAAGAGTCTCGAAGGGTTGCTTTTGGAGCGAGTTTTCGAAACTTCCTACAGCGAGAGCCTGCGTACCTACGACCTTATCGACCACCTGCGAAGCAAGGCCCATGACCTTGGGCTGGAGGGAGAGGACACCTACACCGCCCTCATTCGGGACCTAGAGAAGCTCAGTTCGACCATAGGCGGGCTGATCAACGGGAGGAGAGGTGAGTTCCTCGCCGCAAAGAGTCTCAGATGTCTTCGTGGCAACAGCATGCTGCTTTCCAACATCGCGCTTCCGAATGGAGACTCATTCGAGGAATACGATCAGATTTTAATCGCCCGTTCGGGCATATACGTGATCGAGGTAAAGAACTATCGAAACGACGTCGTGATAGACGATGGAGGAATCCTGCGCTGCGGCCTTCATTCCTACAACGTCGGCGAGCGAATGCGTGAGAAGATGCATGCCCTTTGGGATGCAGTTCAATTCTCTTCCGACGGTTGCATGACCGAAGAGGACGTGCATGGCATGCTTCTTTTCGTGAACAACGACGCAAGTGTTACCGATTTCTTCCATCGAGTCCCCGTGATGCGTTGTGGGCAGATTGTCTACAGCATCGAAGATGCAGACCGATGTGACGAGAAGCTGTCTTGGGAGGACATGGCTCGCATCAAGTCCGTCCTCCTCGCACGAAGGACAGCGGCAGAGTTTCCAATGCCGCTTGACGAAAACCGTGTAAAAGGCGAGCTCGAGGATTTCCTCAATCTGGTCGAGGTCGAGATCGCAAAGGACGCTGCTGAATCAATAGCGGCTGGCCACAACGAAGTTGATTCTCCGGCAACGCTTGATAGCCATGCCCGGCATTCGCAACTGCCCAGCTGGGTGCCCGCCGTGGCGGCCGCCATCTCTGGCTTGGCAATAGGCGCGGGCGGGCTATTCCTGCATGTAAAGAAAGGATAAGGAGTCTGGCTGTTTAAAGCGGAAAACGCAGATGGACTACAAAAAGGAGTAAGGATGACCGAAAACACGATGGGAACCATTGCAATTAGCGACGCCACGATTGGTGCCGTGAACGAGAAGGCCATTAATTGCCAAGGCATGTTCAAATCCCTCGTCGACGCGACAAGCGGCATCACCGGGCCCCAAGCTGGCCTTCTTGGATGCCTCGTCGTTTCCATTGCTGGGGTGGCGGGATATGGAATATACGCCCTTTGCGACCTGGTCAAATCCGGACACCTCGTCGAGCTCACCTCTGGAGGGGTGCGCTTCGCGGCGAATACGGCAGCGCTCGGCGAGGCGAGCAGCCTCTAATCGGCGGACAGGAGAATCGATGCAGATGAATGAGATGCCCTCGATCGGGACCACGCTGACTTACGGCGAGGCAATCAAAGCATACGACCGCTTCGAGCGGACGATGCTCGAAAAGGCGTACGGGGCCGAGCTCCTGCCCGCGGTGGGGCTGTACGACCTGCTCTGGCAGCTTGAGTCGCTCGCGCAGAAGTTCGGAATCGAGGGCAAGGGGGCCTTCTCGAGGCTCAAGAGGGAGATCCGATCGTTCTCGAGCGAGAGGACCGCCCTCGCGAACGGGGTGAACGGGAAGAGGTTCTACCTCATGCAGGACAGCCAGGCGCTCAGGCGGCACGACGAGACGCACATCTTCCAGGTCGGGTTCGACGGGGAGGCACTCGTGGGGGAATTAGACGAGGCGCTCGCTCTCCTGGCCGACGAGGCCGGCGGGGGCGACGAGTACGGCGACGTGTATTCTCCAGACTGGCCCGATCGGGGCTCCACAAACCGAGAAGAGGACCTCTTCCCCAAATGGCTCGGAGTGGGCCTGCTCGTGCTGACAGTCTGCCTCGGCATCTCCCTGATCGTTCATGCGATATTCCAGGGCGGTCTCTACTGCAAGTGGTTCTTCTAGCCCCGCTGCGCATGCCTGAAGCGTAAAAAATAGGGCTGAATCGCTCTCACGATCCCGCCCTCAAACCCGAGGGTTTCTAACTGGCTCCATTATTCCGGGCTTCTCAGTTCTGTCATTGACCCAGGTATCACCCGTCTCCTATAGCGAGTGAATATAAAAATAGGGCAGAGTCGCTTGCGCAAGTCCGCCCCTAAAACCGTGAAGGTTTTGCTATCTGCAGACTATTCTACCAACCCGAGCGATTCTGTCAACCTGCGAAGGAACTCGAGCGCGGAGCGAGCTGCGGCGTCGGGCCCCTTGTCGGGCAGCGCCTCGGTTTCGCCGTCGGCCCTGGCGAACATCTCGGCGAGCTCGGATGCGGCGCGCGAGCGCGAGGAGCCCTCGGGTACCAAGCCGGAGTGCGCCACGAGCACGGTCGCGACCTCCTGCATGGCCGTATTCCCCATCCACTTCCTCCTGGTCGCCTTGGGAATTCCCACGGCGGCAACCCTTCGGGAGACGCCGCTGGACGCCGAGCCCCGGGCGGCGCCCCTCTCGGCGAAGCAGTTGATCAGGCACGAGCCGTGCGCGGCGCAGTTGCGGACGGACTTCACGCGCTTGAGGTCGTAGTGGGAGGCCTCGAGGCGCCTGTCGCCCCATCGCCTGGCGCAGAAGCGCACGAAGTCGATGAGGGTGCCGAACGAGGTGAGCTCAAGGAAGGCCCAGGCAGGCATGTCGCCGGAGTACTTCGCGTAGAGGCTCGAGCTGTAGGGGCTGCGGCCGCTCATTTTGAGCTCGCGCAGGCGGTACTCCCTGTTTGCAGTGGTAAGCGATGCCATGTAGTCGGCCACGATGGCGTAGCCGTCCTCTCCGCGGTCCTCCATCTCGCGAAGCAGTGTCGCCTTCTGGAAATGCTCGATGTCGAGCGTCATGCCGAGCAGGGCGTGGCGTAGCTCCTGGTCGAGCGCCGCGAGCAGGCGCAGCTGGCCGAAGTCGAGGTCTACGTAGCGGCCGTCGCGCGGGCCTCCCTCGTATTTCGAGAAGAGTTTGCGGTAGGATGCGAGCTTGAAGAAGTTGCACTTGTCGCGCAGGTAGTCCGCGGCTTCTTCCTCGGAACACAGCTCGAAGGCTACGCCCTTCTGCTTGAGGTGCTCTATCTGCTGCTCGATCGTGAGGATCGGCTTCCTATCGTGGGGTTCGGCCATGCTCGGTCTCCTGTCATAAAAAGTATGGCCTATTTTACCAGCATGTTCTCGACATTCGGTGGAGACCTCATCGTCGACTCATGGGCAAGCCGCCTGATACGACTCCCTTTCCCTGTCAGCAGCGCAGTCGCCTGACCTGCGGATTTGGAATCGCGTTGGAAACCGCCCGCGACCAATCATTTGCGATTGCAGCTGGCGGCTTGCAGGCTGAAGGGCGGTTGAGTTTCGAAACGGGCGTTTTCGGCGCCATCGAGCCTCCAAAGGCGGCCCGCCGCGCCCTTTGGGACAAAAACAAAAACTCAAACCCCTGAGTTTGAAAAAAGTTTTTGAGGTTGTCCCAACTTTTGTCCCCGAAGCCGACGAAACGCGACATCGCGTCATTCGGCGGCACGCGTTCCGTGTCGATGCCGAAAACTGGGTGCAACTGGAATGACGGGACGACAGAACCAAAGCCATCGAGTGGGAGTAAATTGCCAGGTCAGATACCATTTTTATCTAATCTAATTCTTTCCAATTTTGTGTAATTTGCACCCATTCCGTTAGGGAAAAGCTGCAAGACACTGGGGAAAGCTCTCAAACGGAGATTACAGAATTCAGACCCGCTGAAACCTCGGCGGGTCTATTCTTTCCCAGGTAGAGCACGCTTTCGATATCGTGCCATCAAGAGAATTAGCAAGAAGTGGACAACATTGGAGAGCTTTCCAAAAGAATGGTCTCGATTAACCACCCCCGCAACGATTGCTCGGGTGTATTTTTCCTCCGAAACGTCAAAAATAGCACCATTTTGAACTCACCCCCATTTTTGTATCCCCATTTTCATGTTTGCCCAGTTCAGGATGGGGTGCAAAAATGGTTGATACTGATGAAATCGCCGTTTCCTGCGACGATTTACGGGCAATTAGCATTCTCGGCAAGATCCGGAAAACAGTACCGGACACTCCAATCTCGCCCGGAGCAGGCCCATATGTGAAGCCACAAACAAGACTCTCTTGAGGATGGCAGGTGGTACTATTCGCCATTTTATTCGCCTGTGCGAGCGATTAGGCCATAACTAGAGAAGGACGCCGATTGAGAACTTTATTTAACCGTCCCACTATTGGGGTTCAATTCATTTTGCCGCTCTCTTTGCTTAATCCAAGAAATATGAATCAATTTTTTCAATACTGTCCAGCACTTCGCCTTGCAATACTCCTAGGGATAGCGCAAGCTCTGCAGAGCCGTTAATCGCAACTAGAGGATCTGGATGGAAAGCCCTATCTAGAAGATGACAATAGATTGACATGTCTTGGCGGAGCTCAACCATCAACGCTTGGTATTCTTTACTAAGCCTTTCATCAAGCTTCTTTTGCTCTTCCTTATACTGCTCAACGATCTTCTGCTCATACGAAGATAATCCATCTTTTGCAGTCTGGTAGATTACGGTACCAACCGTGTTGCCTATAACTGCGCCAATGACCGGAACAGGTATGATCGCCTGGCCTATTGCTGAAGACAGGGCGCTAACCGCAGCGTCAAGGCAAACAATCTCAGATTCTCTTATGAACTCAACCTCGTCGATTTCGCCACTCCTGAATCGATGTGCCTGTTCGGCTACACTGAATGAAGCAGTGCAAAGGGCACTTGCCACAGCGCCGGGAGTAGCTGTGAAATTAGTCAAAGCATAGATGCTGGCACCTCTGACACCGCCTTTCAATGTGCCAGCGCCCGTCTTTTCTGCTATCTGCGACCAATCTTCTTCGCTAAAGTCTCGTAGCGACTTCCCCTCGCGCAACTTTCTGGCAACCTCCATGACGAAAGTTGTAGCACCTTCTACTGCAGCCGAGACTGCTGTTGCTTGTGCAGCCTGACCAAGAGTTGGCTTGCTATCTTCGTATGCTGCCCTCCTGGAAGATTCGTCTTCTTCTCTCAAAGAAGACTCCTCTCGATCCAAGACCTCTTGGATTCTCTCTTTATGTGCCTCGTTGTATTCGATTCGAGCAGGCTGGATATCGTCAATCGAAACGTCATTTTGCTCAAAGAGTTCATTGACCTTTTGCCACTGCCTGAAGGACATTCCATCTGCATTGACGGAGAGCCTCGATGCCTCCTTGATGTCCATTCGCAATAGCATCTCGACTTTTTCGTAGAAGTCCTTGGGAATGATGTATTTCCCACCGTTTTTCAGATAATCGGGGTACTTTTCCAGATGCTCAAGAATAGCGTTCAACGAGAACGACCCGCCGCCCTCAACGAACTTCATCTGAAAGAGAATCTCGTCAATCCTGATGTCGCTTGGACCGTTATCGTCAAGCCACCCATATATCAACCCGTTGCCTTGAATTGCCTGTTTTGCGTTACCGATCCCGACTTCAGCTACCTCGGCGATAAAACCATGCAGGCCTTTGTCTCCACCTCGGTTGAGTTCGATTAAATTGTTTTGAATGTTGTCAGTCGCCCACTTCAAAGCTCCGAGTGCATTCTGCAGATTGCTATCTTGTGCATTCAGGGCTTCAAGGAGGTCTGCGAATCTAACCTGATTCAGGTAGTCAATCCAAGCCGCAACAGCTTGCTCTTGTCCTGATTTGACTGCTTCCGCTATCTTCATGCCTATTCATCCGTACCGATGTCTTTGATCATGAACTCGCCAAGAGCCTTGGCATTGTTCACAAGCGCGCCTAGTCTGCATTTCTCATCATCTGCCAAGTCAGGGTAGTTTGATCCGTACAGGGCCATGTTCTCTTTGAGGTACTCTTTTAGGTTTTCTCTCAGTTCTACGGTCTTTCCGACCAAGGAGTCAATCTGCTCATTTAGGCGCTTGACCCTACCGGTGTTTTCCTTGATCTTCATAAGCTCTTCTTGCTTCTGCTGATTGAGCTGGAATCTTTTCCTTGCGAACAAGATGATAGAGGTGAGCAGCGTCGCCCCGGCAATTCCCCAGCCGACAGGACCAGCCATTGCAAGCAATGCGCTTCCGCCGGTCGTACCCGCTCCTCCAGCAGCAAGGGCTCCGCCTCCGAGCCAAGCGAGTGCTGCCTGGGAGGCCGCAGCGCCCGATAATGTCGAGATCGCGGTACCGGTTGAGGCAGTACCAAATGTTGTTGCAATCCACATTGCAGCTGAGGGAGCCATGCTAGCTACTGCCGCGCTGGCAGCGAGACCGCCCCCAGCGCTCATCGCCGATTTTCTTGTAGCATCGAGCTCGTCTTTTGCATATTGCTCAGCTGAAGTGAACTGATCTTTGTTCGCGCGAATAAGCTCGAATGTCGTCTGAAATTCTTTCGGGGTGTTCGCGATGCTGTTGATGAGTTCTTCAACGATAGCGAGGAGATCCCCCGAGCGCTCCCTTTCATGATGGAGTTGCATCCCGCGATCGCTCATGTATGTGTATTCTTGGTTGTAATCGATGATCGCTTTTTCATATTCATCGATTTCCTTCGCGCGAGGATGTTCTTCAGCTCTTTCGTCGTTATTGTGATGCACAATACCGTCGATGATTCCGGACAGACCTTCTCCTGCACCCTTGATCGCTTCTTCCGATTTGTCGCGCAATTCCCCGAGCTGGTTTCCAACGAAACCTGCGGCTCCTGCGGCCATGTTCCCGACATCTTCTGCAGCTTTTCTTATGCCTTTGCTAGTATCGTCGATGCCTTGCTTTATAAGCTTTTCGATATCAACCATCTTCTTTCCTATCATTGATTTAAATATGATTAATTATATTCTCGTAGGTTGAATTTTTAAACGCAACAGCGTTGCAGTTAGTCATGCAAGCGAAGCTTGCAGCCCCTCTGATAGCGTAGGCCGAAGGCCTGCCTTGCAGAGGAGCTTTCTCTTTGGCGTAGAATTCTCGCTACACGGCTTTCCCGGGCAGGAAGGAGGCTGTTGTGCCCGAGGAAAAAGGAAAGCTCCTCAGCAAAGAGAACAAGGAAGTCATCGAGGCCGGCATTCGCAACGCCGACTCGGCCAGAAAGATCGCCAAAAGAATCAACGTGGCCGCCTCGACCGTGACACGTGAGGTTAAGGCCATTGCCAGGCGAGCGGCACTGCATGCACGAAATGCTCGACCAGGCTCACGACCTGCAAGAACTGCAAGACCCGCAACTGCATCGATTCCTGCCCAGACTACGAGCGCACGACGTGCCCGGCAACTGAGTCTTGGCCCTGCGTCTGTCCGGAAAGGTGCGCGAAGAGGCCCCGTTGCTCCTATCCGAAGCGCGCCTACGACGCGGGAGACGCCGATGCCGCCTATCGCGAAAGGCTCAAGTCCGCCAGAGAGGGAATCGATATCGAAGTTGAGGGCCTTGCGGCTATGAACGATCTTATAGTTCCGCTCGTGAAAAGAGGGCAGAGCTTCGAGGCGATCTGGGCGACGCATTCAGGGTAGCTGCCCGTGTGCGTGAGGTACGCCTACAACTATCAGGAAAAAGGCGTCCTTGCCACAGCCAACATAGATCTTCCCCGCAAGGTCCGCATCAAAGCGCGTCGCAAAGGCAAGGACGACCCCGCTCGAACGTGGATAGACGGGACCGGGCGCGTGCCCGAGCGAACCGTGTGCGACAACTGCAAGACCGCCGTCGTCAAGCACCCGCGCGAAGGCGAGATCGTCCTGAACGACGCCTACGAGGCGCTCGGCGAGCACTACATGACCGCCATCATGCCCGCGCAGGTGCGCAAGCCGAAGCAGAAGGCGTCGGCGGAGGGCACCGTGAAGGATGCGGCGACATGGGTGATAGCATCCGCACCTCGGGCAGCGGTCGGGCTCGCCTCGGGAGGCGGCCAGGTCCTCGGCGATCGCGCTCTTGAGCGCGCCTGCCAGCTCGCGCTTCTCCTCGAGGGTCATTCTCTTGATCTCGCCCATGGCCAGCTGCATGGATCCTCCTCCTAGACGCTTTCCGAACGATCGCATCATAGAGCAGGCACCGTTTTTCGCTGTCCCAGTATAGGGACTATGTCAATTTTGGTTTAACAGCGGAAAGCTCCGATACTTGCATCTCGCTGTTCATTCACGCGGTAGATGGTCTTAATGCACTACGCAGCGAACCACTTGAAGTTTTCTTCGATTCTGACGAAGTGTCGTTTAGCCTGCGGAACAAGACAACCTATCTAGTTGTAAAGATACTGTAGGCATCAATTGTTGCAATTCGTTCGCTGTACAAAAATACTAGCAAGGTCAAGCTTGAAAGTTTTGAAGTAAATTGAAAAAATGCTTGGGGATTAACTCCCTACATGCTATCCTACAACCGTAGGGAGTCAATCCCTACGGTCTGCAACTGATAAAGGAGGTGATGAAGATGAGGACGATAGGACAGCTGAGCCTGATCACGGGAGTCAGCTACGAAAACGTGAAGTTTTACTGCAAGCCTCGAGAGGCGAATGGTGCCGGGTTGCTCGAGCCTGCAGGAAAGAAGGGTCGAGCAAACCTTTATGACGACAATGCACTGATGGAGCTTGCCCTGATCAGCATAATGAGCAAATGCGGCAAGAGTGTCGAAGAGATGAAAGGTGCCATATATGGCAGCAATAGCATTGTCGAAGTGCTTGAAGAGCAAGAAAGAGTCCTCGAGGAACGTATTGCGAAAACACTTCGAGCCCACAATACGACAGTGGCTTTCAGGCGTTTCATCAGTGCTTTGGACTCCGATAATGAGAAAGATATAGAGAAAGCGTGGGAAGAGCTCTTGCCTTGGGCGCTTGAAGACGCGGTTACCAATGAAAAGTACGTCGAAGTCATAGCGAAGATGAAGCCTATCACAAACGGGCCTCTTGTGGATAAAGGCAACGAGCTTGCGGCTCTGCTTCAAAGACAGCATAAGCTGAACCGCGGAAATAACCTCGATGATGAAGTCTATGCAAACGCCAAGATGGTTCAACGGACGATCGAAGATATGACAACAGTACCTGATCATATCGGCGAAGCACCGCTTATGCGCATCCTAGAGCTGAAAGTCGAAAACGCTAGCCCTAAGGATAAACGTGTAAAAGAATGCGTGAAGGCCTTGTATGATTCAATCAGCGAGATGGTAGAAGAAAACAATCAAGAACTATTTCTTGAGTTGATGACCTCGTTGATAACGGGAAACGCTTATTCAATTCTGCTCGAACTCGCCTTTGATGAGGGAGCCGTTGAGTACGTACTAGATGCTATCGAACTGTATTTCAAAGATTTTGGGTAATAGGCCCAGTTAGGAGAAAAAATGCAAAGCTCAGAGAACAAATGGCTCGTTCGTCTTATGGCGGCGGGGTGTGTATGCTTCATTGTTACGTGCGCAACTCATTGCACCACTCAGTTCATGCTTGTATCGGCAATCGTAGCGTAGAGATTGGGGGCAATAATGTCTTGCCAAGAAACATCAACTAGGAGTCAAAGAGCCAAGGCGTTCATCGGGCGCAATGGCAGCAAGCTTGTATTCGGCGCTGTTGCAGTTGCAGCAACAGGTGTAACAATCATCTTAGGAAAAAAATGCGTTGACTTGAAGCGTGTAGCTGAATGTCTTGATTCTGAAAACACTCGGTTAATTGCCGATAAAATTGCGCTCAAAGCCCTTTGCGAAGAAAAGGACTTCTGGACTACATCTCTCGCAGCCGATGCAACGAGACTTGGAAGCTCTCTGGGAGGGAAGATTCTAAATGACAGGAAACTCCATCTTGACGAAATAAGCCGAGCGGCATAAGGCGTGAACTGAAATTTAAACACTTTTCGAGGAGGCTTCAATGCTTGGCTTCGGCAAATCACGCAAAGCGAACAAAGAACGAAGGCTGCGAAAGAAAGACGACAAACTGGTGAAGAGCTTAGATGCTCTTGGGTGGGGCGATGACCGCAAAAGTAATCGTCTGTACAAGAAGCATGTTAAGACTACCCAAAAAATCGAAAAGAACAGAACATGGCACCTACCCAAAAGAGAGCACGGATGGTATCTGCCAAACGACGATTAAGATTAGAAAGCCTCATTGTATGACGCGGCAATACGGCTTGGCCGATTGATTTACGGTTAGCGCTGCGCACGTTACTATTCCCAAAAATACGAGTATTATGCAGGTCACATGCTTGTTTGAGACCACTCGTTTACTATTCCAGATAATGATGGCTTTTGCAGGTAGATGGCTTAAATGAGACCAAAAGGCCGTCTCAAGCGTGTTTTAGCCGATTATAGGCGACTATTGATTTGGGATAGTAAAGCGCATGCTAAAGAATAATCGAAGTGTCAGCTAGAAGCGGTGTTTGAGACCGAATACCATTCCGTGTGAGTAGTGAGGACAACGGCTCTTGAGACCATTTTGAGACAACAAAATAGCCCCCATGGAGCCTATTTTGTTCGTCGTTTCGACGCCTTTGCCCGTGTGCGAAGGAGCGGGAGCCCTGCGTTCTTTCGGCTGTTTGATTTTTTCGCAATGACGACAGAGGGCACCGGCAATCGAAGGAAAGGGAACGCGAGCATTCTCGATATAAAAAGCGACCTGTACGACAAGGCGTTTCAGCAATGGAACATGACGCCGGTCGCGTCGGAGCGTTCCTATGCGCAAGCCGGATGCTCGTACCGGATGGACAACGAAGAAGGCTCGGGCGAATACTGGGTCTATTCTCGAGACAACTTCTTCGCCATCAGCGCTTTCCGAATCGAGTTCAAAAGCCAAGGCATCATGCGCTTTCGCCATACCGAGCACCTTTCAGTTAGCTACTACGACAAAGCTGGCTTGATCGCAAAAGCCCGCACTGCCACGCCGAGGCCCGGAACGGTCTCCACCTACATCGCGAGCTGAAGGAAACGAGTACGTGGCGCGCTTTTCTCCTGGCTCGACCGCGCAGGCCACGTCGATCACCGTATCGCCGGACTATTACAGAACCTATCTGCATGAACGGTTCGGCAATATACCCGACATGCGCAAGGCTTTCCTGCTCGTCGACGGAAGACCGGACTGCCCGGAGCTTATCGCCCTCTTCAAGCAGATCAAACGCTATCGAGGAGCCGGCATGGCGGCTGACTTGTTTTACGAAGGGGTCGTAGCCGAAGCGCTGGCGCTCATCATCAAACGAGCAAGCGAGATCGAAGAAGAGGATGCCGGACGAGAAAGCGCTTTGCCGCCGCTCGACGACCGGAAATCGCTTGACAATGTCGGCAGCTTCATTAGAAACAACCTGGACGCGAACCTTACCTGCAACGTACTGGCCCATCGCGCATGCATGGGGCAAACGAAGTTCAAGGCAACGTTCAAAAGCTACTTCGGAGCGTCCCCCAACGCTTTCGTTACCGAAGCGCGCATGGAAGAAGCCGCCGAACTCTTACGGACCACCAACATACCCGTTGCCGATATTGCCGAAAAGGTAGGATACAAAAAACCGGCGGCATTCTCCGAAGCGTTCAGACGCCATACCGGCATAGCCCCGAGCGCCATGCGCGGCAAACGAATACGCTAACGCAGATCCCACGCGACCTTTCGTCGTTCCTGCTACCGTTTCCCACTCGCCCGCTTAAATTGGCTCGTTGGTTTGACAAAGCGCATCGCGAGCGGTAGCATTCAAAGTTAGTTAAAGTTAATTTATAGCTGAAGCATAACTTGAACGCCGCGCGAAGCGCAAGTCGCAAGCGCACCCTCCCCCGCCCAACCAGGAGCCGCTTTATGTCGAACAGCGAACCGAACAAGA
>ENA-OQNO01000545-OQNO01000545.1-human-gut-metagenome-genome-assembly--contig:-NODE-545-length-34617-cov-5.417193_pt1 | contig 34617 bp, 35 predicted proteins | sample MGYA00242629_ERZ504880 | MGnify/ENA primary metagenome ERZ504880 (study PRJEB26092, sample SAMD00036377) | human gut metagenome | host: Homo sapiens | study: EMG produced TPA metagenomics assembly of... | reverse complement strand
CTCGAGCTCGGCGAGGTGATGGCTCGACAGCACCACGGTGACGCCTCTTTCGCGGTTGAGCCGCTGCAGCAGGTCGCGCATCTCCACGATGCCGCTCGGGTCGAGGCCGCTCGTCGGCTCGTCGAGCACGAGCACCTCCGGCTCGCCCATGAGCGCCATGGCCAGCCCGAGGCGCTGCTTCATGCCCATGGACAGGTCCTTCGCGCGCCGCTTTCTCGCATGCTCCAGCTCCACCGTCTCCAGCAGCGCGCCCACCTTGTCCGCGCCCGGCACGCCCTTCTGAATGCGGCAGCACTCGAGGTTCTTCTCCACGCTCAAGGAGGGGTAGAATCCGGGCTGCTCGATCATCGAGCCGATGCGCGCCCGCTGCCGCTCGAGGGCGGCCTGCCCGTGCGCGTCGAACAGCCGCACTTCACCCGCCGTGGGAAACGCGAGGCCGCTCAGCAGCTTGACCAGCGTCGACTTCCCCGCGCCGTTGTCGCCCACCACGCCGAATATCTCGCCGCGCCGCACCGAGATGCTCACGTCGTCGAGGGCGGCAAACCCGCCGTAGCGCTTTGCGAGCCCCCTCGTTTCGATTACCGTATCCATTGAAGCCGCTCTCCCTTTCGCTCGTACGTCGATCGCTTCGGGGAGAAGAATACGATGCCGTCCAAACATAAGTCCTCAAGAAAGGTTAAGGAAAGCGTAAAGGCCGCGGGGCCGCTCGCACGCCGCCTCTCGTGCATCATGCCAGCTTGAAGCCGATGCCCCACACCGTCTTGATGTAGTCGGCATCCGCGTCCACCGCCGCCAGCTTCTTGCGGATGTTGCTCACGTGCACGTTCACGGCGTTCTGCTCGCCGTAGTAGCCGCTCTTCCACACCAGCTCGTACAGCAATTCGCGCGAGAACACCCGGTCGGGCGCCTGCATCAGCACGTGCAGGATGTCGAACTCGTGCGCCGTGAGCGCCACCTCCGCGCCCTTGAGCGCGACGCGGCGGCGGGCCACGTCGAGGTGCAGGCCGCGATGGTCGTACGCTTCGCCGTCGGCTTCCGGGGCCCCGGCGCCCCTGCCGTCGCAGCGGCGCAGCACCGCGTGCATGCGCGCGGCCACCTCGTGCGCGTCGAACGGCTTCGTCACGTAGTCGTCGGCACCCAAGGTGAGCAGGTCCACCTTGTCGGCCGCGCCCGCCTTCGCCGACACGACGATCACTGGCACGCTCGAGTGCAGCTCGTCGCGCACGAGCGCGATGAGGGCCGCGCCGTCCATGCCGGGCAGCATCACGTCGAGCAGCACGAGGTCGAACGCCGCGTGCTCCAGCTGCAGCCGCGCCTCGGTGCCCGAGTAGGCCTGCACGGGGCGATACCCTTCGCGCTCGGCGATCTTCGCCAGCAGCGCATTGATATCGGGGTCGTCCTCCACAACGAGGACCCTGCGCGCGTCCATGAATGCTCCTTTCGTCGACCTTCCCAGCATACCGGAAAGACGAAGCGCGGGCCACGGGAGCCTGGCCGTTGCGCTATCATGGCCCCCTACCGCACGAAAGGAGCTCGCCCCATGACGAACGACGACCACCGCCCCCTCCCGCTGCCCGACCGCGAGGAGCTCGAGCGGCGCGCGCTTGAGCTGCACGGCAAGAAGTACAACTGCGCCCAGTCGGTGGCCTGCACGTTCGCACCCTTCGTCGGCGCCGACGAGGATGCGTGCTTCCGCGCCACCGAGGGGCTCGGGGCGGGCATGGGCGGCTTCACCGAAACCTGCGGAGCCGTGACCGGCGCGGCCGTGGTCATCGGCATGGCGAACAGCTCGGGCAAGGACGACCCCACGAGCAAGGCGCGCACGTACCGCATCGTGCGGAAACTGGCGGGCGACTTCCGCGCGCTGAACGGCTCGACCGTCTGCTCCACGCTCAAGGGCATCGAAACCAAGCAGCCCCTGCGCAGCTGCAACGGCTGCATTGCCGACGCCATCGACCTCACCGCCGACGCCCTCCAGCAGCTGCGCGCCTAGCGGACGAGCTCACCGAGAAGAGCGGCTTTCCGGATCATCGGCGGCTTTTTGGAGTTGGACGACCGCGACGAATGCACTATGATGCTTCTTGTTCGCTTTGGTTAACTTTGCTCCGGAGCCTTGCCACAGCGGGACCGAAACCCACTTCGTCTGGAAAGGCCGCATCATGGAACCACAAACCTCCCCCGCCGTCGGGCGGGCCGCCGGCGCACGTCTCGGCGGCAAGGACTTCATCAACATCGGCATATTCACCGCCATCTACTTCGTCATCGTGTTCGCGGTGGCCTGCCTCGGCTTCGTCCCCCTGCTCATGGCGCTCATCTGCGGCATCGTGCCGCTCGTGGCAGGCATCCCCTACATGCTCTACCTCACCCGCGTGAAGAAGTTCGGCATGATCACCATCATGGGACTGCTCATCGGCATCATCATGTTCGTCACGGGCATGGGGTATTTCAGCATTCTCACCGGCCTCGTGTTCGGGCTGCTGGCCGACCTCGTCGCCCGCAGGGGCTCGTACGCGAGCGCCAAGATGAGCGTGCTGTCGCACGGCGTGTTCAGCTGCTGGATCGTGGGCAACTTCCTGCCCATGCTGCTGACGGCCGACAGCTATTACGCCACGATGCGCGTGCAATACGGCGATGCCTACGTCAACGAGCTGATGAGCTACCTGCAGCCATGGGCCTACCCGCTCATGCTTGCGGCCGCGTTCATCACGGGCATCATCGGCGGTTACATCGGCCTCAAGGTGCTGAAGAAGCACTTCAAGCGCGCAGGCATCGCATAGGCGCGCGCCATGGAACTCCTGCAAACCGGCGCCGTCGAACGAACGGTGCGCCTCGACCCCCGCACGAAGCTCGTCTTGCTCGTGTCCGTTTCCACCGTGCTGCTGATCGGCGGAAACGGGACGATCATGGACGCCGCCCGCACGATCATGCTGCTGGCGCCGTTCGGCCTGCTGGCCGTGTCGGGCCGACGGGGAGCGGCCGCCGCGCTGCTGGCGGCCTACGCGGGCGCGCAGGCGCTGAGCGCGCTTGTCGTGCCCAACGTCGACGGGCCGCTCAACTTCCTCATCGTGGCTTCGTGCATGATAGCCGCGCGCTTTCTGCCCACCATCGCCACGGCGTACTTCGTGTTCGCCACCACCACGGTGTCGGAGTTCATGGCGGCCGCCGAACGCGTGCACGCCCCTCAATGGCTCGTCATCCCGCTGTCGGTGCTGTTCCGCTTCTTCCCCACGCTCGGGGAAGAAGCGCGCGCCATCGGCAGCGCCATGCGCATGCGCGGATTGCGCGTGGGCAGCGCGGGGCCCGTCAAGCTGGTCGAATGCCGTCTCGTGCCGCTCATCACCTGCGCGGTGCAGATCGGTGAGGATCTGTCGGCCGCCTCGCTCACGCGGGGGCTCGGCGCGCCCGTGCGGCGGACGAACGTCTGCGAGATCGGGTTCGGGCCGGCCGATGCGGCAGTGCTGGCAACGTGCGCCGCCTGCTTGGCGGTGCTGGCCGCAAGCAGCCTCGGATGGACGGTGGGATAGATGAGCGACCAAGCGGAATCGAGACCCGTGCTCGCCTTGGAACACGTCTCGTTCTCCTACGCGAGCGGACGGGCCGGAGCGGGCGTGCGAGATGTCTCGCTGCGGGTGCATGCGGGCGAGGTCGTGCTGCTCTGCGGGCCGTCGGGCTGCGGGAAAACCACCGTCACACGCCTGGCGAACGGCCTCGCGCCCGCCTACTACGAGGGTGCGCTCGACGGAAGCACAACCGTCTGCGGGCGCGACGTTTCCACCGCGCCGCTCTACGAGACCGCGCGCTCGGTGGGGTCGGTGTTCCAGAATCCGAAGTCCCAGTTCTTCAGCGTGGACGTGAAGGGCGAGCTGGCATTCGGATGCGAGAACCAGGGCATGGAACGGAGCGAGGTCGAGCGGCGCGTGGCAGCGGCCGCGCGAGCGTTCGACCTCGAGCCGTTCGTCGGACGGAGCCTGTTCGACCTCTCGGGCGGGCAGAAGCAGCGCATCGCCTGCGCGAGCGCAACGGCTGCCGGGCCGACGCTCGTCGTGCTCGACGAGCCTTCGTCGAACCTCGATTTCCCTTCGATAGCGCATGTGCGCGCCGCCATCGAACGCTGGAAGGACGAAGGGCGGGCGGTGCTCGTGGCCGAGCACCGGCTGCACTACCTGGCCGACCTCGCCGACCGCGTCCACTACCTGCGCGACGGAGCGATCGAGCACACCTGGACGGGCACGGAATTCCGCGCGCTCGGGACGGGCGAACTGGCCGCGCTCGGGCTGCGGGCGCTCGGGCTGGACGACGCGTTCGCAGCCCAGACGAGCCGGAGGGGCGAGGAAGCGGGCGGCCCGCAGCTCGAGCTGGACGACTTCTCCTTCGCCTATCGCCGCGGCGCGCGCGGGCACCATGCCCTCGACATTGCGCACGCTTCGCTGCCGCGCCACGCGGTGACGGCCGTGATCGGCGCGAACGGCGCCGGCAAGTCGACGTTCGCCGCCGCGCTCTGCGGTCTCAACCGCTGCGCGGGCACGTTGTCGATCGACGGAAAGGTTCTCAAGCGCCGGGCGCGCACGGAAAGCTGCTTCGAGGTCATGCAAGAGGTGAACCACCAGCTGTTCGCGGAAAGCGTGCTCGACGAAGTGCTGCTCAGCATGGCCGCGCCCGACGAAGCCGAGGCGCATCGCCTGCTGGCCGCGCTCGATTTGGACGAGCGGGCCGACGATCATCCGCTCGCGCTCTCGGGCGGCCAGAAGCAGCGGGCATGCATCGCGTCGGCCCTGGCCAGCAAGCGCGACCTCATCGTGTACGACGAGCCGACGAGCGGGCTCGACCTCCACCACATGCTGCAGGTTGCCCGCATGATCGCACGCGTGCGCGAACAGGGCGCCGCCCAGCTCGTCATCACCCACGACCCCGAATTCATCCTCGCATGCTGCACCTGGGTCGTGCGCCTCGATCAGGGGCGTATCGTGGAATCCTACCCGCTCGACCATGCGGGCGTGCGCGCGTTGCACGCGTTCTTCGCATAGAAGGAGGCCGTTCGTGAAAAACCTCGAGTACCTCGCCTCGCGCAACACCGGACGCTTCGACGTCCTGGACGCGGACGGCCCGAAGACGACGTTTCGGCTGACGCTCGACGGCGGAGAAACGGGACTTCTGGAGGACTGGGCGTTGTTCGACGGCGTGAACCTCACGTTCAACGACGTGCCGCGCGGCACGCTCGCCTGGCAGAGCGGCGAGCCGCGCACGTTGCAGTTCGAGTGGAGCCAGCGAGGGCGCGGCGAGATCGCGTGCGCCAACGGAAAGAGCTACTTCGTGCACGAGGGGCAGTGCGCGGCGCACGATCAGCGCATCGTCAAGCGACAGATGCGCTACCCCATGCCCCGCTACCTCGGCTTCACGCTGAGCGTGGAGTACGAGGCGGGCAGCGCGGCGCTCAAGGCGCAGTCGGCCACGCGGCACCTCGACTTCAACGCTCTGCGCGAACGCTTCGCGGGAGAGGAGGGGTGCCGTGTGTTCCTGCCCGACCGCGGCGTCGCGTCGCTGTTCTCCTCATTCTTCGAGGTTGACGAGCGGGCACGCCTCGAGCGGCTGCGCCTCAAAGCGCTCGAGCTGCTCGTGCTGCTCGACGCCACCGAACGCCCCGCCTGGATGACGTTCCCCTACCACACGCGCGATCACGCGGCCGCGCTCGAGCGCGCCGTCGACCTTTTGGGGAGCAGCCTCGACGACGACCTGGCGCTCGGAGACGTCGCGCGGTGCGCCGACATGGGGCTCTCCCTGTTCAAGGAGCGTTTTCGCGCGGCGTACGGGCTGTCGCCCATGGCGTATCGCCGCCAGTGCCGCATCGAGGAAGCCGCACGGCGCCTCGAGCGCACCGACGACAGCGTCGCCCACATCGCCGCGCAGGTGGGCTACCGCAATCCCAGCAAGTTCGCCGCCGCCTTCGCCGAGGTCATCGGCCAGGCGCCCTCCGCCTACCGCACAGACCGCCGCTGAGCGCGGGGGCTCAGGCCTCCCAGCGCAGAAGCGACTCACGGTGCGCGGCCAGGCGCACGGCGGAGCCTTTGCCTCCGCGGCAATCGAAGATCACCGGCTTGAGACACCCCTGCTCCACGAGATGATCGAGCACGCGCTCGAACGCCGCGCCGCTCATGCCGAACCGTTCGGCCAGATCATCGAAAGCATACGTCCGACCCTCTTCAAGCGACTTGCGCACGCCTACCACCATCACGACCGCCTTCCCTCCGTTGCATGTTGGAAGCATTCTAGCATAAGTTAGCTAAAGGTAACTTAGAAAGGCGCACGGGTTTGCGGGGAGGGTTTGCGGGGAGGGTTTGCGGGATTGCGGAAGCTGGCGCGTTGCGCGAAATACGAACGAATGTTTCACGTGAAACACTCCCCTCCCGTGCTTTTTCCCGATTTCCCATTGACGGAAGCATTTCGCTCGGGTATATGTTATCCATAGTTAACTTATCAGCAAGGAGGCCGAAGCCGCATGGAGACCACCGAGGACGTCGCATCCTGCGAGGCGTTCGAGCGCAAGCTCGTGCATCACTGCACCCCCACGCTCGCGGCGCTCAAGCCGGCGAACCTGTTCACCTGCCGCAGCTCCGACGCCCCGGCGAGCGGACGCGCCGCGAACCGCCCCGCGGCAACGGGCCTGCGCGACGACGAGCTGTCCCGCGCGCTGCGCGCCTGCCGCGCCAAGCTGGCGCCCTGCGGCGTGCGCATCGAGGTGCTCGCACGGCGCACGAGCGGCGTGCTCGTGTACGTGTACCGCCCGGCCCTGCTCAAACCCATCATCGAGCAGGAACCCGTCGCGTCCTTCCTCACGCGGGAAGGCTACGACCCCGCATCGCTCTCCGCGTGCATCGAGCGCCTCCACCGCCGCATCTGCGGCACCGACGTGCAAAGCCAGCTCACCGGCAGCTGCTCCTTCCCCCATGAGATCGGCCTGTTCTTGGGCTACCCCTTCGACGACGTCATGGGCTTCATCGAGAACCGCGGCGAGAACTTCCTGTGCAGCGGCTGCTGGAAGGTGTACGCGAAGGAGCGCGACGCGCTGGCGTGCTTTTGCAGCTACAAGGATTGCACGGCCCTCTACGAGAACCTGTTTGCCGAAGGCGTGTCCCTCGAGTGCCTGGCCAGCGTAGACGAGGACTTCCCCGCCGCCGAGGCCTTCCGCCCCGCAAGCTGACGCCGCCCGCGGCTCCCTCGGCGTTCAGCGACGTGCGCGGCCCCGCGCCGCACGCCGCCCACGTCGCTCAACACCGAGCACATCACCCTCAACGTAAGGAGCAAGCATATGAGCAAGGTTGCAATCGTCTACTGGAGCGGCACCGGCAACACCGAGGCCATGGCCGACCTTATCGCGCAGGGCGTGCGCGCCCAAGGCGGCACGGCGGAGCTCATCCACGCGTCGTCGTTCAACGCGACGCGCCTCGACGACTTCGACGCCTTCGCCTTCGGCTGCCCCGCCATGGGCGACGAGGAGCTGGAGGACATGGAATTCCTGCCCATGTACGACGAGGTGGAGCCGTTGCTGGCAGGCCGCGACGTCGTGCTATTCGGCTCGTACGAGTGGAACGACGGCGAGTGGATGGAGCTATGGGAGCAGCGCGCCGAAGCGGCCGGCGTGAACGTGGTGGACTCCGTGGCCGCCTACGACTACCCCGACGACGAAGCCAGCGCCGAATGCGTCCGCGTCGGCGGCAAGCTGGCGGCATAGAACCCCTCGGGCGCTCCCGCCTTCCAGCCCGGAGCGCCCGTCAGCACCCTCCATCCACCAGATCCTCCATGCGCACACGGCACGTGCAGCAACGCTTCGCCAGTTCGCCGTCATGGGTGATGACCACGATGGCCCGCCCCTGCGCCGCTGCGCTCGACAGAGCATCGGCCACCACGGTCATCGAGCCGCCGTCCAATCCGCTGGTAGGCTCATCGAAGATGAGCACTGGCCGGTCGGAAAGCAAGCCGCACGCCACCATCAGGCGCAGCTTTTGACCGCCCGAGAGCGTGGCGGGATGGGCGTCCCGCAAAGGATAGAGTCCCAATCCCCGCACCACCATGCGGGCACGCTCGAGGAGTGCCTCGTCGTCGGTGCGCCCCAGCAGAACCTCGTCGGAAACGCTGCTGGTGAAGAACTGCTGCGCCGTGTCGTTGGAGCCGTACCATACGTGCGCGCGGCGCGCGCCCGGGCGCATCGTCGCGCCGCAGATGCGCACCGTGCCGGCATCGGGCCGCTCCAAACCGGCCAGCACCCGGGCAAGCGTGCTCTTGCCCGCTCCGTTGCGCCCCGTCAGAGCCGCTACCTGACCCGGCCAAACCGCAAGAGAGACGGCGCTCCACAGCGTAGAGCCGCCACGCGAGCACGTGAGCCCGCACGTCTCCAGAACGGGTTGCGACGGCCGACACGTCGACGATCCCGCTTCCGCCGCACGAGCTTCGGAAGGCGACGGCAGGTCGGGAAGCGCAACGAACGTGGCCGAACGCAAGCCCAACGCTGCACGCTCGTCCTCGCCCAGCGACTCCATCTGTGCAGCCGAACGCTGCCACAACACGCTCCCGTCGCGCACGTACACGTAACGATCCGCGATACCGGCAAGCCAGGCCAAGCGATGCTCCGACACCAGCACCGCGCGACCCTCGGCCTTCAGACGCGCCACGTGCCGAGCCAACAGCAGCGCGCCCTCTTCGTCGAGGTTGGCCGTGGGCTCGTCGCACACCACCACGGCCGGACGCGGAGCGCACGCCGACGCCACGGCCACGCGCTGCTTCTCGCCGCTCGACAGCGCATCGAGCGGGCGCCCGCGAACGTCATCCAGCCCGAACGAGGAGATGGCCGCATCGGCGAGCGCCACCACCTCGCGATGGCCCAACCCGTAGTTCTCGCACCCGAACGCCACCTCGCCCGCCAAATCGGACGAGAAGAACTGGCTGGCCGGGTCCTGAAACACGCTTCCCACCATCCGGCCGCGCTCCCACAGGGGCACGGTTTCCGCATCGGCTCCCAAAAGACGGATCGTGCCGGTCAAGGTTCCCGGCCAGTATGCCGGAGCCAGGCCGTTCGCCACGCGCGTGATCGTGGTCTTGCCGCTTCCCGAAGGACCGGTCAGCACCACGCATTCCCCAGGAAGCACCCGCAGACTCACCTGCGCGATGCCCGCGCCCTCCCCCTCCGCCGCGCCGTCCGAGGCATAGCGAAACGACACGTCCGCGAACTCTATCGCGGGCGCAGCCTGCTCCACGCTCATGCCGCGGCCCTCCACGCAAGGAACGCACCGGCACCCACCAGCCAGAACGCCGCCCATGCGGCGTCGGCCGCGCCCATCCGACGCTCATGGTAGCTGCTGCGAACGCCGGGGGCCTCCACTCCTCGAGCCACCGCGGATACCGCCAGCTGATCGGCCGTCTGCAAGCAGCGCAGCAGCAACGGCACAGCCACGTACTCGGCAGCGCGCACCGGATGCATCGCCACCGCACGCGGCGTCGCCAGCCCCCGATTGCGCATCGACTGCACCGTCGCCCGCACGGCGGCACGCATGGTGGGAAAGAAGCGAAACACCACCAGCACCCCCAGCAGTACCGGGCGCGGCGCGCGCATGCGCGACAAAAACGCCGACAGCTCTCCCGGAGGCGTCGTCACCACATCGCCCGCAACCAGGAACACCGGCGAGAGGTTCCAGAACATGAGCACGTAGAACTCCGAGAACAGCACCATGCGCAGGCCCGCGAACCTGATCAACGCCAGCAAGCACCCGAGCACGGCGACGAGCACGACCCCTCCCGCAAGAAGGCGCCAACGTCGCTGCGCCGCGAGGTAGGCCAGCGCCGCACACGACAGAAGGCCCGACGCACCGGGCTCCGCCGCCACGATCGATCCCGTCAACGCGCAGGCGAACGCGAGCAGCTTCACCGGCACCGCAACCGGACGCGGCGCACCGGAATCTGCGCGCACTACAGCACTCCCGCCTTCTTGAAGTGCTTGCCCATGAGCCTGGTGCCCGCCAACGCCCCCGCCAACCCGCAGACCGTGGTGAACACGACGATGAACGCAATCCATCCGGGCTCGGTGAAATAGCTCACGTAGGCATCGATGTAGCTCTGCTCCATGCCGCTTGCCACGGCGAACGAATAGTACGCATCCCAGAAGAACCACATCGGCAGCAGGTTCGTGCCGTTGTACAGCAGACTGGCCACCGTCCACGATGCCGTCAGGCGCGCCGGCCGCTCGTAGGAGCCCCGCTTCCACAGTATCGCCTCGCATACCAGACCCACGCCGACGAACCACGGCAGCAAAAACCAGGTGCCCATGAGCAAGTACACCGCGCCGAGCAGCGTCATGTACGCAAGCGTGACGCCTCGTTTGCGCACGCGGCTCGCCATAAGCACGTATATCGGCCCGCACAGAAGCATGGTGATGCCCACCGATAAGACCATGCTCGCGAACTCGTTCGCCATGCACACCATGCTCACCGCCACCTGTACGACCACGAGCAGCACCGACAGCAGCACCGTTGTCACGACGTCGCGCACCGTCCATCCCGTCCGCTCGGACGCGGCCGCCGCATCCGTCTCCATCGACGCTCCCAACCGCGCTTCCTTCTGCATACGCGTCTCCTTTCGGTTCAGGGGAATTCCAAAAGCTTCTCATGCGCCCGTCGGCACTGCGGCGGACGACGACGCGCCGCCCAGTTTCCAACCGATGGCTCGCTCGCGCATGCCCACGAAGTCGGCGTAGATGCCTTCTTGCGCCATCAGCTGGTCATGCGTACCGCGCTGCACGATACGGCCGGCATCCAGCACGACGATCTGGTCGGCGTCCGTCACGGTTTTCAGCCGATGCGCAATCATGATCACCGTTTTATCGTGCGTGAGCGCCTCGACGGCTCGCTGCAAATCGCGCTCGTTCTCCGGATCGACGTTGGCCGTCGCCTCGTCCAAAATGACGATGGGCGCGTCTTTCAGGATGGCGCGCGCGATGCTGATGCGCTGGCGCTCGCCACCCGAAACGGCGGCGCCGCCCTCCCCCAAACGCGTCGCATAGCCCTGAGGCAAGCTCTCGATGAACTCGTGGCAGCAAGCGCGCTTCGCCGCTTTCACCACGTCCTCGCGCGAAGCGTCCGGACGACCGAATTTGATATTGTTTTCGATGGTATCGTCGAACAGGTAGACGCCCTGAAACACCATGGAGAATCGCGCCAGCAAATCATCCATCTTCCAGTCGCGCACATCCACCCCGCCCAGCGTGATGCGCCCTTCGCCCACGTCCCAAAACCGCGCCAGCAGCCGGACGAGCGTGGTCTTGCCCGAACCCGACGGGCCCACGATGGCGCACGTGGTGCGCTCGGGGATGACCAGGCTCACGTTGTCGATGACGGTGCGGCCTTCATAGCCGAACGACACGTTCTCCACCTCGATGTCCAGGTTTTCGGAGCTGCTCACCCCGGCCCCTTCGGGCATCGACGGCGTGGCCACCATGTCGTTCACCTTGTCCATGCACAGATCTATCTGGCGCAGCAGGCTTGCGAACATGCCCGAGGCTTCCAACTTGCCGTACACCATGAACGATGCCGCGATGGCCACCAGGCACACGCCCGCGTCCATCGTGCCCGCCAACCAGCACCACACCGACACGAGGCACAGGGCTACGCTCGACGTTTTCGTGACGATGGTCTGCAGAACCCCGAACATGAGAAAGCGCAGCTCCATGGTCACGTTCATGCGCTCGCATCGCGCTATGGCATCGTCCAGCTTTCGCTCGGCCTTGCCCACAAGCGAGAACGCGCGCACCACGCTCATGCCCTGGATATATTCCAATACGGCGCCCACGATTGCGCGCTGAGCCTCGACGCGCCGACCGGATATATCCCGCGCCGCACGTTGCATCCAGGCGTTCACCAGCAAGAACACCGCGATGGTGACCACAACCACCAACCCCAGCCGCCAGTCGAACGCAAGCAGCATAAGCGCCATGAAACCCGAGAACACGAACCCCGAGATGACGTTCGTGTACACCTGGCCGCCCGCGTTCTGCACGTCGTCCAACGTGTTGGTCATGGTGCTGGAAATGGCTCCCAGACGATGCTCGTTGAAGTAGCCCATGGGCAGATAGCGCATCTTATCGCCTATCTGGGTGCGCTTCTCGCCGGTCATGGAGAAATTGCCCCGGCAGAAGTTCTCGCTTTTGAAATGCGAGGTGACGAAGCACCCGACGATGCTGTCCACCATGATCGCGAGCGCCGTCCACATGGTGGCCGCCGACAACGTGCCCTCGGCGAGGGCGAACAGGACCACGGCGAATGCCATCATCTGCCACGCTTCGAAGAACGAGTTCAGTACCGAGAACGCCATGCCGCGCTTCAGAAGACCCGCATAGCTGCCTCCGAACGCGAAATACTTTTTGAACGTTGCGAACATCCGAACCTCCTTTCTAGGCCGCATCCTTGGATTCCATATGGGCGCGATACATGTCGGCATACAGCGGGCACGCCACCATAAGCTCGTCGTGCGTGCCCTCGGCCTCGATGCGGCCGTCCCGCACGACGACGATCTTGTCGGCATCGACGACCGTCGACAGCCTATGCGCCACCACCACCAGCGTTTTGCCTGCGACAAGCCGGCCTACGGCCTGCTCGATAACCGCTTCGTTTTCAGGATCGGTGTAGGCCGTCGCCTCGTCCAGCATGACGATGGGCGCGTCTTTCATCATGGCGCGCGCGATGGCAATACGCTGACGCTCGCCCCCCGAAAGGTGCCCGCCGCTGCCTCCCACCACCGTCTGGTACCCGTGCTCCAAGCCCTCGATGAACGCATGGCAGCCCGATGCCTTCGCGCAGGCAACCACTTCCTCGTCGGTGGCGGCGGGACGGCCCATGCGTATGTTGTCCATCACCGTCTCATCGAACAGGTAGTTGTCCTGCTCGACGTACGAAATGCACGCCGCCAGCTGAGCGGCTTCCAAATCGTTCACCGACACGCCGCCTATCTTCACGGCGCCCCCATCGACATCCCAGAATCCTGCCACCAGGCGGGCGAGCGTCGACTTGCCCGACCCGCTCGGACCCACGAGCGCCGTCACCTGGCCCGGTTCTATAGCCAGGTTCACGCCGTGGATCACCTCTTCGCGCCCGTAGGAGAAGCGCACGTCCTCAAGCTCGATGCGTTTGCCGTCAAGCACGGCCGATCGATCAGCGCGGCGCTGCTCGGGCACGTCGAGCACCGAGGATATCTGCTCGACCACGGTACCGATCTGCGCGAGCGTGTCGATGAAGTTCATAGCGGCGTACAAGGGAGGAAACAGGGAAAGCGACAGCACCGCCACCATCACGAACGTCGCCGGCGCAAGCGTGCCCTGCATGACGAACAGGCAGCCCACCGGCAGCACGGTGACCAGCGTTGCCGGCCAAATGGCCAATCCCAAGTCTTGGAACACCTGGACATGGTGCATCCAGTCGATGAACGAGTGCGCGTAGCGATGCACCGCCTGGGAGAACTTGTCGTACGAACTCGCCGAGCGGCCGAACGCCTTTATCACCTCGATGCCGCCCACGTACTCCACCGAAGCGGCGCTCATGGCCTCGCCGGCGCTCACCGTCTTCTCGTACCACGACCGATAGTCCTTCATCATGCCCATGTAGGCCAAAAACCCGATAGGCAACGTTATCAGGGCCACAAGGGCCATGCGCCAATCCAGCGCGAACATATACGCCACCACAGCGAGGGGGACCAGCAGATTCGACGTCATTTCGGGCAACACGTGCGCGAGCGTCGTTTCGATGCTGTCCACCTTTTCCACCATGATGTTCTTCAACGCGCCCGACGGCTTGTCCAGCACGTACCCCAAAGGCACGCGCGTCAGCTTGGCGGCCATGCGTCGGCGGATCATCGAGATGGTGGAGAACGCCGACACGTGCGACACGGCCGTCGACGCGTAGTGAAATACCAGATACAGCCCATAGCCGCCGGCAGCCACACCGCACCAGCCCACGTAGTACGCGAAATCGCGCACGCCTTCCAATACGCCCACGATCATCTGCCCCGCTGCGTAATACGGAACGATGCTGCCGGCCACGCCCACCACGGCCAAGGCCACCGACAGGGCGAATCGCACGCGGTTCGCCCTGCCCGCCCACTCCAACAGCAGCGCCACCGGACTTGTCGGCACGCCTCTCGCATCCGTTTCGGCGTCCGAGATATTCGGGACACCGTCGGCCATCGCCGCGCTTCCTCCATTCATACGCTGTCCTCTCAAAAAGTTATCCAATGCTTACTTTGGAGTATAACACTGTTATATCTTTCATTGAAGATGCTTTCCGGATAAAAAAACGCCCGCCGGCTCACTCGCCAGCGGGCGTTCGCACCCCTGCGCCTCTCGAGATCGTCTACCGATCGCTCGCGCGGCCGACCTCCGGATTCATGAGCTCCTCGTAGCCGGCGCGGAAGAACCGTTCAAGATCGTCGGCGAACGCATGCGCCTCCTCGCGGGGGACGCCCCGCAGCAACGGCTCGAAGTAGCCGCGCAGGAACATGCTTGCCACGATGCGCGCCATGCGCGGCTCGACGTCGTTCACGGCAACGCCCCGTTCGCGCATCTCGCGCACGTAGCGAAACGTGCTGTCCACCTCTACGTCGACGAAGGCGTCCAGATACCGCTCCCACGACGTGCCCGCCGACTTGGAGAGCACGAGCACGAAAACGTCGCGATGGTCGTACGCGAAGTCGAGCAGCCCGCTGATCTCGTCGTGTTCGTAGTCCTGCATGCGCTCGAACGTCTGGTCTTCGGGGGGAAGCTGGTAGAATTCCTCCTGCATCCGCCGGTACCGGCGGTACAGCTCGTCGGCCGCGGGCGACACAACGGCGTCGAACAGCGCCTCCTTGCCTGCGAAATAGCCGTAGATCGCGCCGGTCGTCATCTGCGCCGCCGACGCGATCGTTCTCAGGGACGCGCCCGAGAAGCCCTTCTCCAAGAACTCCTTCGTCGCGCACGCGACGATGCGCTCGCGCGAGGCCGATTCGCCCGCTTCGTCTCTCGCGCCGACCATGTCGCCACCCCCGTCTTCGCCGTCCGCACGCTCATTTGGATTCTGCGACTATGATACCGCATCCGTTTGGCTTGCCGACGTGCAGCTCGCGTCCCAGCTCCCCCGCCGCCTACCGCTGGAGATTCGCCGCGCCCGCAAGCCGCCACCCGGCCGCCTCGCGGCGCAGGGTGATGAAGTCGCGGTAGAGCCCCGCTTCGGCCACGAGCTGCGCATGCGTGCCGCGCTGCACGATGCGGCCGGCGTCCACCACGAGAATCTGGTCGGCCGCCGTCACCGTGTTCAGACGGTGCGCGATGGACACGAGGGTCTTGCCCCGGGTCAGCTCGTCGATGGCGGCGATCAGCTCGTGCTCGTTCTCCGGATCGACCGAGCTCGTAGCCTCGTCCAAGATGACGATGGGCGCATCCTTCATGATGGCGCGGGCGATGGAAATGCGCTGCCGCTCGCCGCCGGACAAGCTTGCGCCGCCCTCCTCGAGCACGGTGGCGTAGCCCTCGGGCATCTGCTCGATGAAGTCGTGGCAGCGGGCGCGCCGCGCGGCGGCCACCACCTGGTCGTGCGTGGCGTCGGGGCAGCCGAACTTGATGTTGTTCTCCACCGTGTCGTTGAACAGGTACACGTTCTGGAACACCATGGACACGTGCTCGAGCAGGCTCTCCGCCGTCCCTGCGCGCACGTCCGCGCCGCCCAGGCGCACCGCGCCGGCGTCCACGTCCCAGAAGCGCGCCATGAGGTTCACGAGCGTCGTCTTGCCCGAACCCGACGGCCCTACGATGGCGCAGCTCGAGCCGGCCGGAATGCGCAGCGACACGTCGTCAATGATGCGGCGACCGGGGTCGTAGCCGAAGCTCACGCCGTCGAGGGCGATCTCGAAACCGGCCGGCCTCAGCGGCACGTCGACGCTGTCCTGCCGCGGGATGGCGCACACCTCGTCCACGCGGTCGAGCTCGCCTTCGATCTTCTTCGTGAGGAAGGCCGCATCGTTGGCATGGATGAGCTCGCCGTATATCATGAACGCGGCCACGAGCAGCGTGAGCGCCCACGACAACGGCAGCGTCCCGTTCAGGTACAGCGCGCACGCGGCGAACAGCACCGCGCAGCTGGCCAGGTTGAACACGAGCGCGTACAGCTTGAGCACGCCCTGCGCCGCCGCTTCCTGCGCGTAGTCGGCCGCGCGCTTCTGCTCGAAAGACGCCTTCGCGGCCGCCAGCGCCTCGTCGGGCGTGGCGAACGTACGCAGCACCGCCATGCCGCGCGCGTACTCCACCACCTTGTCGCACATGGCCTCCTGCGCCGCCGTCACCTCGCGCGTCACGGCGGTGGCCCGACGCCGGAGCACGCGCAGCACGAACAGGCCCGCGGCGATGCCGACGAACGTGATGGCCGCGATGGGCCATGCCACCGCCAGGAAGAACAAGCCCATGATGACCGCCATGGCCACGCCGCCCGACAGCCCCGTCAAGCAGATGGTCATGAACTCCTCGAGCTGATGCACCGTCGTGGTGAGCGTCGTGGCGATGGCCGACAGGCGCTGCTCCGAGAAGTAGCCCATGGGCGCGGCTTTCAGGCGATCGCCCACCCGCAGACGCAGGTCGCGGAAGATGTGAAAGCCCTCCGCGTCCATCTTGATGTCCACGAGGTACTGGAACGCGAACTGCCCGGCCACGCTCACCAGCAGGATGCCGAGGCACTGCAGCGCCACCGTCGCATCGAGGTGGTCGCGATGCTCGAGCGCCCAGAACACGGCGCCCAGCATGCCGGCCATGAAGAACGCCTTCAAGATATTGCACACCATGCCCCACATCAGGCTCGTACGGCTTGCCGGCGAGAAGCTTCCCGCCAGGTCGAGCACCCGTTTGATCAATGCGAACATGCTACCTCGCCTCCTTGACATCGTCGGAACCCACGGTGCTCCCCATCTCGACGCCCTCGATCTCGCTATCCTCGAAGCACGCCGAACTCATGTGCTCGCGCCACATGCGCGCGTACAGCGGGCACGCCGCCAGCAGCTCGGCGTGGGTGCCCCGACCCACGATGCGGCCCTCGTCCACGACGAGGATCTGCTGGGCCTCCTTGATGGTGGACAGGCGGTGCGCGATGGTGACGAGGGTTTTCCCGGCCACGAGCTTGCTGATGGCGCGCTCCACGAGCGCCTCGTTCTCCGGGTCGGCGTAGGCCGTGGCCTCGTCGAGGATGACCACCGGCGCGTTCTTCAACATGGCACGCGCGATGGTGATGCGCTGCTTTTCGCCGCCGCTCAGCCGCTCGCCCGCCTCGCCGGCGCGCGTGGCGTACCCCTGCGGCAACGCGCTGATGAAGTCGTGGCAGCCCGCCGCGCGCGATGCCGCCTCCACCTCCGCATCGGTGGCCGCGGGCTTGCCCATGCGGATGTTGTCGGCAAGCGTGCGGTCGAACAGGAACGTATCCTGGGCAACGTAGGAAATATGCTCCATGAGCTGTTCGTGCGGAATGTCGCGCACATCGCACCCGCCGAACGTGATGCGGCCTTCCGTCGCATCCCAGAAACCCGCCATGAGCTTCGCAATGGTGGACTTGCCGGAGCCCGACGGCCCCACGATGGCCGTGATCTGCCCGGGGCGCGTTGCGAAGCTCACGTCCCGCAGCACCTCGACGCCCTCCCGATAGCCGAACGACACGCGCTCGAACGCGAACGATTCGCCCGCCAGCTTCACGCGCTGCGCAGGGCGGACAAGCTCCGGTGTTCCCAAAAAGTCCCAGATGACGTTCAGGCATACGTCCATGCGAGAGATCATGCCGCCCGCCTGCGCGAACTTCAACAACGGCGCGATGAACCCGAGCGGGATGACGATGCACGTGAGGAACACGGGCAGCGTGAGCTGCCCGATGGACATGAGCCACACGCCCAGCGGCAGCGACACAAGCAACGTGCACGGAACCACCGCCTTGACGGCCGCCATCCACACCCAGCTCTGCCGAAACCACGCCAAGGTCGAATCATGGTACGCGGCCACCGCCTGCGAGAACGCGCCGTACGACGAGGCGGAGCGTCCGAACGCCTTGATCACCTGAATGCCGTTCACGTACTCCACGAGCGACGAGTTCATCTTCTGCTCGCTCGAGAGGTACCGCGCCATCTTCGGCTTGTAGTCGCGCATCATGGCTGCGTAAAACAGCACGCCGAGCGGGATGGTGGCCAGGCCCGCCAATCCCATGCGCCAATCGAGTGCGAACACCACCCCCATGGCCAGAAGGGGCCCGAACACATTCGACGGCAGCTCGGGCATGAAGTGCGCGATGGCGTCTTCAAGCTGGTTCACGTTGTCGACGAAGCGGTTTTTGAAGGCGCCGGTGGGCGTGTCGATGATGGTGCCCATGGGTACGCGCTCCATCTTCTCGGCCATCTGCTCGCGCATGGTGCGCAGGGCCCTGAACGCAACGCGGTGGCTCATCATGGACGAGCGCCAGGTGAGGAAGAACCGCGCCGTATGCGCGAGGGCGGCCGCGGCCGCCAGCCATGCGGCGCGCTCGAGCGTGAGCGTGCCCTCGACGAGCCCCGCCGCCAGCAGCGCGATGACCAGGTAGGGCACCATGCCCACGGCCTCGCCCACGCAGGCCAGCAGCAGCGATACCGCCATCCGCCCCCGGTCCGGCCGCATGAAGTAGTACAGTTTGGCGAACGCGCTCGGTCGAGCCGAGCGGTTCGCAGGCGAAACGTCGTTCATGAAGATGCCTCTCTGTTGCGATCGTGCGTTGTTCCTTCGTTGCCCGCTTCCAACCTCACCGCGCAGTCGCCCGCAAGGCGGGCCAGCAACTCATCGTGGGTGATGACGACCACGGCCTTGCCCGCTGCGGCGAGCGCACGGCACCACTGCGCCACCTCGGACACGCCGCGTCCGTCCAGGCCGCTCGTGGGCTCGTCGAGCACGACGAGCTGCGCGTCCGAGCAGTAGGCCGCCGCCAGCGTCACGCGCTGCTTTTGGCCGCCCGACAGGCTTGCCGGATGCCGATCAGCCAGATCGACCAGGTCGAATGCCTCGAGCGCCTCCCAAGCCCGCGCCTTGAGCGCATCGTCGACGCGGCGCCCGAGCACCACCTCGTCGGCCACGCTGCCCGCATACAGTTGGTAGTCGGCGTCCTGCATGACGAAGTAGCTGAGCCGCCTGCGGACGCGACGCGACACGGGCGCGCCGTCGAGCGTGACGGCTCCCGCCTGCGCGCGCACCGCGCCGCACAGCACGCGCGCCAGCGTGGTCTTCCCGGCTCCGTTCGGCCCCGCCACCACGGTGACGGCGCCGGCGGGAATGTGCGCGTCGAGCGCGCGCACGCCCCGCCGCGTCGAGGGATACACGTACGTCAGACCCTCGACACGCCAGCCGCCCCCGGTCCCCGGCGCCGCCGCGGCGCTTGCGCTCCCGGCCTCCATGGCGGGATGCCGCAGCCCGAACGCGGCGGCCTCGCGCACGGTGAGGCGGGCGAAGGCGTCGGCGTCCCACCGGCGGACGATGCGCCCCGCGCGCAGGCACACGTAAGCGTCGGCCACCTTGAGGAACCGATGGAGTCGATGCTCCGACACCACGATGGCCACCCCGCGCCGTTTGAGCTCCACCAGGATGTCCACGAGCGCCTCCGATCCCTCTTCGTCCAGGTTGGACGTGGGTTCGTCCAGCACGAGCACCTGTGGGTCGCAGGCGATGGCGGCGGCGAGGGCCACGCGCTGCTTCTGCCCGCTCGACAGCTCGTCGAGCCGCTCGGCCAGCAGGTGCCCCACGCCGCACAGCGTCGCGGCCCGTTGCACGCGCTCGCGCGTCTCGGCCGGGTCGACGCCCAGGTTCTCCGACGAGAACGCCACCTCGTCGCCCACGGTGCCCATGAAGAACTGGCTGCGCGGGTCCTGCATCACCACGCCCATCCGCTCCGTGCGCTGCCGCGGCGCCATCGCGTGCACCTCCGTTCCGCACACGGCCACCACGCCGTGCGCAACGCCGGGGAAGAACGTGCCGGCCAGACCGTTCACCAGCCGCAACACCGTCGACTTGCCGTCGCCCGACCGCCCGCACAGCACCGTGCACGCCCCCGGCGCAACCGTGAACGACAGGTCGTCCACCCGGCTGCCAACGGGTGCGGCCCCCTGCGCTCCCGCCTCGTCCTCCGACTCGTCCACGTAGCGAAACGACGCATGGTCGAGCTGCACCGCCGCCTTCGCCCCGCTCATGCGACAGCCTCCCCCACGCACACGCCCGCGCAGGCGGCCGCCAGCAGCGCAAGCGCCGCCACATCGCGCAGACCCCAGCCCACATGGTGGATCGACGTGCGGCCGCCTTCGATCTCGATTCCCCGCAGCTCGGCCGACGCCGCCAATTCCGACGAAAGCCGCAGGCAGCGCATGACGAGCGGGGTGTACACGCACTCGTAGGCCAGCGCCGGATGCAGCACGACGTCCACGGCGCGCGGGAACACGCCGCGCATGCGAATGCCCCGCACGATGGAGCGCGCCTCGAACGACAGCGTCGAGGCGAAGCGGAACACCATGCACACGCCCACGAGCACGCGCTGCGGCACATGCCACCGCGCAAGCGCGCACATGACGGCCGAGGGCGACAGCGTGAACAGCGCGCACCCCGCCGTGAACGGCGGCACCATGTGCATGAGGCTCACGAACAGCACGCCGTACAGCCCCGGCAGCGGCACGAAGCTGAGTCCGCACACCACGGCGAAGCTCAGGCAGCACCGTCCCGCCATCCGCGCGCGCCCGTTCCCCGCGAGGTACAAGGCGGCCGCCGCCTGCAGCGCCGCCGTCGCAAACACGCCCGTCACCAGCAGCGCCGCCGTTCCCATCACCGCGATGGCGAACAGGTGCGCCCGCGGGTCGAGCCCCAGCACACCCTCCCGCGCATCCTCGCCCGCCGCGGCACCGGGCGCCGCCCGTCCCGCGCCCGTGGCGCTCGTGGCACTCGTGACGCCCGTGGCGCTCGTCGCATTCGCATCCATCGCCGCCCGCCTACGCGATCTTCGCCTTGCGCACATGCTTCTTGAGGAACTTCGCTCCGATAACGCCGCCCACCGCCGTGCCCACGGCGAACATCGCCAGCATGAGCAGAATCCACGGCAGCTCGGTGTACTGCGCCACCATGGCCGCCACGTCGGCGGCGCTGTAGTACGCGCCGAGCTGCTCCATGTAGGCGTCGCGGAACAGCAGGTACGGGAAAATGCCGTAGCAGGCGAACGTCGCCCAGTACACGAAGAACCCCGCCGTCGCACGCTTGACGGAGCGATACGACCCCTTCCCCCACATCACCAGCTCGCCCACGAGGGCGCCCACGAGGGCCACGGGGGCGCAGTACAGCCCGCCCATGAGCGTGTACAGCAGCCCGAACACGAGGATGGAGCCCGCCAGCACGCCGCGTTTGCCAATGCGATCGGCCATCACGAGTTAGAACGGCGTCGACACGAGCGGGAACAGCCAAGATCCCACGAAGAACGTGTTCTGCGGCGAGAGGATCATGTCCTCCGCCATCTTCACCACCATCGTCACCATGACGATAATGAGGTTGAACACGACGAACGTCAGAACGTCGCGCGTCGTCCACCGACTCGGCGCAACCGCGTTCCCGCCGCCATGCGCGCGTGCAGCATTCGATGCCATGAAGCATGCTCCTTTCGCGAGAGGGGATCGTTCTCCCCTCCTGTAGTTAGCCTTTGGTAACTTTTGCTATAATGGAGCACGAGGTTGCCCGCGGCGAGCGCATCGACGCGCTCGCGACGATTCGCGGCATCGAAACGACCGTTTCGGGCGCGCAGCTGAGGAGGTCCCGCCATGCGCGACATCAAAAAGGATATGTACGAGGATGCGTTCCGCCTCTTCGACATGGTGCCCATCGACCTGACGGACGGCTACGGCCCCGCGGGAAGCCTCTACCGGTTCGCGAACGGACGCGGCCGCGGCGAATACTGGACCTACATCCGCGGCAACCTGTTCGCCGTGAACGCCTTCGACATGCAGTTCGGCAGCCCGGGCGTCATGCGCTACCGCCATACCGAGCACCTGTCCATCGGCTATTACGAAGCCGTGCACCTTGTGGAGCAGAATCGGGGGTGCGCCCTGCGCGCGGGCGCCCTCTCCGCGTACATCGCCGACGAAGGCGCCGAATACGTCGCGCGCTACGCGGCCGGGTCGAACACCCGCGCCACGTCCCTCACCATCTCGCCGGACTACTATCGCGATTACCTGCAGGAGCGCTTCGGGAACATCCCCGACGTGCGCCGCGCGTTCGCGCTCATCGACGGTCGACGCGACTTTCCCGAACTCATCGCCCTGTTCAAGCAGATTCGAGCCTATCGGGGCACCGGCATGGCGGCCGAACTGTTCTACGAGGGGGCGGTATCGGAGGCGATGGCGCTCATCATCGAGCGCGCAACCCAGTTGGAGCGGGAACACGACGAGGGCAGCACGCCAACGCTGTCATCCGACGATCGCGCGGCGCTCGACCGCCTGCATGCCTACATCACCGAGCATCCCGACGCCGACCTATCGTGCGAGGAGCTTTCCCGGCGAGCCTGCATGGGGCAAACGAAGCTCAAGGCGGCGTTCAAGGCGGCGTTCGGAACCTCCCCCGCCGCCTTCGTGGCCGCCGCGCGCATCGAGCGCGCCGTCGAGCTGCTGGACGCAACCGACCTGCCCATCGCGCAGGTGGCGCGCATGGTGGGCTACCGCAAGCCCGGCGCGTTCGCCGAAGCCTTCCGCCGCCGCACCGGCACGGTGCCCAGCGCGTACCGGAGCGGGTCCCGCCGTCCGCTTTAGCGGCGCAGCTCGACCAGCACGGCGTTCTTCAGCCGCTGCGCGAGCCCCACGAGGTCGGCCAGCTGATCGGCGTCGTCGCCCGCTTCGAGCACCTTCTGCGCCGCCGCGTTGTAGCGGAGCACCTCCACGCGATGTTCCATCATCACGGCGTACACCACCACCCCGGCGGCCAGCCCGAGAAAGCCGAACAGCGTCATGCTGCCGAATTGCATGGTGTGGAAGTTCGCGAACAGGGCGGGCGTGCCAAGGCCGAGCACCGCGAGCACGATGCCCACCACCACGCCGCTCGCCTTGCGATGGGCCGCTTCGGCCTTCCGCGCGGGCGGGTAGAAGTCCTCGATGTGCGGATGCGCCTGCTGGAACGCCACATGGTTCCGATACATCGGCATCGTCAGCGCCAGCGCGATGGCGATGCCCACGAGATACACGGCGCAGGACGCCGGCAGCGAACCGGCCATATGCCCGCCCGTGATGAAGAAGTCCACGCCGATGCTCGCGATGAGCACCGCCACCGCAGCCGCCGTATCCCACGCCCGCACGCGCATGTGCTCGTCGTACCCGTGCTCGTCCACAACGCACGGCGCCTCCGCTACCGGCGCATCTTCCACGTCCGGCACCTCCTCCGCCGCAAGCTCAACCTGCGGGCATTCCTCCACCGGCGCGCCCGTGAGGTCGCCGCGCACGAGGTCGTCGAGCGAGCAGCCGAACAGATCGCACAGCTTGATGAGCTTGTCGATCTCGGGATAGCTCTTCTCGGCTTCCCACTTCGCCACCGACTGACGGCTCACGCCAAGCTCCTGCGCAAGCTCCGCCTGACTCATGGTGCGCGTCCCACGCAAATACTGGAGGTTGTCTCGAAAGGTCATCGCGTGCTCCTCTCGTCTTCGTCCGCGTCTTCCCTACGTCTACCAGCATGCCCCGAACGAGCGGTTCCCGCAACCAACCTCAGGATGCTTTTTCAGCGGAAGCCCCGACAACCCGCAGTTGTCATCGCAGTTCAGAGCACGCTCAGCGAGCGCGGTAGAGAGCGCAGTTGTTCGGCGTCTCGTACATCTCCACGCATGCGACGGGCAGGTTCTGCTCCACGAGCCGGTCGTGGAAGTACCGGGCCAGGTTCTCGGCCGTCATGCGAAACGGCAGCACGGTCAGGCTGAAGCCCTCGCCCTCGAGCGCCGCGACGGTCGCCGGCTTGAGCGACCCCTCTTCCACGAGGAAGGTGTGGTCGAGCTCTTCGGCCACCGCGCGCACTGCGCGCTTGAACACGCCGAAGTCGAGCACCATGTCTTTCATCGTGCCCTCGTCCTGCAGCTCGTCGGCTTCCAGATACACGACGCAACGCCAGCGGTGGCCGTGCAGGTTCTCGCACTTGCCGTAGTAGTCGGTCAGAAAGTGGGCCGAATCGAAGCTGGCCTCGGTTTTAAGTCCGTACATGTTCGCTCCTTGCTTCCGCATCGCCTTGGTTTTCGCCATCATAGCAAATACCGCCCGCATACCGCGGCGCGGACAGGTATCATGAGGGCATCGGATCGAAGAACCATGCTCGACAGAAGGCGGCGCCCATGCACCTCTCCCCAACGAACCCGCGCGCGGCGAAGCACGGCCGCGTCCTCATCGCCCTGATCATCGCGGCGCTGGCATCGCTCTTGCTGGCATCGTGCGCGGCACAGCCGGCGCCGGAAAGCGAGCAGCAGACCCCGGCCGAGCCTCTCGTGGTGAACGACACGCCGGCCCCGCCCGTGCCCGATCCGGAGTACATCCTCGTCATCGGCGACGATTCCTGGGAGAAGTACACGCCCGGCCACGCCGACCTCATGATGCTCATGCGCCTCGACTTCGAGCGCAACCAGATCACCCTCGTAACCGTGCCGCGCGACACCGCCTACGTCTTCCCCGACGGAAACACCGCGAAGCTCAACCAGATGCTCACGAACGCCGGCCCCGAGGCTCAGTGCGAGGCCGTGTCCGATGTGGTGGGCGTCGAGGTGACGAACTACGTGGTGGTCGGGTTCGACGGGCTGCAGAGCATCGTCGAGCACTTCGGCGGCCTCGACGTGAACCTGCCCTACGGCCTCACGTACAACTTCTACACGAAGGACTTCGACGACGAGGTGTACGAAGCCGGCGAGCAGACGCTCACGCCGTGGCGCGTCATGGCGCTGTCCCGCGCGCGCACCGGCTACGGCGACACCGGCTATCAGCAGGAGATGATTCGCCAGGTGGTCGACCGCCAGATGATGACGCAGTTCATCAAGCTCGCGTACGCCGACCCGACGCAGACGGGCGACCTGCTGGCGCTGCTGCAGGGCTTCGTCACCACGAACGTTTCGCTGGCCGACCAGCAGGCATGGGCCGAAGAGCTGGCGTCGGGCGATCAGATCACCGTGTACGGCACCACCGGCCCGTACTACGGCGACTTCCTCGAAGAGCTCGACGGCCTGTGGCTCGTGCCAGAGAGCCCTGAGGAATGGAAGGATCTCATGGACGCCGTCGACGCCGGCAAGGACCCGGCGCCCGTCGTGAGCGTGTGGAGCGCCGAGACCGAATCGCCCCTCGCGCCCGTCAGCACCACCACGGTCATCGACCTGCCCTGATCCGAACGCCCGAACGCGCACCCCACGGAGGATGCCATGGACTTCATCACCGTCACGCCCGAGAACCTGGAGCAGGAGCACATCTGCTGCGCCATCTCGAACAACAAGGACTGCCAGGTGGCCTCCAAGAAAGCGTGGATGGCCGAGCGCTTCGCCGACGGGCTCGTGTTCCGCAAGGCCGACGCGCGCGGCAAGTGCTTCATCGAGTACCTGCCCGCGGAGCGCGCCTGGGTGCCCATCGAAGCGCCCGGCTACCTGCACATCGACTGCTTCTGGGTGTCAGGCCAGCTCAAGGGGCACGGCTATGCCGACGAGCTGCTCGATTCCTGCATCGAGGACGCGCGAGCGCAGGGCAAAGCCGGCCTCACCGTGCTGTCGAGCGCGAAGAAGCAGCCTTTCCTGTCCGACCCGGCCTACCTGCGCAAGCGCGGCTTCCGCACCGCCGACACCGCGGCGCCCGGCTACGAGCTGCTCTACCTGCCCCTCGCCGATGCAGCCGAACTGCCGCGCTTCAAATCGCACGTGAAAGAGCCGCGCACCGACGATGCGGGCTTCGCGTTGTACTACAGCCCGCAATGCCCGTTCACGGCCAAGTACGTCCCCCTCGTTGCCGACGTCGCGGCCGCGCGCGGCGTGCCGCTCAAGACGATCCTGCTCGAAACCGCCGAGCAGGCGCAGAACGCGCCCGCGCCCTTCACGGCGTACAGCCTGTTCCACGACGGCGTGCTGCTCACCCACGAAATTCTCTCGCCGAAGAAGTTCGAGAAGCTGCTCGACGAGCGCGGCCTCTAAACGAGCTCCTTCACGTCGTCGATCGACGTGATGCGCACCACCTTCGTCATCGCGCCCTTGCGCTCGGTCACCGACAGCAGCACCCACTCGTCGTCCACGTCCACGACGGCGGCCTTGCCCGTCATCCCTGAGTTGAACGTGGTGAGGTTCTTCATGGTGAACTCGCACAACCTGCCCTTGAGCTGGGGAAGCCGTTGCGCCATCATGAGTTCTTTCCGGGAAGCCACCTGCTCTTCCTCCTTCTTGCGCGCAGGGTCCTTCGGCAGCTTGCAGGCGATGTAGACGACGGTCACCGCGATGACCAGCAACAGGATTTCCGTCATGAGTCCTCCCCTACCACCGTGATGCTGCTCACCACGTTCACGTCGATCAGCTGCACCACCGTTTCCTTTTTGCCGATGCCCGACGAGCGCTCGTACTCCACCCGAATCCAGTTCTCGTCCGCGTCGAGGATGCGCATGGTTCGCGTGCGGCCCATCGCGTCCATGCTCGACAGCATGAACTCGGGGCTCTCAACCATGAACTGGCACGACGCGCCCACAAGCGAGCGCAGCACGTGCAGGTCCTTGCCCGGCGCGGCCTCGGCGGGCCCCGTCACCACCTCCACCTCGTCGGACACGAGGTCGTCGAGGCCCACGCGGTAGCAGCGCGCGAGCTCGGCCGCCTTGTCGAGCGCCGGCGCGCCCTGATCGCTCTCCCAGTTGGAAATGGTCTGCCGCGTCACGCCCAGCAGGTCGGCCACCTCCTGCTGACTCATCCCCTGCTTTCTGCGCAGGCTCTGCAACTTCTCTCCCACCATGATGTCGCTCCCTTTCCGTCGTTCGTCACCTGCTATTCTGCGGGAATTCGCGGAAGAGGGAAAGCAAATCACCTTGGAACCTTGTCCAATTCCTTTGACATCCCGCAGGTTCGCGCACCCGCGCGGAGTACGGGTGCCGAACGACGAACTCGAACGGATGTTTCACGTGAAACACTCGTCCCCGTGCGGACTTCTCGCCAGGTCCGCTCCCGTGGCCCCAAGGGGACGCGGCCACGCTCCGCGCTCAGGCGTGCCAGCGGCGCGAGGCGCAACCGGAGGTTATGGCGCCCTCGAAGGCCATGCGGTGCGCGCAACCGGGGGCCATGCCCTGCGCGACGAGGCAGCGCTCGACGGCTTCCACCGCAGCCGCCAGCGCCTGCGCCTCCGCGGCGCCCTGCGCCGTGAGCAGCAGACGATGCCGCCCATCCTCCGCCACAAGCCCCATCCCCACCAGGCGCTCCACCGCCTTCGTCACGCTCGGGCGCGCCACCGCCAGCTCGTCGGCCAACTCCACGCGCCGCGCCGCCCCGTCGCGAATGGCCAGCAGATAGCGCGCGAGCGCCGGCGTCAAACCGCTCACTTCACCGCCTTCGCCAGACACCCGTGCGCGCCGGCCTTCCGCCACGACACGCTGCCGAACCACGTGCCCAGGATGTCGCGCAGCTCGGCCTCGGAGTAGATGCGCACGTCACCCTCGTTGTTGTACGGCATGAACGCGTTCATCACCGTGCGCGCCGGAGCCGGCAGCCAGCAGTCGCCGATGACGAACGCGCCGCCGGGGCGCAGCACCCGCCACGCCTCGAACGCCGCACGGCGCGGGTCGGGATAGTGGTGGAACGAGTCGTTGCAGTACACCGCGTCGAAGGTCTCGTCGGCGAACGGCACGTGCTCGCTGTCGGCCAGGCGCACGTCGGCGCGGTCGCCCAGGCGCTCCCGCGCGCGGGCCAGCATGGCATCGGACAGGTCGATGCCCGCCAGCGTGCAGCCGGGCAGCCCGTCGAGCACGAGCTGCGCAAGCGCACCCGTGCCGCACCCCAGGTCCAGCACGCACGACGGCGCCGCGGCCACGACCTCTTCCAGCACGAACGGGTACAGCCGCCGCGCGTGCTCGCCCTTCATGTCGTCGTCGTACGTCGCCGCCTGCGCGTCGAACGCCTGCTTCGACGCCTCCTTGTAGTCACGTGCCGGCATGGCCGTCGATTCGTCCATAACAGGTTCCTTTCTTCATTGAACAATGTTTAATCTAAGGGTTGAACAATGCCCCGGCAGAACCGGGGCGCAGGTTACGCGGAAGGTTCGGTTTGCGAATCGAGCAGGGCGCGCACGTAGGTGCGCACGAGCTCGACCGCCTCGCGATCGGGGGCGTTCGTGCTCGACAGGATGTTGAGCTGCCCATGCGTGATGAAGTCGACGAGCGTCTCGGGCGACCTCACCGTCACGCCGCGCCGCCGCGCGTCGGCCGTCACCGCGGCCACCATGTGCGGCCGGATGCGGTCGCACAGCTCGAAGGCGAGCTGCCGATGGAATTCCCGATTGCCCTCCGCGTGGAAGAACTCGTGATAGCGCAGGTTCTCCTCCTCGAACACGGCCGCGAACAGCCGCTCGATCTTCTCGTCGAGCGAGATGCTCGCGTCGTCGAGCACGCGGATGTAGTCGCGGCAGCACTCCTCCGCGTACGCGGCGAGCGCGGCGGCGAACAGCTTCTGCTTGGAATCGAAGTAGTGGTAGCACAGCCCGGGCGTGATGCCGGCTTCGCGCGAGATGTCGCGCATGGACACCGCCTCGTAGCCGCGCTCGACGAACAGCCGCATGGCCGTGTCGAGGATGTCGCGCTTCCGCTCCTCGGGGTCCATCACCGTTCTCACCATGCGCCTCGCACGTCCTTCCCTCGTTCGCTCATGCGGCCGCCATGACGATCCCGACGCGGCCGCTTCCCGATCATCTCACCCTATTGAACAAATGTCAATAAACATCGTTCAATACTCACGCGGAGGAGTGCGAACCGAACGAATGTTTCACGTGAAACATCGTACGCGCGGGGCGCGGGGCGGCGGCGCATCCGCACCGCCGCCGCTCATCAACCTGCTACGCGCCCACGCCGCGCACCGTCACCGACCGGCACGTCGCGAGCTTCACCTTCAGCACGTCAACGTCCAGCCCGCTCGGCGCGCTCACCCGGCCCGCCTCCACGAGCCGTTCCAGCTCGCGCCGCGACACGCCCAGCTTGCGTCGCAGCACGTCGGCGAGCCGGATGCCGCCGGCGTCGAACGCGCAGTCGATGTCCACCCGACAGTCTTCGTCGCCGCATGCCGGCCCCTCGACCTCGTAGGCGACCGGGCCCCGCGTCGCGCCGTTGCGCTTCAGCAGGTCGGGGTCGAGCGCGCAGGCCAGCGCCAGCTCGGCATCGTTGCGGTGGTAGCGTTCCAGCTCGTCGATGCCGATAGCCTTCATGCTGGCGCGGCTGATCACCGCGTTGTTCCACACGCTGCCGCACGCGGCGCAGCGGTAGACCAGCCACACGTCCACCAGCTTCTTCTGAGCGTTCACGCGGAACAAGCCGGTCGACGCGAACTCGGCGTTAGCACCGCATCGCCCACAGGGGCGCACGGCCACCGGCGCGTCGGCCGCAGCCACGCGCCATCGTATTGTGTTCATGGTAAGGAGTGCCTTCCTTCGCAATTCGGACAGATTCGAAAAGGAAGGTACGCACAGGCGGCACCACGCCGTTGTTCAGCTTTTTCATGGAAGAACCTCTTCTGTTCGTCTCAACCGGAAAACGCCGTCGCGAAACCGCCGCACCTCATGCGGCGCGGTTCGTCGGACAGGCAATGGATGCGTTGCTTAGCGGTTGGGAGGAGTCGTCATGAAGAGAGGCCTTTCGAGATACGGACGGGTCGCGCGATCGCGGCCCGGGTTCGCCATCATAACGAACCCCGCCACCCGGGTCAACCGCCCCGCCCCGGCCGCTGCGTCATGGCGCTTGCGTAACGCGGCATCGCGCGGGCGCGTCCATATGCTACGATGCATGTTTGAGAAAGGACGTCGCCCCATGCCCATCAACAAGGCGGTTCTTGCCGCATTCAAAGCTGCCACCAGGCTCCGGCCCGACATCAGGGAGTTCTACAAGGCGCAGCGCTTCGCCGAAGACGTGAGCGCCAAGCTCATGCTGCCCAACCCCCGATGCCGCATCGACGAGGCCACGGCCGTCATGCCGGACGGCTTCGAGGTGCCGCTGCGCGTGTTCACCCCGCTCGACTTCGACTTCTCGCTTGCCGAGGGCCTCAAGGTGTGCGAGGATTCGCGCGGCACGGTCCTGTTCTTCCACGGCGGCGGCTGGGTGAACGGCACGGTGGACTTCTACATCGACGCGTGCACGGCCATGGCCATCCACCTCGAGCGCCGTATCGTGTCGGTGGACTACCGGCGCGCGCCCGAGCACCGCTTCCCGCAGGCACCCGAAGATTGCTACGAGGTGGCGCGCCAGCTGTACGCGGGCACGCTGCTGCCCGACGTCGACCCCGATCACGTCGTGCTGTTCGGCGACAGCGCCGGCGGCAACCTGGCCGCCGCACTGTCCCTCATGGCCCGCGACCGCGGCGACTTCACGCCGCGCACCCAGGTGCTGCTCTACCCCGTCACCTACGACGACCACAACCCGGTCTCGTCGTGGTTCGACTCGGTGCGCGAGAACGGCGAAGACTACCTGCTCACCTGGCGCGACATCGAAGGCTACATGGAGCTGTACCAATCCTCGCCCCTCGACCGCGCAAACCCCTACTTCGCGCCGCTGCTCGAGCCCGACCTGTCGCACCAGCCGCGCACGCTCGTCATCAGCGCCGAATACTGCCCGCTGCGCGACGAAGGCGAGGCGTTCGCCGCGCGGCTCGAGCTGGAAGGCTCCGACGTGCAATGCTACCGCATGCTCGACGCCGTGCACGGCTACCTGCTGTACCCCTCCATCCTCAGCCTGGTGAGGGACACGTACCGCATCATCAAGCACTTCCTGGACGACGAGGAACTCACGCAGGAGGGTGAACCCGCATGGCTCGGGATACTTGGTACCGACTAGACAACGTCGGCAAGTTCTACTCGTCCCAGGCCGGCAGCTCGGCCCAGACGGTGTTCCGCTACGCGGCCACCGTGCGAGACGACGTGGACCCCGCCATCCTGCAGCGCGCGCTCGAGAAGACGGTGGACGTGTTCCCCAACTTCAACGTGTGCCTGCGCAGCGGCATGTTCTGGCACTACCTTGAACAGGCCGCCGAACCGCCCGCCGTGCACCGCGAGAACCTCCCCCTCTGCTACGGCCTGCACGTTCACGCGAAGAGCGTGCTGTTCCGCGTGAGCTACTACGAATCGCGCATCAACCTCGAGGTGTCGCACATCGTCTCCGACGGGCGCGGCACCCTGAGCTTCTTCAAGGCCCTCCTGCACGCCTACGTCGAAGAACGCTACGGCGTGGAAGGCGTGCCCGCCGAGTACGACGGCTCCGACCACCAGAAGTCGGAGGACAGCTTCAACAAGTTCTACGAACCCGCCCTGGCCGCGCCCACCCACGCGCCGAAGGTGTACCGACTCAAAGGCTGGCGCGACGAGGGCGACCCCACCTTCCTCGAGTACCACCTGCCCGCCCGTCGTGTGCTCGACCTCGCGCACGACTACGGCGTGAGCCTCACGGCCCTCGTCATCGCGGTGGTCATGTGCGCCATCCGCGCCGAGATGCCCCGTCGCGACCGGCAGCGCGCCATCCGCATGGACATCCCGGTCGACCTGCGGCGCTTCTTCAAATCCACCACGGTGAAGAACTTCTTCGGCCTCGCGTTCGTATCCTACGTGCCCGGCGACGAGGACGAGCCCGTAGACGTCGTGGCGCGCACCGTGCACGCGCAGCTCAAGGCCGCCACGCAGGCCGACGAGCTCAAGTCGCGCATGAACCGCATGATCAAGCTCGAGAAGAACCCGCTGCTGCGCCTGGCGCCGCTGTTCGTGAAGGACGCCCTCCTCGAGCTGGCCGACCACCTCGCCGCGCGCGACGTGACCACCACGGTGTCGAACCTGGGCAGCATCAGCCTCGACGAGCGCCTGATGCCCTACATCCGCGACATCAACATCCTCACGTCCACCACCGGCTTGAACTTCATGGCCTGCTCCTTCGGCGACGATCTGAGCATCGGCATATCCACGGTGTACTCGAACCCCGACATCGTGAAGAACTTCGTGCGCTTCTTCTCGGGCCAGGGCATCGAGGGTCGCATCAACATCAACAAGACGAGCGAGGAAGTGGCCGAGGATCGTCGCGAGACCAAGATCGAGACGTCGATGAAGCGCGCTCGCGGCCAGGTCCCGGCGCACGACGGAAAGGAGGGCAACCGATGAAGCGATGCGACAAGTGCGGCGTCGAGTTCTCCGGCAACCTCGATTGCTGCCCGCTCTGCCAATCCGAGCTGTCGGGCGACGCGACGCCGCCCGTGTTCCCGCGCAACGAGGTGCGCAAGTCGGGCGCCATCGCGCTCGCGGTGCTCGCGTTCGCCACGGGCGTGTGCCTGCTCGTCATGCTGTTTTTAGGATACCTGCTCAAGCTGCCGGGCGACATCGTGCTCACCGTGTGCCTGGGCCTCGTGGTGAACTACCTGTTCGTGCGCAACATCATCACGCACACGCCCGACTTCTTGCGCGTGGTGGTGCGCTACTTCCTCGTGCTGCTGGCTATCGCCGCCGTGTGGTTCCTCGTGTCGCACAACCTCGTCGTGACCACGTTCGTCATCCCCGGCATCTGCCTTGTGGCGCTCGTGTTCGACGGCGTGCTGTTCGCGGTGTTCCGCGGCACCTTCGTCACCACCTACGCGAAGTACCTGCTGTTCGACGTCGCGTTCGGCCTCATTCCCATCGCCCTGACGGCGCTCGGCCTCACCACCTGGGACGTCCTCGCCCTCATCAGCGCCTTCGTGGCCCTCGTCTTCCTGCTGGGCATGGTGGTGTTCACCCGCAAGCAGCTCATAGCCGAAGTCCGCAAGCTGTTCTCAGCGTAGGGCCACGCGCTCCCCGATGCGCCAACCTTCGGCCGCCGCGCGCAGCTCAACGAAGCGGCGGTACGTGCCGCCCTCGGCCATGAGCTCGTCGTGCGTGCCGCGCTGGGCCACCGTGCCGCCGTCCACCACGAGTATCTGGTCGGCCGCCTCGATGGTGGCCAGACGATGTGCGATCACCACGACGGTCTTGCCCGCGGTGAGCTCGCCGATGGCTTGCTGGATAAGCGCTTCGTTCTCCGGGTCGACGCTGGCCGTGGCCTCGTCGAGGATGACGAGGGGCGCGTCCTTCAGCAGCGCCCGCGCGATGGAGATGCGCTGCTTCTGCCCGCCGGACAGGCTGGAACCGCCCTCGCCCACCACGGTGTCGTAGCCCTGCGGGAGCGCCTCGATGAAGTCGTGGCACTGCGCGCGCCTCGCCGCCTCCACCACGTCCTCGTCCGTGGCGCCGGGACGCCCGAACGCGATGTTGGCGCGCACCGTGTCGTTGAACAGGTACACGTTCTGAAACACCATGCTGATAGCGCGCAGCAGGCTGTCGCACGTGAGCTCCCGCACGTCGTGCCCGCCCACGCGCACCCGGCCCTCGTCCACGTCGTAGAACCGCGCCATGAGGTTCGCCACCGTGGTCTTGCCCGCGCCCGACGGCCCCACGATGGCGCAGGTGCTGCCCTGCGGGATGCGGAAGCTCACGTCGTGCAGCACGCGTCGCGCTTCGGCCCCTTCGCCGTACGAGAACGCCACATCCTCGAACTCGACGTCGAACCGCTCGAGCGCCACGTCGCGGCCGTCCTCGTCGATGAACGGCGCGCGTTCGATGGCCTCCAACCGGTCGAGCACGTCGTTCAGATCGCCCAGCATGTGCGCCGAGTCGTTCACGCGCTCGACGCTGCCGAAGAGGGTGAAGGAGAACAGCGCGATGGCCAGGAACATCCACAGCGACAGCTCGCCGTGCAAACACGCCCACGCGGCGCATCCCACGAGCGCCACCGAAGCCAGGTTGAGCGCGATGAGGTGCAGCACGTTGAACGGGGTGAAGCCGTACTCCACGTCGAGGCGTGCCTGCTTCGCCTCCGCGCAAGCGGCGTACATCGGCTCGAGGGCGCTCGTGCCGCGGCCGTACGACTTCGCCGTGCCCAAGCCGCGCGCGTATTCCACGATGGAACCGGCCAGATGCTCGGTGGCAACGTGCGTGGCAGGCGTGAGCGCACGGCTGCGCCGGTTGATGCCCGCAAGCGCCAGCCCCGACAGCGCCACGCCCGCAACCGCGGCGACGGCGCACGGCCAGTACATGAACGCCAGGAACACGACGATGGCCGCCACGGACAGGTAGCCGTTCACCACCGCGTCCACCATCTTCATGCCCTGCAGTTCCAACATGCCCAGCTCGGTGGTGGCCGTGGCCAGGATGTCGCCGGTTTTCACCGTGGAGAAGTAGCCGAGCGGCACGCGCTTCAGGATGGTGCCGATGCGAACACGCTCCTCGGGCGCCACCTCGTAGCCGATGCTCTCCTGCAAGCGGTTCTTGCCGTACGAGAACGCGAAGCGCACGAGGATGCACGCGATGATGGCGATGAGCGAGAGCCAC
>ENA-OQNO01000539-OQNO01000539.1-human-gut-metagenome-genome-assembly--contig:-NODE-539-length-35008-cov-4.500817_pt1 | contig 35008 bp, 28 predicted proteins | sample MGYA00242629_ERZ504880 | MGnify/ENA primary metagenome ERZ504880 (study PRJEB26092, sample SAMD00036377) | human gut metagenome | host: Homo sapiens | study: EMG produced TPA metagenomics assembly of... | reverse complement strand
CACAGCGCCCCGTCCCCCTCGTGCGCGTCGTGGGCGACGTCGTCGGAGGCGAACGCGTACAGGCGCGCCATGCACGCCGACAGCACGACGTCGCGCACCACCACGGGCGCGAACCGGCAGGTCAGGGTTGCGGCCTCGGCGGGCGCAAGGCCCAACGACTCGCCGTAGGCCTGCGCGAACAGCTCCACGGGCACCACGATGCTGCGGTACACGAGCGGCGTGTCGTTCATCGGCTTGCAGCCGTGCACCTCGCCCGGCCCGAACAGCACGAAATCCTCGGGACCCAGGTCGTGCACCTCGCCGCGGCACGTCATGCGGCGGTTGCCCTGCACCATCTGCCCGATGGTCCAGAAATCGTGGAAGTGGAGCGGAAACGGCTGCACGATGCCCTCGAGCGTGACGAACTCCACGCCCGGGCAGGGGCCGAACGGCGCGATGCGCCGGTTCTCGGCGCCCATGTCAATGTCGGCGAGCCGCGCCCCGCGCACGTCGGCGCGCGCGTTCCATGCTTCGATCGTTTCCATTGCCTCCACCCCGCACCTTTCATCCGAGCAGGCAACGATACCACGAACGCGCCGCGCCCGCTTGAACGAAATTGCGCTCCGGTCGGTTGCCGGGGCCTTCGCCGTACGCGAACGGATGTTTCATGTGAAACATTTTGGCGCGGGAAGGGGCGGGATGCCGGGTGGGCGCCCCACCCCTAGCGGCGTTCGAGCAGCGCGCCGGCCGTGGAGATGACGGCCACCTCGAAGGGCACGTCCTCGCCGCTGCGCTCGAGCGCCGTGCGCGCCGCGTGCTCGAGGCCGCCGCAGCACGGCACCTGCATGCGCGCGACGGTGACTGAGGCGATGTCGTTGCCCGCGAAGATCTCCTCGAGCTTCTGGCTGTAGTCCACGCCGTCGAGCTTCGGGCAGCCGATGAGCGTGACGCGGCCGGACATGAAGTCGCGATGGAAGTCCGCGTAGGCGAAGGCGGTGCAGTCGGCGGCCAGCAGCAGGTGCGCGCCGGCAAAGTACGGCGCCTGCACAGGCACGAGCTTGATCTCGATCGGCCACGACGCGATGGCCGAAGGCGTCGGGCCGGAGGGTGCGGGCGCGGCAGGCGCTTCCGCGGCCTTCCCGTGCTTCGCCGCGAGCACCGCCTGCTCATCGTACGCTTCGGCTTCGCGCTCCACGAAGGTTATGGCGCCGGTCGGGCACGCGGGCAGGCAGTCGCCCAAACCGTCGCAGTAATCGTCGCGCAGCAGGCGCGCCTTGCCGTTCACCAGGCCTATCGCGCCCTCATGGCACGCCGTCACGCACAGCCCGCACCCGTTGCACGCGCGCTCGTCAATCTCGATGATCTTCCGTATCATGCTGTTCCTCCCGCAGACATCCTCGTCGAACCTCGTCGAATCATGCCGCGAGGATAGCACAGCGCCCGCCCGCACTCCGTTGGAAATGCAACAAGCGGGGAATTCCCCTTTCTTCCCTTCTCCCCCTTGACATCGCCCCGTCACCTTCTATACTTATGAACAGTTGATCATATGTTGAGAGGTTGAACGAATGAAGAGCAAGACGAACGACGAGAGCGCGCACGACAACGGCTGCTCGTGCGGCTGCGCCGAGCACGCGGGGGCGTCGGGCCCCGAGGGCATGCCCGACGAGGAGATACTGTACGACCTCGCCGACCTGTTCAAAGTGTTCGGCGACACGACGCGCATCAAGATTCTGTATGCGCTCATGGGCCAGGAGCTGTGCGTCGCCGACCTCGCCGAGCTCATCGGCGCCACGCAGAGCGCCGTATCGCACCAGCTGCGCACGCTCAAGCAGGCCCGCCTCGTGAAGTTCCAGCGCGACGGCAAGAACGTCATCTACTCGCTGTCGGACGACCACGTATACACCGTGCTCGCCCAGGGCATGACCCACATCTGCGAATAAACGACCAGGACAACGGCTCGAAAGGACTACCACCATGCGCAAGGCTTTCAAACTCCAGGACCTCGATTGCGCGAACTGCGCCGCGAAGATGGAGAACGGCATCAAGAACATCGACGGCGTGAAGAGCGCCACGGTCAGCTTCATGACGCAGAAGCTCGTGATCGAAGCCGACGACGACCGCTTCGACGCCGTGCTCGACGAAGCCGAGCGCGTATGCCGGAAGATCGAGCCCGACTGCGTCATTTTGCGCTAGCCATTTCAAACTCCGAGGGGAACCGCTCGTCACACGAACGAATGTTTCACGTGAAACATTCGCGGGCTGGCGTGCGCCCTCCCCTCCCCGATTCCAAGGTTGGAGACCATGAATAAGAAGCAGAAACGTACGAGGAATCGCATCCTCCTCGCTATCGCGCTGTTCGTCGTCGTCTACGTGATCGCCGAGCTGTTGCCGCTCGCCACGTGGCTCGGCAGCGAGACGGCCGCGCTGTGGGTGGAGTTCGCGCTCTTCCTCGTCCCCTACCTCATCGCCGGCTACGACGTGCTGCTGCGCGCGGCGAAGAACATCGGCCACGGCCAGGTGTTCGACGAGAACTTCCTCATGACGGTGGCCACCATCGGCGCGTTCGCGCTCGTGCTGTTCCCCGACAGCGATCCGCATATGGCCGAAGGCGCCGCCGTCATGCTGTTCTACCAGGTGGGCGAGCTGTTCCAAAGCTACGCCGTAGGCAAGAGCCGCAAATCCATCGCCGACATGATGGACATCGCGCCCGATTTCGCCAACGTGGAGCGCGACGGCGAGCTCGTGCAGGTGGACCCCTACGAGGTTGCCGTGGGCGACGAGATCGTGGTGAAGGCCGGCGAGCGCGTGCCGCTCGACGGCGTCGTGATCGCCGGGACCTCGCAGCTCGACACCGCGGCCCTCACGGGCGAGTCGGTGCCGCGCGAGGTGCGCGAGGGCGACGAGATCATCTCGGGCTGCGTCAACATGACCGGCCTCATCACCGTGCGCGTGACGAAGCCGTTCGGCGAGTCCACCGTGTCGCGCATCCTCGAGCTCGTGGAGAACGCGGCCGAGAAGAAGGCCAAGACCGAGAACTTCATCACGCGTTTCGCCCGCTACTACACGCCGGCCGTCGTGGGCATCGCGGTGCTGCTGGCCGTCGTGCCGCCCCTGCTGCTTGGCGGCGGCTGGTCGGACTGGGTGCAGCGCGGCCTCATCTTCCTCGTGGTGTCGTGCCCCTGCGCCCTCGTCATCAGCGTGCCGCTGTCGTTCTTCGGCGGCATCGGCGGCGCCTCGCGCCTCGGCATCCTCGTGAAGGGCAGCAACTACCTCGAGACGCTCGCAGCCGCGGAGACCGTCGTGTTCGACAAGACGGGCACGCTCACGGACGGCTCGTTCAACGTGGTGGCCATCCATCCGGAGGCCGACATCGACCCCGATCGCCTGCTGTCCATCGCGGCGCACGCGGAGGCGTACTCGAACCACCCCATCGCGCTCTCGGTGAAGCAGGCCTACGCGGGGCCCATCGATCAGCAGCGCATCGACGACGTGCAGGAGCAAAGCGGTCACGGCGTGCGCGCGCGCATCGACGAGCACGTGGTGCTCGTGGGCAACGACAAGCTCATGAGCGAGTGCGGCGTGGGCTGCCACGAGTGCGAGCTCACCGGCACCATCCTCCACGTGTCGCTTGACGGCGAATACATCGGCCACATCGTCATCGCCGACGTCATCAAGCCCGACGCCGCCGAGGCCATCGCCGCGCTGCGGGCCGCGGGCGTGAGGAAGACCGTCATGCTCACGGGCGACCGCGCCGACGTGGCCGCCGCGGTGGCGAAGGAGCTGGGCATCGACGAGTTCCGCGCGCAGCTGCTGCCGCAGGACAAGGTCGCCGAAGTGGAGAAGCTGCTCGAGGAGACGCACGCGCACGGCGCCGGGAAGGGCAAGCTGGCCTTCGTGGGCGACGGCATCAACGACGCCCCGGTGCTCACGCGCGCCGACATCGGCATCGCCATGGGCGCGATGGGCTCGGACGCGGCCATCGAGGCGGCCGACGTCGTGCTCATGGACGACAAGCCGTCGAACATCGCGCGGGCCATGCGTATAGCCCGCAAGACCATGGGCATCGTGTGGCAGAACATCGTGTTCGCCCTCGGCGTGAAGTTCCTCGTGCTGATACTGGCCGCCGTCGGCATCGCGAACATGTGGCTGGCCGTGTTCGCCGACGTGGGCGTGGCCGTCATCGCCATCCTCAACGCCATGAGGGCGATGAACGTGAAGAAATAGCGCGGCGCTGCGTCGTGCGTGCCGAAGCGCCGCCCTTCCCGGGCGGCGCTTCTCGTTGGGAGGGGCGGCTTTCCCCCTTTCCATTTTCTTTCGGTTGCTCTATAGTCAATATATTGTCTTTGTAGGAGGATCGAGGAAGGGACGCGCATGGAATCAGGGCGGCTTGACGAATTCCAGCAGGTGGTGGCGCTCGTCTTCCATTTGGCGAACGTGGCGCAGGCGCAGGGCGACCGGCTGGACGAGCGCATCACGACGAAGCAGTGGATGGCGCTGATCAGCGTGTTCCATCTGGAAGACGGACGGGCGACGTGCAGCGAGGTGGCGCGGCTCATGGGCTGCACGAAGCAGAACGCCAAGCAGCTGGTGGACGCGCTCGTGCGCAAGGGCTACCTGGCGACGGCGGCGAACCCGGCCGACCGGCGCGCCGTGCTGCTGCAGCCGACGCAGGCGGGCGCGACGGTGGCGTCCGAGCTGTACGCGCGGCGCGCCGATGCGCTCGGCGAGGCGGCGGGCATCCTCGACGGCGACGAGACGCGCGAGCTCCATCGCCTGCTGCGCAAGCTGGCCGACGGCCTCACGCCCGGCTGGGACGGTTACGAGCGCGCCGCCGCCTGGGAGGCCCGCGCATGAGCGCCGCGTCCCTCGTCGTCGCGCCGGTTGAAGCGCTGGCCGACGAGCCGCTGTCGGTGCGCCTCGAGGGGCTTGCAGCCGGCGAGCGCGTTACCCTGCGCGCCGAGACGGACGACCTCTTCTGCGTCAACGGAGATCCGCGCCGCTCCTACGACCTGCGACGATGGACCTCAGGCGCAATCTTCGCGGCCGCGGCCGACGGCTCGGTCGACCTCGACCGGGACGTGCCCCTCGCGGGCGACTGGCACGCCGCCTGCGGCTCCGCGCCGCTCTACGCCCTCCGTCCCCGCGACGAGCCCCGCCGCGCGAGCCCCCGCGCCCCGCACGTCCTCGGCGCCGTCCCCGTCCCCGACGGCTACGCGGTGCGCATCGTCGCCGTGCGCGCCGACGGCAGCGAGCTCGCCGCGTGCTGCACGCGCCGCTACGACGTTGCGGGCACTACCGTGCGCGACGTGGCAGGCGAAGGGTTCGTGGCGCGGTACTTCTCCCCCGCTCCCGACGAGCCGCGTCCCGCCGTCATCGTGCTGAGCGGCAGCGACGGGCGCATCGAGAAGGCCCAGATCATCGCGAGCCTGTTCGCCGCGCACGGCTTCCGCGCCCTGGCCGTGTGCTACTTCGGGCTGGACGGCGCCGCGCGTTTCCTCGACCGCATCCCGCTCGAAATCGTCGAGCGCGCCTGCGCTTGGCTCGGCGAGCGACCCGAGGTGGACGCGCGCCGCATCGGCGTGTTCGGCCGCTCGAAGGGCGGCGAGCTCGCCCTGGCCGCGGCATCGCGCATCCCCGCGCTGGCCTGCGTGGCGGCGAACGCCGCAAGCCCGCTGTGCTACGAGGGGCTGCGCGGATCGCTGCCGAGCCGCCACGCGTCGTGGACCTGGCGCGGCGCCGAGCTGCCCTGCGCGAAGATCCCGCTGGCCGCCCTCACCTGCACGCCCTTCGTGCGCGCGCGGCGCCCCGACAGCTTCACCGCGTGGCTCTACGGCGAGACGCTCGGCCGCGTTGCCTTCGACGAAGTGCGCTTTCCTCTCGAGCGCATCAGCGGCCCTGTGCTGCTCACCTCGTCCGTCGGCGACGAGGTATGGCCCGCGAGCCTCCACGGCGACCTCGCGATGGGCGCCCTCGACGCCGCCGGCTTCCCGCACGTCCACGAGCACCGCCGCTACGAGGGCGGCTGCCACACGCTCACCGTGCCCTTCCAACCCGCGCCCGCGCTGCCCGCCGGCACCGACCTCGACGCCTGGGCCGCCGCCACCCAAGCCGCCTGGCACGACACCCTCGCCTTCTTCGAGGAGCACCTATGAGTCGGCATCCTGCACGAGCGTGATCATGTCCTGACGATTGTTCACGCCGAGCTTCTGATAGATGCGCGACGTGTGCGTTTTCACCGTGCCCTCAGCCAGGAACAGCGCGTTCTGGATGTACGTACGATTGCGTCCCTGCGCGAGCAGTGCGAACACCTCGGTCTCGCGCGGCGACAGCCCGTAGCGCTCGGCGATGGCGCGCAGGCGTTCCTCATCGCTCGACGGTTGACGCGTCGCACCCGCATCGGCCTTCGGCGCCGCGCCCGTCCGACGCGAACGGAACAGCAGCATCATGACCACGATGAAGAAGTACATGGCCAGCACGATGAGGACGCTGCTAAGCTCCACCGTGTTCTGCAGCAGCAGCGCGTAGGCGATGGAGAACGCGCCGTACACGGCATAACCGATACCCACCACCCGGTACGGATGGATGCTCAAACTGCGGATGGACAGCGCGATAAGAGCCCAATGGAACAGCTGCGAGAACAGCTCGACGAACGTCGTGAGCAGGTAGCTCGTCCATGCGGTGATGCTTACGAGATGCGCCACCTGCGGGTCGAGCAGGAAGAAACCGCCCAGGATGACCATGAACGGCGGCAGGAAGCGCGTTATGAGGTCGTCGCCCTGCTCTTTCACAAGCGTGACGCGCGCGAAGAACAGCACGAGCGCGATGACGATGAGGAAGCCCAGGCCGTTGAGGATGTTCTCCACCTCGTACCCGCTTCCCCAAAACCCCATCTTGCTGAGCACGCGCACGAGCGCGCGCAGCACCGGCAGCAGCACGAGCAGTACAAGCAGCACGCGCTTGTCGGGCTCCTGCACCTTGGGAAGCTCGGCCAAATCGAGGGTCTCGGGCGACCGATCGAGCAGCCGCTGACCGGCCCACACCGCCGCGAACGCGACAACCGGCGACACGATGGCCGCGCCGACCTGCACTGCAGCGGAGCCGTGCAGATTGAACAGGCTCGTCATGATGGTCTTCGCCAGAAGGCTGATAGCCAGAATGGACACAACGGCGCCATAATCGCCTTGGTAGGCCACCTCGCATACAAGATGCACGGCAAGCCAACCGTAGCCCACGCCCACGAAAAACAGGCACCCCGCGCAAAGGTAGTCGACGGGCAGGAGCGGCGCGAGGGAGGGAAACGAGAACAGGAGGGTTGCTGCGAGGGACGCCGTTGCCACGCCTATGCCGAGCGGCGCCTCGAAACGCTTGAGCGCTTTCGGCGCGAGCACGTAGAACGCCGTCGACAGCGTGAGACCGGCTAGGAACAGCACGCGCGCATTCGCGATGTCCTGCACCGCATCGGCGCTTGCAAAGAACCCGGAGCCGTGCCCCACCACGTCCGACCATACGCTCATGAACGCAAGGCCCACGACGGTACAAGCTGCCAGCATCCAATCCCGTTTCGTCATATTCTGAAGCTGTGGCATACCCCTACGCCCTCCCCTCCTACGCTGTCGAGGATAGCACAACGAGCTTCCGCTCACCCGGAGGCAAGGGTCGAAGCAAGGGGGTTGCCGACACAATCATCCCTTTCGGGCACAAGGATGAGCAGGGTTTAGGGCGTTTCGGGAGACAACCCGACTCACCCGTCCGTCCTAGCATGGGACCCGATCCGAAGGGAAGGATCGCACCGATTGCACGGAAGGGGTTCACATGCTGGAGGAAACGAAACTCACCCGCAGGTCGTTCATCGGAGGGGCGGCCCTCGCTGCCGCAGGGGTTGCCACCACGGGCTTGACGGCGTGCGCCGCGCCCAAGCAGGCATCGACGGACGCGAGCGCATCGAGCGGCGAATGGGACGACGAGTTCGACGTCGTAGTGTGCGGCGGCGGCATCGCCGGGCTCGCCTCGGCTATCACCGTTGCCACCGAAGGCGACGGCGCCACATGCCTGCTGCTCGAGAAGGACGTGTCGGCAAATGGAAACAGCCCGTTTTGCGCCGGCAGCATGCTGTACTGCGAAGACCCGGACGCCTTCATGGTGTACCTCGACGCTATGATTGGAGACAGCACGCCCGACGACGTGAAGGAGGCTTTCGCCGACGAGCTCGCGCATAACCTGTCCTGGCTCTACGATTTGGGCGCGAAGGAGGAATGGCTCGAGGTGGGGCCGCCGGACGACTCGAAGCTGGGCGAATGGCCCGAGCTTCCCAACGACAACACCTACGGACGCATCAAGTTCAAATCGGACGGCGACGGCCCCAACCACGTGTTCCAATTCCTCCTCAACGTGATGGAGGAGCACGCGGACGCCATCACGTTCAAAGCCTCTACGCCCATGGAGTCGCTCGTCCAGAATCCCGAGACGAGAGCCATCGAAGGCGTGGTGGCGAACGGCAAGCGCTACAAAGCGACCAAGGGCGTCATCATGTGCACGGGCGGCTTCGAGAGCGACGCCGAAATGCTGTACAACTACACGGGCGTGAAAGGCGTGTTCCCTTACGCGGGGAAGGCAAACACCGGGGACGGTCATCGGGCGTGCATGAAGGTGGGTGCCGATTTCTGGCATATGGCCGGCGGTGCTCAGTACTGGATGGCGCTGCGCGACCTCACGAACACGAAGTTCGTCTCAACCGTGTGGAACTTCACGACGAAGCAGTACGGCATCACCGTGGGAGTCAACGGGCGCCGTTTCTACCAGGATTACGATGCGTGCTCGTGCCCCACGACGCCGTACGCCGAGGCCGATTCCGATCCCAAACTCAACGTGGGCTACCGCCACGGCATCACGCAGTTCGGCGGAAACTGGACGCACCTGCCTTTCCCCGAGCAGGCGTGGTTCCTCTTCGACGCGGACGGCCTTGCCGCCGGCGCGTTTCCCTCCGAGAAGTCGTCCGACCCCGTTGCCGACGGATGGGCGGTGAGCGCCGAGAGCGTCGAAGGACTCGCAAGCGCCATCGAGGTGCCGGCAGACGAACTGACGAAAACCGTAGCGCAATGGAACGAGTTCTGCGACCGCGGCGAAGACCTGGCCTTCTACCGCCCTGCCGACACGCAGCAAAAGGTGGCGACACCGCCCTTCTACGCCGGGCTGGGCGTGCCGTCCATGCTCAACACCGACGGAGGGCCAGTACGCAGCCCGCAGGCCGAGATCCTCGACCCCTTCGGCGATCCCATTCCTCACCTGTACTCAGCCGGCGAGTTCGGATCGGTATGGGGACACCTCTACCAGGGCACCGGCAATGTCGGCGAATGCGCCGCTTTCGGCCGTATCGCCGCCCGGAGCGCGCTTTCCTCCTAGACCCACGGCTCGAAGCGGAGCGCACCGACGCTCGGCGCACTCCGCTTCTCCACCTCCCACGGTAACGGCATGGTTGCCGATGGCGGGGGTGGTGCGAGGGGCGTGCTATGGTGGGGGCATGGAAACGAATCCTTACAACGGCGGTCCGGCTTCCGGGCGCACGTCCGTGCGGCGAAAATTCGTCGTGGTCGGCCGCTGGGTGCTGGCCGTGGCGTGGGCGGCCACCGTCTATCTCATGCCGAGCGTGGCCGCGCCGTCCACCATCGTGTGCTTCGTCGAATTCGCCGTGCTCAGCTTCCTTTTGGCCAACGCGCTGTGGCAGCACATGGGGCTGTTCACCTCGTGCGCGCTGGCCGTGCTGCTCACGTGCATGCTGGGCATCGCCGACGGCGTGGTGTCGCTGCTGGTGCCCGACCACCTGTTCAGCTTCGTCGACTGGCTCGTGGGCTCGGCCGGCGCCGTCGTGGGCGGCGTGGTGGCCCACCCCGCCCTGCGCGCCATCGACAGCTTCATCAGCTCCGACCTCTGAGGGCGAACGCCCTCCCTCATCCCATCCGAAGGTTACGGGTGCTTCTCGGGGCGGCCACGTGCGCGCGGCGTGCGCTGCGGCGCCCGCCGTGTGCGCTAGGGTGACGAGTCGAACGAACACCCCGAGCAGAAGGAGACAGCCATGAACGCGAAGGAAGGCAGCAACCGGCCCGCCGCGCTGGGACGCGGACTCGACACCCTCATGGGACGCGACGACGACGTCCAGGAAGATTGGAAGGAAGCGCAGGAGGCCGTAGAAGGAGACGAATTCCAGGAGCTCGACGGCGGCGAAGCGCCCGAGGAGCCCGGCCGCGAGCAGCGACTTGCGCCCGAGGAGCCCGCGCGCCGCAAGGACCGCTCGCTCGAGAAAAACGCGTGCCTCGTGGGCGGGCTCATCGCGAGCGGGGCGGCAGGCGCCGTCGCCGTTGCGGCGTTTACCCTGCTCGGCGTGCGGGCGGTGCTGTCGATGAGCCGCCGTCGCTGGTAGCGTCGCACCCCTCCATCCCCCTCGCCCCCTTGAGAAACGCCGCCCGCCCGGGCGGCGTTTCCGCGTTCGGAAGCGCGCCCGCCGCCGTTTTCTGCTACCGTGGTGGCGAACGCAACGAACGGGGAAGGACCAGCTATGCGCATTCTGCTTGTCGAGGACGACGGGGCCATCGTGGCCAGCTTGACCGATTTGCTGCGAGCGGAAGGGTACGAGATCGACGCCGCGGACGGCCAAGACGCCGCCGTCGAGCTGCTGCGCGGGGCGCGCTACGACCTCGCGCTCGTGGACGTGGCGCTCGCGCAGGGCAACGGGTTCGCGGTGTGCGCCGCCGCCAAGGCGTGCGAGCCCGCGCCCGCCGTCATCTTCCTCACCGCCTCCGACGACGAGTACAGCACGGTGGCCGGCCTCGACATGGGCGCGGACGACTACATCGCCAAGCCGTTCCGCGCCCGCGAGCTGCTCTCGCGCATCCGCTCGGTGCTGCGGCGCACCGCGCACACGTCCTCGCTGCTGCGCCTGGGCGACGTGGAGATCGACGCGGGCTCGGCGTGCGTGCGCAAGGCGGGCGGCGACGTGGCGCTCACGGCGCTCGAGTACCGGCTGCTCCTGCTGTTCGCGCAGAGCCAGGGAAAGCTGGTCACGCGCGAGCACGTGCGCAACGCCATCTGGGACAGCGCCGGCGAGTACGTGAGCGACAACACGCTGAGCGTGTACGTCAAGCGCCTGCGCGACAAGGTGGAGGACGACCCTGCGAACCCCCGGCTCATCCTCACGGTGCGCGGGCTGGGCTACCGGGCGGGAGCGTGAGATGAAATTGCTGAGGAATCGCGCGTTCGCCGGCCAGCTCGCGCTGCTCGGCGGCGCGCTCGCCCTCGTCGCCGTGGCGGCGGGCGTGGTCGAAGGGCTGCGCGCGGGGCTGTGGGCGCTCGCCGCGGACGCGGTGGCCTGCGCGCTGTTCGCGGCGTTCTCGGCGCACCGCTACGGCCAGATCGCGCGTTTGGCCGCCGAAGTGGACGAGGTGCTGCACGACGGCCGCCGCATCGACTTCTCCGATTATCGCGAGGGCGACCTCGCCGTGCTCAAGAACGAGCTGGCCAAGATGGTGGCGGCCCTGAGAACGGCAACCGAGCGCCTCGAAGCGGAGAAGCACGCCCTGGCCGATGCGCTGGCCGACGTGTCGCACCAGATCAGAACGCCGCTCACGGCCATGGTCCTGCTCATCCCCGCCGCCGAGCGCACCGAAGACGACGCCGAGCGGCGGCGCATCCTGCACGAGCTCGAAACGCTGACGGATCGCGTGGGCTGGCTCGTGACCGCGCTGCTCAAGCTGGCGAAGGCCGATGCGGGGGCCATCCGCGTGCAGGCCCGGCCCGTGGACGCGGCGCGCCTCGTCTCCGACGCGCTGGCCCCGCTGGCCGGCGCCTTCGACCTGCGCGACGTGACCTGCACGGTGGACGTGGACGAGGGCGCCTCCTTCGTCGGCGACGCCGCGTGGTCGGCCGAGGCGCTGGGCAACATCCTCAAGAACTGCATGGAGCACACGCCGGCCGGAGGGGCCGTGCGCGTGCGCGCCTCCGTCGACGCCGTGGCCTTCCGCCTGCGCGTGACGGACACGGGGCCGGGCATCGCGAGCGAGGACCTTCCCCACCTGTTCGAGCGCTTCTACCGCGGCGAGGGCTCGGAGGGCTTCGGCATCGGCCTGGCGCTTGCGCAGGCGCTCGTGACGGCGCAGGGCGGCTCGCTGCGCGCGGGCAACGACCGCGACGGCGGTGCGCGCTTCGACCTCGTGTTTCCCAAGGTCATCGTGTAGCGCGACCCCGCTCGAAGTTTGCCGCGCGGCGTTTCTGAAGACAACATGACAATTCTGTCACGGAGCGTTCATGCCCGTGCAAGCGCCGTGGGCGCACACTGTTCCGCAGACCGTAAGCGAGAAAGGCTCATCATGGACATTCTGACCATCGACCATCTCACCAAGGTGTACGGAAGCGGACGCACGGCGCTCAAGGCGCTCGACGACGTGTCGTTCTCCGTCGCCGCAGGCGAGTTCGTGGCCATCGTCGGCTCGTCGGGCTCCGGCAAGTCGACGCTGCTGCACCTCATGGGCGGCGTCGACCGCCCCACGTCGGGCACCGTGCTGCTGAACGGCGCCGACGTGTACGCGCGCTCCGACGAGGAGCTGGCCGTGCTGCGCCGCCGTGAGGTGGGGCTCGTGTACCAGTTCTACAACCTTATTCCCGTGCTGAACGTGGTGGAGAACATGACGCTGCCCGTGCTCATGGACGGCCGGCCCGTGAACGAGCAGCGCCTCGGCATGCTGCTGGACGGCCTGGGTTTGCGCGGGCACGAGCGCTTCCTGCCGAACCAGCTGTCGGGCGGGCAGCAGCAGCGCGTGGCCATCGGGCGCGCGCTCATGAACGCCCCGGCCGTCGTGCTGGCCGACGAGCCCACCGGCAACCTCGACTCGCGCAACTCCGGCGAGATCATGGCGCTGCTGCGCGAGTCGAACAAGCGCTTCGACCAGACGCTCGTGGTGATCACCCACGACGAGGACATCGCGTGCATGGCCGACCGCGTGATCGCCATCGAGGACGGCCGCATCGCCTCCGACGAGAGGCGGCGCTAGATGGCCGGCATATTCACGCGCTTCACCCGGCGCACGCTCGCGCGCAACCGCGTGCGCACCGCCGTGACCGTGGTGGGCATCGCCCTGTCCACGGCGCTCTTGGCGGCCGTGCTCACGAGCGTGGCCAGCGTGCAGCAGGGGCTGTTCGAGCGCACGCTGGCCACCGAGGGCTCGTGGCACGTCTACTCCCCCGACGTGACCGCACAGGCCGTCGACGCCTTGAAAGACGCCGACGAGACGCGCGCGCTCGCGACGTTCACGCTGTACGGAACCGCCGCGCTCACCGAGCAGGACGCCCGCTCCCTGGGCAGCTTCATCGGGGTCAAATCCCTGCCGAGCACCGTCAAGGGCGCGGACGAACCCGACGGGGCGCCCTTCGCGCTCATGCCGGAGCTGCTCGAGGGGCGCGAGCCCGAAACCGCCGACGAGGTGCTGCTGCCCGACTATTTCAAGGGCGAGACGCTGGGGGCCGACGGCGCGCCGGGCGCATCGTCGAACGGCCCGCTCGAGGTGGGCGGCACCGTCACGGCCGACTTCGGCGCCCTCGCCTCGGCGGACGGCGAGACGCGCATCGAGGAGGCGCGCGAGCGCACGCTCACCGTCGTGGGCTTCTACCGGCATCAACCGGGCTTCCTCGGGAACAACTACACCGCCGCCGAATCATCCGCGGTGGCCCTCACCGTGGCAGACGCTGCGGAAGGAGCCGGCGCGGCTTCCTCGCCCGCCGCCAAAACCGGCGTCTACGTGGTGACGCAGGGCGTGTCGAGCCTCGACGGCATGCACGCGTTCTTCGAGCGCGCCACGGGCGTCGGCGAGGCGGCCTCCACCCTGTACCACACGAACCTGTTCCGCTACCTGGGCGTCTCCGACGGCCGTGCCATCTGGGACGCGCTGTGGATGGTCGCCGCCGTGCTGGCCGCCGTCATCGTGGTGGCGTCGGTGTCGCTCATCTACAACGCCTTCGCTATCTCGGTGGCCGGGCGCACGCGGCAGTTCGGCCTTTTGGCCTCGCTCGGCGCGTCGAAGCGGCAGCTCAGGCGCACCGTGCTCGTGGAAGCGCTGCTGCTCGGCGCCGTCGGCGTGCCCGTGGGGCTGCTGGTCGGCGTCGCGGGAACCGCCGGGGTGTTCGCCGTGTCGCAGGAGGCGTTCGCGGCCATGCTCGGCGAGAGCGGCGGCCTCTCCGTGCACCTGAGCGCGCCCATCCTCGCCGCCGCCGCGGCGCTCTCGTTCGTCACGCTGCTCGTGAGCGCATGGGTGCCGGCCGCGCGGGCGGCGCGCGTGTCGGCCGTCGACGCCATCCGCCAGACGCAGGACGTGCGCCTGTCGAAGCGCGCAACCCGCAAGGCTGCCTCGGACGGCGGGGGAAACGGCGGTCCCTGCGCCGTCAAGCTGGGGCTCGCCGGAAGGCTGTGCGGCATCCCCGGATTCGTGGCGCATCGCAACCTCTCGCGCGCCGCGTCGCGCGGACGTACCGTGGTGGCGTCGCTCGCCGTGAGCGTGGCCCTCGTGGTCACCACGGGCAGCGTGGCGCTGTACCTCGAACCGCTGTCGCAGCGCGCGGGCGGCTCGGGAGGCGCCGGAAGCGGCGCGGACATCGTGGCGTCGGTCTACGCCAACAACGAGGGCATGCGCGAGAGTGCCATCCTCTCGGACCGCGCCGACGAGTTCGACCGGTTCGTGGAGCGCGCGAGCCGGATCGAGGGCGTGGAGCTCATCGGGTCGACGCGTCAAGGGCAGACCGAATGCGTCATCCCGGGCGACCTCATCACGCCCGAGGCGCGGCAGACGCGCGAGGCCTACCAGGAGCAGATCGCCGCCGACTGGGTGCCGCGCACCTTCGACGCCCAGGGCGCCTACTACGGCGAAGTCACCCTCTTCTACCTCGATGCGGGGGCGTGGGAGGCGCTCGTGGACGAGCTGGGGCTCGATGCGGCGGCGTACTCCGACTCGGCGAACCCGCGCGCCATCGGCCTCGACGTCTACCAGGATACCCTGCCCGACGGCTCCTACGTGTCCGCCAAGCCGTTCGCCGGCACGGGACCCGTCACCCTGTACGCCATCGAGGAGCGCGAAGGGTTCTCCTCGATGGGCATGACGAAGGGCGACGACGGGGAGCCCGCCGTGTGCTACCTCGACCAGGAGGCGGCCGACGGCGCGGGCGGCGGCCTGATCTCCGTGCCGGCCGACGAAGCCGCCGCGGCCTACCCGCTCGAGATCGGTGCGCTCGCGGCCGACGAGCCCGCCGCGGTGAACGCCGCCGCAGGCGGACAGCGCTTCCCGGCCCTGCTGCTGCCGGAAAGCGCGGCGGCCGGAGCTGCCTCGGGAGACGGGCAGGCGAGCCCCTACGCGTACACGTTCGCAAGCCTCTCGTTCACCGCCGAGGACCACGCGCAAGCCGTCGCCGAACTCGAGGAGCTGGCGAAGGACTACGACGGCCTCTCGGTGAACGTGAACGACATCGTGGAATCGGCGCGCCAGAACCGTCTCATCTTCCAGTCCATCCAGCTGTTCGTGCTGTGCTTCTCGCTCATCACCGTGCTCATCGCCGTGGCCAACGTGTTCAACACGCTGGCGAATGGGATCATCCTGCGCACGCGCGAATTCGCCACGCTGCGCTCAGTGGGCATGGGCAATCGCGCCTTCGCCCGCATGCTGGCCTACGAGTGCGCCAGCTACGCGCTGCGCGGCTTGGGAATCGGCCTCGCCGTTGCCGTGGCGGTGGCGTTCCTGCTGTTCAAAGCCACGTCCCTGGCGTTCGCCGGGCTGGCCTTCACCCTGCCCTGGGGCTACGTGGCCCTGGCTGCGGGCCTCGTGTGCGCGGTGCTCGCCCTGAGCGTGGCCTACGCGCTCCACCGATCGCACGCCGCCAGCATCGTGGAGTCCCTGCGCTCCGACGCCATCTAGGCGCCCCCGCCGGACGGCCCGTCCCCCCGAGGAACGGGCCGTCCGCGGCGCGGGTGCTCGGCGAGCGGAGCATCGGCGCCTTCGGTCTCGTCGCCCTCATCGGCCCCTTCGGCGAACAGCGCATCGAAATCGGCGCGGGCATGCACGCCGAACTTGTCGTAGATCCTGCTCATATGCGAACGCACGGCCCCCTTGGAAATGAAGAGGTCCTCGCTGATCTCGCCCGCCGACTTCCCCGCCACGAGCATTTGGAACACCGTGGTCTCGCGCGGCGACAGCTCCGCCGCCCGCACGAGGTCTTCCATCCGCCCGCGCCTCTGCGCCGCGCCCCCGAAACCCACCTGATGGAGCTTGCCGGGATTCGCGATGCGGGGCAGGTACACGAGCGTGCCCATGAAGATGGCCGCCATGATGACGAGGAGCGTCACCACGCCGTCGTCCCAGAACGAGGGGCTGAAACGCATGAGGCACACGGCCGCGTCGTCCACGCACAGGGACAGCAGGCGCACGCAGCTGCCGAGGAACATCGCCGAGGTGCGGCGGCGGTACGCAAACGAGCACACCTCCCAGAACGCGAGCAGCCGAAAGCTGTCGAAAGCGGCGCTGAGCAGCACCTGGGACAGCGACGGGGCGGCGTTGAGGAACTCGATGCCCACGAGCCCCGCCGTCATGAGCGGCAGCGCGATAGCGTACAGCACGCGGCTGTCGAAGCGGTCGCCCAGCTTGAGCGACACCGCGAGGATGAGCGACGCCGCAAGCGCCGTGCCGAACCCCGTCTCGAACGCCGCATGCGCCATCGAGGTGGATCCCACGCCCAAGCCGTAGGCGAAGGCGAACACGGGAACCCAGAGAAACAGTCCGCGAAAGCCCGCCGCCTCGCGTCGGCTCGGCACCGCACGCTCCCACCCGCCCGCGTCGGCCGCATGCGGCGTGCATGCTTTCACCTGGATAAACGAAGAGCCCGCGAGCAGCAGGGCCAGCACGCTGCCGGCAACGGGGCCCATGCTCGTCACAAGCGCGAAGATGAGCAGGCGCGCGATGTAGGAGAGCGCGAGCACCTGCACGACCCGCATGGGGGTGAGCATGCCGCACACCTCGATCCACTGGCAGAACAGCATGCCCGCGCCGAAGCCGATGAGCACGAGGCTCCCCACCACGAGACCGCTCGCCACGGGCGCGCCGAGAAGCGCGAGCAGGGGGCACGCGCCCCCCAGCACCATGACGGCGCTCGGCAGCGCGCGCAGCGCCGTGCTCGTGCGATGCCGATCCAGCAGATAGCACAGCGCGAGGTACGCGAGCACGCCGGCGATCTTCCCCGCGTCGATTGCCAGGTAGAAGTCGCTCGACGAAAACGGAGCCGGAAGGGTGGCGGCGGGAAAGAACCCGGCCAGCCAGACCGGCCATTCATGCGCGCATCGGTATATCCCGATACCCACGCCCGCGCCCACCACGGAACGACATTGTGCTGCATCCATGAGCCCGCTCCCCTGCCTTCGCCCCCACCGTTCCCGTCCGCCCCCGCGGACAGCCCGACGACGTCTTCGACATCTCCCCGGGCTGCGCCCATTGTAAGCGCTTAAGACGCGTAAAGCGGGGCGGCCGGCCGGTTTAAGCGCTTTTAAACGCTTTTCAGCATGCGGCGCGCGGTACGGTTTCGGCGTTCCACCGCAGCAGCGACCACTGGTGGGGCCATCGATCACCGAACGGGAGGAGACAGGATGTCCGAGAACAGGAACCATCGAGGGTTGACGCGGCGCACGTTCGTCGGCGGCGCGAGCGTGTTGGCCATGAGCGCGTTCACCATGGGACTTGCCGGCTGCATGCCGAAGGGAGCCGCAACCGCCACGACGACGGAACCGTCGTTTCGGCCGGGAACGTACACGGCAACCGCCATGGGCAGGAACGGCGACGTCGAAGTGCATGTGACGCTGTCCGACAGCGCCATCACCGCCGTCGAGGTCGGCGAGAACTACGAGACCATCGGCGTGGGCCAACGCGCCCTCGAGACCGTGCCGGGCGCCGTCGTGGAGGCGCAGAGCCTCGCGGTGGATGCCGTGAGCGGCGCGACGCTCACGAGCCAGGCCATTCTCAACGCGGCATCGGAGTGCGTCAAGCAGGCCGGCGGCGACGTGAAGCAGCTCCAGAAAGCAGCCGCGGAACCGGCCGCGGGACAGCGCATCGAGAAGACCGCCGACGTCGTGGTGGTGGGCGGAGGCGGCACGGGCTGCCGCGCGGCCATCGCCGCGGCCGAGCAAGGCGCCTCGGTCGTCATCATCGAGAAGGCGGATTATTTCGGCGGCAACACGTGCGTCTCGGGCGGCATCTACAACGCCGCCGACCCGGATGCGCAGGCGGGCCTCGAGATGACCGACTCCCTGCGCGCGGTGGTCGAGGACGCCCTCGCCGAGCCCGCTGTCGACGAGCAGCACGGGCGCCTGCAGGCCGCCGTCAAGGACGACTACGAAGCCTACCGGGGCGCCGGAGGCGCGGGGCTGTTCGATTCGCCCGCATGGCATGCGCTCCAAACCTACAACGGCGGCGACAAGCTGGGCAACGTCGACCTCATCCTCGCCCTCACCACGAACGCGCTCGATTCGCTCACCGGCATCAAGGAGCTGGGCATCGAGTACAAACCGGAGGTGAAGCAGGGCGGCGGCGCGCTCTGGCAGCGCACGCACTACACCGCGAAGCCTTTGGGATCGGGCTACATCGCCGTGTACGAGCAGCTCATCGAGCACTATGGCGACCTCGTCGAAGTCGTGTGGAGCGCCGAGGCCACCGAACTCGTGAAGGACGGCTCGCGCGTGGCGGGCGTCAAGGCCCGCGACCTCGACGGCAACGACTACGTGGTGCATGCGAACAACGGCGTGGTCATGGCCACGGGCGGCTTCGCGTCGAACGTCGCCATGCGCCAGCAGTACTGCGAGAGCGACAAATGGTCCGACCTGGGCACCTCGCTGCACACCACGAACATGGGGCGCGACGACGGGTCGGGCACGCTCATGGCGCAGGCGGCGGGCGCGGATCTCGTGAACATGGACCAGATACAGCTGCTGCACTCCTGCTGCGCGCGCAACGGAGACGCGGACTGGGGCCTCAAGTACTCGGTCAACACGAGCATCTTCGTCAACAAGGACGGCGAGCGCTTCGTCAAGGAGGACGGCCGCCGCGACGAGCTCTGCCTCGCCATCTTCGAGCAGCCGGACAAGTTCATGTACATCGTGCAGAGCGGGGACACGTACCCCAACGCCGAGGAACTCGTCATGAACGACGGCGTGCCCATCGCCGAGTCCATCGCCACGGGCGACGTGTTCGTCGGCGACTCGGTGGAAGACCTCGCCGCGCAGCTGTCGATGGCACCCGACGTGCTGCAGAAGACCATCGACGAGTACAATGCCGCGGTGGATTCGGGCGACGACGCGTTCGGGCGCGCCCTGCTCAGCACCAAGCTCGAGAAGGGGCCCTGGTACGCCATGAAACGAGCGCCCGCTGCGCACTTCACCATGGGCGGCATCCGCATCGACACGGACTGCCACGCCCTCGACGAGCACGGCGCCGTGGTGGAGGGCCTCTACGCGGCAGGCGAATGCGCCGGCGGCATCCACGGCGGCAACCGCCTGGGAGGCAACGCCGTGGCCGCAACCGTCATCTTCGGCCAGATAGCCGGCACGAACGCGGCGCTCAAAGCATAGGCCCTTCGGGCGGCGCCGGCCCCTCCCGGCGCCGCCCCGCCCCCGTTCGCTTCCTCAGCGGGCGGCTTTGAAGGTGCGCACGGTCGCGTCCACGGCGTCGATGGCGAGCGCGACCAGCACGAGACCGCAGAACGCGGTTTGGATGTTCGCGACGGCCCACTGCACGGGGCCGTTCAGCGGATCGCCCGACGACTGCAGCGCTTGCATGACGGCCGTCCCGTCGACGATCTGGAAGTTCGTCAGCCAGAACACCACGAGCACGGCCGCCAGCGCATCGGAGACGAGCGTGACCGCGAGCAGCCGCGTCGAGTAACGGCCCTCGACGAGCTTGAAGCTCTCGGCGGCCACGCAGATGAGCGTCCAGGCGATGATGACCCAGGCCGATGCGCGGATGGCGGCCACGTTGAACGGGTCGAACGGCACGCCGTCGCCGCGGTGGCTCAAAGCGTTCAGCACGTCGGGGAACAGCAGGAGCACCGCCGCGCCCAGCACCGAGAACACGATGCCCGCCACGGCGTCGCCGCGCGTCGAGGGCTTCGCCTCGCGCGGCACGGGCGGAAGGTCGTCGAGCGAGCCCATCATGGACACGTCCACCTCGATGCCCTTGCGCGAGAAGACGGCGAACAGCACCGTCACGAACGAGAACGCGAACGAGAGGGCCGCGATCCAGCCGCCGACGCCCTCGACCGCTTGCAGGGCCAGGTTGTCGCCCGGTTCAACGAGCATCGACAGGATGCCCGCCACGGCCATGCCGCCCGTCACGCAGATGAGGACCAGCTTCAGCACCGCGATGTATTGGGAGTAATACGGCTGCCCGATCAGGCACTTCCCTTCGCCGTTCGTGTACTTGCGCACCATTTCGGCCGGCGTTCCCAACTCGGTGAGCACCACGCGCACGTCCTTCGGCGTGGGCGCGAGCCCGCCGCAGCGCTCGTCGAGCATGTCGGAGATCAGCGTGCGCAGCTCCTCGGCCACGTCGGCGCGCTGTTCGGCCGGCAGATGGCGCGTGATGGCGTACAGATAGCGCTCGATCAGGTCGTTATCGTTCGACATGGGTGCGATCCTTTCCCGCGGCGTCGGCGTCGCCGGCGCGCTCTTCGGCATGTTCGGTATGCAGCAGCGTGTTCACGCCCGCGCAGAGCACCTGCCACTGCGCCTCCACCTCGCCGAGCACGCGCACGCCCTCGTCGGTGGTACGGTAGTACTTGCGCGGCTTCGATGTGCCGTTGTCCCACTCGCTCGTCAGCAGCCCCTGCGCCTCAAGGCGCCGCATGAGCGGGTACAGCGTGTTCGCCTCGATGGGAATGCCGTGATCGGCCAGCGTTTTCACCAGCGCGTAGCCGTACGCCGGTTCGCGCAGCTGCCCGAGCACGAGCATGACCAGCGTGCCGCGCCGCAGCTCGAGGACCATGCTCGACACGATGTCGTCGTGCGCCACGTCTCCCCCTTTCCGCCGTTCGTTCGATAGTGTGTATCGCACACTATAACATACGATACACGATAGTGTGCGATACACACCATAAACTATTTGGATCGCGCTTGCGTGGCGCCGAGCGCGGGCGCGTCGTGCTACCATATTCCCTTATATGATCGCTTGTATCATGGAAAGAGATGGCGCTATGAACCAGAAGCCGAACGCGTCCGTATGGCTCTCGAGGATAACGGCGGTGGTGCTGGCCGTGCTGATGACCGCCTTCTTCGTGATCACCATCAACAACATGATGACCATCAGCAACCGCACCGACGAGATCAAGAGCAGCCCCTACCCCGTGTCGGTGGCGGCCGGGCGCGTGGAAACGCTGCTCGTGCAGTGCCGCACGCTCTCGGGCCGCCCGCTGCTCTCCCGCAGCGACGAGGCCCTCGACGCCCTCGCGCGCTCCTACGACAACGTCGACGAAGACATGCGCGAGAAGACGGCGTTCATCGCGAGCGAGCACGACGCCGACCCCGTCGCCGCACAGGCGCTCGAGGAGGGCTACGCCGACCTCGACGAGCTGCAGGAGCAGCTCGTGGCCCTCGCGCGCGACCCGTCCGTCACCGACGAGGAGATCAAGGCCTTCACCGACGAGCGCATCAATCCCGCCATCGAAGACCTGCTCGGCCTCGACATCGGCATCCTCGACCAATCCACCGCCTCGGTCGAAGAGCTGTACACCGTCGTCACCGACGTGGGCATGCAGACCATCGCCTGGGCCGTCGCGCTCATGGCGGGCGTGACCGCGTCGGTGGGCGCCTACCTCGTCCTCATCCGCCGCAACCGCAAAAGCGAGGACAAGCTGCGGGCCGACCTGCAGGAAGCGCTTGCCCTCGCGCAAACCGCGAGCGCGGCGAAGTCGCAGTTCCTCTCGAACATGTCCCACGACATCCGCACGCCAATGAACGCCATCGTAGGCCTCACCTCCATCGCCGAGGCGCACCTCGAAGAGCCCGAGCACGTGGCCGTCTGCCTCGACCGCATCAAGACGTCGTCGCGGCACCTGCTCAGCCTCATCAACGACGTGCTCGACATGGGAAAGATCGAAAGCGGCAAGATCGTGCTCAACGAGGACCGCTTCAGCTTCCCCGAGTTCGTCAACGGCATCGTGACCATCGCGCAGCCGCAGGCGCAGGAAAAGCATCTGACGCTCGACATCACCATCGGCAACGTGCAGCAGGAGAACGTCATCGGGGATTCCATGCGGCTCAACCAGGCGCTCATCAACCTCGTGAGCAACGCGGTGAAATACACGCCCGAAGGCGGCACCGTGCGCCTGTCGCTCACCGAGGAGCCGTCGCGGCGCGCGGGCCATCACAACTACCGGTTCGTCGTGCAGGATACCGGCTACGGCATGACGCCTGAGTTCGTCGAGCGCCTGTTCGACCCGTTCGAGCGCGAGGAGAGCGCCGAGACGAAGCGCATCGAGGGCACCGGTCTCGGCATGGCCATCACGAAGAACGTCGTGGACATGATGGGCGGCACCATCGAGGTGGAGAGCGCGCCCGGCGAAGGCTCCACGTTCACCGTGGTGGTGCCCCTCGTGCCGGTAAAGGACGCCGAGGAGGATTTCGCCCTCGGCACGCTCGAAGCGGCCCGCGTGCTCGTGGTGGACGACGACGCGCAGGTGGTGGAGGGCACGCTGCTCATCCTCGACGAGCTGGGCCTGCGCGGCGACGCGGCCACGTCGGGCGCGCAGGCCGTGTCGCTCGTGGCGGGCGCGCACGACGAGCGCGACGACTTCCGCTTCATCATCGTGGACTGGATCATGCCCGGCATGGACGGCATCGAAACGGTGCGCCGCATCCGCGCCGAAGCGGGCGACTCCACCCCTATCGTGCTGCTGACCGCCTACGACTGGGCCGATATCGAGGACGAGGCGCGCGCGGCAGGCGTGTCCGCGTTCGTGTCGAAGCCCCTGTTCAAGTCGCGGCTCCATCGCGTGCTCAAGGAATTCGCCGACCTCGACGGCGCGGGGGGCATCGAGCAGCCGCGCGCCGAGGGGCGCGTCGTCGGGCGCGTGCTGCTCGTGGAGGACAACCTGTTGAACCGCGAGATCGCCTCCGAGCTCATCCGCACCATCGGCGCCGAGGTCGAGCAGGCGCACGACGGACAGAAGGCCGTCGAGGCGGCCGGCGCGGCGCCTGAAGGGTACTTCGACCTCGTGTTCATGGACATGCAGATGCCGCTCATGAACGGCATCGAGGCCACCCGCGCCATCCGCGCGGGCGAGCGCGCCGCGGGGCGCGGCCGGGTGCCCATCGTGGCCATGACGGCCAACGCGTTCACCGAGGATCGCGAGCAGGCGCTCGAAGCCGGCATGGACGGCTTCATGACCAAGCCCATCGACCTGGGGAAGCTCAGGCGCGTGCTGGAAGAATACTTGCCGGAGAACGCGGAGTAAGCCCGCGCGCGGCTGCTCCATTCGCTATAATCGCACCCATGAGAAAAGCCGGCCCCGCGCCGGCGTCCGCGAGACACGAGGAGGACTACCCTGATGGATCCCAACAAGCGCCCCGACGATATGGTTCGCATCACCACGCCCGAGCTGGCGAACGCGTTCATCGACGAGCAGGTCGATGCGATTCGCGCACAGGTCGGCGACAAGAAGGTGCTCCTGGCCCTGTCCGGCGGCGTGGACTCGTCCGTGGTGGCGGCGCTGCTCATCAAGGCCATCGGCAAGCAGCTCATCTGCGTGCACGTGAACCACGGCCTCATGCGCGCCGGCGAGAGCGAGCAGGTGGTGGACGTGTTCCAGAACCAGCTCGACGCGAACCTCGTGTACGTAGACGCCGTCGATCGCTTCCTCGCGCTGCTCGACGGCGTGGCCGAGCCCGAGGCCAAGCGCAAGATCATCGGCGCCGAGTTCATCCGCGTGTTCGAGGAGGAGGCCCGCAAGGTGGGCGACGAGGTGAGCTTCCTCGCGCAGGGCACCATCTACCCCGACATCCTGGAATCCGACGGCGTGAAGGCGCACCACAACGTGGGCGGCCTGCCCGACGACCTGCAGTTCGAGCTGTGCGAGCCCGTCAAGCTGCTGTACAAGGACGAGGTGCGCGTCATCGGCCGCGAACTGGGCCTTCCCGAGGAAATGGTGGAGCGCCAGCCCTTCCCCGGCCCGGGTCTGGGCGTGCGCTGCCTCGGCGCCATCACGCGCGACCGCCTCGAGGCGCTGCGCGCAGCCGACGCCATCCTGCGCGAGGAGTTCGCCGCGGCCGGCCTCGAGGGCAAGGTGTGGCAGTACTTCGTGAGCGTGCCCGACTTCCGCGCCACCGGCGTGCGCGACGGCGTGCGCGCCTTCGAGTGGCCCGCCATCATCCGTGCGGTGAACACCGTCGACGCCATGACCGCCGAGGTGCCGGAGCTGGATTGGGCGCTGCTCAAGAAGATCACGGCGCGCATTCTGGACGAGGTCCCCGGCATCTGCCGCGTCGTGTACGATCTGACGCCGAAACCCATCGGGACCATCGAGTGGGAGTAAGGTAGCGGCGGCAAGGAACACGATGGACAGCCTGAAAGAAAACTACTACGGCAGCTTGTGCACGGAGATGTACGAGATGCTGCACCCGAAAGCCCCGCAAGACGAACTGGCTTTTTACCTTTCCTACGTCCGGAAGGGAATGTCGGTGCTCGAACCCCTTTGCGGAAGCGGGCGATTCCTCGTGCCGTTCCTGGAGCGAGGAATCGCCATCAAGGGCGTGGACAATTCGCGCGAGATGCTGGAGAAGCTGCTCAAGAAGGCGCCCGATGCTGCAGTGGTGCAGAGCGATCTCGAAGACTACGAGACGTCGGAGCGCTTCGACTACGTCTTCATCTCCTCCGGCTCCGTCTCCCTGTTCACCGATCGGGATTCCTGCAAGGCTGTCCTGTCAAAGATGAGAACGCTGCTGAAGAAGGGCGGCACCTTCGTGTTCGCCGTGGATACCGTGGCGAACCGCGAACCTGACAGCGACGACTACGTCGTGCGCGAAACGGTCGAAACGGACGATGGCCGCCGATTGGAGCTCTCGTCCAAAAGCCGCTACGACGAGGCGACGGGCACGCAGTACAGCCCGGCCGTGTATGCGCTGTATGAGGGCGACGCCCTCATACAGCGCGAGGAGGTGGACTTCCGAACCCACCTCTACGCTTTGGGCGAGATGGAATCGCTGCTCGAGGAATGCGGCTTCACCGAGGTCGCGACCTACGCGTCCTTCGATAAGGATATCGCCCGTTCCAACAGCACGGAATCATTCTTCTACGAATGCAGGTTCTAGGATCACAAACCTGTACTGCGGGAGCGAATCAGCAGAAGAGCACCGCAGCGTAGAGCGTATGGAACTATCATGGGTGCGATCAAGGGGCGCGGTGAGGGGTATGAAGATACGCGGGGTGCGCAAACCGTTTCTCGTCGCCGGGGCCGTCACGCTGATGCTTGCGGTGTGGGCTGCCGGCATCTACCTGCCGATGTTCTACGAGTCGCCTTCCGACATCCGCTACCTGCGCACGCCGATGGGCGTGAAAATGCCCGACGGCTCGACGTACGGCAACACTCCGGGAAACACCGTGCAGGGCGGGCGGGTTGCCTACTGCGACGGCTGGATCTACTACAACAACCTCCCGGCATCGATCGAATTCTACCGGATACGCACCGACGGCTCCGACAAGGAAACCCTGCCCGAAGGTTTCGCCTCGCAGATATCGATGCACGACGGATGGCTGTACTACCTCAACATGGACAACGCCCTCTGCCGCATGCGGCCCGACGGCATCGGCTGGGAGCGGCTGACCACCTTCTCTTCCGGCTACTTCAACATCGTCGACGGGTGGATGTTCTTCACGAAGCTGGATATGCAGAGCGACCGTCCGGAAGAGAGCATTTGGAAGATGCGCGTCGACGGTTCTGAGCTGAGCCAGCTCTACGAAGGCTTCACGGGATCCATGGTGGCCTACGACGGATGGCTGTACTTCAGCGCGTACGGCGACGACGCGTTTCAAGACGACCTGTACCGCATGGAACTCGATGGCACCAACCTGCAGAAGATCCACGAAAGCATCTCCTCGTACGTTGTGACGGACGCGGGGATCTTTTTCGGCGACACGTTCGGCCTCAACGAGATGAAGCACGACGGAAGCGACGAGCGCCAGGTGCACGACACCCGGTTCAACAGACCCGAACGCCTGAACGCCTGGGGAGACGGGGTTTATTTCACGTGCGAATCCGAAGAAGGCGCGCAATCCCTTTATCGGTTCGACATCGTCACATCCGAGGCGACGCTCGTCACCGAAGGAGATTGCATGAGCTTCGGCATCGTCGGCGACCAACTCTTCATCTGCGAGCGGAAGCCCTCGTACACGTTCGACTACTACCTCGCCGACCTCGATGGATCGAACGCCCGGCTCATCGATACCGCGGTGGCCGAGGGCTTTGAATCGATCTGACCGATCCGAGCCCCCACCTCCGTGCCTTCCCTATTCCCGGCTGTCGAGGGCGGCGGCTTTTTCGCCGATGACCATGCCGAGGGCCGTGCAGGAGCCGATGCCGACGCCCACCATGTAGTGGTTGCCCACCACCGAGCGCGTGACGATCTCGCCCGCGGCGAACAGGCGGCCGCCGCCCACCGGTTGGTCGTCGTACTGGCCGATCACCTGGCACTCGCCGTTGATCATGAAGCCGGTCGTGGGCGTGTAGAGGATGTTCGGGTAGCTGGCATAGGCGTAGTACGGCGGCTGGTCGAGCGGCACGGGAGAGGGGGTTCCCGTGCCGTTCCAGAACGTCCGGCCGAACAGCGTGTCGCCGCCGTTGGCCACGTCGGCGTTGTAGCGTTCGATGGTGGCGGGCAGGTCGGGGGCGTTGATGGCCGCGGCCAGCTCCTCCACGGTGTCGCCCTTGACGAAGTACGACTCGTTCTGCTCGTAGATGCCGTTCTTGGGGCCGGTTTCCACCGCGCGGTCGTAAGCGGCCTGGTCGGCGATCATCCAGGTCTGGAAGCGCTCGTTGCCCTCCTGCTTCGCCTTCGCCACCATCGCACGGGTGCGGGCGTTGGTCCAGTACTGGCCGTCGTCGAAGAAGCGGTTTCCCGACAGGTCGGTGACGATGGCGCCGAAGTGCGGCATCTCGCAGAAGGCGGCCCCGTCTTCGGAATGCCCCTCCACGGCGTACACCGTCTCGCGGCCCCACATGGCCGCGCCGAGATCCATGAGCGCCAGATGCCCCAAGCCCGTCAAGCCCTGGCCCGTGAACAGGGGTATCTTGCTGAAGCCCATCGCGCATTCCTCGAGCAGCTCCACGTTCCGCAAAAACGACCCCGTGCACATGAGCACGGCCTTCTTCGCCTTGTAAGCAACCTCCTTGCCCTTCTTCTGGGCGATGGCCCCGAGCACCGTGCCCGCGCCGTCGTACACGAGCTTCGTGAACTCGGTGTCGAACCGGTAGTCCACGCCGGCGTCCTTCCCGGCGTCGGTCAGCAGCTGCAGCATCTTGGCGTTGTCCACCACGTGGCAACGCAAGAGCGAGTGGCCCACCTGCACGTACGGGTCGGGGAATTCGAGCCCCAGATCTTTCAGCACCCGGTAGCCGCGCGCACTGTTCTCGGCGAAGGTGCGGATGGCGTCCTCTCGGTTCGCTTGGACGACGTTGCCGTCGGAGTTGCCGTTGGCCAGGGCGTCTTCCAGGAACTGCTCGACCGAGTCCTCGATGCCGAGCGCCTTCTGCTCGTCGGAACCCACGACGCAGAAGTTGCCGTAGCAGATGGACGTGGCCGAAAACGAGTTCGTCGACTGCGAGTCGAGCAGGATCACGCTCGCGCCCGCCTTCGCCGCATGCAGGGCCGCCGACGCGCCCGCGCCGCCTCCGCCGAGCACGAGCACGTCGCACTCCTCGTCCCAGCCAGCCGGCAGGTTGGTGCCGCCCCCGGTGCCGCTCGCCGTCGAAGCGACGGCCTCCGTGGCGGCGCCCTTCGGCGCGCACCCCGCCAGCCCCAGCCCGGCGGCGATTCCCGCCAACCCGGTGCCCGCCACGAAACCGCGCCGCGTGATGTTCTTCCCCATGATGTCTCCTTGTCCGCTTCGTTCTCGATTCGCACCCGCTCCCTGCGGGATGCTTCGAGTATAGGAAGCGGGAAACGGCCGGGGAATCAACCATGCCGGGTGGGTCCACAACAAACCGTTGTGGAGCGAGACGTCGGAGGGAAGCGGTGGGGCGCGAAAGGGTTAGCGGATTGAATGCTCCCAGGTGAACAGGCGGTTCTCATGCTCGCGTACCCAGGCGAGCGCGTAGGTTTCGAACTCGCGCGCATCACCGCCCAGCGCCTCGTCGGCGTTGCTCACGAGGTACACGTCCCACGAGCAGTACTCGTCGTACACGGGCACGATGGACACGTCGCCGCGCGCGCCGATGGAGGCGTGCTTGTCGGTGGAGACGCACACCGCCTCGTTGTCGGCCGCCAGGTGGAAGCCGGCGTACCCCTCGCCGGTTTCGATGAGCTTCTTAGGCGCGACGCCCTCCTTGAGGAATTGGCCGATGATGTTGCCGTACGGCGCGTAGCTGCGGCTCATGAGCGCCACCACCTTGCCGTCCAGGTCGGAGAACGCAAGGCGCTCGCGCTGCGAAAGCGGGTCGGCGTTGTTGACTACCACCACGTGACGGTGCCGGATAAACAGCTCGGCGCGGTACCGGGCGCGATCGACCGGCCCCGCCATGAAGCCCACCTCGATGGCCCCCGAAACCAGCAGCTCGGCCACGCGCAGATCGCTGCACTCGTCGATGGCCAGCTCGATGCCGGGATGGGCGCTCTCGAAGTCGGAGATGAAGTCGAGGCCCACCGACATGATGAAGCCGGCCGGCGCGACCACGTTGAGCACGACGCGGCCGGACAGCGGCTCGGGCTCGTCCTCGAGCGAATCGAGGATGGCGGCCAGCTTGGTGGCCTTCGGATAGAGCGCGCGGGCGTACGCCGTGGGCTCCACCCCCTGATGCGAACGCGTGAAGAGGGGCTTTCCCAGTTCGGCTTCCAACTTGATGATGGTCTTGGAAAGGCCCTGCTGACTCACGTAGAGCCCCTTTGAGGCCTTCGATATGCCGCCCGCTTCGTACACCGCGCAAAACGCCCGCAAGCTCTGAAGATCCACGGTTCCCTCCTCGCTCCCCTTGCGACCCGCTCGGCTCCTACCGCCGAAATCAACGAGGGGCCGCTCGAGCCCCTCGCGTGCAACGGCGTCTTCCGCCTCCTACGGCAATGCCTGCGTATCAGATCCGCCCGAACTTGGAGAGCAGCTCCACGGCGGCGGTGCAAGCGTCGCAGTCGCAGTACTTCTCGCCCCGCTCCTTGCGCTCGAGCTGCGTGGCGAGAATCTGGTCGGCGGCCTCTTTGCCGAACAGCTCGACGGCGGGACCCTGGGCGAAGGCGATGACGCCCTCCACGGTGTTGGGCCGCCCTTCGAGGAAGTCGACGAGCTCGGCAGTGGCGGCTTCGACGACCTCGTCGCTTGCGCCTTCGACGGCGCGCTTCCACGCAAGCGCAGCGTCTTTCGTCTCCTGCTTGCTGGCCTCCGAAGCCGAGAGGATGTCAACGCGCTCCGCAACGTAATCGAACAATTCCTTCTCCATGGTGCCTCCTTCGCATTCGCTTTCCAACGAGCATATAGTATCACCAATCAGGTTCGTATCCGGCTATCTCCCGATACGCGAAGCAGTCCACCACGTGGTCGTTCACCATGCCGATGGACTGCAGGTAGGCGTAGACGATGGTGGAGCCGACGAACTTGAAGCCGCGCTTCTTGAGGTCCTTGCTGATGCGGTCGGAGAGCGGCGTGGTGGCCGGCACGTCCGCTTGGGATTCCCAGCGGTTCACGATGGGCTTCCCGTCAACGTATGCCCAGATGAACGCGTCGAAGCTTCCGAACTCCTCGACCACGTCCAGAAACAGCTTCGCGTTGATCACGGCCGCGTTGATCTTGAGCCGGTTGCGGACGATGCCCTCGTTCGCCATGAGCTGCTCGACCTTCGCCTCGTCGTAGAGCGCCACCTTGGCAGGATCGAAGCCGTCGAAGGCCTCGCGGTACGCCGCGCGCTTTTTGAGGATGGTCAGCCACGAGAGGCCCGCCTGCGCGCCTTCGAGGACCAGCAGCTCGAACAGCTCGCGGTCGTCGTGCGTGGGCCTCCCCCACTCGTTGTCGTGGTAGTCCACGTAGACGGGGATGTCGCCCGCCCACTGGCACCTGCGCCGCTCTTCCATGTCTCCCCCCTACCGAAACGTCATGCGATAGGTCAGCGTGGCGCGCTCTCCGGGTTCGAGGGTGCGCACGCCGGGCTTTTCGGCCAGCTCGCGCGCGGAGAAGCGCGCGTCCGGCAGCGCCGACCACGGCTCGATGCACAGGTAGCGCGCGTCGGCCTGCCCCGCCTTCGTCCAGATGCCGAGGTAGGGGAAGTCGGGAAACGACACCTCCACCTCGTAGGCGTTCTTCGTGCACGCGAGCGTCGCCGTGGAGCCGGGCACGTTCTCGAGCACGATGGTGTCGATGCCCAGCTGCTCGGGAGTGCGCGTCAAGCGCCCGTCGTCGAGCGGCACGCGCGTCTTCGGCAGCGTGAGGATGCCCTCCCCGTCCATGCCGAACATCTCGAGGGCCTCGGGCGCCCCAGCGCCCGCGCCGTCCCCGAAGCGCACGAAGTAGTCGGCCATGTGCTCGCCGGGCAGCAGCCGCGTCGCGTAGGCCTCGTGCCCGCCCACCTCGAACGGCATCGGCACGGAGCCGACGTTCTCCACCGTATGCGTCTTCACGACGGTGCCGCCCTCGAGCGAGAAGTCGACGGCCAGGCGGAAGTCGAAGGGGTAGACCGCCCGCGTCTGCGCGTCGGAGACGGTGGCGAAGCGCACCTGCACCGGCGATACCCGCTCGGCGGCGAACGCCCGGTCGCGGCTGAAGCCGTGCATCGGCGCGTCCACGCGCGCGCCGCCGTTCGCGTACCAGCCGTCGCGCAAGCGCCCGATCAGCGGAAACAGCAACGGCGCGCGCCGTCCCCACACCGCCGGGTCGCCGCTCCACATGCGCTCGACGCCGTCGCGCACGACGCTCTGCAGCTCCGCGCCCGTGCTCGAGATGCGCACTGCGAGCTCGTCGTTTCCCAGCTCGAACATTCCCGGCTCCCGCATAGCGCGTCCTTTCTTCAAAGGGATTCGATTGGGAACATCCTACCCTATCGTCAGCGGTTGATGAAAGGCCCTTCGCATGGCGAAGCAGGATATCGATCCGCGAGGAACACCCCTTCCGCCAGCTGCAAGACGAGCCTCTTTGCGCGGTTTGCGGTTTTTCCCACCAAAATGCTTGACATTCGCATAGCGGGCGTTCAGTATTGCGGGTGTTTTGCAGCGAGCCCTTCCCCGGCCCGTTGGACCGAGCCGTGAAGGAGGTGCCTTTTGGACGACAGTTGCTCAGCCAACCCGCTACGTCAGGGGCATCGCCCGACGGCTCGCACCGTGCGCTCCTAGCAGCGCCTCCGGCGCATCCAACGCATCCGATCCCCCTTCGACAACCCGAACCATCCGCCCCGTCGATCCTCCTGTGCGCCCGCACAGCCGCCTCGACGCGCTCGGAAACATGAACCGAAGGAGGTGAGAGCCGTGAAACCCCGCAAACCCCCGCCCGGCGTACTGCCGGAACGGCAGAACGGCGCGTCGGCGTTCGGCTCGAGCATCGACCGATCGCGATCGCCTGCATCCTGACCGGCATGCGTCGGAACCGCCTGCGTGCGCAGGCCCGGTTCGGCGCCTCATCAAGCCGTCGAGCCCCACCGTATCGAACGAGGCTTTGCCTCACGAAACGAAAGGGGTGAAGCGATGAAAAAGCTCGCAACCCTCAACCGCACGGGAGAAACCTCCACCGTGCGCGCATCAATGCTCGATTCCGCCGCGACGTGGCGCATCGAGGACATCTACGACCTGTTCGGAACCACGGCGGGCGGCCTCGACCGCGCCCACGTGGAACAATCCCGCGACTCGTACGGACGCAACGTCGTCGAACAGGGAAGAAACGACGATCTGCTCCGGCGCATCGTCAAGGCGTTCATCAACCCGTTCACCTGCATCCTCATCGCGCTGGCCATCGTATCGACCTGCACGGACATCGTCTTCGCCGCGCCGGGCGATGCCGATCCGACCACGGTCGTCATCATCTCGACGATGGTAGCCATCTCAGGCACGCTGCGCTTCGTGCAGGAAGGCCGCAGCGGAAGAGCCGCCGCCCGCCTGGCCGCCATGATCAGCAATACCGCTTGCGTCATACGAGCCGAGGACGGCGAGCAGGTGATCCCCATCGAGGATCTGGTTGCAGGAGACCTCGTCCGCCTGTCTGCGGGCGATTTGATACCAGCCGATATGAGGCTCGTGCAAACCAAGGATCTTTTCTTGAGCGAAGCCGCGCTCACCGGCGAAAGCGAACCCGTGGAGAAGAGCGCCGAAAACCGCGACGTGGCCTTCATGGGTTCCACGATCGTATCCGGCAGCGCTACGGGCATCGTCGTGCTCGTAGGCAACGACACCTTGCTCGGAGCCACCGCCGCGACCCTTTCGAACGAGCCTCCCCAAACCTCCTTCGAACTTGGCGTCAGTTCGGTTTCGTGGGTGCTCATCCGGTTCATGCTGGTAATGGTGCCCGTCGTGCTGTTCATCAACGGCTTCACCAAGGGCGACTGGATGGAGGCGGCTCTGTTCGCCGTGTCCGTGGCCGTCGGCCTCACCCCGGAGATGCTTCCCATGATCGTGACCACGTGCCTGGCGAAAGGCGCGGTCAGCATGGCGAACGAGAACGTGATCATCAAGAATCTCGACGCGGTTCAGAACCTCGGCTCCATCGACGTGCTCTGCTGCGACAAAACCGGCACGCTCACGTTGGATCGCGTGGCTCTGCACCGGTGTCTGGACGTCGAAGGAAACGACAGCCGCCGCGTCCTGCACTGTTCCTATTTGAACAGCTACCACCAAACCGGGTTGAGGAACCCGATGGACAGCGCCGTCGTCGCCTCCGTCGAGGACGGAGCCGAAGATGCTCTGCTGCGCGACCTGAAAACCGCCTACACCAAGATCGACGAAGCCCCCTTCGACTTCGAGCGCCGACGCATGAGCGTGGTGGTGTCCGATTTGTCCGGCGCAACCCAGATGGTGACGAAGGGCGCTGCGGAGGAAATGCTCGACGTCTGCTCGTTCGCAAACGTCGGCAACGAGATAGTCCCGCTGGACGAGCGGATGCGCGCCTCCGCGCTGGAGAGGGTCAAGGAGCTCAATGCCCAGGGCATGCGCGTCCTGGCCGTCGCCCAGAAAGCCGATCCCCGCCCCGTCGGCACATTCTGCAGCGAAGACGAAACGAACATGGTGCTCATCGGGTACCTAGCCTTCCTCGATCCCCCCAAGGGGAGCGCCGAAAACGCGATTCGCGCGCTGAGGGAGCACAACGTGGACGTGAAGGTGCTCACGGGCGACAACGAGAACGTGGCCGCTGCGGTGTGCCGGCGCGTGGGGGTGGATACCGAGCGCATCGTGCTGGGCAGCCAGGTTGAAGATATGGACGACGAGCGATTGAGCGGAGTCGTCGAGCAAGCTTCCGTATTCGCCAAGCTCTCCCCCGATCAGAAGGCGCGCGTCGTCACGGCGCTGCGTCGCAACGGCCACGCGGTGGGCTTCATGGGGGACGGCATCAACGACGCCGCCGCCATGCACGTGTCGGACGTGGGCGTATCGGTGGATACGGCCGTCGACATAGCGAAGGAGTCCGCGCAGGTCGTATTGCTGGAAAAGGATCTGATGGTGCTTGAGAGAGGCATCGTCGAAGGCCGTCGCACGCACGCGAACACGATCAAGTACATCAAGATGACCGCGTCGTCGAACTTCGGCAACATGTTCTCGGTGATGGCCGCAAGCGCGTTCCTCCCCTTCCTGCCCATGGCGTCCATCCAGCTCATCCTGCTGAACCTCATCTACGACGTATCCTGCACGGCCATACCCTGGGACAACGTCGACGAGGAGTTCCTCGCGCGGCCGCAGAAGTGGAACGCGCGCTCGATAGTGGATTTCATGGTGCGTATCGGGCCCACCAGCTCCGTGTTCGACATCACCACCTACCTGCTCATGTTCTTCCTCGTATGCCCCTTGGTCGCAGGCGCGCCGTTCGACCAGATCACCGATCCTGCCATGCTGGCTCCGTTCGTGGCCACGTTCCAAGCGGGATGGTTCGTCGAGTCCATGTGGACGCAAACGCTGGTCATCCACATGATCAGGACGCCCAAGATCCCGTTTCTGCAGAGTCGCGCCTCGAAGCCGGTGACCGTGCTCACCTTGGCGGGGATAGCCCTGCTCACGTGCATACCGTTTTCGCCGTTGGCGGGTCCGCTCGGGCTTGCGCCGTTACCGCCCGTCTACTTCGCACTGCTTTTGGTCACCGTCGCCTGCTACATGGCGCTCGTGACCGTGGTGAAGCGCCGCTTCGTCAAGCGCTACGGCAGCTTGCTCTAGCTCAGGGTGGCGCGCTCCCCCGGTGCCAAGGAGCGCGTCGCCATGGTGCGTTATGCGCATCAACGCCGATTGCAGCATCAGCTCAGTCGTTTCCTACTGCTCGCGCTCGGCTATGGTGCCGCGGCGGTAGGCGGCGAGCAGCTCTTCCAGGTCGGCGATCTGCTGTTTGAGCACCGCGCCCGTGTCGGTGTCGGCCACGAGCGTGCGTTCGCCCACGAGCTCCACCACGCGGCGCGACGAATGGATGTCCAGCTCGTTGAGCACGGCAGCGCGGGTGGATTCCAAAGGCTCGTGCGCGGCCAGCACGAAGCCGTACGAGTTCGAGATGAGCGTGTAGCCGGCGATGCCCGTGGTGGGCTGGTACGCCTTCGAGAAGCCGCCGTCGATGGTGAGCACGTGGCCGTCGCACTTCCCGGGGTCTTCGCCGTCCTTCGCCTTCAC